>ENA-UOUZ01001893-UOUZ01001893.1-mixed-culture-metagenome-genome-assembly--contig:-NODE-1893-length-12522-cov-152.652362_pt1 | contig 12522 bp, 8 predicted proteins | sample MGYA00238154_ERZ761575 | MGnify/ENA primary metagenome ERZ761575 (study PRJEB28896, sample SAMN07631632) | mixed culture metagenome | isolation source: Freshwater growth medium | place: USA...
CCCCCCGCCTCGGCGCGACGACGACCGCCCCCCGCCTCGGCGCGACGACGACCGCGGCCCGCCTCGCGAGGAGCGCGAGTTTACACGTGGCTCTGGCTTCGTGCCTCGCGACGCGCCCGGCGGCGGTAAGGGCGACCGCAGCGGCTTCGACCGCGGTGGTGACCGCGGCTTCGACCGCCCCCCGCCTCGGCGCGATGACGACCGCCCCCCGCCTCGGCGCGACGACGACCGCGGCCCGCCTCGTCGCGATGACGACCGCGGCCCACCTCGCGAGGAGCGCGAGTTTACGCGTGGCTCTGGCTTCGTACCGCGCGACGCGCCCGGCGGCAAGGGAGACGGGCCGCCTCGCGACGGGCCCGGTGGCGGCAAGGGCGGTGGCAAGGGGGACCGCCCTCCGCGCGAGGGAGGCGAGGAGCGCGAGTTTACGCGTGGCTCCGGCTTCCAGCCGCGCGATAAGGGGGATGGCCCACCACGGCGCGACTTTGGCGATCGTGGCAAGGGCGAAGGCCGCGGCGGCGGCGAAGGCCGCGGTGGTGGCGAAGGCCGCGGTGGTGGCGGCCGCGGCGGTGGCGATCGTGGCGGCGGCGGTGGCGGCGGCGACGGAGGCTCGTGGCGACGCTAGAAGGCGAGAAGAACAAAACTCAGCTGTAGAGCTAAACCGAGCGGCTCGCGGGCCGCTCAATCCGTGTGTCCGTTAAACTATTCGATCTACATCTTATTAATCAAAGTCCACGCCGCGCGGCGGGACCCGCACACCGCGCCGGTAGCGGTACAGTATACACGCCACATACACGTGCGAACGACGAATGGTGAATGGTCGGCCGGCCCGGCGTTGAAGCGTATAGCGTTTCGCCCGAAAATAAAGCCGAACTATCGGATATGCGCTCTTCTGCCTTCACGCTGGGTCAGCAGGAGCAGCGGTCGCACCACGTCTTCTCGACGTTCCTGCTTCCACGTGCCGACATTGATCGGATCTCACCTCTCAGTCCATCCCACTGAAGTCGATGTTGGAGAGACGAGAGCTCGTGGACTTCGTCTTCGACTTCCTGGACTCGTCAGCAGAGCTCCCAGAGCAGAGCATCGCCTCCCACTTGTCCTCCGCGCTCTCTCCCGGCGCACGCAGCCACGCGGCGAGCAGCTCGTGGGCTCGCGGCCGGTGCTGCGCTGCGGCTGCGACGCGACCGTTGAGCGCCTCGGCCCGCAGAGGCCCGTCCACGTGGACCTCGAAGTCCCTCGATTTCGTCACGCCCGCCAGCTTCGTCACGCCCGCCAGCTTCGTCACGCCCGCCAGTTTCGTCACGCCCGCCAGTTTCGTCCATTCGGCGTCGAGGCTCGGCACGAGTGGCACGAAGCCGCCGGCGCGCCGCCGCTCGAGCGCCGCGCGCCACAGCTCGCCCACGTCGGCCCATCGCGGGCAATGGCGGCAGCCGCCTAACCGCCAGCGTCGCACGCAGCTCTCGCTCAGCGTGGCATCGGCCAGCGTGCCCATGTTCGCCTGCATACGCTCTCTCAGCGCTGCCTCGGGGCCCGTGCTCGCCTCTGGGGTGGCATCTGCGAGCGCGAGCATGTCAGCCACGACACGCTGCTTGATGGGTAGATCCGGCGCGTCCGCATTCCCTTCGCCCCCAACTCCCTCCGCGAGGTCGACGCCCAAGACGGCGCTCAATTGGCCGCCAGATTTGGCTGCGCCTTCGGCGGACTCGACCTTGAGAGAGGGAGAGGTGTTGACCTCGAGTAGCCAGGCCTTGAGGTGCGCGTCGAGCATCACGTCAAACGCCGCGAGCTCGAAAGTCGCCGCGTACTCATGCGAGCCCGACAGCCCGAGACTTGAGAGGGACTGGGCCGTCTCGTCAGCCAGTCGCGGGCGCGCGGCCACGAAGGTGTGCAGCACGACGCGCTCGAGCGCGCGCCGAAGGGTCGCCGCTGCCGACGAGCCGACGAGCGACGAGTTGTCTGCCGCCGACGAGCGGCCGCCCCCTCCTCCATCGACTTGCCGTGCCGCCACAAACTTGAGCAGCTGCCCGAGTGTCCAACGACACGAGCGAGGGGGCAGCTGCAGGCCGAGCTCGCGCGCCACGCGGCGGTCCGCTTCGAGCTCGAGCATACGCGCCGTCGTGGGCGCGCCCGTGCCGCCGGCGCTCGCTGCGCCGCCGCCGCCGTCCCCAGCGCCCACGACGGCGCTCGCGCTCCGCCGGTTTTGGTACGCATTCGTGAGGAAGCTCCGGGGGTCCCCAGCGTCGGAGGCGTTGTACGGGCGCGATGCGAAGAGCGCGAACCCGTCTTCGTGCAAGTAGACGCGCAGCGGCTCGGCGGAGGTGATGAGCGCGTACAGCCGCAGCGAGAACTTGTGCCCACCGATGAGCAGCGGTGATGAGATCACGTCCTGCAACAGCAGCCCGGAGCCACGATGGCGCCTAAGCCAAGCCCGGAGCTCCTTCAAGCCCTCATCCCTCGGCCCCGAGCTTCGCGGGAGCTGCCCGGAAGCTACAGGCGGGAGGGGTACCGCGGCCGCTTTCATGGCCGCCGACAAGGCGCTCGCGGGCACGAAATCGCCCAAGGCCTTCAGGAGCATCGCGCTGCTCACCAGCCTGACACCTTGCTCGCGACGTGCCGAGGGCGCTGTGGTGAGCACTTGCATGCAAGGCAGGTCATCATCAGTGGCAATCTACGCACCTTGTCCGCGATGTGCCGACGCCTTTAGCAGCCACGTCGCACGCGTCGTCACGAGCTTCACGCAGCCGTCAAGATCGTGCTGAAGCAGCTCGGCCAGGTTGCGGGTTGTCGGCGTAAACGGACAGCCAGCGGGCCCAAAGTGCGCTTCCAGCGTGCTTTGCAAGGCACCCTTTTTCGACAAGTGCAGCATGCCCCACAGCCGATTGATGCGCTGCAGAGGCGACAGCCGCCACTTGCGCCAGTCAATGTGCCCCTGATGCGGCACGATGAGCACCGTCGCGCCCGATCTGACGCCGTCGCTAAAGCCGTGCTTCTCCAGCTCGCGCTTGATGTGCGGAAACGCGTTCCACAGGCCAAGCCTGGGGACGTCTCGATAGCCGAGAAAGTAGTGGTGCCTTACGTTCGCGTGTATGGACCACCCGCGAGGCGCGATTTCGTCCGTAGGGTAGAAGTGCTGCTGCATCGGCCATCTTGAGATCTGGAAGAGGAAGAAAGCGATCATCAGCATCGAGGCCAGGGCGATCCGGCTGTGCTTCATCCTGCTCACGCCGTGGCGCGCCTTCGCCATGGTGAGCAGCAGCAGCTCCCACGCGAGCGATCAAGCCTGTGAAGATCATCAAAATTTTGCGTCGTGAATACATAGTGGTCAAGTTTTGACAAGGGTTTCTTAACTTCCCTGTCAAGGATAGGCCCAGTTGGAAGCCCCATGTTTCTGATTTTGGGGCTTCAGAACCTCCCAAAATTGTCCGAAAACAGGGCGAAATCCTCTCGCATGCCGCTGTCGGGCGAGTACGTGCCGAGCGGCGGTGCGGCCACCTTGGCAACGGTCGACTGGGACTGGTCGAGCTCGAGCCCAGAATTGCTTGCAGCCATCCGGCGCTGTTTGCCAGACACGCGTCTTGCCGATGACCTCACGCTCATCGGCGTGACGCGAGATGGTGGCAAAGTAACCCTTCGAGTGGAGGGTGCTTCGTTGGAGTCTGCCCTAGCCATTCGCAACGCCGTGGGCTCCAATGAGTGCGTCGATCGCTTTCTTGTCAGGCTTGAAGGTGAACCTGTGCTCTCATATAGGGTCGTATTCGCACCTTCACCTCCACCGCCACTTCCGCCACCACCACTAGCACCGCCTTCACCTTCTCCGCCGCCACCACCGCTGGCACCCCCTTCACCTTCACCGCCGCCGCCGTCGCCAGTGCCGCAGCCGCCGCCGCCGTTTCCACCACCACCACTAGCACCGCCTCCACCGCCACTTCCACCACCACCTCCTCCCTCGCCGTCGCCTCCACCTCCACTGCCACCACCACCACGAGCACCGCCTTCCCCTTCACCCCCGCCACCCCCATCTCCTCAGCCACCACCTCCGCCTCCGCCACAACCTCTGCCACCGCCGCCCTCGCCCTCGCCGCATCCGCCATCACCGCCGCCAACGTTTCCGCCTCCCGTGCCCTCGCCACCGCCGCCTTCACCTCCTCCGCCGCCACCCCCGCCGACGCCATTGCCGCCGCCGCCGCCCTCGCCTTCTCCGCATCCGCAGCATCCCTCGCCACGTCCCTCACGACCCCCTCCGGCCCCCTTTGCCCCCCCAAGACCACCTCCCGCGCCACCTTCGCCGCCGCCACCACCACCACCGCCACATCCACCCTCGCCCCATCCGCCCTCACCCCGTCCTACACGACCGCCTCCGCTGCCCTCACCGCGGCCACTGCCACCACCGCCGCCCCCACCGCCGCCTCCGCCACCGCTTCCTCCTCCACCACCGCGGCCTCCGTCGCCTCCGCCGCCTCCGCCGCCTCCGCCACCCCCCCCCTCAGCCCCCACCGCTCTGCCGGTATGGCTACCGGTAAGGCTCGGCTTCCTCTCTCCGAGCGTGCGCCAGCTTAGCACGCTGGTCGTGCTGTTTGGCTTGGTGGGGCTGGCGCTTGTGCTGTGCTGGTACCCACGGGGCCGGCGGGACCTCAAGCTGCTCGGGCTAGCGGACCATGCGGAGGAGGCCGCAGTGGGCCGGCTACTCTCCCATCGCAAGGCGCCCGACACGGCTCTCGACAACCGTCACACAGGGGAGGCACAGGCTGCGGAAGGCTACGTGGCGCTTCTGGAGGAGGACGAGGCCGAGGAGGGAAATGCGCCGGCGGAGGTGCCGACGGCGGCTGCGGCGCCGACGGCGGTTGCTGTGCCGACGGCGGCTGCGGTGGCCGCACGGGTAGGAAGGGCGTTGGACAAGGCTGAGGCCACCAACATCCGCACTGAGGCGCTCAAGAGTGCAGAGGCGGCGGTAGTGGAGGCGTTCGCGATGGCAGACGCGGCGGAGGAGGCGGAGCAAGACTTGGCCTCCGTCAAGCAGGAGGTGGCAGAGGTGTTCCAGAGTGCCACTTGGAGGGATCAAACGAAGTTGATGCAGATGGTGAGTAGGAAGGCAGCCGCGGCGGCAACAGCTCGCGCCGCCGCAGAGGCGGCGGTCACCGCCGCGGTTGAGGCGGCAGCCGCGGCTGAGGCCGCGGCTGAGGCCGCCGCGGCTGCAAAAGAGGCGGCCGCATTAGAGGCCGGCGCGGCTGAGATGATCCGTCGCGACCTTGAGGCAGCGCACATCAAGATTGGGCAACGAGAAAAGTCCGTGGGCCAGTCGACGTCGATTGCCAAAAGGATCGAAGGGATGCAGCCCGTCTCATCATACCGATCGATCGCCGACTCGTCCTACCGACTCGCAAGGTGTGCGCCTTGTAAGGACGGGCGCTCGAGGACGGCGAGCTCGAAGAAGACGGCTCCGAAGACGCTGCCTTTGAAGGCAACGAGCCCGAGCGAAACGGCTACGGAGCGCTCACCACGCTCAGCCGCGGCCTTCCTCGAGCGGCTCGAGGCTGAGAAGTTGGCGGCGGCTGAGCGCTCCGCGGAGGTTCTGGAGCGTATGGCCGCGGAGCGCAGGGCCACGGAAGCCCGCGAGGCCCTCTCGGGGCCGCTCCCGCATCCAATGGTCGATGCTCTCAAGGAGCGTGTGGCGTCGGCTGAGGAATGGGCTGACTTCGTCCAACACGCGATCAATTGGGACGCGATCGAAGATAGCCGGGAGCGACGGCCGCAGCTGCGAGCCTCGAAGGCCATGGCCTATGCTGCTATTGAGCGAGCGCTTCGCCGTTGGGGCGTCAGCCAGGCCTATTGTGACGCACTCGCCGCCGGGCAGACCGCGAGCACCCTGTTCCACACCGTGCAGGCGTGCGCTGACGCGTCTCAAAGTCCCAGCGCTCTGGCTATCATGCCCTCGCCTCGGTCGCCAGTCCGTGGGCTGACGATACGCAGCCACCAGGACGCCCCTGGTGGCTCCCCCCCGATACGCAGCCACCAGGACGCCCCCGGTGGCTCCCCCGCCTTGGCAAGAAACAGTAGGACTGGTGTGCGGCAGGAGCTGCGGATCCGGAGCGGCGGCGAGCTCCCACCCGACACTGAGGCGGGCCTGGGTGGCCTGATGCGTCCCGAAGCAGGCATGAGAGGCCAGATGCGCCCCGCCCTGGCCGCCAAATTCCTCCTCGGGCTGGCACGCATTACGTGGGAGGGCCGACTCCCAGCCGGTTGCCTGGGAGAGCTGTGCCATGCGCTGGTGGCGGCTTGGGTGCGGATCACTCTCGCCTGCTGCGCTCAACGGCTCTACATCGTCGTCGAGGCGTACGACGCGACCAAGGCACACGCCAACCTGCTTCTCTTTGCGAGTGAACGTGACGCGAGCGCTGCCGCGAGCGCTGCCGCCCTATGCGTCACGTCAACACCCACACCACTTCAGCGCATCCTACGGCTGCCTGCGGAGGATGTTCAGCTCCTGTGCGACGTGTGGGCGCCGCCGAAGGCCACGGCCAGCCAAATGCCTGCACCCCATGCACTTGACCGTGCTCTGCAGCTTTCCCAGGAGCCAGTGTTGCACGAGCGTGCGCTTCGAACCTGCCTTCATAACGACCGAGGACACCTGGCCGCCGAGGCGCCCATGGGTAGACGTGCCGTCAAGACGCTCCCGCACCAGCGCAGCGTCACCCCGTGCAGCTGTAGCTCTCCGGACTGGCGCTGGAAAGAGAGCCTCGGGGGTGGCTCATGTGCGGGAATTTAGTAGACAGTCTCGGTCTCGTGAACGTCCTTATACCGTCCAAAGTTACACCCCCCCTCAATAAGCGCGTTCGCCCCCGGGGGTGCCAAACTCGCCGACTTCGGACTTGAGATCGATGCCTTGCTATAGATCGATGCTACAATATACGCGACGTGGTCATCGTTCCCCTCGGCATTCCTCTGGCAGAATCACAGGTCAACCGCTCGGCCAGCGCAAGTCGGCTCCGAAGTGGCGCAGGGCTCGGCTTTTCGAGGCCGGTGAAGTAGCGCGTGCGCGAGGACAGCGTGGACGGCATGTTGATCTTGACAGTGGACGGCTTGCGCATCTTCAAGGAGGATCTCCTCGTCGGCGCGGCATGCTTGAGGATGATTGCCGGAGACTTCACGCCCCGCTCGAAATCATGCTCTGTCTTTGCAATGAGATGCCACATTAAGCAGCTTTTCGGCTCCGAGAATTGCGGTGCAACGTGTGCGCACTCAAGGAACGAGTGCGGGACACTTGCAGGTGGGGAGCTTAGGAACTCCCTACTCCGTCCACGTCTGTAGTCCCACGGGCTTGTTTGCGGTCGTTGCTTAATTGCTGGCTCCGACGCCACGCGCCGCAAGAATGGCGAGTGCCACTCTGCGCTGTGGTAATGAAGCAGCGGCGGATAATACACTGAGTTGACGCCACCCCGATCAAACTGCTCATCATAACGGATTTGCGACCACACGACCGGCTCGGGCATTTCGCCAAGCAACCGTACGTGTGGCGAGCTTACGCGTGCTGCCATCGTACGTTGTCGGTGCCTGGCTTTTGATGGTGCCTTCGCCTAGGCCTCGTGGCGGCTGGCTGGCTGGCTCGTCCGCTTTGCACGTGCTGTGTGAGAGTGCACGGGTTTTGTAACCGCCAGTGCTTCCATGTTTGGAATTGGGTTTTCACGCATCGGTTCAGTTCAATTCAGATCAGTTCAGTTCAGTTCAGTTCACCTCCCGACCGCAGTGCGGCCGATGAGCGCGCAGTGCGCACTGCGCACTGCGGCAGTGCGGTGCGCAGTGCGGTCTTTTTCACTGCGCACTGCGCACGAAAACAGCGCACTGCGTTCACGCACTGCGCTCGAAAAACACACAGTGTGTTCACGAAATGCGCACTGATTATCCCGCAGTGCGGTCCGCAAGCACCGCACAGGGGGACCGCAGTGCGGTCGAGTCCCCCCGCACTGCGACCTCGCCCAGTAGCCGAGCCCCGCGCCCCCCGCCCAGTTGCTTCGAACCCCCTTCCTATCATCCGCCGCAGCGGCCTGCACGCGCACGCCCACGCCGGTTTTCAAGTATAAACTGCTTCGGCGGCTGGAAGAAGTTGCGGCCGCCGCAAAATCTCAAAACCTCACATTCAATTCGCATGCCGAACTATTTTTCCGAAGGCCCAAAACAGAATGAAAAAGGAATCGACGTGTTACACCCGTAACACTCACCACTCGACTCGTTTTACGGTGCTCTGCACTCAGCCGCCGCAAGCAGCGTCACCTCCCTCGGGTGCACTACCAGAGTGCAAGCGATCTCTTCCTTCCATGGAGCCTGCAAGAGCGACGCGCGACGCGCCAAACGACGAGGTGGCCCCCAAGCAAGCTGCTGGACCCGCTGATCCCACTGCCAAGCGTGCTCGAGCAATTCAGCACTGCCGCTCCGCCGGCAGCGATGGCGTCGCGCGGCTCGATGTTGCCGTCGAGATTGAGCCTCATCTCTCGAAGGTGCAGGCGACGCACCGGAAGCGACTTTGGCCCATCGTCGGTGCGACGTTGGCCGCAGCACTGGCAACCGTAATCGTCCTTTTGGTGCTTGACGTCCTCAATGCCCACCCGAGGATCGCACTGACTCGAGTTGCTACTCACCTCAACGATGAGCTTCCGGATTCCGTTCGCGTGCATGCCTCTGGGCTGCTCGAATACCATGGGCGCGCCCACGCTTTCGGGCTTCATGCGGCGACGTGCAAGTTGACAAGTGGCGATGGGCACCACATCGTGCAGAGTGCACTTGACGGACCGATCTCCAGCACCGATGGAACCTTGAATGTCACGATGATGTTATGGGTTGCATCATCCAACCTCGTAAGCGTGGCCGTCGCTGACTGGCAGGCTGGCTTTACAATTGAATGTGGGCTGCACCTCTGGGTGTCTGTCCTCGGACTTTCTTTTGCTTTACCCATGACAGTTACGGTCAAAGACTTGAATCGCAAAGGCTATGATGCGTCGATGAGCGAGCAAGATTATCGAGAGGAAGATCATCTTCTCGCAATTGGCATCTTCGACACATGGGTCTTAACATGGGTCTTTGAAGAACAACATGAATCCGCAGACCTGGGTCTGAACCTCGACAACATCTCCTCTGTGGACTCTCAGGACGAGAGTGCATTTGAATGCGCACATGAAGTGTCCAAGCTCATATTCGATGGCAGAGAAGTGTATTATGGTACTTGTCTGCCCTTCGGTCCTTCTTTTCCGTTGGCGGCAGCTCCCCTTACCGAGATCCACGTTTCATCGCAGCCCTTCGCTAGCCCGATTAAGATTCCATCCGATCTACGAGGGCGGGCGAGATTCACGGTACATCCTTCGATTCGCCAACATGTTAGACACGTCATCCCCTCTTTGCAGTCCGTTGTCATCGACCGTGACGTGCTCAGCCTTGGGCTACGAGTTCAGGTAGGAGGGGCCGCAGAGGTTGAGCAGCCAGAGTTGCTGAGTGTGAATCCCTCTTTCGACCACGTCGATCTGATGGAAGAAAGTGGCAACTTGGACATGGACTTCTTCGTTGGCCGAGGATATTCAGATCCATCTGATGGATCGGGCCGGCGGCTGACTAGTGTCGAAGACCTCTCTACCATAGCGTTTCCACCTATTACATTTGCGTATCGATGGGGAACCAACCGTTTCATCCCTGTCGTCACCATCAACGGCACCGCAAGCTATGGGGACCCCTTTCCGCTCAGGCTCGAGGTTCTTGTGAGTGTAAACGATGGGAGTTCGCGAGCCGCTAATGTGACCGGCTATCTGGACAGCCAAGGATCTACTACTGTCGCAGTGGTGAACTTCTCAAGCACGCATCATGATTGGCTTACGCCCATGAACCTACGTGCGTCGGGCAAATACGCAGAGCCGTTTCTTGTTACACTCCAAGAAGGCATCTTCACATACGGCTCGTCGTCGGTCAATGCGACGGGCAGCCTTGATGTGAGCGGCTCGTCGATGGCGCTGCACGGCAGAGTGATCCCGACTGCCATCGACTGGATGGAGACGCTCGGGGTGCACGTACAAGCAGACTACGGTCAGCTCCCGGTGTCACTCACACAGGGCACGATCGCGTACGGCTCGTCGTCGGTCAATGCGACGGGCAGCCTTGATGTGAGCGGCGCGTCGATGGCGCTGCACGGCAGAGTGATCCCGACTGCCATCGACTGGATGGAGACGCTCGGGGTGCACGTACAAGCAGACTACGGTCAGCTCCCGGTGTCACTCACACAGGGCACGATCGCGTACGGCTCGTCGTCGGTCAATGCGACGGGCAGCCTTGATGTGAGCGGCGCGTCGATGGCGCTGCACGGCAGAGTGATCCCGACTGCCATCGACTGGATGGAGACGCTCGGGGTGCACGTACAAGCAGACTACGGTCAGCTCCCGGTGTCACTCACACAGGGCACGATCGCGTACGGCTCGTCGTCGGTCGATGCGACGGGCAGTTTAGATATTTCCTATTCGGCGCTGGCACTAGCTTCAACGATCACTCCTACTGCGATCGACTGGTTACAAAATCTTACAGTCCGGGCAGCGCTTTCGTATCCTTCTTTGCTTTCATTCGCCCTCACTGATTTCTTTGTTTCTTTTGGGGAGTTCGTTCTGGGCTCGACCTCACCGCCGTCGCCGCCGCCGCCGTCGCCGTCGCCGCCGCCGCCGTCGCCGCCGCCGTTGCCGCCGCCACCGTCACCGTCGCCTCCGCCACCGTGCCCGCCGCCCTCGCCCCCGCCGCCCTCGCCCTCGCCCCCGCCGCCCTCGCCGCCGCCCCAGCCCCCGTCGCCGTCGCCGCCGCCGCCGTCGCCGCCCCCGCCCTTCTTCCCCCCCTTCGCTCCCCTGATCGCCGGCCAAAGCATCATCGCCACCAACGCGACGGTCGTGCGTCTCGGGCTCACCTTCGATGGTGACTTGAACGACTACTCCGCGACTCAGATCGCCACCCTCAAGGACGCGCTCAGCGCGCGGCTCAATTGCACCGCGCCCGCCTGCTTGATGACCCTGCGCCTCTCTGCGGCGAGCGTGCTGCTCTCCATGGACCTCACCATCCCCAACAACGGCCCAGGCAACCCCAGCGCCGCCGTCGCCCAAGCCAATGCCGCCGCCAACGTTCTGGCCGCTACACCCATGGCGACACTGTCGGCCCAGTTGTCGGCGGCAACTGGTACCCAAGTGAAAGTCGTCGGTATCATCTCTGTGAGCGTGGTTACTGGTGTTCTTGTGCCCCTCGTGGTCGCGCCGCCGCCGCCTTCGCCCCCGCCCCCGTCGCCGTCGCCGCCACCTCAATCGAATCCGCCGCCGCTGGCAGTTGAGACGAGCGGCTCGATTGGGATCATCATCGGCGTCATCGTCGGCGTCGTCATCGCTCTTGTCCTCGCCCTGGTCTTCAAGCGCCGTCGTCGCCATCTCAACGAGAAGCGCCGCAAAAACGATGGCCTGCAAGTGCCGAACGGCCAACCTGCTGGCCTGCAAGTGCCAAATGGCCGAGAGGCTCAACAGGACAAGAAGAAGGGGGCCGTAGCTCCGAAAGCCGAAGCTGAGAGTGCCGATGAGATCGTAGCCCCTGAGCCCAAACCCACAGGAGCAACCAAGGCCCCAGTGGCCCCGAAGCGCGCACTCACAGTCGGTGAAGGATTCGAGCTCCAGAACACGCCGCTCATGTCCTCGTTCATGGGGATGTTTTCGCCAAAGCCAGAGGCTGTGCAAAATGTGTAAAAGGTGACGTCCATCGACGCGCTGCACAAGGTGCGCCTCGCCGCCTACGGACTGCCTTGCATGCAAATGCTCACCACATCGCCTTGTCCCTCAGGTGCGCCTCGCCTCCTACGGGCTGCCGCTGCTCAAGGCGACCGGGCTCACCGCCATCTTCCGCGACGCCTTCGTGCATGCTGCGGCTATTTTGTGCCATGGGCTCATGCTGTCATGTGAGCCGTGAACGCCGGAAGCAGCGGGAAGCACTGCTGCATGGGCATGGGTATGGGACGTGTGGGTATTTGGCGCGCTGACATCCGAACATGCCGCCCAACGTGCACTCGGAGAGTATTCGTGACAAGGGGGTGATTCGGCAGGTTCCGGACGCTCACGGCAGGGTGTTGCCCAGCCTCAAGGTACTATCGCAAGTGCCAAGTTGAGCAGCGTTGCGAGGTCTGTAGTACTACGGCAACAAAGGCGGGGACGGCAACGGTGCTTCCCCGTCGAGGGAATGGCGGAGGGAAAGGTGGCAAACTGGCAATGGCGGCAATGAGCTGTGGTAGGCGGCGGCAGTGAGGGAGGGAGAAGGTGTCGCGAGCGCAATCTGCACACGAATTGTCTCTCTTGATGGTGGTCCTGCAATATCTCCCATGAGTAGGTTAAGACACCCGCTCAGATAGGCTACTACTATGAGCCCGGGCAGTCTGGCCGGTAGGTGTGTATGTACCGGTCCATGGGCGCCGGCGGGTGGTTTTGCTTTGTTTTACCCAAGGGGGTAGGGGAGGGATTAATATCTGGATTTGCACCCCTTCCT
>ENA-UOUZ01001900-UOUZ01001900.1-mixed-culture-metagenome-genome-assembly--contig:-NODE-1900-length-12507-cov-140.655477_pt1 | contig 12507 bp, 4 predicted proteins | sample MGYA00238154_ERZ761575 | MGnify/ENA primary metagenome ERZ761575 (study PRJEB28896, sample SAMN07631632) | mixed culture metagenome | isolation source: Freshwater growth medium | place: USA...
AGACTGGCCTGCAGAAGGAGCAGCTGCGGCCACAGCTTCCTCGAACGGTGCTGGCTGCTTCAGGTCTGATGGAAGGAATGCGAAGCGCAGATCCTTGAACTTGATGCGCTCGGGCAGCCCGGGCGACGCTTTGGTTTGCATCCAGTGTTCGACGTGATTCATGATCTGGTGGAGCGTCATGCTTCGCCGAACGTCGGGCAGCATGAAGAGGTCGGACGCGTCGAGATCGATCCATTCATCACGCGCGGCATCGAAGAGCACGATGGAATCTGGGTTGAGCTGCAAGTCCCACGCGGCAGGGGCGCGAGCGACGCCATTCAGCCAGTCCACCTGAGCATTTTCGGGAAGGGCGAGGTCCGGAGCGAGACGCGTCCATCGGCCGTAGTGCAGCTCGAGGAGCGGGCCTGCTTGGTTGGTGATCGACTTCGAGAAGGTGGCCCGCACGAGCCCACCCACTTGCTTTTGCAATAGGAGCATCCGATTTTGGCGTGCACTGCGAGATCGGTTGACGAGGGCAGGATGATGGGTCGACATCGGCAAGTCTCCCGCGTGCAGCTCCAGAAGTGCGACGTCTTCGGCACGCATCCACGCGCGTTTTTCGCCATTCTTTTGTGCCTCAGCAGCGCGATGCGCGTCGAGCGCCTTGATTGTTTCTGCTGACACGACCTTGCTCATGGCCGACGTAGGCTGCTTGAGGCCGGCCTCGGCGAGCTGCACCGCCCGGTTGCCGCAGCGCCGCAGGACTCTGATGTCCGCGGCCGACCGATGGGTGCTCGCCTGGCTCATCAGGAGCGCGATCGTCGCCTGGGGGCAGTCTGGCGTCACTGGCATGAGCCCGAGCACCTCGCGGGCTCGTTTGTCACGCATCTTCATCGCAGGGACCTTGGCAGGCAAGAGCGTGCTCGTGAGGTCGGTCACGGATTCGTTGCGAGCGAGCGCGAGCCATCGGCGGCCGAGCACCTCGAGATGCACCGCGGGCGAAGGGCTGTGCTTCAGCAGCACATCGACCACTTGCTGCACGATGGCTTTGGTGTCCACATCGATGGGACTCGGCGACGGCTCGCACGCCATCGGTACGGGCGGCTGATTCGGAAGGGCACCGAGCGCATTGGCGAAGGATTCGAAGTCGGTGTGCTGGGTGGCGAGCATCGCGACGAGGAGCAGGCGGACGGAGCTGCAGCGCATGCAAAATGCGTGCGATTGCGCCAACGAAATGACGTGCGAGACCCGGAAGGAAGTGCGCAGCTCAGAGTAGACGAATGGTGTTTCCTTTTTTATCGAGTAACAACGCCGACACTCTGGAATTTGGTCACATACTAGCTAGCAGCTGTAAAAAACACATCATCTCTCTCACGTACATCTGGAGCGCCCCCAAATCGTCAATGCTCCGTCGAATTGTTCTTTGTTCACTCTTCATTCTGGCGCTGGGCCCAGACGTATTTTCACATGGCCTCCGGGGTTGAAACGGCGGCTTGCGTGCGCGCACACCAGACGGGCATCCGTGTCATGTTAAACCGGCGGCGGAGAACAAGGATCTCGAATGACCAACACGTGTACCCAATTTGAGTCGCCTAATGAGATTTTGATCTCCCCTTATTGCGTTCGTCGGGGCAAAAATCGACGACCTTGACAATTGCCACCGATGCCTCGCGTCGCAGCCGCTCTCGTGTGCTGCTGCTCGGCGGCGTCAGCGGCGTACGTGGGCGGTGTGACGTCAATCGCGTCGCGTCGTGCCTCGTCGCCGACCATGGTCATTGGCGAGCAAGCCACGTCCTTTGGGCCGGCGGCGGTCCTACGGAAGCTCAAGGCCGACTTGCCGCAGATCCCATGGCTTGCTGAGGGCGATGGGTCGCCGCAAAACAAGGTCGACATGCCCGAGCACGTGCGCGCCATCCTCGCTCAGGAGCACGCACCTAAGCGCGTAGCTGAGAGCCCCGAGCGCACGGCGCGCATCCGCAACCGCTTCGAGCAGGCCGCGGAGGACGCAAGGGCCCTGCGCGGCATGCTCGTCGGCAAGGAGGACGCAACCGCGTGGTGGCGCACGAACCCGAACACGCCAGCTGGCGGGCGGAAGGTCACGCCGGAGCAGCCACTGACCGTGCTCGTTACCGGGGGCGGCCTCGCCGGCCTAGTGACCGCCGCGGCGTGCCACGCCAAGGGCATGAAAGTCGCCCTTTTCGAGCAGGCGTCGTCGTACGCACCGTACGGCGGGCCGATCCAAATCCAGTCGAATGCGCTGCGTGCGATCCAGCGCATCAGCCCGGACGTGTACAAGGAGCTCGTGGCGGCGGGCACCGTCACTGCCGACCGCGTCTCCGGGCTCAAGATTGGGTACCGCAAGGGCAACAAGCTCGCCGGGCTCTACGACCGAGGCGACTGGTTGGTGCGCTTCGACACGATCGGGCCGGCACTCGAGGCGGGCTTGCCCGCGACGGTCGTCGTCGACCGACCCGTCATCCAGCAGATCCTTGTCAAGCACGGCTTCCCCGAGGGCACCGTACGCATCAAAAGCCGCATCGAGTCGTATGAGGACCTCGGCGACGGACGCGGCGTGGTCGCTACCCTTTCGGACGGCACGAAAGCGTATGCGGACGTGCTCATAGGCGCCGATGGCGTGTGGAGCCAGATCCGTAAGTGCCTGCACGGGCTCGGCGAGGGTGCTGGCGGATTCGCAGCCTCGGGTGCGGCGGGCGGCGCGCTCAACGATGCCGAGGCCCGCAAGCTCGCACGGGATACGGTGCGGATCGCGGCGCAGGCTGACCGGCGATACTCGGGCTTCACGTGCTATGCGGCACTCGCGAAGCATCGCGCGTCCAACATCGAGGACGTCTCGTACCAGATCCTCCTTGGCGAGAAAAAGTATTTCGTATCGACCGACGGCGGCGGCGAGCGCCAGCAGTGGTTCGCACTCTTACGAGAGCCGGCGGGAGGAGTCGATCCAGAGCCAACGCCCGAGGACCCGACGCCGAAGCTGACGCGGCTGCGGAAGGAGTTTGCGGACGCGGGAGCGGGCGACCCCGACGGCAACGTGTGGGACTCCTTTGCGCTCGAGCTGATCAATGCGAGCACCGAGGATGACATCAAGCGACGTGACCTGTATGATGGCGCGCCGCTGCTTGCCACCCTTGACCCCCAGAGGCTACTCTCTCCGTGGGCCAAAGGGCCCGTGGCGCTCTGCGGCGACGCGGCGCACCCGATGATGCCCAACCTGGGCCAGGGCGGCTGCCAGTCCACCGAGGATGGTTACCGACTCGGGGAGGAGCTCGGCAAGGTGACGCACACGCGCGAGGTGGCGGGCGCACTGAGCCGTTACTCGCGCGTGCGTGTCATCCGCACGGCCATCGTGCAGGGCTTCGCGCAGCTCGGCTCCGACCTGCTCGTCGACTTCGACCTCATGATGACCATCCCAATCCTCGGCCCATTCTTCCTGACCGCCACGCAGCTCTCGATGCCGTGGATCCTGCGCTTCCTCTACACCCCCGAGTTCTGAGGGGACTGAAAGCAAAGCGCGCCATGGCGTGTGCTGCGTTGCGGTTTCACACCTGAACCTGAACATCACACCCATTAGAAATTGAGAGAAGTTCAATCGGTTAGACGCCGGGGCAGTTCGTGGCTTTCGACAACGTGAGCGACACTATCGACTATGTGACATGCGAGCGGCCCGCGGCCGCGAGCGCAAACACGAGATATTCGGTCACGAACTGATCGCGTGAACAAAGATAATTTCGGTCCAATGTAGAACGTCTTAATGCCCTACTGGCGGACGCATGTGAAGACGCATGGGGGGCGGACGGCACACTTTCCTCGAAAATCCGCCACAGTAGGTGCGAAACATTTGCCACGCAGCGGTCGCGTCGGCCCCAACATGGTCGGCCCCGTCGCGAGGAGGCGAGGTGGACAAACACACACCGGCGGATCTCGACTGACAAGCACACCGACGATCCGGGATCAGCCCCCACACCCCCAACCAACTATACATCGAAGCGGACCCCCTGCCGACTTCGTTCACGTTGCGAAAGGGTCAGTTGAATCGACACACAAGGTACCGACCAGCCACTACCACACGAAACACTGCGACGTTGCGAAAAGGTCAGTTGTACCGACGAGCGCGGCGCGCGGCCAGCCGTAACCACACGAAACATGACGAAACATGCAGACGAAACACAGCTTCGCGAAAAGTAAAAAACATTGCGATGGCCACCCGTGCTCTCATTTTGCTCCTCGGCATAAGTATCTTTCTCGCCACCATTGTGAGCATCGAGTTCAGAACTCGAAAACACGTGCTGCTGGCGGCATTTGCAGCTGAAGACGATGCCAAGGGAGATACCGACGGTCGGCAGCTAGGTGGACGGAGGCGGCGCAAGCGCACCATTGCGGATGCACGAGAGTTGCACAACCGCACTGACGCTCAGCTGCCGCTGGTGGAAACATCTCTGCGCTTTGCATCGACGTCACTAAGCTCGTTCGTGGACAGTACTAGTCGCCCTAGCTCCGGCATTGCTCTCGACGAGCTGTGCCACGCCCATGAGCACACTGGTTACTCTGGTGACGGAGCAGCAGTGTGGGGCTTGGGCTTCAAAGTGCGTGACGCAGGCGAGTGCTGCGCGGCATGCAGGGCGCACCAGGCTACGTGCGGTGTGCAAGGTGGGCGCGGCAAGAGCTGGTGGAGCGCGCGCCCTGAGTTGCATTGTGGGTCGCCGGAGCAGGCGTGCACTATCTGGACCTTCTGTCCTGAGGAGCGTTGCTTCGCCTTCGACATCCACAAGCATGGCTTTGGTGAGTGCTGGCTCAAGTTCCAAAACGGCATCCCACCGACGCCGCGCACGGCCCCATGGCGGCTGAAAAATCCGCACTTTCGAGGGACGACGTACCCAGAGATTATGCGCCACGCACCACGCAAGACCTGGCCGTGGCCCGTTGACGAAAAGATTTGGCAAGGGCCGATGCCCAAGGACGTCCCGTGGATCAGCGGCGCCCTTGCCGAAGCAGGGGTCGAGATCCTGAGTGCAGCGCCCAGCGACCGATGGAAGGAGCGTTGGTGCAAGAAGCACGGTCCTTGCCCGGGCGAGGAGTTTGACATTTGAAGTTGCAAGAGACACTGCTGTACCGTTACCGTATAGCCGCAGCTCGGACTGTAGAGCGTCGCTTCTTCTACGATCTTCTTGGCACAGCGTGTGTAATGTCACCGGACACAATCATAGCCACAATCTAAGAACTACACACCTACCGTAACATGGTAGTACGTACGAGTTCTGAGGTCGCCAGACCGCGCCACAGACCGCGCGGCATGACGGCACACCAGCGAGCGCAACAGGTTCAAACCTCAGGCGAGGTCGCAGCGCGGAGCGCGGGCACAATCGGCATCGCATTGCTCTCTGCTGCTCAGTTTGGAGCATGGGCGTGGAGGCACTTAATTTGACTTAATGGTGCGCTGGCCACTGCTCCGTCGAGGAATGTTACCACACTGGCTTTTTCACAGCCAAAGGTAAGAAACTCGACACCTGGAAGACCACCGGACCGCCGGCGTACATATGACAGAGGTAGAAATTAGCTCACACCCCTCTCACATAGTCGCGACGAAACTCATCATCCGACAGTAATTCTCGTCCAACGACTCATCGGCGATATCGGCCATGATCTCCTTGAGCTCGGCCTCCGTAAGCCCAAAGTAGCTCGGATTCTGGGCGAGCTGCGACGCCACGTCGTCCGTCGCATATGCCTGCGCACGCAGCTGCTCAGCATAGAAGGCCTTGAAGTACGAGGACGTCGCGCTCGCGTTGCGCAGGATCGCTGATGGGCTCAAAGCGGGCTCGGCGCCGACGAGACCTGCACTTGAGAAGTCGTTGATCAGCATGCCGCCGTCGGAGTGGCTCAATGAGTCGCTCAGTCCCGGGGCTGGCACCAACGGATCTGCCGTCGATGGCGCGCCAGCGCCGTCGATTGGGGCGCCGCCGTCTGTCTGCACGTCTACCTTGGCGAGGGGCTGGAGCGGAGTGTGGAGACGCGAGGACGTGGCCGGCAGTGACGAGGATCGGATGATGCAGGATGGCGAGACCGGCAAGCTCGCATGCAAGCTCGCATGGAAGCTCGGCAAGCTCGCATTCAAGCCCTGTGGCGCATCAGCGGGCGGCGCTGCGAGGGTCGCGATCCACACGGATCCGAGCGCAGCGCGTGCGCTCAGCCGGCGAGCAGGGGGGAGGGCGAGCAGGCCGGCGACGAGCTCAGAGGCGGCTCGGCCCCGCTCAGCGGGCACTGGCTCGTATTGGCATCGCGTGATGTTGCGCACGAGCATGCGTATATCGTCGCCATCGAAGGGGAGGCGAGACGTGAGGAAGGCGTACAGGATGACCCCGCAGCTCCACATGTCACTCTTGCTCGCATCGAAGCCTTCGAGTGGTCCGATGCCGACGAGCTCGGGGGCGGCGTACAGGGGCGAGCCGCAGCACGTGGTGCTCAGCACCCCGATCGGATTCAGATCGCTGAGCCCGAAGTCAGTGATCTTGAGGGTCCAGCCCTCCCACGATGGGCGCTCGGCGGCCGCGTCGGTGCTCGACGCGGGGGCAGCGGCGGGCGGCGCCCCCGCACCGCCGCTCGCGCCGCCGCCCGCCCCAGCGCTCGGGGCGCACTCGCACAGCATCAGGTTCTCGAGCTTGAGGTCGCGATGGCCGATTCCGAGCGAGTGGCAGAAGGCGACGCCCTCGAGCAGCTGCGCGAAGAAGTAGCGTGCCTCGGAGGTGCGCAGATCCTGGCACTCGTTGATGTACCGGAGCATGTCACCCCCTGTACAGAACTCCATCACCAGCAGAAACTCTTTGGGCGTCGTCACCCACGTGTAAAGACGCACGATGTTGTCGTGGCGCAGCAAATTGTGGTGCTTGATTTCGCGCTGCAGCAGCTCCTCCTCGCTTGCAGCCGCCGAGGGCCGCGTCTTTCGCTTGATGATTTTCACCGCCACCTGGTGGCCGGTCGAACGATTTGTGGCAAGCTTCACAGTTGCAAAGCTTCCCTTGCCGAGCACGCGCGACCAGAAGCCCACATAGTAGTCGCTGCCGAGCTGAACATCGCGTTCATCATCGCCGTACACGATGTCCTCGTCAAGAAAGACGACCTCGACGTCGTCCTTGGAGCGTCCTACCACGCCGCAGTGCCAACGAGCAAGCTGAGCAGAGGCGGCTCGAGACGCGGGCATACTGACCGTCTGACCCATCTGGACCTGGTCGCGTCCCTGTGGTCGCTTGCTTTCAGAATCCTTCAGGAATCTCTCCAAAATAAAAGCATGCCTATCGGTGGTCTCAATTCACAGCGGGCGATCTCGCGTTAGAAGGCCCTCACTCGACCGACTCCACGATAACTCCACGATGAGAAAAAACCTCTCAAAATCCTCCCTCAAGGCACAACCAAAAGGTGGATCTACAGCAATTTGCTATTTGGTCATTGAATTTGGTTCGATGACTTTTGGGAGGGGGAGTGTCCGGAGTGAGAGAGTTGAGTAGCTAGAGCGCGATCGTCGACTGAGTGTTTCTGAAAGCGAGAACTTATTCGACGCACACGGGGACACACATCTCGACCATATGACGATATACACGACAAACATGTATGGAACGTACGGCGCATGTTCATTACATGCTCCACGATGCTGATGCTCGGTTCCTCTCAGCGAGTACTCCAGCTATTACGTTATCAGGATGCGCAGTTACTGCTGTCTGTCAGGGAGGTATGTGCAGTCACGAATCCATAGTCACGGATCCGCACGGGGGCTCGTCGCGTAGGTGCCGACGGCGCCGCCCGCGGTTTTCAGTCCGCGTCACCCCGCACCGTTTCACGGCACCGGCCCACCCGGCACGGCGCGCATGACGGCGCGATCGGCGGCGCGAGATCGGGGCGGCGGGGCAATCAGCATCACGCTCGGCAGACGGCACATTCAACCGATGCAACCGGCATCGCATGACGTATGACCAGCGACATCAGTCCACACGGTGCACGAATCATCACATGCGACCCTTCCCCTACCAGGCTCGCGGGTTCATCATGTTTTGGTACTTGGCCTTCAGAGGCGCGCGCCGCTGGGAGCCTCACCGCGCAGCATGACACAAACACGCAGCACAAGGATGCGCATCACAGAAGCCAGGTCCACCGGCATGGCCGATGGCGTTAGCGCTCTTGTGATGCGATGAGAGGCCTTGGCTTCTCAAACCCGCAGCTCCTAGTGAGCCCCTCGCGACCTTGGGCTCGGATTGTTAGCCGTCGCAGGCCGTGCGACCAAAGGTTGCATCGGGAACAGAGCCTCATCGCCTTCAGTCGTCGAGTACTGCCCATGACCGCCACGTTGGATCCCTGGGCTCGTCGAGGGCCGCTGTTCAATGTAATTGAATGGGCCCGCCCCCTTTTCGATGACAGGATGCAGTGGTGTGCCCTGCCCTGGGTGGCCGGCGACTGTGACGGGCCGGTCGCCTGCTGGGTACAGAGGCGGCGGATCGAAGATGGTTGCCCTCGTGCTGTCATTCCACTCGCGTCGGGCCGTAGCTGGGCGCGTTGGCGGTGCGCTCGCTGCAGGTCCCACGGGCTCAGCTTGGTCACGTGGGGATCGGATGACGCGGCCGAGAAGAGGTCCACCGCGATCGACACGGGTGACCATTGCGGTGGGTCTCGAGTGCAGTGGCGAAAATGGAGAGATGAAGCCAGTCGCCTTGCGCGTATCCCACCCAGGGCCGCGAATGGCAGAACCTCCGCGCCAGTCAGGCTCGCGCATCAGCGCGTGCAAGAAGTTGTAGAATGGGTCTTCCTTCTTGTTGCTCTTTGTGGTCTGCGAAGCCGGTCGGGCGGAAAGAGCGCGCCGGCGGTGTGGTGGCGGCTGCTTCGGCTCTGGTGGCGGGGCCGGCGGCTTTGGCGGTTTGACATCGTGAATAGTCCCCTTCACGAGGTTGCCCGCCTTCTGTCCAATGCAGGTCTTTACAATCCAGTAGGCGGCATAACGCTGCTCGTTGAGGCAGTCGTTCGCGTGGTCAAGCTCAGGCTCGACGTGCCACTCAAGTTTGAAGCCTGCGCGCTTGAGCGAATCGAAGCTCTCTCGAACAAGATGTAGAGGATGCACTCGGTCCTCGTCGGCAGCGAACACAAAGACAGGCGTCTCATTGACCTCAAACACCGCTTTCGTAAGGCCGAGGGGCAAAAAGTTGGTGCGCATGCAGACAAGCGCCCCAAGTGGAGCGCGGAAATTCATCGCAGCATGGAGCGCCACGGAGCCGCCCATGTGGGTGCCACCGAGCACCACGCGGCCGCAGTCACCACCCAGAATCGAGGCCTCGCGCTCGATGATGTGATGTATCCTTGCCGTTTGAGCAGCGAGCTGGTCCATGTCCACGGTATTGCCGTCGACGTCGCCAGTGTCGCGAAGTGTGGTCGGATTGTACCATGCACGGGCCTTATACTCATCGCCATTTGGTGAAATCAGCGGGCGCTCCGGCGCACGCGGGAAGATGAATTTAAAGCCGGCGGCATAGTTCAGGAAGCGCCGGTAGAGCCGCGAGTACATCTCGGCGGACCCATACATCGAATGAAGCAGCACCACCGTGTGTGTGTGCGTACCCGAAGCCAGCACGACCAGCTCGCCACCTTCGCCATCCATCAATTCTTCAGGGGGGAGCAGAGGCTTCGGCGGAGGTCCCAACCTTCCCGCCTTCGCCAATCGCTCCCTCTTCTCCTCACGCTTCTTTACGATAGCTTTTTGGAGCAGGGTGTGCAGGGCCTTCTTGAACTCGTAAAACTCGATAGCGCCGCCCCTGTCCTCGTCGAGGTCGTCGAAGAGGTCATCCATGTCTTTCTTTGGGACATCGTAACCAAGCCCAGCAACCGCCTGACGGAATTCCTTCTTGTCGACAACGCCGTCCCCGTCGATGTCCCACTCGCGGAAGAGGTCGACAAGCTTCACCGAGTGCTCGGCAAGAATGTTGACAAGCTGATCCTTGATCGGCCCTTTGTGAGGGTCGAGCTTTACCATTGGCGGCAATGCCGCTACTTTGGCGGCTTCAAAGTTCTTATTCATGTTCCTTGCAGTCAGAGCAGTGCTGCTCCGGCGGTCTGCTACCCGCTTGAGGTTCCGCTTTGCAGCCTCGGCGCCGGCGCCGCCCTTACGAAGCACCCTATTGAGCTCCTTGTATTCAAGAAAACCAGATCCATCTTCATCAAGCTCATCGAAGACCGTTCCGGCCTCCTTCACGGTGATGTCGTCAAAGCCCAAGCACTTGATGGCACGCACGAACTCCTTCTTATCAATCGATCCAGACTTATCTTCATCCCACTTGCGGAACAGATCGCACACGCGGTCTGACGAGCGCGAAAGTGCGTCGCGCAACGACCACGCCACGTACTCGGCCAAGTTGATCTTGCCACTGCCATCAGTATCAAGGGCTTCAAAGCGCTTTTTGAGCTCCTTCATGGTGAACTCGCCCTCCTCGCGATCGCGAACAAACTGACAGAACTCATCGAAGTCAAGCATATTGTCGCCATCGAGGTCTGCAGCTTCGCGGTCCATGGCATTTTGGCGCATGCCGGTCACAAATTCCTCTTCGCCTGTTCCAACTTTGTCAGTCGAATCCACTGAAGATGTTGATAATGCTGATGCTGGGCGCACCTTCAGCTCGTCGTTTTTTCTGCGACGAACCTGCCCCTGCTTCTTCGAGTGGGTGCTGAGCGACGCCTTCAGCTCGTGGTACTCGATCATGCCACCGCCATCCACATCGAGCGTCGCGAAGACCGCGTCGATTGCCTTGTTGGGCGCGTCATACCCGAGCGCCGCCACTGCCTGGCGAAACTCCTTCTTGTCGATTGCTCCGTTGCCATCAGTATCCCAGTCACGGAAGAGATCGATGAGCTTGATCGAGTGCTCTTGCATGATTCTGCTCAACTGCTCAACGAGTTTGAGCTCCGAGCTAGCGTCAAGCTTTACCATCGGGGGCAACGCGCTGACCCGCGCGCCTTGGTAGTTCTTATTGATGTTCTTAGCCGAGAGAAAGGAGCCGCGGCCGTGATCAGCCATCGAGCCACGCTTCAGCCGGCGCTTGACCGCCTCAGCGCCTGCACCCTTGCGCAGCATCATGTTCAGCTCCTTGTACTCGAGCTTGCCGGAGCCGTCGTCGTCGAGTGTGTCAAATACTGCATAAGCAACGGCATTATCCACGTCAAAGCCGAGAGCCCGTAGGGCCCGTGCGAACTCCTTTTTGTCGATCGAGCCGGATTTGTCCTCGTCCCATTTGCGAAAAAGATCGCACACGCGATCAGCCGAGCGAGCAAGCGACTCTCGCAGCGCGAACATGATGTACTCGGCCATGTCGACCTTGCCACTGCCGTCCTGGTCAAGCTTGTCAAAGCGGATCTTGAGCTCCTCGTCTGTAAACTCGCCCTCCTCGCGATCGCGAATGAAAACCTTGAACTCCTCGAAGTCGAGCATGCCGTCGTTGTCGGCATCCGCCACGTCACGGTCGATGACAGCCTGGCGCATGCCAGTCTCGAAGTCCTCCTCTCCCGCACCAGCGACGTCGCACTCTGCCGCCTCCGTCGCAGGCGCACCAGCAGCGGCCGCATCGGTAGGCACACCAACAGCAGCAGCTGCTGCAGGCGCGCCAGCAGGTGCAGCGGCCTTCGGCGGCAAGACAAGCTTCCCTTTCTTCTTCGAATGTGTGCTGAGCGCCTCCTTCAGCTCGTTGTACTCGATCATTCCACTGCCACTAGTGTTGATCACTTGGAAAACCTCGTCAACGTAGCTGCGAGGTGCATCGTACCCGAGCGCTGCGACAGCCTGGCGAAACTCCTTCTCGTCGATTGCTCCGTTGCCGTCGGCATCCCATTCACGGAAGAGATCGATGAGCTTCACATGATTCTCCTCCAGAATCCGTTTTATCTGCTCAACAATGTTCTCATCCGAGTCGGCATCCAGCTTTACCATCGGAGGCAGAACGGCCACACGAGCACCCAGATAGTTCCGGTTCGTGACTTTAGCGGTGAGCTTCGCTCCGCGGCTGCGATCCACCATGGTGCCGCGCTTCAGCCTCGCTTTCACAGCCTCAGCACCCTCGCCCTTGCGCAGCATTGTATTGAGCTCCTTGTACTCAAGAGAGCCAGACTTGTCTTCATCGAGCGCATCGAACACCTTACCTGCGTCCTCGTCCGACACGACGAAGCCCAGAGCACGGATCGCACGCGTGAACTCCCGCTTGTCAATCGTGCCGGATTTGTCCTCGTCCCAAGCCCGGAATAGATCGCAGACACGCTGCGACGAGCGGGAGAGCGAATCGCGCAACGAGAACTGCAGGTACTCGCTCATGTCGACTTTGCCGCTGCCATCCTCGTCGAGCTTGTCGAAGCGGATCTTGAGCTCCTCGTTTGTGAACTCACCTTCCTCGCGGGCACGCACAAACACCTTGAACTCTTCGAAGTCGAGCATGCCGTCGTTGTCTGCATCTGCGGCGTCGCGCTCGGCTGCATTCTGGCGCATGCCAGTCTCGAAGTCCT
>ENA-UOUZ01001904-UOUZ01001904.1-mixed-culture-metagenome-genome-assembly--contig:-NODE-1904-length-12489-cov-94.492440_pt1 | contig 12489 bp, 9 predicted proteins | sample MGYA00238154_ERZ761575 | MGnify/ENA primary metagenome ERZ761575 (study PRJEB28896, sample SAMN07631632) | mixed culture metagenome | isolation source: Freshwater growth medium | place: USA...
CATGCAGGATACATTAGGATACGTATTGTATAGGAAACCACCCCCAATTTGTATATAGGAAACCCCCCGTCACCCCCCCGAGCACCTCGGGGCTCTGGAAGGCCAACCCCAACCCGACTACAACCCGATCAACCGCCCAAGTGTGCCGAACCCTAGCCGAGCCGACCCAGCACCCCGACTGAGATGAGTCGCTGAAGCACACTGGAGAGTCAGACACAGAAAGTGCGGGAAGAGGTTACGACCTCTTAAGTCATCTTGTTTCATGGACAGTGAGAGCCGCCCAGCGTTTCGTCACCGATTTCCACAGTTTCCTGTGGGGGGAATCCTGAGGAGGGAAGAGACTCAAGAGCGTGTCTAACGGTTGACATCCCATGTCGACCGCCTGTATGCTTCCATTGTATGAGGAGCCGGTGTGTGAATGGAACCGGCCGGTTGTGTATTTGTCGCAGGCTCCGCACCGCGTTGCACGCGGTCTGGCTCGCGTGATGTCGATTCGATCGTTTCACGCAGGGTTTCACGTATCACGGTTGCTTGCGTGCCGTCTCCTCAAGCTTAACAGTAACACTCCTGGCACCGCGTCGTACAAAATTGATGTCGCGCGCGTCTCGTCCGCTCGCCGCGGTTCCGGCTTCCGCCCCGCCCCAGGGGATGACCCTCGAGGGTGCGCGGCGCGGTGTAACGCTTTTTTGGCTATAGCTACTAGGGGGTAGGGGACCGTCCCTACGCGGGACCCTTAATACGATTGTATACACCGACGTAAATATTTACGATTGTTCCTCGATCTACACGGACCCGTCGTCTATTCTACGCGTCACGACGACGATGGCTCACGGCGCGTGACCGCTGTTCGGAAGCTGCTTCCTCTCTCTACATGATTGTACGCTTAGTATGATTGGCTACCGATTGGATACTTCACGCCTCCACAGCCTTTTTGCTGAACGATCCGTCTTGGCTTTTTTCCGTTTTGCTGAACGATCCGTCTTGGTCCGTTGAAGGCTCCGTGCTGTTGCGGCGGGTGCGAGGCGATTCAGCAGTCTTTGAAGGCGACTTGACGCCGCCCCGGCGCTTGGCTTCGATTCGAGCAGCAAACTCCGCTTTTTCTTGAGCTGCTGCTTGCTTCTTCTCTTCGATAATTGCGAGCCTGGCCGCCTTGGCGGCCTCTTTGGCCTGCGCTTTCTCCTGCGCTTCCATCTCCTTGCGCTCTGCGCGCTCCCTTTGTGCCACCTCCTCGGCCTCCTGCAGCTTCTTCCACTCTGCCTGCCTGGTCTTGACCTGATCGGTTAGCTCCTTAATAGTCTCGCCATAGCGCTTGAGAGTGTGCTTCATGTCCTCCGTTTCGTTCTGAAGCCTCTTCAAAGCCACGCGGACCTCCTCAGCTGTGATAGCACCATCATTGTCGGTGTCAAACGAGCTAAAAAGTTCGTCGATTTCAGTCGTCCTCACCCCCTCCACCCCTAATTTCAGGACGCATGTGCGAAACTGCGGCGGCGGGACTCGTTGGCGCGCACGCTGTCAGAATACGAGGCGAGCGGAACGGTGGAGACATGCCGCGGGAGATAACGGCATCGCTCGTTCGAAATTCGTCGAGTCGGGGAGTTACCTCATCCTTGTCAAGTCGGCCGTCCCCGTTCACGTCCCACTGTTTGACAATGTCGCCGGGCTTGAGACCTTTCTTCACGGCTATCGCACCAATTTGAACGCCCACACTCTTAGAGTTCGCCTTCTCAATTGCCTTCTTTGCACCCTCGAGCTCTCCAGTGAGAGATGCCAACGCTTCATACTCCTTCGCCTGCTTCCGCAGCGCTTCCACTTCAAGTAACATGTTGGCCTTGTCCACGGATGCAAGTGCCGCCTCGTTCTGAAGCCTCTTGAGCGCAATCTTGATCTCGCCAACGTCGAGTGCACCGGACTTGTCCAGGTCCAGATCGTTGAAGAGCGCGTCAACTTCCGAGATGACTAGCCCGGCGTGCAGTTCCGTGGGTAGGAGCTTGCGCACGTTCTGGCGGAACTCCATGGGGCTAATTTCTCCGTCTCCATTTGGGTCCCATTCGCGCATCAAGTCAGCAACCACAACCTTTCTCTTCTGAAGAGCCTCGCCCATCTGCACTGTAAGTGGCTTCCTACCTCTGATTGCTTTTGTTTCCAAGTCCAACGCCTTCCCAAACAGTTCGTTTGCAACCTTCCTTATGGTACCCGACGGCAAGAGCTCATCCACCCTGGACTTTTTGCTTCCTTCATCTTTCTTAGTTTTGGAGGCCTGGTTCATCTTCATCACCGACTGACCTGCCGTTTTTTTCATCTTAAAGCTTCCTGTCGTTGGCGTTTCGACGGCCGACGATGGTACCCCTTCTTCGACGCCCGAAAACGTGATAGCGTCTGTTGGATTGGAAGCAGTGGGGCTCGTTAACGCCTTCTGGCTTCGATGGAATGAATCGGAGTTTCTACTCCCTGCTGGCGTTCGTCCCTGCGGACCTCCGCTTCCGCCAGATCGCTCGCTCTTAGGAGTCCTGCGGCTCGACGAAGACGCTTCATTGAATTCGTCTGACAGGCTGCCCCGAGGCGTGAGGCTCACACGAGGATCAATATCATCGTCCGCCTCTCGCCGCTGCGCCAATCGCCTATCGGTTAAGCCCGTCGAGAATGGCCTAGCGGGCTTTGGACGCTGATGTTCTCCGACAAATGCCGACGCCGTGCGCGGCCGAAAGGGAATCGAGTCGGCGTGAGGCACGTTTGTCTCACGAATCAATCGGACGCCATCTTCGTTCCGGTTGGCAGTAATCCAGCCAATGGGCCCACACTTGGCATTCATGCCCCATGGGTTGCCCACAAGCATTACGCAGACGCGTAGCGTTCCCTCTAAAAGCTTCCTTGATTCGACGACATGCAGTTTCGTGCCTTCCTCAAGCTGTGTGACAAACTTGGAGGTCAGCTCAAATTTCTCACGCACCTTGGTTGGGGTTGCCACCTCGTATAGAGGACGCGCATAGATGTGAATATTGGCAATGCCATCTGCAGTCGTGGCCGTCAACCAGCCAAGAAGCTTACCATTCGACTCGAGCATAATGCAGGCACGCTCCGTGCCGTCAGGAAGCGAACGCGTTGACAGCACGCGCAATCGCTGAAACGGACGCAGGTGGGCCACAACGTCTGAGTCCAGCTCGTACGTCTTGTGCACGCTCATCTGGTAAGAAGCTCGACGTTTAGCCGTCCCCGCCCAAGGTTCGGCAACCTCCATGAGCGGCTGTGACTTGAGCCAGAGGTTTGCGACCACATTACTCTTGGACGCAACCTTGTGCAGGCTCTCGGGCGGTGCGTCCTTCCATAAGGGCAGGAAGGGATTGTGAACTGGAGACGCCGTATCAATCGGAGCAGCAGATGTTTTGCTGGGCGATGATGGGTTGTGCAATTCGTGAGCATCCAGAGGCCATCTATGATTGCGGGTGCTCTTGGGGCTGATCAATGGCTGTGGCTCGCTGGGCCCAGCGGACGTGGCCGCAAATCTTGACGACAATCTTGACGTGGCCACGTCGTAGGGAGTCTGTAGCTCAATCTTGGGACGCGGTGTGGCAACCCAAGCCTGATTGCGCACTGACCACTGCGGCATTCTAGAGGTTCCAATCCAGCGGCAGTCCACGACCAAGTACAGCACAGGGTACTTGAAGGAAGGCGCGTTCGTCCCCCTCGAGGGCGCGGTACAGAACAGTCCACCACTGAATGGTGTTTTGTGCGACGCGCGCGTGCGAACACGAGTTGAAGGAGAATTGGGTTTTGTGGGTGAGCCGTTTCACGGATAGGCAGCCGACACAACGCGTCCGGGTACAGTACCGGGTACAGTACCTGGTATAGTTTTGGTTCTGACGAGCCTCTTCCCCGACTATTTTACTCGTCGCTTAATAATTTACGTACGGAAGGAGCGCGGGAACCGAGAAGGCACCATTTCACGTTGAAAGGTCGTGGCGCACCTCCTCCCTGGCGAACCTTCGATTCCATGGCTTCGGGCGGCCGCACCACTGTTTGGGCCCTTGTGCTGTCTACTGCTTCAGCAATGCAGCTTTTGCGAGCGCCGGTCCGCGCACTGCATCGCCCGACCACCCAGCAGTGGCGTGTCCCCGCTAGCCCAAGCCTCGGGCCGCCTCTTCCAACACCGCCTCAAGAAGAGGGGGACTCACTCTACAACACCCCAAAGCTGGAATTTGATGCCTTCACGGTGCTCGCTATTCTCGGTGGTGCCATCGCCTTCAACTTCTTCGTCCTCGCAAATCTGTGAGCGAGCCTCAACGAGCACGGCAGTGCATGTGCAGACGGACCAGTCCGTCCAGGCGTGATTTGTATGTCGTACTCAAGCCATGAGTAATAGCATGATACTTTTACATGATACTTTTCCCTGGGATGTCATGTGTAATACGGTGACGCGCACACTGCATACACGGAACGTTATTAAGTGTTTACATCAGGCGCACATACCGGAAGCCAGCACGCGGGGCAGTCACGCCACCAACGACACGCGCACGCCACCTCAGGTCAGTCCAACACTCAGTCCTCTCCACCCCCCCACCGCACTCCGAACGCTCACGCGGCAGATGGGGCACGATACGTCAACGTGACACATGAAGAGGCGGCCGAAGAGCCCGCGGCAACCACCGAGGCCGGCACTGAAGGCGCAGGAACCAGCCGGCCGAGACGCCCACGTGGACACCCTCGCCTCAACCTAACCGCCGCACTCCATGGTTGCGGCGCACTCACAGGCGAACGCGCCATCCCGTCGCGCGCATACGATACGGTGCCCAGAACCCACGGAAAGCGCTTAAATTCCAGAACTAAATCCACGGAACGCCACAGGCACCCACCTGTTCAGAAGCTGTTGGTGTGCATGGCTAATTCATCCACTGATGACCTGTCTCACTCGGGCAATCACGCCTCGCCCCAGAGCCTAAAATCCAGAACTAAACCCACGGAACGCCACAGGCACCCACCCGTTCAGAAGCTGTTGGTGGCATGGCTAATGGCATGGCTGATTCCACTGATGACCTGTCTCGGGCAATCTCGCCTCGCCCCAGAGCCACTATATGACGTGCGATGTGCAAGCTGCTCGCCACCTGGTCATTGTCATGTGCGAGCGCCAGCAAGCGCTGCCCAAAGACGTGAGGCATGCAACGCGCCATTTGGATTGTGGAAGGGCGAATCTGCTCCGCCGTCCTTGGTGGCGTCTCCTGAAGCCGCAACGCCTTGAGCAACGCGGGGATGCGCTCCACCCGCACAAGTAGCCCGGCGGCTCGCTGGGCATACGGGCACGGGCACGGCGTGATCTCGGATGTGATCTCGGAGCCATTCCGCGGGTGCTCTGACAGTCCTTCTGTGTGCCCGATGGCCGCCGGCCGCTCGGCGCCGCGCAGCGCCTGGAGCCACGCATCCGACTGGGTGTCGGTATTGGCACCTGCTTCCTCTGTATGAGCACCATGCCCCATGAGGCACGAGAGCTGCCGAAAGAGCTGAAGCCGTGCTTTGCGACGTAACGACGGCACGGGGTCGGCAGTCATGCCGATGCTGCCTCGCAGTGTGAGCAGAGTAACATCGGGCGTGCCGACGCGGGGGACCGGGTCGCTCCTCTTGCCCTTCTTCTCGCCGAGAGAGCCCGATGATGATGATGGTGATTGGATGGCCGCATTGATGGCTGTGGAGTTGGTCTCTTCGCGCTTCATTCGGTCGATGAGCAGCAGCGCACTCCGAAGCAGCTCGGAGGTCGCATTCGGCACACTCTGAAGCAGCAGAAATGGGAGGGGCAGCACCAATGCGTATGCTGGGGCACCTGCCTGCAAGGTCCCATCGTCACGCAGGCCCACCGCTGCTAAGCGGAGCGCACGCTCAGTGGCCGAGTCGATGGTGACGTCGAGGACCTGCACGTGAGCAGGTAGTCCCAACCGCCCAGCCCCAGGCAGCAGCAGTGCTGAGGGACTGGAACTGCCGCCCGAGCGATGCCTTCGAGTACTGCGCTCGGCACGGCGCTCGTAGTTGTGCTCCAGCATGCTTGCGCTCGAGCCAGACGACATCGCCCCGAGCGCCTCAATGCAGTCGGTATCGTTCCCACCATCCGCACCGACGGAGTACACGTGCAGAGGCACCGTCGTCAGGGCGGTGCCGCGCAGCAGCATCCACGATCGCCTCCAATTGTTGAAGACAAACGCGCGAGCCGTGCGCTTGTACTTGGCATGTTCGAAATGTGCGCCGTCAGCGGGCTGTGTCAGCAGCGGCTGCGTGACGTAGGAGCCGCTCACATTGAACAGTATCTGGTCTGCGACGGGGTAGAGCTGAGAGGTCATGTCGATGGTAACATCGGCGCCGAGGCGCGGCCAGTTCGGCCAGAAGCGTCGAAGCAACGTGCTCGCGCCCTGCCGACTGACGGCGTAGGCGGCGGCCGACCAATAGGGGCGCACCCACGTCTGGTTGGCAATCACTTCGCGTCCAGGCGTGAAGGGCCAGGAGAGACCGCGCAATGAGTCGCGCAGCACGATGGGTGCAGGTGTGGTGCCACGTCCGCTGCGATTGGGGTGTGAGGCTCGAGCCTCCGCGCTCTTGAGGCGGCCATGGAGGTGGCGCAGGTACGGGATCTCGGCGATGATGGCCGCTTGGAGGACGTGCCAGTGGCGTGGCATGACGTCGAGGAGCGCACGAAGCGCATCGTGCGGCGAGGAGAGCAGCATGGACCATTCTGCATCCTCCTCAAAGATGGCAAATGCCAGCGATCCGGATTCGTATCCCGCTGCCATGGCGCGCAGATGCGATGACAGGATGGCGAGCTCGAGCTCGTGCACGGCAAATGTTGTCAGGTGAACGAACGGGTACCGGTACAAAAGGCGCGCTCCGGTGCTGAGCCGTGCGGATCCATTCGTCTCGATGCGAATCTCCGTGCGCCTCGTCGCCCGAATGCAATTCATCTTGGGCACAAGGACCTCGAGTTTTCGTCGGAGCGGCACGCAATGCCGCTCAGGGTCCATCATGATGACGTAGGATGGCACGTCGACGGCCGCGTGCGTCGAGACGGTCGGCATCGATCATGAACGCCGACGGCCGCCTCGCAGCCGCGAGCGGGCGAGGGTGACGTTGTGCGAAAGATAGATATTGGATATATCGCATGCAACAACATGCATGCGTACAAGATACGGTGCTCGCGATCTCTTGGACTTCTCATACTGCATTCCGTCGCCCCGAGGGCGTGCAAAAAGGCGCTGTTTCGGGCGAATTGCGCTGCTGCATGCAGGACACCGCGAAGCGATGCATCTCGTTCGGTTGCTTCCGGCGGACTCCGCCCGGCTCTTGCCCTCTGCCGAGAGCTCCGAGGGCGTGGAGCGATGCGAGGTAGTCACAAATCCCTGGGCGGGCGAACCTGCGTTGCCGCGGTGATGTGTGCGGCACTATCCGCCGTAGCTGATTACGTGGTCGACCGTGATGTTGTACGTCAGCGGCCGGGCCATTGGCGTTGCTCGCAGCATCACCTCGCAGCATCGCTGGACCAGGCACTGCAGACCAACTACTCTACGCTTGGGTGGTCGGCGGACCTCGTCGCGCCGCTCATGGCGGACATGAGGAAGTGCCAGGAGCTCGTGCTGGATCAGATCCTGCAGCGGTCGGATTATATGTCGCCACTAGTCACTGCGCTTACGGCAAGCTGCGCTCGACCTGCGCATGAGTTTCGACTGCTCGTCGTGAACATGGACGGCAGCCTCTTGGGCGACACAGGCATTGCGACGTTCGCTCCTGTGCTGAGTGCGTGCACAACCATCGAATCCTTGCATGCGCTAGGCAGCCGCCTCGGCGACCACGGCGCATTGGCGCTGGGCGCCGCACTGCAGTTGCACCCGAACCTGCGGGTGCTCGATCTCGGCGGCAATGCGATCGGTGATGAAGGCGCGGCGGGGCTCGGCGCCTCTGTGCTACGCAGCCGGGGCGATGGGACCTTGGTTTTGCCCCTGACGGATTTGCGCCTGCATGACAACCTGATCGGCGCCACTGGGGCCGTCGCGCTGGCTGATGAGCTCCGCAATTCTCCAGCTCGCCTCGAGAGCCTCATGCTCGATGGGAATCCGGTGGGCGACATCGGCGTGATGGCGCTCGCACTCGCGCTGCGGGGATGGCCACATGGCACGCTGCGCCGCCTCGGCCTCGTCTCGACCAATGTAAGCGACCTTGGGATTGACGCCTTGCTGACTGCTCTGCGCGAGGCGCGCAATCCGCCGCCTCTTGAGACGATCACTCTCGAGGGCAATCCTGGCGTATCCGAGGCGATGCTCCTCCGAGTGGAGGCGGCGCTCGTGCGGCCAACGGAGGCGAGCAGCAGCAGCAGCAGCAGCACGCGCGCGGACGACCACGTGCTGCGAATCGTGCCGCCGACAGGGCTTTTCCCGGTGCATGCAGCGCGTCCAGGACAGCCGAATTTCGTCTGAGCCTAGATATTTGTCTTTGTCTCGGACCGGTCGTCTGAGCCTAGATACGTAGTCTTAGCTAAAATTCAGGAAATTTGTGTCCGCATCAATGTGGCAGGAAGCAACACACTCGCCGCATCCATAAATGTGCGTCGCTGCTGCTTCTTTACAGCCCCCACAACGACAACATCCATCCCAGCGCTCAGAACGCCGATGACATCACGTCCGCCTTCGTCGACGTGCTCCAGCTGCACGATGAGCTTCGCGCCGTTGGCAGCAATATCCAGTCGGCCGAGCGCAAGATCTAGCAGCACGCACTTGCCAGCAACACGGACCGTCCGGCCTACAAAGGCGGCAGGGTCGAAGATGACTGCCTGTACAGTCACGTCGTGGTCCACAGCGAGTGCCGTGGGAGCCACAGACATTTTTCTTGAGAGGGTGTGAATATGTGCGTCGAGGAGGCGAGTGACGGGGATGGTACATGTAGGAACCCCAACCCGAGTGTTGATCAACAGCCCATACTCTGCCAATTCACACTCCTGGTGAGATGGCGTCCTTCTTCTTCACGTTGGCGCTCACCTCGGCATTCGTGACGCAGCCTGCGCAGCAATCATGTTCGCCGCACTTGACGCGGCCAGTACCAAGTGCCGTCCGCAGTGCTGTGCTCGCGAGCGCCTCCTCTCCGACGCCCACGGCAGCAGAAGCTGACGAGGACCTCAAGTTCCCGCAGGAAGCCACCGCACTGGTGCAGGCGCAGCGCGGGCTCACGTTTGCGGCGAAGGCGGTGCCCATCGTGGCCTCGTACTTACGGCTCTTCCTCACGCTGCGGTTCCGCGAGCAGGTGCTGAAGGAGTGCCTCGATGAGGAGGAGTGCGAGATGATGTGGCAGGAGGAGCACGAACGTGGATCGACGACCTTTGCGGCCGTCATCAAGGAGCTCAAGGGCTTCTACACGAAAACGGGGCAGATTATCGCGACGCGGCAAGACCTCTTCCCGAAGCAGTACACGGACCGGCTCGCGGGACTCACTGACCTCGTCGACCCGATGCCGGTGTCGCTTGTCAAGGCCGTCATCGAGCAGGAGCTGCTCCACGACGACGAGAGCTTCGAGAGCGTCTTTGCCGAATTCGACCCAGAGCCGCTCGGTGCGGCCTCGGTCGCGCAAGTCCACCGGGCAGTCCTCACGCCAGCGTACGGCGGCGGAGAGGTTGCCGTCAAGGTCCAACGGCCTGCCATCGAGGCGAAGCTGCTCGGCGACGTGGCGGCGCTCAAGGCGCTCGCGAAGAGCGTACGCGGCATCGAGGCGATCCCGGTCGACTACTACACCGTCTTCTCGGAGCTCGAGGTGCAGCTCGGCGACGAGTTCGATTTCGTCAAAGAGGCGGCGGCCATGGAGCGCATCGGTCGTACTCTGAGCACGGACCCCATGACTGGCAGCCCCGTCACGCCGGTCGTCGTGACGCCGCGCCCGGTGGGCGGCCTCGTGACCAAGCGCGTGCTTGTTATGGACTTTCTGCAGGGCGTGCCGCTTTCGCGCGCGGTGGAAGCCATGGAGAAGCGCGGTATCGACCCCGGCTCTCCAGAGGCTCAGCTGTTCGGCCGTCGACTGCTCGCCGCGCTCACGGAGGCGTTCGGGATCACCATCCTCTTTGGCGGCTTCTTCCACGCGGACCCGCACCCCGGGAACATCTTCGTGCTCGATGACGGCCGCATTGGGCTCATCGACTTCGGCCAGGTGAAGCAAATCGGGCAGCGTGCCTCCGCCACCCTCGCCAAAGTGATGGTAGCTCTCTCCGAACGGACTTCGGACACCGACCCGGCACAGCTCGATGAGATCTCGCGCCTCGCGCTCGAGCTCGGCGTGCGCTTGCGTGAGGGCGCACCGCGCGAGGGGCCCGCGGCCACGGCCATCTGGCTCTTTGATGGCTCTGTGAAGACCCTTCCCGGGGGCTTCGACACCAACGAGCTCTCTCCCGACTCGCCGGTCAAGGTGCTCAAGTCGTTTCCACAGGAGCTCACACTCGTTGGCCGTTCGACGGTGCTCATCAAGGGGATTGCCGCGCGCCTCAACGTCACGTGGTCGCTCGCCGATGAATGGGCGCCCATCGCGCGAGCCCTGCTAGCTTGCCAGGCGGCAGGCAAGCTCGCGCCGCTGGGGGCGCCGCCGCGCTTCATGAGCATCATGCGTCTGCTCGGGCAGTGGGCGGCTGCCAAGCTGAGCGCCCTCGTGCTGATTCTGCCTCCTCCTCTGCGCCGAGTGGTCGCTTCCGCGGCGCTGCGCGTTTCGAAGCTACGGCCGCCACCACCACGGCGGCGCTATCGTGAAGGGTATAGCGGGGGCGGTTGATGTTTGTATAGAAGTGCTCAACATGACGCGCAAAACTTACAAGTCTGAGACCATGCCCGCGGACTTCGTGGGCGTCGCAGCTTAGCCCCTCAACTGCGGCGCTTATTGGGGTGAGCCTCTCGCCTTGCACGATGGACTTGCCATCGCTCGTGCCATCGCTCGACTGCCCATTCATCGATGGCGTAGGCCTCGTCGCGGGCGGGAACGATGACGAGAAAATCGACAAGAAGGTGAATTCTGTGCGCTGCCACGCTCAAACTAGTCTCCAGGCACCGGAGGGTGCTGCGTGTGTGTGCCCGCGATTGCGCACGAGTTTCACCGCTCCGCACCGTCCCACGTTCGTCCCTGTGCGCAGCGCCCATGGACCCTCGAGGAGGACGACACCGTGCGCCGGCTCGTGGCCGAGCAGCGCGGAGTCGATGGTGCCAATCGATGGGCTGAGATTGCCAAGTACCTTCCCGGGCGCAATGGCAAGCAGTGCCGCGAGCGATGGCACAATCAGCTCGACCCGGCCATCCGTAAGGATGCGTGGTCCAAGGAGGAGGACGACATCCTCATCGCCAAGCAGCGCGAGATGGGCAACAAATGGGCTGAGATTGCAAAGTACCTTCCCGGCCGCACGGACAACGCGATCAAAAACCACTGGAACTCGGGGCTGCGGCGCGTGGCCGAGGGCGGTGAGCCGGTGCCGCGGCGCAGGAGCCGCAAGCAGGGCGACGGGCAGCAGGACCTCGTCAAGGCGGCGACGGAGATGGAGGCGCGCCAGATCGAGACGCTGTTGGCCGACATAACAGGGGCCTCGCCGCTCTTCAGCATCTTCAAGACACCCGCCATCTTCCCAAGCTTTCCGGAGGACGAGGCGATAGCCGATGGCCTCGATGGCGAGGCGATAGCCGATGCGTTCCTGAACGAGGAGGCAGTCGCAGCGGGCCACGCCCCCGCCGCGACGACCACCGCGCCCGCGAAGCCCGAGGGGATGACGGGTGGCTCGGTGGACGGGTCCGACGACGGTTTCGGCATGCAGCAGAGCGAAGGGTACCACGCCCTGTTGCAGATCCTGCGAGCGCGAACCCCCGCCGACTTGCTGAGCGCCACGTCACGCCTGTGCTCCGCGGTCGTCGAGCACGTGGACGGGGGCGACACCTCATTGGACGGGTCGCGCGTGGTCCCGGGGCCGCTGAGCGTTGGAGGTGGGCGGCTGGCCGAGCTGCTCCGGAACGAGTGCAACGAGCTCCTGCTGTCGAACGGCAAGGAGGTGGACCTGACCGCGCTGCTCGAGTCGCCGGGGCGTCTCTTTTTCAACAGCCTCTCGGCCTCAGCGAAGCGTCAGAAGACGGGCGAGTCCGGGCTCAAGAGGGACTGGAAGCCCCATGCCGCTGGTGCCGCTGAGGCCTCCATCGCCGCTGGGCTCGGTGCCGAAATTACGGCGGCCGGCGGACTGGCCGCCGCCATCGCCGCCTCCTCAGCGGCGTTCGTGCCAGGGCAGGCACAGGCGGCGCAGGCCGTGCCTTCGGCGGCGGCGGCGGCCTCATCGTCGGTGGTCGACGGCGACGGGGGCAAGGCGGGCACCGACACGACGGAAGAGCAGGACGATGGCATGCCGCCCTTGCCGCCGATCTCGCGCAGCAAGTCGCACCTCAAGCGCCCCATCGGGCTGGCACTGCACGACTTGCAGGTGCCCGCGCATCTGATTGCCTCCCTCATTGCATGCAGGTGCCCGCGCAT
>ENA-UOUZ01001906-UOUZ01001906.1-mixed-culture-metagenome-genome-assembly--contig:-NODE-1906-length-12482-cov-137.317293_pt1 | contig 12482 bp, 21 predicted proteins | sample MGYA00238154_ERZ761575 | MGnify/ENA primary metagenome ERZ761575 (study PRJEB28896, sample SAMN07631632) | mixed culture metagenome | isolation source: Freshwater growth medium | place: USA...
GTTAGATACATGGGATACGTATCCTGATAACAAACCCCCCCAAATTCGATAACAACCCCCCCGTCACCCGGGCACTACGTGCTTGTTGTGAATTTAGGATTTACTCTCTCCTCCCCGTTTTCCCCACACGGCCCGGCGCGGGCGCCGGACCTCCTTGGCAAAGCCGCCCCAGGTCACTCGGGGGGCGTGGGTGCCCCATTCACAATGAGAAAGGAGAGGGGCTGGGATATACCGGTACATGAATGGGCTGCGCTCCGAGCACGCCGAATGCCCGCGACGTGGCGTACACGATGACGCGGCCGGTGGCTCCCAAGGCGCGTGCGCCCACCTTTCCGGCCGCGCACACCGAAATGGCGAACGGCGTGGCCAGCAGCGGCGCTGCGGGCGAGTGGCTGAGCTGCAGTGAAGACAAGACGGTCGCGCTGGTTGACTGGGCGGCTGGGCGTGTGGTGCATTCCTGGCGCGGGCACCAGAAGGGCGTGCATCGCGTCGTCGCATCTCCAAATGGCAACGTCATCCTGTCTGGCTCTCGCGATACGACGGTGCGCGTGTGGCGGCGTGGGCAAGCGGAGGCGGCCCTGACGCTGCGCGGCCACGAGCTGAGCGTCATGGCGGTCGCGGTCGCTGAAGACGGCCAGCAGGCGCTCTCAGGCTCGCGCGACTGCAGCCTGCGCCACTGGGATCTGGCCACCGGCGCGACCAAGGGCCGCTGCCATCTCGAGCAGAACGTGGTCACTTGCCTAAAGTGGGTGCCGGGCGAGACGTCGCTGGTGGCGCAGGGTTCGGAGGATCTGCGGCTACGGCTCTGGGACGTGCGCACGCTCTCGAGGCCGGCGGCCGTGCTCGAGAATGAGTACGTCTACTTCCCGCTCTGCTGCGACTGCTCCGGCCCGTACGTGCTCACCGGCTCCAACGGCTTCAACTCCGTCGGTTGCGAGCTCAGGCTGTGGGATCGGCGGACGCTCAAGCAGGTTCGCTGAGTGGCCTTTGAGTGCCTCTGATTGCCTCTGATTGCGTGTCTCATCAGGTGCTCAAGCAGGTTCGCTGAGTGGCCTTTGAGTGGCCTTTGAGTGGCCTTGATTGGCCTCGAATGGCCTTGATTGCCTCTGATTGCCTCTGGGATCGGCGGGACGCTCTCGCAGGCTCTGATTGCCTCTGATTGCCTCTGATTGCCTCTGGGATCGGCGGGACGCTCTCGCAGGCTCTGATTGCCTCTGATTGCCTCTGATTGCCTCTGGGATCGGCGGGACGCTCTCGCAGGCTCACGTGCGCACTGGCCACGACCACTGATTGGCACTGATGATCTCTGAGTGCCTCCCTCATCAGGTCCACGTGCTCACTGGCCACGACCACTGATTGGCACTGAGGATCTCTTTGTGCCTCCCTCATCAGGTCCACGTGCTCACTGGCCACGACCAGGCGGTCACGGGATGCGCGCTCCTGCCCGACACGGCGCTCCGTCCCGAGACAGGCGGTGGCGGCAGGCTGCTCGCCGCCTCGGGCTGCAAAGATGGCGAGGTACGCCTTTGGGATGGCACCGCCGACGAGCCGCCTTGCATGCAAGTGATCACCACGGCGCGGTCTCGACCCTTCCCCACAGGTACGCCTTTGGGATGGCACCGCCGGAGGCGCGTCCACGGCCCTCTTCAAGTTGCATGACGGCGATCAAGTGACCGGCCTCGCTGCTGGCGCGCCTGCAGACGAGCGTGCCAGGCTATACGTGAGCGCCGCCTCGGGCGCCATCTATGCGCTCGGCATCGACGACGACGCGACCGCGCTCACGGCGGTCGCAATTGGCAGTGGCGGCACGGTTGGCGACGCGCTCGCAATAGGCGGTGGCGGCACGGTTGGCGACGCGCGAGCCAACGGTTAGAGAACGTGTGTGCCGCATGGCATGACAGACCGATCTCCGGAGAACTGCAGTGTCGCCGGCTTTGTCAGGAGAGCAACCGTCTCGTCGGCTTCGTCAGGAGAGCAACAGTCTCGTCGGCTTCGTCAAAAGGGCAACAGTCTCGTCTGCTTCGTCAGGTGCACTACGATGTGGAGGTGAGGGAAGTCAGTGGCGATGTGGGAGGCCATCAGAGGCGAAGTGGCAGCGGAAGTTGCAGCGGAAGTGGCAGCGAAAGTGGCAGCACGGGGGGCTTCAAGTGCCCTGCCTGCATCAAGTGCCATCCCAGGCCTGCCGCCATTCGGACTGCGGAGGCATGGGCGCTCTCCCATTCACAGAGGGCATTCACATGACAAGGGCCTGCCGCCATTCGCGGATAGCGGATCTGCTCAGATACGTGAGCAGCTCGAGTACTATTTCAGCGCCCTCGCCCTTGTGCAGCGCTGCCAGTGGTCGGGCGTTGAGCTCATCAAGGACGACCACATGGCGAGTGACGCCGTTGGGCGCCGTCAAGAGCATGTCACCGCTCCGTGGCATGACTGGCGCCGTCTCGAGCATGAATGGCGCCGTCTCGAGCATGAATGGCGCCGTCTCGAGCATGAATGGCGCCGTCTCGAGCATGATTGGCGCGATGCGGGGCGAGCTCGTGCTCGTGCAAGACGACGTTTGGGTGCACGCCACGTGGTTTCGAGCCGGGAGACGGCTCACGGCATCCTGCACACACCGAGTGCGAGAAGGATCCGCAGGCTCAGCAGGCCTGGGTGCATCAGCGAGGCCGCGGTGGAGGCGTGGTTCGTGTCGGGTGCAAGCTTCCCTCAGGCGATCGACATCCGGGGCGATGAGGGAGGCCGTCATCGAAGGCCGTCAGGGGCGATGAGGGAAGCCATCAGGGGCGATGAGGGAGGCCATCAGGGGCGATGAGGGAGACAATCAGTGTCCTCGTGTGCCCGGGCCGGGCGGTGGCGTCAGGGCCGGGGGTCAGGGGTTAAGCCATCGATGGGAGCGTGGATCCCGTGTCGAGTGTCGTGTTCGAAAGCGAAGAAAGTGGTCGTCCACGTATCTCCAAAAGTGCGAACACTGTAACACGCGCTCGCACACGGGGAACACTGGCAGCTGGAACTGCACAGGCGCGACGAGAAAGAAAGGGCAACGGCATGTGCTCGCCCGGCACGGGCAGCACAAAAGGGAGCGCCGCTCTTCGGCGCGACTCCACCCAGACCTCTCTCTCTCGTCACATGTCGTGTACTCGTAAACAGCGGGGGGCACAGCCGGCTCTCGGAGACCAGGACTTCCCGAGCCCCCAATTGATGCAGCGACCTCTCTCTTCCTTGTGCTGCTTGCGTGCATCTGCCGTAGCATGCGATTGTCAACGCATGATGCCGATCGGATCCTCGTCCGAATTCCCTTCCCCACAGCGCTCTGTGTAGCTGTAGGGCGGCCTCCTTGGCGCTCACGATGGCGCCCACTCGCCATTCGCCTTCATGCCACCCTCCCCTGGTACCGTGCAAGCTCCGTCGATGCACGTGAGTGTAGCGGCGCCATTAACTTAGGCGGCGCGGCGGCGGCTCGCGCGCTTATCGATGAACGAGTGCGCCGGCGCCACGTTGGACATTTGGCTCTCCGACGCCTGCGACGGCGAAGGCCATCCGAGGGCGCCGCCGAGGTCCTCTTCGGTGCCTGCGGGCACGCCGCTCCCGTCCCACGCTCCGTCCTCGTCGACGCCCTCGTCCTCCTCGTCCTCCTCGTCCTCCTTGTCCTGCTCGGCGGCGTATGCATCCTCCTCGAGCGCCTCCAGCCCGTGATCCTCCTCCTCGTCGTCCTCGTCGTCGTCCTCGTCTTCCTCGACTTCCTCCTCGGCCGCACTCGAGGCCTCGTCATCCATCTCAACGTCCTCGACGCCAGCGCCGTCCCAGGCCTCCTCCTCCTCTTCCTCCTCCTCCGCCGCCGCTAGGGCTACCGGCGCACGCGCCGCCTTCCGACCTGCACTCCCTGCCACAGCGCTGCTACCAGCCTTGCCCGGTACAGCCTTCGACGTCGATGCCGTCTTCCCCCCCGCCTTCCCCGCCGCCTTGGCCGCCACCTTGCCCCCAGCCTTGTCCCCAGCCTGCCGCTTGGCACGTGCGCCGGGGTGCTCGAGAGGCGTGAGTTCGTCTTCGTCTGCTCCCAGATCCATCGCGCTGACGTCCTCGTCGTCGTCGTCCTCCTCCTCGTCCTCGTCCTCGTCCTCGTCCTCCTCGTCCTCCTCGTCCTCGTCCTCGTCCGCGCGATAGCTCGGCTTGCGCGACGCCGCCCGTCCAGGCTGCGCGCGCTGTGCCGGGCGCTGCGACGGCTTGGGCTGCTTCACTGCTGCGGCGAGACTCTTCGCACTAGCCCGCTTCGCGATCGCGCCCGGCACAGCGCCTCGCTTGGCTGTGCCGCCACCCTCCCCGCCTCTTTTGGCTTTCCCCTTGGCCTTCGTCGCGTCCATCAGCGCCGCCTCGAAGCGGGCGCAGAGAGGGAGTACCAGCTCGGCGCCATGCTGCTCCTCAAGCGTCTCCTTAAGCGACTCGATGCGATCCTTGATCTGCACGGCCGTGTCGGCCGAGCATGCACTGAGCAGCGGCGGCATGGTGGCGTCGAGCCAGGCGCCGCGGTCGTCGCGCAGCGCAGCCGCGGACTGAGCGTAAGCCCACCGGAGCGATCTCATCACGAGCTCGAGCAGAAGCGTGTCGCCCGTGCGCGCGCCGTGGTGGGCACCGCGAGCGCCCGCGCCGGCGCTCGCCTTGGCCTTGGGCTTGGGCGGCGGCTCACTGATGGTGATCGAGTGGAGGGCTGCGAAGGTCGAGGCAGCTTTGGCGGCGGGCTTGACTGATTCGCGCCACTGGCGGCGCAGCTCGCGCCGCGCCTCATCCATCTCCGCCACCTCGTCCTCGTCCTCGTCCTCGTCCTCGTCCTCGTCTTCGTCGACCCAGTCGGGTAACTCCACCGCCGCCACCAGCGCAAACGCGAACCGGTCGCCGAGCGCCGTGTCGGTCTCGTCACTCGCGTAGTAGTACGCTTTCCACAGCCGGCACAGCACCTGCCGAGGGATGGCCATCAGAGGTCATCAGAGGCCATCAGAGGCCATCAGAGGCAATCAGAGGCCATCAGAGGTCATCAGAGGCCATCAGAGGCCATCAGAGGCAATCAGAGGCCATCAGAGGTCATCAGAGGCCATCAGAGGCCATCAGAGGTCATCAGAAGCCACGATCAGCGGCCATCAACGACCATCCACGGCCATCAGCCACGATCAGCGGCCGTCAACGACCATCCAAGGCCATCAGCGGCACTCTGGGAGAACGCACCTCCTCCAGCCCGAGCGCCTCAACGGCCATCAGAGGTCATCAGTGGTAATCAGTGGTCATCAGTGGGAGAACGCACCTCCTCCAGCCCGAGCGCCTCAACGGCCGGCGGCGCCGCGAGCAGCATCGCCAGCAGACGCGCCGCGTACAGCCCGGTCAGCTCCAGACGCAGAGTCGGGTGGATCAACTTAACGGTCGAGCTGAGCCAGCGCTCGGGACGGCGCTCGGCGCCCTTGGGTGCGCCGCGTCCCCGCGCCTCAGCGGCGCTCGTCGCCTCATCGGGCACGGGGGGGAGGGGTGCGCCTTTAGCGTCGCTGGCCGCCGTCATGAGCACCTTGAGCCCCTCGGCAATCAGCCAATGGAGCCTTTCGAGCCATCTCGGCACCTGATGAAGGCGGTCATCAGCCGCCATCAGCCGCAACTCACGGACCGTTGGAGGTCATCAGGCGCAATCAGGCGCAATCAGGCGCACTCCTCAGGCGCAATCAAGGCGCACTCCACTCACCGGCCGTGGTCCGCTCTCGGATCGGCAGAGCTCCGCGATCTCGTCCGATCCCAACGCCGGCGAGTCCGCAACGCTCGGCCCCCGTCCAGCCACGACTATGTCGAGGTCGTCCGCGGCGTCGGCGTCGTCGTGGGCGCCGTCGAGCGGAGGCGCGAAACGGCTCTCGAGCGCGGGCGTCGTGCTGAGCAGCAGCGCGGCGTACTTGTGGAGCGGGATGGCCATCGCACTCAGCATCTCGAGTGCGAGCTGCGCGAGAGAGACTGACGAACCCTCGAGGCGCGCTTGGAGGCTCAGCAGCTCATCAGTCGCAATCCATTTCGCAATCAGTGGCTGCAATCCGCGGTGCTCACCTGACGATCCCTCGAGGAGCGCTTGGAGGCTCGGCAGCAGCTCGCGGCGTAGTCCCACGAGCTCGCGAACCTGATGAAGGAGGCAATCAAGAGGTCATCAGAGGCCATCAGAGGCCATCAGAGGTCATTAGCAGCTCGCGCACAGCTGCCTCGTCGTCACCCAGCGCGCCAGCCACCACCTCCGCCTCCTTCGCCTCCTCCGCCTCCTCCTCGGCCTCCTCGTCCTCCTCCTCGTCCTCTTCGTCCTCTGTGGAGCGCCGTCGCGAGCGCGAGCCAGCTTTAGGCTTTGCCTTCGTCTTCTTGGCCGCCGCCGCCTTGCGCGGCTCTCCCTTCACGCCGCCACCGTTCGCATCCTTAGCGACGACCAACGCCTCGACGCGCAGCACGAGCTGTGCCAACTGCAGCCGCAACAGCGAGCACACGCAGCCAGCCAGCCGGCCCGCGAGCGCCGTCGTGGGCGCATGCGCCTCGAGCTCGGCCATGCGACGAGCCGTCGTGGGCGACGAGGGGCCCTTGCCGCCGCCGCCCTTGCCGCCGCCGCCCTTGCTGCCGCCGCCCTTGCCGCCGCCGCCGCCCTTGCCGCCGCCGCTCTTGCCTCCCTTGGCAGCCGCGCCGCTCGATGGCGCTGCTCCAGCGCCCCCGAGTGAGTCTCCTCGAAGGATGGCCTCAATGTCGTGTTGGTGGCTCATGTACGTGTCCACGGCCCCGAAGAGGTCCTTGGTCTGCGCCATCTGCAACAGAGGAGATGGCCGTCAGTGGCCATCCATGGCTATCCTTGGCAGGGCAGCGGCACTCAGCGGCACTCGGTGGCAATCCATCGACCCTCACCTGCAGCAGCCCACCAAGCAGGCCCGAGTGCCCATCAGAGGTAATCAGTGGCAATCAGAGGTCATCCGATGCAATCAGCGGCCCTCACCTGCAGCAGCCCACCCAGCAGGCCCGAGAGGCCAGGCAGCGGCTGCCGTTGGCCCTTGGTGAGGCTCTCGAGCCGGTGGAGCGTCACGAGCGCCTCCGACACGAGCCCGAATCTCGGCGGATCTCCCTGGGCCGAGCTCGGCTTCTTGAGCGCCGTCTTGAGCGGCTTGAGCTGGAGAAGGAGGCGTGCGACGAGCTTGTCGAATCGACGTTGCACCTTCTCTTGCAGAGCGGGCGCCCCGGGCTGAGCCAGGAGCGCGGACCATGCTTCACCGCAAGCCTCGAGCGTCGCCCGGTCGGTGTGCCTGATCAACGAGACCATCACATCAGAATGTAATCAGCCGCCATCAGGGCGTCATCAGGCGTCATCAGGCGTCATCAGGCTTCATCAGGTGGTCATCAGAGGGCCATCAGAGGGCCATCAGAGGCCATCAGAGGCCATCATCGTACTTGGTCGTCACGTCTTCGAGCTCCGAGAGCATCTTCTCGAACGCCTTGTCCTTGAGGGTCGCCTGGGCGGACGCGAGGCGCATCTGCTGCACGAGCGCGAGCACGGCGCGCAGTGGCCCTGCATGCGTACCTGTGGGGAGAGGGGGTTGGGCGCCGTAGTAAGCACTTGCATGCAGAGCACGGCGCGCAGCGGCCCTGCATGCGTACCGAACCGTTGGAGCAGCTGCGCCATCGCCTTCGCCAGGTGGGTGGAGAGGGCCGTCGACGTCTTTTCCACAGCCGCGATCGCCTTGCGCTGCTTGCGCTTGCGACTCTTGCGCCCCCGCCCGCCTCCCACGTCGTCCACGTCGCCGTCGTCCTCGTCCTCGTCCTCGTCCTCGTCATGCTCGTCGAGCTCCGCGGCGGCGGCGTCGAAGCGGCCGTTCGTGTCGATCGCGGCAGCATGCATCAACCGAAGGATCACGGGCAGCGTCGCCTCGATGGAGGGGTCGAGATCTTCGTCGTCGGCGGTAAGCACCTGTGGGGAGGGGCGCACTCAGACGCACTCAGACGCACTCAGATGGCACTCAGGCGTCATCAGCTGGCGATCGGTGGTCATCAGCTGGCCATCAGGAATCAGATAGCCATCAGAGGCAGGTGATCGCACCTCAACGTACGCCGCCCAGTTGGTGAGCGCGGGCTCGATGGGCGCCATCGCGCGCACCAACTGCCCACAGCGCACACCCAGCTCCGCCTCCTCCTTCGCCTCCTTCTCCTCGTCCGCCAGCGCCGGCTCCACCTCCTCCGAGTCCGCGACCCGAATATGGTGCGCCTGCCGATCGGCGAGTAGGAGCGATGCGAGCTGCACGAGAGGGGACTTGGCGAGCCGGGCGACGGAGCCGGCGGCGAGGTGCTGCCGCTGCGCTTTACTCGGCGAGGTCGGGCCCCCGCCGCCGCCGCCGCCGCCGCCGCCGCCCTCATCGTCGTCCGCCATCGCGCCGCCACCACCTGCCGCTGCCGCGCTGCCGCTTGCACCAGCCTCGGCGCCGCCCTCGGTTGCCGTGGGCGAGTCGTCCTTGAGGTGGAGTGGGGAGGCGGGAGCGCTGTGGTGAGCACTTGCATGCAAGGCAGGTCCTCCGCATGCAATCAACGTACCTTGAGGTGGAGCTGGATGAGGGGTCCGAGGGCCGTCCAGAGCTTCGGCTGTACGTCGCGCTGGCACATGAGATGCAGCGCCGCCCGCTTCGTCGACGCGAAGGACTTGAGGAGGCCGAGCTCCTGCAATCAGAGGTGCACTCAGAGGCAATTAGAGGGGCAATCAGATGCAATCAAAAGGACTGGAGGAGGCCGAGCTCCTGCAATCGCCTTGACAGGTGGTTCAGGTACCGACAGGCGCAATCAGATACACTCAGGGTGATGACATGCCTGCAGCCGGGTGACGAGACGGATGGCCTCGACAGCGACACTGTCATCGACGTCCTTGATCATCGATAGCAGCCGTGACTCGAAGCGCTCGGTGAAGTGGCGAACGGGCGTCAGATCCTTGATCTCGTCAAAGGCCTTGTACACGTGCCCGAGCGCCTGCAACGACGCGAGGCGCACCTGCGGGGTGCAGGGGGGAGAGGGGGCGCCGTGGTGAGCATGCGCGCACACGCCTGCAATGTACACGCGAAGCGCACCGCGGCCGACTGGATGTCGGACAGCTGCCAGCCCATGTACTTGAGGTGCTTATCGTCACAAAAGGACGGGAGCACGCGGAGACCGCGCCCAAGCGAAGCGATGCACGCGGCGCGGATGTCCTCGTGCGTGTCGCGGTACCGGTACGAGATCACCTGTGGGAGAGGGGGCACGGGCGCCGTGGTGAGCACTTGCATGCGCGCGCACGCGTGCCGCGGCTCCGGCACGAGATCACACCTGATCGAAGATGGTCGAGAGCATGTCGCGCACGGCCTCCTCGTGCGCAGCGAGCTGCTCCGCATTCGCCGCGAGCGCCTGGGGGGGGCGAAGGGCAGGCGCCGTGGTGAGCTTTTGGGATGCACTCACACGCGCAGGCGCCGTGGTGAGCACTTTGCATGCACCGGCATGCACCGGAGAGCGCCGTGTTGGGCACGCACCTGGCCCTTCGCATCCTTGCGCCGCTTGCCGATGCTCAACCGCTCCGCATTCTGGCGTGCGCTCCGCAGCTCCTTGGCGATGTGCGCGAGCCGCTCGAAGGCCGCCATCGCAAACTCGACGGCGGTGTGGCGCACGCCACGGTGGTTGCACTGCGAGCATGAGCATGCGCACTCAGTTGCGGCAGGCGCAGAGGGGCTGAGTGCCGTGCTGAGCGCTTGCATGCACCTGCGAGCAGATCATGAGCCACTCGAGCAGCCACGGCATCAGGACCTCGTCGAAGAGGATCTCGTGCTTCACCTGATGAGGGAGGCGATCCGAGGTCATCCGAGGTCATCCGAGGTCATCAGAGACCATCAGGGACCATCAGAGATGCAATCAGAGGTGGAATCAAAGGTGCAATCAAAGGTGCAATCAGAGATGCAATCAGAGGCCATCTCGCGCTTCACCTTCTCGAGCAGCGTCTCCATCAGCTTCCACAGCCCGCGCTTGAACGCCTTCGTCAGCTTCTTGTCGCTCAGCGGATACGGCTCGACGTACCAGCCGTTGTCCGACGCGGCGGTGATGAGCATCTCGCGCTTCTCTTCCGTGAGCAGTTCCTCGATCGGGTCGGCCCCCTCGGGCAGCTTTGGAAGGTCAGCGAGGCTCAGATGGACCATCTCGATCCCGCCCGCCCGCACCTGATGACGGACGCAATCATACACAATCAGTGGCCATCGGTGGCACTCGCGAGGCTCAGATGGACCATCTCGATCCCGCCCGCCCGCACCGCCACGTTGGCCCACGCGACGAGGCCCGAGGCGGCGTTGGACTTGTACACCTCGATCCAGCCGTCGACCGAGATGTTCAGGATCGTGCTCGCGTGCTCGCTCCCCTCGCTCGCGAGCTCGATGCACTCGTACAGCGAGCGCGGTTTCAGCGAGTCGTCCTCCGCCGCTGGCGCACGGCCGCTCGCTGCCGCTGCCGGCACGCGGGCACCCTCCACCTCCTCGTCGTCGGCGGTGGCGTCGCGCGTCGCGCGCATGCGCTTCGTTTTGGCCGGTGGCGGCTGAGTGGCCGTCGCCGCCGCTGTCGCAGCCTGTGTGCCACCGCCGCTGCTGCCGGACTTGCTGCCGCGCGCCGGCTTGGGCTTGGCAGGCTTGGGTGCGACAACTTTCTTGGTACGGGCAGCGGGCGCGCGGCTTGGCTCCGGCTCCTCGTACTCCTCCTCCTCGTAATCGTCCTCCACAGCATCGGGATCATCGTCCTCCCTGCCAGAGCAGCAAGGAGCGGGGGGGAGCGGTCACGTTAGCTCCATCTGAAGAGTCTTCCGGTACGCCATGTGCGCGCCGCCGCGGGATCCCGGCCTCACACCTGTCCGAAGGAGGTACGTCGAGGCTTGGCTTGCGCTGACGGAGCGCGCGGCCGCCGCTCGGGGCCGCCGCCGCCAGATCCGCGTCGGCTCGCGATGGCATCAGGACGCACGAACGCGATGGCCCACAGGACACGCCCGGGCACTTTTTGCCGCCGAGCGCGCGCGCCAGCCCCGGTCGCGAAAGTTCACAGTCACTTCACAGGCGCAAACGAGTAAACTCCATACTGTCTTTCTGCAGGGACTCAGGAGCTATGGCCTCTGGGAGATTGAGAACTTTCGATTGCCTTCACAGTTCGACGGGACGCGGAACGCGATGGGTAGCCGCGAGGGGAGTGAGCCGGCGGTCGCGTCCGACGAATGGCGTCTCCCTCAGCAGACGCCAACCACAAATAAGCGAGGCCGCCCCCTTCGCGTGGCGGCCGGGCCCTCGTGCAGCGAGAGCAACAGCAGCGAGGCTCCGGTGCGACAGCAGCTGCGCAAGGCGCTCTTTCGCGGAACCGATCCATTCGATGCAGCCCTTCTGGACCGCGTGGATCACAGGTATCCTCACAGTAATCTGCGCGCGAGCTTTGTCAAGTCGGTGTTCGACGTCCTGCCTTCCCCACCACGGTTCTGGCTAGAGATAGGATCCTTTGTCGGGAACAGCGTCATCACGACGGTCGCCGTCGCAGCCCACTTATGCGTGCCAAACCTCACGGTCGTTTCGGTCGATCCGTTCGTCGGCGACAAGGCCATGTGGGGCTTCCAGCGCCTGATCCACGGCGGCTCGCACCCGCCGTTCGGCTACAACTTCCTCGGGCTCGATACGGCGGGCAGGCCCACCATACGTGACCGCTACATGGCCAATATCAAATGGTCCGGCGCGTATCCCTGGGTTGTCTTGCATGCAAGTGCTCACCACAGCGCGGCGTCCCCACAGGTCCGGCGCGTATCCCTGGGTTGTCCCGATCACAATCCCGGGCATGAGTGGGCTGCGGCTGCTACTCGAGCTGCGCAGGCATGGCCTCGAAACGCTGCCGGAAGTGATCTACCTTGACTCAGCGCACGAAGCCGGCGAGACGCTCCTCGAGCTCGAGCTCGCGTTCTCGGTCCGTTTGGGACTGAAGATCTCGGATGGCCTCTGATTGCCTCTGATTGCGAGGCGCTCCTCGAGCTCGGGCTGCACGTCTCAACATACGCTTGATTGCGTGTCTCATCAGGTGCTCGAGCCCGGCGGCCTCTGATTGCCTCTAATGGCCTCTGATTGCCTCTGATTGCCTCTGATTGCCTCCGATTGCGTGTCTCATCAGGTGCTCGAGCCCGGTGGCCTCTTGTTCGGCGACGATTGGGATTGGCCACCGGTACGGCACGATGTCGTCGCCTTCGCGAAGAGTGCCGGGGTGACCCGAGGCCGCTCCGAGACGCAGCCGTTCAGGAGCCACTTCATCCGCGCTTGCGCTCTGCACGGGCTCGGCTGCGAGGCGCAGGACGCGCTCGGCGCGCCAGATCTCGTCGTGTGCAAGACGGGGAGCTCGTGGATCCTCTTCAAGGGCGCCCGGCACGACGCGACGTTGAGTGCAAGACGGGGAGCTCGTGGATCCTCTTCAAGGGCGCCCGGCACGACGCGACG
>ENA-UOUZ01001917-UOUZ01001917.1-mixed-culture-metagenome-genome-assembly--contig:-NODE-1917-length-12453-cov-107.049282_pt1 | contig 12453 bp, 11 predicted proteins | sample MGYA00238154_ERZ761575 | MGnify/ENA primary metagenome ERZ761575 (study PRJEB28896, sample SAMN07631632) | mixed culture metagenome | isolation source: Freshwater growth medium | place: USA...
TGAATTTGATGCCGCGAAGGCGCAAAAGGCGCGCGACAGCACGGCGCTCAACAAGGTGATGACAAAGGGAAAGGCGTCCTCAGCCACAGAGCAAGCCGAGATGACCGTCCCATCATTGTCGACCGCAGTTCGAAGCCTCTTTAGCCGATTGGTGGGGAAAGTCGAGGTGAACTTTCCAGCATTGTCAACCACAGTTCGAAGCCTCTTCAGCCGATTGGTGGGGAAAGCCTCTTCAGCCGTTGCTGGTAGTGACGCGGCCGCAGACAGGGCTGCGCTCGAGGCCGGCGAAAAGAAGGTGGCGACCTTGTATCTCACCACGCTCGGCCACCTCATCTGCGCCTCGCTGTTGCTCGCCAAGTGGGAATCGCTAGAGGACCTCAATGGCGGCCCGCTCAACGGCACGCGCTTCGATAGCCTGCCGACCCACGACGCTCCGGGCCTCTCCTGGTTCAGCGTCTTTGTGCCCTCGTGGATCGCTGAGCTCATCGTGGTTGGGATGGCGATCTGGTCCGTCATGTTACTGCCGTCGACGGCGCGCAACCTGCGCATCCAGCACATCAACACGATCGCGCAGACGATTCTGTGCGCGCTCTTCCAGCTGCTCTTAGCTATCCGGCTCACCACCCAGCGTGGCTCGTGGCTGGTCGTCTTCTCGCCATGGTACGCATCGATGCTCGTACAGGTCTTCTTACACTGCCGCAAGATTCCTGATGCCGCCGGATTATTCCGCGGCTTGCGGCCAGGCTTACCGATCGGTTTCCGGCAAGTGCTCGCCCTCATGTTCTCGATTCCCATGGAGAATTATTTCCACTCAGACTATTTGGACTACTCGGGGCCCCAGCTGAACTACTCATACTCATACCCAGAGAACTTGACAGCTTTACTTTTGGAGTCCTCGACTACAGCTGTTGATTTCTCCCAGACTTTGACAGATGAACCTATGGTGATCAACACGGTCTTTCCTTATGTTGTGACTGCGCTACTGACTGCGCTTGTGACTGCGATACTGACTCTGCTATGGCTCAAAAAACAACTACTCAGGTCAAGACTCGCTTTTCAAAAATTCCTTTGGGTATACTCAACCGTCGTGTCCTTTACTTCCTCATTCGGTTTGTTTTTCCGCCTCCCAGAGGGTTTACAAGGCATAGTATCCGCGCGCGGCGTCCTTGAGCCGTACATCATCGTAGAGTCCATCCCGCTGCTGCTTGGGTGCGTGTGGCTCGCAATCATCTCGTTCTCGTCGGTGCAGCGCGAGCGCAGCGGCCTGGGCACGCGTGGAGCATCACTGAGCTCTATCCGAGTGGAGCGCGTAGTGGCCGAGGGAGGCAAAACCTCTTCAAACAACGCTGGTAGCGGCGCAGCCTCTTCAGCCAACGCTTGTAGCTGTGCGGCCTCTTCAGCCAGTGCTGGCAGCGGCGCGGCCTCTTCAGCCAGTGCTGGCAGCGGCGCGGCCTCTTCAGACAACGCTGGTAGCGGCGCAGCCTCTTCAGCCAACGCTTGTAGCTGCGCGGCCTCTTCAGCCAGTGCTGGCAACGGCGCGGCCTCTTCAGCCAGTGCTGGCAGCGGCGCGGCCTCTTCAGACAACGCTGGTAGCGGCGCAGCCTCTTCAGCCAGTGCTGGTAGCGGCGCAGCGCATGGAGAGAAGAATCTCACCAAGCAGACGATTTGGGATACAAGCAGCATCGAAGAGTCTGAGGAGGTGGAGGCGGGTTCAGTCGAGTTGAATCCCTTTGCTGCCGCAAAGACGACGGAAGGGATCGACGCGCCGATTGAGGCCGCCCTCCGCGACGGCGCAGTGCGCCTCATCGACGTTGCCTGGCTGTTGGATTCCGATCGCTCGGATAAGCAGCTGCCGCGCGTCACCAAGGTGGTGGCACGCCTCGCTTCTAACGAGCCGACGGACGTGCTGATTCGGCAGTTGGCGAAGCTCTGCGGGACCTCGTCCATCTGCATCACGGTGGAGGCGGCCTCGGCAGCCTCGCCGCCCCCCTCGCCGCCTCCCTCTCCTCCGGAGGTGGCTGCCCCGGCGGAGGTGCAGCTCGAGCGCTTCAGGCACGAGCTGGCCGAAGCGGGCCTCTCGCAGCTCGCGCACGCGATCATTGACGATCTTGGCATCGAATCTGTGGAAGGGCTCTGCGACTTCACATTCAACGAGCTCAAGGAGCGCCTGAAGGCCGAGGCCGGCGTGACACTCGACCTGGGGCATTCACAGAAGCTGAAGGCGTTCCTCGCCGCATCGCCTAGTGGCACGTCGGAAGAGCGCATGGCCGGTGGGCCGAAGGTGGCGTTCTCCGCCCACGGGCTGCAGCCAGATGCGAAGCGGAGGTGCAGCACGAAGCACGCCGATGCCAAGCTCACGCGCAGCCTCACATCGTCGGCGATGCTCAGAGCTCAGGTCAAGAACGCCGAGGCCGGCGAGGGCGACGTTGAGTCTCCGCACCTTGATACCTCGTCCGCAGCCAGCAGCCTCGGCTCTGGCCGTTTCCATTCGCGTCGCAGGAGAGATTCCTTTGCGGAAGACCTGACGATGGAGGCGGCCTCGAAGTCGGAGCATCCATCCGGCAAAATGACGGCGCGCGCCGTAGTGTCGGCAAAGCTGCGGCGACAAAACGAGACGAGACTGCCGAAGCCTGGGGCATTGGGTTCCGGCCGGATGGACCATAATCATGGTATTGGCCTCGAGGACCTCGACTCTCGCCCAGCACCCTTCGAACGAGGTGCATCTGCGACGCGCAAGACTCCAAATGGACAGCTCGATGCCCATGAGAAATCATTTGTGGTCACCTTCCACCTCAGCACGTTTGCCGAGGTCGCCCCGCTCACCGCAGCCGGCCTGTGCCGCAAAGCCGAGGCGGTGAAGGAGAGGCTGGCTGAGCTTGGGGCCGAGGACATCAACATAGTCATGGGAAAGCCCTTTCTGCCACGCTGCCAGGACATGCCGCCGGAAGCCTTCCTGTCCCCCGAGCGCGCCGCGGACCTCTATGCGCGGGGGCGCCGCGGCGTTTACGTGTCCAGCTGTTGCTGGCGCACTTCTGACTTGCCCGACCCCGATGGCCGCACGCTCGAAAAGTTGCGCGGCTACATGAAAGGCAGACACGGCGAGTACGGTCTCTTTGTGGACTTTGCTTGCACGCCGCAGATCTTTGCGTGGCCGTCGTGGCACGCCCCGGAGGCGATCTCGCGGCGCTTTGGCGCCGAGGTGAGCCAGGGCCCGCTCACCGTGCTCAAGTTTGAGTGCGAGCGCGTCGCCACGGAGGTCGAGGCGCAGGTTTGCGTCGACAAGCTCGTCTCCCTGTGCTCGCAACAGGGCTGGGCGCTGGCCTCCATGGCGGACTTTGAGAGCCTCGGCCTACACTCGCGCGACTACGGCAGTGCGCTCTTCCACGGGCGTTACGTCAGAGGCGCGTACCGCTTCGACGAGGATGAGGAAGCATTGCCTGCAGAAGGCTACGTGCGCTTCCGCACGGAGGGCGACGCGCGCGCGGCATGGCGCCATCCCGAGCTCAAGCGCTTGTGCGGCGGCAAGGAGCCAGAGCTGATGGGCGAGCACGTCTTCGAGAATGAGCTCAAGTTCAAGCGCGGCCTCTCTGTCATGGGCAGCCTCTACGCGTCCGCCACAGGCACCTGTGTGCTGCAGCTCACGGACCCGCCTGGCAAGCTCGATCACGACGGCGCGCCGAGCGAGCTCGTCTCCGAGCGCACGGGGACCGTCTTCGTCGTGCGCACCAACACGTCGCTCGAGGAGCTGCGGAAGGAGCTGGGCGACGGCGTGCTAGCCTGGGAGAAGAAGGGGTGGGGTGAGTTTGTGGTGCGTGTCGCTGGCGAGACGGCGGCACGCGCCGTGCGCTCGTTGAACGAGCGCGGCTACCCGCTCCGTCGCAAGGATCGCGTGGTGTACCCAATGTACAACTTGCGGCCGTACCGCTCTCGCGGCTGGCCAGTCTTTGATACGGCCGTCGCCTCGATTGTGGTCGCGTACGTCACGCAGCACAAACGGCAAGGCAAGCCGCTTCCGGATCTCGTCGCGCGGGCGGAGGCGAGCAGTCCAAAGTTCATCAACATCGACGTGATCGGCGCACCGCGTGTGGTGGAGGTCACGCAGTCGCCGGAGCGCCTCCTCCGCGCGTGCATAGAGAAACTGAGCTCCAATAGGATCGTTTTCACCGGGAATGTCCAGCTTCGGCAGGTGTCCAGCTTCGTCCAGCTGCTTTCCGACTTAGAAGCCTCGATCGCGGTCGAGGTGACCGGGAGCGCGCCAGCACCTCTGAGGAGCCCGCGATCCCAGAACATGGTGTTGGCGGAGAACATGATGAACTTCATTTCGAGCTGAGGGCCACTTAGGTGAGGCCCGACGGAGCCACGTGGACCGCGGGGCACGCGTGGGACGAGGTGCGGGTCCTATCGCCGCCGTCCGGACTCAAGCTTGAGGGCGGCTCGCTGGCCGGAGATCGTGCCAAGTTCCTTTTCGTCAACGGCAAGCTTGTCAACGGTCGGCCGGCATGGCAGCACACCGTGGTTGCGTCGCTCTGGATTGTATTCGACGGCGCTTGCTGGATGGGGCAGGCGGCTTCTTTGCATTCCTCCATCAAGTCGCGCTCGACGAGTCTGCTGAATTTGATGCCGCGATGGCGAAAAGGGGGCGCAACAGCACGGCGCTCAACAAGATGATGACAAAGGCATCCTCCGCAGAGCCACAGAGCCACAGAGCCACATACACGAAAGGGCATACATGTACATGTTCATGCAGAATTCACATAGCCGGCACTGCGAGCCACGACAGCGTGACGAGTATTTACTCTTGGTTATGGGCCAGAGCTAAAACTTGAACTTGAATTTTCGCACTCATGTAAGGTGTGTGTATTCTGAGCGGGCAGTAACAGTGCCGTAGACCGGCTGTCGCGTCTGTCGTGTTCACGTTCACACATGTGGACGAAGATTCCCCGAACTAAAGTCGTGAATCTCGGAAAATGCTGTATGCCTTCTTGGCAAGCGCGGCGCTTGCCTTCGTCAGCCCGAGTGGCCTGCTCGCACCGAGGCCGCGCCTCGCACGGCCGCCCACCATCACCGCACTCGCTGACGCGGATCTTGACGCGCAGCTCGACGCGCTCACGCAGAAGCTCGAGATCCTGCAGCTCAAGGCGCAGCTCGCCGAGCTGCAGCGTTCCGCTGCCGCAGCGACGTCCGCAGAGGCAACAACCATTGTACAGGCGGCGGCTCCAGTGCCGCCAGCCGAGCCCATCGCTGCCGCTGTGCAGGCCGTTGTGACGGCGCCTGCTGCCATCGACTCGGCGGCTCAGGTCGCCACCGCCGAGCCCGTGGTGGCTCAGGTCGTCGCCGCACCGGAGGCGATCCAGGCCGTGGTCGCGGCGGCCGCGGCCGCGGCACAGCCGAGCTCTCTGCCCTTTGGCCTGCCCTTTGGCCTGCCCACCGACGGCGGCGTGCCCACACTCGCCCTGGCCGCGGTGCTCGTGCCGACGGTCGCGTTCGGTGGAAAGCTCTTTATCGACTTCGTGGAGCAGCGGTATGCGGAGCTGAAGGCCTCCGAGGCGCCCGGGGATGCCGACGCGCGCGCGCGCTCGTTTGCGCCGCCCTCCGCCGGCAACCTCGCCGCCAACCGCCGCTGGTCCGAGCGCGAGGCCGCTGCGGAGGCGGAGCGCGCCTCGAGCTGGGTTTCGTCACCCGGCGGGCGGAGCTCGACGGAGATCGTGGCCAAGGGACTGACGAACCTGGCGGAGGACCCGATCGGCTGGTTCTTCGGGGAGCCATCGCCGCTGTACTCCAATGTCGCTGTGGCGCGGCCGCTGATGGCGACGCCTCCGCCCGCACGTCCGATGCCACCGGCGGCGGCGGCCTCATCCATGGAAGCACCCCCCTTCGAAGGGCGCGTGGTGCCCACCCCAGCGCGCTCCGAACGCCGGCAGCGGCGCGAAGGTGCTGGCGAGGGCTTCGTCAGCCGTACCGGTACCGGTGCTGGTGCTGGTGCCAGTGCCAGTGCCGGTGCTAGTGCATCACGACCGGCCCGTGTGCCACCGAGCACACCGGAGGAGGTCGAGGCGGCGCGGCGTGGCGAGTGGGACTATGGGCAGTTCAAGTGAGCGCGCCGTGCGAGGCTGTTGCAAGGGGGCTGGTGGAGGGTGGAGCGACTGCCTCTTGGGTCCCACTCGTACCTCCCTAGCTCCCGCCATGGCTCCCCACACGATGTTGCTAGGTTGGGAGTGGACACGCGCCGTGTTGAGCGCCGAGTGCCGTTGGAGCGTTGGGACCAACGGCCATTGGCGCGAATCTTGAGGAGGATGGACGTAGGTTGGACGAGTGATGGACGACGGGTGTGGTACTGAAGTGTGCCTGCGGGGAAAGATGGGCTCCTCAATTCACGATTGGTTCACACTTCACAGCAAGTCTCCCGCGCCGCGCCGCGAGTCGCTCCTTCGACGCCTTGACACACATTGCCGCTCTTCCACTTCCGTTTCTCGTCGCCGGCCGACGCTGCCCTCGAGTGCGCGTGGCCACCTCATGGCTGCTGCAGCCGCTTGTGCGCCGCTGCCGGCAGGCGTGGCAGATTTGCATCAGACCGTGCTCGTGGGGCCTCACATTGTGCAAGTCGAGCATCTGTGGGACATGACGATCACTGACGAGGAGCGCCGAGCGCCAGACAGGCTGCCCGCGCAAAAGCGCATGCTCAAGGTGCATCTGACCGACGGCCATCAAAGGGTCTGTGGCATCGAGTACGCCCGCATTCCACAGCTCGCCGAAAACATGGCGCTCGGCACCACGCTTGTGCTTCACAACGTCACCGTGCGCTACGGGCTCCTCTTTCTGACGCCGTCGTGTGTTCACGTGGCCGGCGGCGCGCCGGGCGCCGCGGTGGCCACTTTGGGACACCCTGCAGGTGCTCAGCCTCAGCCGCCTCAGCGCGCGCAACCATCTCGGCAGCAGCAGCAGCTGCCGCAGCCGCAGCCGCAGCCGCAGCCGCAGCCGCAGCCACAGCCGCAGCCACAGCCGCAATGGCCGCTACGGACGCTCCAGCCGCTCCAGCCGCTCCAGCCGCCGCAGGCGGCGGCGGCGCAGCCACACACAGCCCCGCCGTACCATACGGCTTTGCAATGGCCCTCTGCCGCCGCAGCCGCCGCCCCACCTGCTTTCGCACACTCTGTCGCTCATACAGCCACAGCCGCCGCCGCCGCCGCGCCGTCCATCTCCTCCATCTCCGCCGCCGCCACCGCAGAGGAGTGGGAGGACGAGGAGGAGGTGCCGTTAGCAGCTCGTCGACGCAAGCTGGCCAAGACGAGCTCTCCCTCTCCACAGGCTACCATATTTGGGAAGCCGAGCGCGCCCTCTTCACAGCTGCCCGTTGCAGCTTCACAGCTGCCCGTTGCAGCTTCACAGCTGCCCGTTGCAGCTTCACAGCTTCCCGTTGCAGCTTCACAGCTGGCCGTTGCAGCTTCACAGCTGCAGCCGGGTCCTGCGCCGCCGCCGTCGTCGGGGCAGTACCACGATACACCGCGACCGTATCCGCCTGGCGACCCAACGGCTCCGTTTCGTCACCTGCCGGGCGACCCAACGGCTCCGTTTCGTCACCTGCCGGGCGACCCAACGGCTCCGTTTCGTCACCCACCGATGGCGCTCCATGAGGCCTGCACCCGCCATGCCGCCGGCGGGCTGTTTGAGCACGGGCGAGCGCGCGTGCTCGTGCGTGCGCTGAGCCACCTGCCCTCGCCCAGCATGCATGAGCTCACTTCGACGCTCTCACTTCCCCACAGGTGCGTGCGCTGAGCCTGCGGGCGGCCAAGCTCACCGTGCAGGACGAGGGATACGAGTGCGAGCTCGAGCTCCGAGATTCACCCCGAGATAGCGGAGATGCAACCTCCGAGTTTCGTTGCATGCTCACCCTCGATCCTCAGCTCGTCGAGGGCCTCTTCGGTGCGCGCCCACGACGGCGCCCACGTTCCACAGCCGTCTCCAGAGTAATGGCCTCGGATGAGCTCCTTGATTGCCTCCCTCATTGCATGCAGGTGCGCCGGCGCCCACGTTCCACAGCCGTTTCCAGAGCGAGGAGAAGGCGACACGCAGGGCGGCCAAGGCCGTGGCGAAAAGTGTCAACGATCGGTTGCAAGAGCTCGAGGGCCTCTTCATGCTGGGGCCTGGGCCGCAGGGGGTACTGATGGTGATCGAGATCCCCCAACGACCGCCAGCAGCGGTAGGCGAATGTTGATACATAGACACGGACCATTGGCAGATTGGCTGTGTGGGTCAGCGAGGCCACACATTGACGAATCTTGATACGTAATCACGGACCATTGGCTGTGTGGGTCAGCGAGGCCACACATTGACACACGACGCTAGACGCCCACACGTTCTTGATGTTGAGATCGTGAGGAGCCGAGTGTGATTGGATCTCCCTCGAGATCCAATCACACTCCAATCTGCAGCGAGTGTGATTGGATCCGGATTCGGTACGCGTCAACCCGCCCGTGCGTCGGCCGTCGGAGAGTGTCGTAAGGCTAAAAGGAGCGCGTCGACCCGCGTCCGCGGGGGTCGGACCGGACCACAGCTGTACACAGTCCGGAGTACGCTCGTAATCAGTACCGACTCGACATTGATTCTATCACTATTAACGCCCCCTGAGGGGCAGTAAGTGCTACCCCTCCGGGCGCTACGTGAGTGGGCCAAAGAGGGACAAAGGCTGGTGTCGCTCCATCGAGCGGTTGTACATGAGCTCGAGGCCCTCCTCGGTGCTTGGCACGAAGAACGTGCTGCTATCGCCCAATACGACGCCCAATCGGTGGCTTCTCAGGGCCTCAGCCGCAGATCCCTTGCCCCGAAGGAGCTGATGCTCATTAACGAAACCGTGGACATAGGACAAGGCGGTGCGCAGGTGCCCTAGTAGCCGAGCCTGCCGCTCCGAGCATGGGCGGCCAGCTGAGCATCCCAAATTAGGTAGTTCCGAGCATGGGCATCGCTTAGAAGAGGCCTCCCCGACGCTCGGGACGGCGCCCCTCCATGCCTCCCCGACGCTCGGGACGGCGCCCCTACCCCCGACGCTCGGGACGGCGCCCCTCCATGCACATCGGCGCGCCGTCCCGAGCGTCGGGTGAGACTCGACCGCACCTGATGAGGGCGGCAATCAGCGGAACTTAGCGGCACTCAGCGACAATCAGCAGCACTCAGCAGCACTCAGCGGCATTCCGCGGCACTCAGCAGCACTCAGCGGCTCTCAGCAGCACTCAGCAGCACTCAGCAGCACTCAGCGGCTCTCAGCAGCACTCAGCAGCACTCACCCGTGCACAGTTGTCTCAGTAACTGCTTCCACTCCATGAAAGGAGTCATCAGTGAGCGGCCGCTGCTCAGGTCGACGTTACACTCGCGCAACGCTGGCCGAGGGATACGGCATCGGTAGCCGCGGTCGTCCCGCTCTCGGTCATCCGCTGTGGGGAAATCCCGCGCTTCGCCATCCGCTGTGGGGAAATCCCGCGCTCGGTCATCCGCTGTGGGGAAATCCCGCCCTTCGGCATCGGCGTGGACAGCAAGGGACGAGATCGCGCGGAGATGTGGCGAGATCGCGCGGAGATGGAGCATGCCAGCCTGCGCGAGTCGAGTGCACTTTTGGGCGAGGGCAATCAAGGCCAATTAAGAGCCATCAGGGGAGATCGCACCTGCCCCAGTCGAGTGCACTTTTGGGCCCAGGTTGAGCTAAACGTGGCATGCAGTGCCAAGGTGCTGCGGCCGACACAGGGAGAGGGAAAGAGGGAAAGGATGTGTGAAGGATGCATGCAGTGCCAGGGTGCTGCGGCCGACACAGGGAGGGTATAGATACGGTGTCTTCACAGGGAGAGGGTATAGGTACGGCGTTTTCGGATCGCTTCTCTACTCACGACTGAGGCCATCAGAGGCCATCAGAGGCAAGCAGTGCCACGCAGAGGCGATCAATGAGTGGCAATCATCCATTCATTACTGTAATCAGTGGCAATCATCCATTTCATTACTGAGGGCGTGCCCAATGGCTTGATGCGAGCCAAACTTCGTCAATCAGTGGCAATTATCCATTTCATTACTGAGGGCGTGCCCAATGGCTTGATGCGAGCCAAACTTCGTCAAAGCGCCCCGAGACGAAACGATCGACGCTGAGCATGACCAACGGCGCCGTATTGGGCACACCCTGTTCATAGCGACCCGCCTTCATATGGGTCGCATCCCTACTATGGGTCGCATCCCTACTATGGGTCGCATCCCTACGATGGGTCGCATCCGTTGAGGGCACGTCCTGTTCATAGAGGCGCACGTCCTGTTCATAGAGGCAGCCCGTGGCGCTCCGGTCCCGAAGTAGAGCGTTCTGCAGCTGGGGCTGGTCGTTGCCGTCTTGCAAGATGAGGGGGCATGAGCCCACCCATCGCTCAAGCATGGAGACGGACCTGAGGAGGGGGGGCGCAACCAGAAGGCATCAGAGGGCATCAGAGGGCATCAGAGCTCATCAGAGCTCATCAGAGGTCATCATCCAGAAACTATCGCTCGAGCATCGCGACGCACCGCGGAGTCATCAACGGGGATCAAAGGAGATCAAGGGGGATCAAGGGGAGGACAAGGGAGATCAAGGGGAGAACAAGGGAGATCGCGACGCACCACGGAGTCGGGCGCACGTAGACGAAGCCGCTGTTGACCTGCTTCAGCGTGCAGCCTCGATGTCCGAGCGCCGCACACCTGGCCATCAAGCGAGATCAAAGGGAGATCAAGGGAGATCGGCGGAGATTCAACGGAGCGCCGCACACCGGGCGAGCCCCTCGTTTACTTCCCGCCCACACCAGCCCGCTCTTGGTAGGCATTTGCCTAATTTGGAACCTCGCTCCCAAAATAAGCGGCCGCATGGGTATCGCTTCGCGTCGAGGAGGGGATTGTCGACGGGGACGAAGAGCTCACCTGATGAGGAGGGGCAATCAGCATGCACGATCAACGGCACTCGTAACGGCTTCTGGTGACGAAGAGCTCACCACCCGTGCGGCGCGCGAGGCGCTCGAGGTAGCCGATCACGTCGCCCGACCATGCCACATCTACGTCTTGGCCGATCGCCGAGAAGCCCATCGCGGCGGCCGCATACAGGACCCACGCCTTGAAGACGGCGAAATGGGCAAAGTCGGGCGTGCCCGCGGCGGCCATGGAGTTCCCCACAGGTTTGAGCACGCCTCTGCCGTTGAGCTGCTGCACTCGTGGCCAGTCCCTCGCCAGTCGTGTGGCAACACACGTGTCCAAGGCCACGACGAGCACGTGCTGCAGCGAGTGAGCGAGCCCGGGACGCTGCTCAAGCCCACATAGGAAGTTTTGCAGCAGCGGGTACTGGGCACACGAAGTGCTCATGATGACGGCCGGCTGGGCCGTGATAAGCAGTGCGCTGTGCAGCTCTGTCCACAACGGCTTGACTCGAGTCGCCAGCGTGTGGCACTCGCCGCTCGTGTTGAGGTTTTTGAACCTGCGCTCTACCATGACGCTCGGCAGCGCATTGGCCAGGCCAGCTATGTCCACGCCACCTTTAAGGCGGTCCATCACGAAGAAACTCCAGACGCGAACGCAGCTCGCCGAACAAATCGGCGGCGACTGAAGGTTCGCTGAAGCTTAGCACCGCAGCGAGCGAGGTGCCGCCGAAGAGCACCGCACGTCGGCTAAAGACGGCCACGACGCTGCACTCGCCAACATCATGCGACGAATTCCGCACAAAATTTTCACATGAAAACCCCTTTAGGTTTCAAATCTCGTGCTGTGGCTGATGAAACCCTCTACAGAAGTCTTCGGCCTCGGCGTCCGTCTCCTCGGCCGCCGCCGCCGCCCTCGCCTCCGCCTCCGGGTTGCGCTCGGCCAGCCGGTCGCACCCAAAGTTGGCGTAGAAGCTCCATCGGCCGTCGAGGCCGAACCCAGGCAGGTCGGGCTTGAATGGCTTGGGCGAGAGGCCCAGCAGGTCGTACATGGTCGCGTCAAAGTTCTCCATGGTCGAGAAGAGGATCTTTGCACCTGGGCCCGCGAGCAAGCGGATAGAGGTCGCGTAGCATTCGAGCGTCTTGGTGTTGATGGCGGGCGGATCGGCAATGAGCAAATCGAAGGTCTGATGGAGCGATGGCGGCAGCTGGGTCGGTTGATAGCAGTCGAAGAATACAAAGCCGTCGTCGTCGGCCCAGCGCCGATCGAACTCAAAGTTGAGGACGCCGTGCGCGTTGCGCATCTCTTCGCTCAGATGGTAGAAGACCGACGGGCACGAGAGGCAGGCAACGCGCTTCGGAGAGAGCGAGGCGATTATTTCTCTTATGGCCTCGAGCGTGAACGTGGAGTACCACACTTGCAGCAGTCCTGGTGTGATGACGTCCAGGTTGCCCGGGCGCATCTGCCTCGTCGCGCCGTCCATGTTCGACGTTCTCGTCAGTCACGCCGCGCTCCGCGCGCCGTACCAGGCGTTCACACAACACACACTCGGGT
>ENA-UOUZ01001918-UOUZ01001918.1-mixed-culture-metagenome-genome-assembly--contig:-NODE-1918-length-12446-cov-96.078283_pt1 | contig 12446 bp, 9 predicted proteins | sample MGYA00238154_ERZ761575 | MGnify/ENA primary metagenome ERZ761575 (study PRJEB28896, sample SAMN07631632) | mixed culture metagenome | isolation source: Freshwater growth medium | place: USA...
ACGCCGTGGAACGTGGCCGAGCTTCGTCAGGTGAGTGCCACTGATGACCTTTGATGAGCCCTGATGAGCCCTGATGAGCCCTGATGACGCCCTGATGACCCCTGGCCGAGCTTCGTCAGGCCGTCATCAATGGGCCGTCGGTGCACCCCGGCGCGACCATGGTGCAGGAGGCCTCGGGCCACTTGCTCGACCTCTCCAAGCTCTCGAAGACGCAGCGCACTGCCATCGCCAAGCGGCTGCTCGTTGCGAATGACGCCGACAATGCGCAGACGAAGCTCATGCCCGCGACGACCAAGGGCCTTGATGGCGCTGCGGCGGGCGCTGCGGCGGCAGCGGCCTCGCTGGCGACGACCGCGGCGGCGCAGGCGGCGGGCGGCGAGGGCGGCGAGGGTGCCGGCGCCAAGCGCTCCCTCTTCTCCGCGGTGAGCGACCTGGCGAGGCTGAGTGCGGCGATCAACGGCAGCGGCAGTGGTGCGTTCGGGGGTGAGCAGGCCATGGACGCTGCGGTCGCGGGCGTGGCCCTGGGTCGTAGCGGTAAGACGGCGAGCTCGTGCAAGAAGGTCTGGCGTCATCTTCGCACGGGCGATGCCCTCCTGGTCAACCGGCAGCCGACGCTGCACAAGCCCGGCATCATGGCGCACAAGGCGCGTGTGCTCATGGGGGAGAAGGTGATCCGCATGCACTACGCCAACTGCAACACGTACAATGCGGACTTCGACGGCGACGAGATGAATGTGCACATGTGCCAAAACGAGCTCGCGCGCGCCGAGGCATACGGGATCGCCGCGACCGACCACCAGTACATCGTACCCACCAACGGGAAGCCGCTGCGTGGCCTCATCCAGGACCACATCGTGATGGGCGTGCTGCTGACGAAGCGCGACACCTTCCTCTCGCGCTCCGAGGTCATGCAGCTGCTCCACCTCGCGCACATGGACCTGAGCGGCCTCAAGAGGCACGGGCGTGTGGCGCCGCTGCCCGTGCCCGCACTGCTCAAGCCGCAGGTGCGCTGGACGGGCAAGCAGGTGATCTCGCACCTGCTGCTTCACTTGCACCCGCACGCGCGCCATCTTTCCATGGAGGCTGGCACGAAGACCCCTGCGAGCGCTTGGAGCGCAGCCAAGGGGCGAGGCAAGCCGGAGCCCGAGGACGCGACGGTGATCGTGCGCCGCGGCGAGCTGCTCCAAGGCGTGCTCGACAAGGCCGCCTTCGGCGCCTCCGAGTTCGGCTTGGTGCACTGCGTCCACGAGCTGCTTGGAGGCGAGGCGACCGGTAGACTGCTCACGCAGCTGGGTAAGCTCTTCACGGGCTTCAACCAGATGGTCGGCTTCACGTGCGGCATCGCCGACTTGCTCCTCAGCCCCGAGGCCGACGAGGCCCGGTTGGCTCTCCATATGAAGGCGGATGACCTCGGGCTCGCGGGCGTGCGCGCCTTCGTGGGCGCCGAGGCGCTCGACGCGGGCATCCCGCGCGCGGTCCTCAACCGGAAGGTGGGCGAGCGTCTTCGGTTGGCCGGTGGGGAGAAGGAGGGCGCCAAGCTTGACGGGCAGGTGAAGCAGAAGCTCATGCCCCTCACCTCGGAAGCCGTCGCCGCATGCCTCCCCAGCGGCCAGTACAAACCCTTCCCGGCTAACCAGTTCGCCCTCATGACCTCTACCGGCGCCAAGGGCGGTCCCGTCAACTTTTCACAGATCGCGGTCATGCTCGGCCAGCAGGAGCTCGAGGGGCGGCGTGTGCCGCTCTCGCCCTCGGGCTGCACGGCGCCGTGCTTTGCTCCGTACGAGCTCTCGGCGCGCGCGGGTGGTTACATCACCGACCGCTTCCTCACCGGGGTGCGCCCGCCCGATTTTTATTTCCACTGTATGGCGGGCCGCGAGGGCCTCGTGGACACGGCCGTGAAGACGTCGCGCTCGGGCTACCTGCAGCGCTGCCTCATCAAGCACCTCGAGCCGCTCCAGGTCGCGTACGACCACACGGTGCGCGCCACAGCCGCCGCTGATGACCTGCGCTGCATGCACCTGCTCACCACGGCGCGATCTGCCCTGCGCTGCATGCACCTGCTCACCACGGCGCGATCTGCCCTGCGCGCGGCGGAGGCCCAGCGCTGCATGCATGCATGTGCTCACCACGGCGCGATCTACCCTGCGCTGCATGCACCTGCTCACCACGGCGCGATCTGCCCTGCGCGCGGCGGAGGCCCAGCGCTGCATGCATGCATGTGCTCACCACGGCGCTTCGTCCCCGCAGGTGCGCTCCACAGCCGACGGCTCCGTAGTCCAGTTCATCGCAGGCGAAGACGGCCTCGACCCGACCCGCACCAAGTTCCTCGAGAAGCCTGGCTTTTACGAGATGAACGCCGACGTGCTCCAGGCGTACTGGAGGCCCCCATCGCATGCGCCAACGAGCTTCTCCGACGCTGAGGCCCTCGAGGTGCGTGCCGCCCTCGCCGTCAAGGAGGCCGAGGCGGAGGCCGAGCTCAAGCGTGATGCGACGCGGCGCGGGCTCGCACCCAAGAAAATCTGCGGTGGGTATGCGCCCACGGCGGCGCGCCTCTCGTACGCGCCGCCCGGCTCGCGCCTTGGCCAGGTGTCCGAGGCCTTCGACAAGCTCGTGGAGGGGCACGTGGGCCAGATCTCCACCCGGCATGCGCCGGGCGGCGCCGCGGGTGCGTCGTGGAGTGTCGATGGAGGCAGCTCCAAGCTGAGCGCGGACACGTGGCGCACCGTCATGTGGCGCAAGTACGTGTCGGCGCTGTACCAGCCCGGTGAGGCGGTCGGGCTGCTCGCGGCGCAGTCTGTGGGCGAGCCCTCGACCCAGATGACCCTGAACACGTTCCACTTGGCCGGGCGCGGCGAAGCAAACGTCACGCTCGGCATCCCGCGCATGCGCGAGATCATCATGGTCGCGTCGCAACACCCGTCGACGCCGCTGATGACGCTGCCACTCAGGGACGACCCAACGCACCCGATGAGCGCGGACGAGGCCTCCAAGGCGGCCGAGAAGCTCGCTGCCAAACTCTCGCGCCTGCGGCTCAGCGACATGCTCGAGCAGGTCACGTGCGACGAGCGGCTGCGACCCGCGCGCGGGCAGGGGGAGTCGACTGGCGCGCTGCTCGCGCGGCGCGCGCGCGTCTACCTACGCCTCGCGCCGCGTGCCTCGGTTGGGCGGCGCGAGCTTTCGACCTGCTTTGCCGAGCAGCTGCTGCCCGCGCTCCTGACGGCGCTGCGCAAGCGGCTCAAGGCGCGCGCCTCCAAGAAGGACGCGGACGCCGTCGGGCGCGGCGGGCGTGTGGGGAGGGGGCGAGGCGGCCGACAGGGCGGCGCGGACGAGGAGGGGGGCGAGGGCGGCGGCGGCGAGGGCGGCGGTGGCGCCGAGGACGATGAGGCGATCGGCGGCGCGGGGAGCGGCGTGGAGGACGTGGCCGATGAGGACGCCGACGATGCCAAGGCCGCGTCGCGCGCCGCGCGACTGGACGAGGGCGCCAACTTCGAAGAGCCCGACGAAGAGGATAAGGCCACGCTCCAGAAGGGGCGCAGCGTCCAGCGGGCGGCGGACGACGAGAGCGACGACGACGACGACGACGACGACGACAGCGACAGCGACAGCGACAGCGACAGCGACGAGGAGGCGCTCTTCGGAGAAGAGCGGCCTGCCGCTGCCATCGCAGGCCGCTCCGGAGGCCGCGTGGCACCCTCAGCGGCGTCGGCCATGCCCCCCTCGCGCGCGTCGGCCTCGGCCTCGGCAGCGGACGACGAATGGCTGGCCGCGCTCCGGGCCAAGCTGATTAGCGGCGACAACCCGCTCGTCGACTTCGGCGAGACGCACACGCCCGGGTCAGGCGTCGCGCACGCCACGTCCCTCTGGATCGAGGTCGAACTTCCCCTACGTGGAGAGCGCCTGCTGCTCGTGCCCCTTGTCGAGGAGACGGTGACCAAGGTGCTCGTGCGCGCGACGCCTTCGATTGAGGCGGCCAACGTGTTGCCCGCCGGAAAAGGCAAGTCGCTCCCGTCGGTGATGACCTCGGGCGTCAACTTTGCGGCGCTCGCCAACTTGCGGCGTGAGGTGGACGTGAACGCCGTCGTGAGCAACGACGTGTACGCGGTGCTCAAGTTCTACGGCGTCGAGGCGGCGCGCGCGACGATCGTGTCCGAGATCAAGTCCGTGTTCGGCGTGTACGGCATCCAGGTCGACCCGCGCCATCTCGGGCTGATCGCGGACTATATGACGCACGAGGGCGCGTACAAGCCGCTCAACCGCGCGGGGATGGAGTCGTGCTCGTCGCCGTTGCTGCAGATGTCATTCGAGACGACGATGAAGTTCCTCGAGAAGGCGACGATGAGCGGCAGCGCGGACCCTCTCACCACGCCCTCGGCGTGCATCGTAGCCGGCCAGCCGCCCAAGGTCGGCACGGGCGCGTTTGAGGTGCACGCGCAGCTGCCCGCGGCTCCAGGGCGAAAGACCGGACAGACCAAGAAACGGATCTAAGAGTCGGTAAGTGAACGTGGTAAGGGAGCAAGCGGCAGGAGAGCGGAGAGATGTCTGAGAATGGGATAACGTTCACGAAATTCAAGTCTATACTTGACTTGACTTGACTTGACTTGTCATGTCACACGAAGAAAGTTGAGAAAGGCGGTCACCCTCTCGACGGGCGCGGAACGCAGCGGTGTCCCTGGCAACCTGGCACAAAATGGCCGACACGGAGGGCACGGCAGAAGAGACTGATGGCACCGAAAGGACAGATGAGGACACCGAGGGCACCGAGGGTTGTGACGACGATGAGCCGGCGGCGGCTCCTGCAGCGCCACAGCGACCAGCATTAGCAATTGAGTCACTGTGGATTTCGCAGCCACCTGTGGGTGTCGCTGCTGAAGTCCAACTCTTAGCGCCTGCTGCTCCTTCTGCATCTTCCGAGGGCACCGCGGGGACTGACGACGAGGAGCCCTTGGCGGCTCTTGCAGAGGCGCAGCAGTACATTGCAGCGCCGCAGCGACCGTCAGCAGCTTTTGAGTCACAGTACGTGTCACAGTTGCCACCTCCTGCTGGTGCTGCTGGAGTCCTGCCGTTGGCTCCAGCTGCTCCTGCTGCATCTTCCGAGGGCACCGCGGGGACTGACGACGAGGAGCCCTTGGCGGCTCTTGCAGAGGCGCAGCAGTACATTGCAGCGCCGCAGCGACCGTCAGCAGCTTTTGAGTCACAGTACGTGTCACAGTTGCCACCTCCTGCTGGTGCTGCTGGAGTCCTGCCGTTGGCTCCAGCTGCTCCTGCTGCATCTTCCGAGGGCACTGCGGGGACTGACGATGAGGAGCCATTGGCGGCTCTTGCAGAGGCGCAGCAGTATACGGCCGCAACTGAGTCACAGTACGAGTCGGCGCCGCCGCCAGTTGCTGCCGCTGCTGAAGTCCAGCCTAGAGCGCCTGGTCCTCCTGCTTCCTCCGGTGCGCCGTCCGAGGCAGGCAGCAGCTCTTGCAGCTCGACGCTCTCGAGCAAGGCGCAGGGCAAACTGCCGATGCGATATGTCTCGACGGTCGCTGCTCGGCTCTCTCCAGCGGCCGTCACCACGGTCACCATGTCGATGCCACCGCTGTGCACGGCGCCCGCGGTGCCACCCTTCGCAGCTCCACGGCAGCCGCCACCGAGCAGGGCGGTGCCAGCGGCAGAAGCCTCATCCGTGGCCCCGCCAGCGTACGCAAGCCAAGTCAAGGCAAGCACGCCCTCTGACCGACCGGTCGACCGCCTGGGACCATACCCACCCGCTGTCGACCCAACTCTCAACACAACGCGCCAACCCGCTGTCGACCAAATGCTCAACACAACGCGACCACCCGCTGTCGACCCAATGCTCAACACAACGCGTCCAGCCTCTCTTCGGGAGACGTTCGCGGCGCTCAGCCCGCAGCAGCGAGCCGCGATCGACCAGGCGATCTTCTTTGGAATGGACCTGCGCACCGCCTGCGCACTTTGCGGCAAGGCACCGTCAGGCTCGTCATCCAGCCCCTCGGTGCGCAGCAGCAGCAGCGCTCAAGCCGACTTTGGTCAACCGGAGCTACCTTCCTTATTAGGGGCGGCCATGGACCGCGCCGGTGCCGTTGCTACCTCAGCCGACCCGACCGCACCCGCCGCCCCAGCCGCCGCCCGAGCCGCCGTACGCTTGGCGGCCTGCTGCGAGCCGCCGCCACCCACGACGAGCCAAGTTACGTCACCCTCCACGAGCAGCGCTCACGACAGCCTGCCATTACCTGCCAGGCTGCCGCAGTCGAGCAACGCGTGGCCGAGGAGCTCCGGCGCGGCACGGGTGCTCACCGCGGTGCGGATGCTCACGGCGGCGCGGGTGCTGCTTGCCTGGGGCAAGGCCTCATCGCAGCCTACTGCCGCCTTCCTTATTAGGGTCGCATCGCGCCTTTGGCGGTTCCTCGAGCGACTCGCGGCGGCTTTTGAGGCTGTCCTCTGTCAGGTGGTGACGAATCTGACGAATCTGACGAATCTGCCTCCGATGGCCATGACGAATCTGACGAATCTGACGAATCTGCCTCCGAGGGCCATGACGAATCTGACGAATCTGACGAATCTGCCTCCGATGGCCATGACGAATCTGACGAATCTGACGAATCTGCCTCCGATGGCCATGGCGAATCTGACGAATCTGCCTCCGAGTGCCATCAGGTGGTGACGAATCTTGAGGGGCTCATGGGCCGCGTGGCGAGCGGGATGGGTCGCTACCTCGACCGCCTCTCGCGCGCCGTCGCGATCGCCCTCGGACTCGGCCTCGGGTCCCTGAGCGCCTGGCTCGCTCGCACGCTGCTGCCCGCCTTGCGAGCGGCTGCCGACGCCTGCTTGAGTCGCGTGCACCTGGTCCGTCGCTACCGGTATGGACGGCATCTGAGCAACGGCACCGGCGCGCTTGCTTCGCTCGTAGCTTCGCGCGCCATCGTGCGAGGCGGCCCTGTTGTTGCCTCGATGCTCGCGTCGCCGCTCCGGCTGCTCTACGTGGTGCTGGGTATGGACGACATGCGCATGCTCTTCCTGATGCTCCTCGCGATGCTCGGCAGCGTGCTGAGGCTGTACCGATGGTTGGGCTGGCTGTGACGAAATGTTCTGAGAAGCGAGATCCGAGTCTCAAGTCAAGTCAAGTCAAGTCAAGTCAAGTCAAGCTAGAGATCCGAGGCTGAGGCTCTCAAAAGTCTGAGGCTCTCAGCCCCTGAGAGTGCAGTGCAGAACAGTGCAGCCTTGCTCCTACCCTCTCCCCACGTCCGGGTCACAGATGTCCAGATCCTCGACCCTGGACCGGCGACCCACGTGCGGCGTAACCATGGTTGGTGAGTTCAGTCTACGCAAGTGCCAAACTGGCCAGGACGCGGGGCGCAGGCGACGCGGGTCGATCAGGTATTCAAGTTTCAACTGCACTGCGTACCAGCGAAGAATTCGGGACACACAAAAGTTAGTGCACCGAGCAACAAACGCCGTCATGAGCTCTAAAGGGGGCACCAACGTGATCGAGGCACTCGAGCTTGGGGACCGGGTTTCTGCCGCGCTGTGTTGAACAACTTGCACCAACGGTCCGTCTCTTCGCTCCTGCCCGGCGCGCAGCGCACGCATTATGGGGGAAGAGGCTGATCCCGAGTGGGTGATTCAGACGCAGCAGACGCTCGGCGAGCTCATCAAGCGCCCCAAACTCACGGGAGCGCTGCTTCAGAAGCCGCCCTTCCGCTTCCTGCACGATATCGTCTCCGAGGTCACCAAGGTGACCGGCTTCGCCTCTGGGCTGTATCAGGAAGATGAGCTACAATCGGCGAAGATCAAGGTGTGCGCCCGCGTTGCCCCGACGCTTGCGCTGCGCTCTCGCGCCCAGTGCTGCTCTGTCGCACCGTCGTCCGCACCAGTCCGCAACATCATGACCCCCTCTCCCAACGCGCAGGACAAGGATGCGAAGACGGCCTACCTGGGCAAGATCATCAAGTGCGTGGAGCTTTCGCTTGGCATCTCGATGCCCCTCAAGGTAGGCAAGGTGGTCGCCGGTCTCGAGGCCGAGAACACCAACATGTTCTTGCAGTACCTGCACCAGGCAGCGACGACGGTGCCCGACTCGTCGGTCGCCGTCTCGCAGGTGCTTGCAGAGATGCCGTCAGCCATGTCAGCAGCCGATGCGGCGCCCGAGGCGCGCGCACCGCCGCCGCCACCTCCCGCGTCCAAGCCCGAGCCGTCGAGCTACACGGAGCCCGCGCAGACCGAGATGGCCGCACCTGAGCAGAGCCTACAGCAGATGAGCTCCGGGCCGGTGAAGCCGCGGGACGAGCCCGACCTGGCGGCGGCGGACGACGGCGCGAGCTCGAAGCGCGTGCGTCCCAAATCGGCGCGTCGGCCGCCGCCAAAGATCACGAGCAACGAGGTCAAGGTGGACAAGCGCCTGGGCGGCGCGCAGGAGGCGGCGCCGTCGGTGGCGTCGGGCATCATCGTCGAGGGCGCACATGAAGAGGCAACAGCGCGATCGTTGATCCCATGCTGCCCTGATCGCCTCTTGATCGCCTCTTGATTGCAACTGACGGGCACGGCTTGCCACTCCCTCCTCACTGACAGGAGGAGTCGACCATCGAGATGGTGGACAACACAGGTGAGGCGATGGACACGAGCTCGATGCTCAAGGAGGCGCACGGCCAGCAGCACGGCCGCCTCGTCAAGAATCTGCTCGATGCGAAGGAGGAGATGGAGGCCAAGGGGGATGACAAGGTGGGCGGTGGCGCGATTGAGGAGCCCGATGACAAGGGTGGCGGCATCATCCTGGGCAAGAAGTCCAAGGCAGGCGCGGCGGCGGGCGGCAAGCTCCCTTCGAAATCGGAAGTGAACGCTCTGCGAGCCTCGATCCAGACACTTTGCCAATCCTCGAATCCGCTTGGACGGTGCCTCGAGTACGTGCAAGAGGACCTCGAGGCGATGGGGAAGGAGCTCGAGAGCTGGCGCGCGCAGCGGCACCGGCGCGTGGGCGAGCTGGCTGACGAGGAGGCGACGACCGCCTCGGCCCTCTCCGGTCTCAAGGCGGAACTCGAGGCAGTTGAGGAGAAGATTCGTGAGAAGCAGGCCCAGATCCGGTTCACTAAGGGTGCCATCCTGCGCAACGACGCGCAGGTCGAGCGGCTGCTCTCGCAGGTCGTGCGTGCGTAGATCGAGGGGGGGCGCCGACGGGGATGGGGGCCGTGCAACCCCATCGGCTCATGCCGCGCGCAGCCGCGCACGGCAGTCCTCTATGGCGCGGCGGTCAGGGTGTCCATTGGAGCAAGCCGCGCGCTCCGCCTGTCCGCCTCCGGGGCGAGGGAGACCCGCGCGTGGATGACAGACCACGAGAGTTCAAGGAATTAATGACCGTTGTATCTCAAAATGCCGTTATGCGTTAATCGTCCGGCAGCGGCGCGCGCACCCAGCCGGTAACGGCGCACGGCAGACAGCAGAGCCACGCACGTGCACGCAGGGGTAACCCTCCGCAGGTGGGCACCACGTCTTCTCACGGTTCGAGTGGGGGCTATCCGAAATCAACATGGTGGGCCGGGTGGCGGTGCGGTGGGAGGGCATAAAGCAAGGTTAACCTTCAAGGTAGGGTAGCAACGTGCACACGAGACTCGAGAGACTAAAGTTGCCGACACACAAGACGTGACCGCGTAAATATTGCTTAGTATGCGTCTTCGATCAGGGGCGACATCCGACATGGACGCGGGCCAGGGCACAATCATGCCGCGCACGCTTCACACGCACCGATCGCCGCACCGCGCACACGCGCACACAGCGGGGTTCAGCCTCACGCTTGCGCGCGGCCCGTACGGCCCACATCCAGATATCGTCATCACACGCCTCCGCTCATCCAGCAGAGAGCAGATCTCCGTCAGCCATCACACGACGCGTTCCGTAGTACCCATCCGAGATCCACAGCAAACACATCGCACCACCCGCCGGGGCCGCTGGGCGAGCACGCCTCCTCGGCGCGCGCCATAGCAACAGCGTCGTGCGGGGAAATGCTCCTCCTCTTTCACCGATGGAGATCCCACGTCACTCCCCTTGAGCATTGCGTCTGCCCTCGGTGCATTCTGTCAGTCAGTCAATCAATTCGGCGCATTGCGTTCAGCGGGCTTAGAATGCAGACAGTGCCGAGAGCATCTGGGCGGCGGCCGTGTGCTCATTCTCGGCGACGGTGCATAGCTGGTCGAGGAGCGAGGGCGACGAGCGCTCGGGCTCCCCCCTCGCCTGCTGCGACTGGTGTGAATGGTACGAGTACTCACTCTCCTCGTGTTCCTCCTCCGGCTGCGAGTACGTCGACTGCTGGTTTAGGCGCGAACCGACGAGGGCGAGGGCGTGCAGCGAGGGCGGAGCGAGGGTGCGTGAGACGCGGGCGCCGCCCATCGTCTTGCGCTTGCCCTTCCGGATGCCGCGGCTGCGAGCCTCCGGGTACGCGGCGGCGAACTCCTCCTTGATCCTCCGGGCGGCGATCACGTATGACGACTTCTCATGTGCGGGCATGTCACGCCAGCACTGGCCGAGGAGGACGGAGACGGCAGCGTTCGACCTGCGCACACGGTGGATGGAGGGGGGCGGTCAGGCGAGTGCGGGGCATGCTCGCAGCCAGGCATGAAGGGGCTCAGGCTAATTGATTCACGCCGTCATTGAGGGCCCGCGGGGTGCTCACATTTGGGGGTTGCGATCTGCGAGCTCGGAGCGCTTCTCGTTGGAGAAGAGGATGAAGGCGTTCATTGGTCGCTTGGGCGTTCCGTCCTCCCGGAGCGTCGGCGGCGCTGCGTGGCGTGCAATGTCCTCTGGGCTGGGGCTGGACGAGGGCGTCGCGCCGAGGGTGACCTCAGAGGCACTTGGGGAGCTGGCGCGCTGGGAATCCAGTCTATGCGCGGTAGGAGCCTTGGCACGGACCGAGCGGCGCATCTTCCAATCTGCGTTTGGACTGAGCTGGGGTGGCTGGAGCTCGGCAAGATTGACAACCGCAGTGTCAGTCCAGACCCGATTGGCAATGGCTGGCTCTCCTGGGAAAAAACCCCACAAGAAAAGGGTGGGTTGGTTTTAGACAGTTCCGTTGATCGTCGCGTATATTAACGTATCTGCAGGAGACTTTTTGTCAAATTTCTTGCACAACTTCGGAGTACACAAATCAGGCGCGTACATGTACTGGTACTGCACACTGCACTGTTTAAACGGCCCCCGCACACATGATGATGTGGATCGATCATGGTTTCCATGCCCCGCACATATTCAGTACCTCGTCATGTACCTCGAGACTTCGAGCGGGTCGAGACACATGCAACAGTCGACTGAAAAGTTGCATGATTGTTTGTGAACGCCGCTCTTGCAGTCGCTCTTGCAATCGCTCTATTCGCCATCATCTTGATCTTGATCTTCGCCACGGGCCATGGCGTTCTTGGACGGCCGTCCGACACTGCTACCGCTGCTGGCAGTGCTGCTGCGCTTGGCCGTCCGCCATCGGTCCGCGAGCTCGGGTCTGAGGGAGGGATGCCGCGCGCCTTCCGACCCTGTGCTGCCCCCGCTCGGGTCATAGTTCGGCATGCGGCCGCGTTCGAGGTACAAATTATAGTTATGCGCTTCGACGGGCTCGACGGGCTCGGATGCTCGGCGGCTCGGCGGCTCGGCGGGTGAAGCGGACGGCCCGGGTTGCTTCCGCCTCTGCGATGCTTCGCGCGTGAGGCTGTGGGCACGCTGGAGGCTCGCGGCAAAGGCATCTTGCTGCTGCGTGCAGACCGCTTGAACGACGCCGTTCGCTACGTCAAGGTTCTTCTGCAGCTCGCTCATCGCAGTGGTGCGGTGTGCCAGCTCCTGCTTCGCGTCTTCGAGAGCGGCCCGAAGACTTTCCGTCGTCGACTGGGCGGCCTCCAGTTGTCGGTCGCTTTCATGGAGCTTCTGCCAGTTGTCAAGCCTTGCTTCAGAGGCGGCGCGCTGCAGGCCAGCGTTGTCGTCCTGCAAGTGTGCATTCTCGCTCCTGAGGCGTTTATTACTGGCCTGCAGGCAGACATTCTCAGCTTGCAGCTCTGCATTCTCGCGCTCGAGTCGGCTAACTTGGCGTCGCACGTATTGGAGCGTTGCTCGCGCGTCGAGCGGACAAGACTGCGGCGTGCTGACGGTATTGGAGCGTGCACGCCCGATGATTGACGGGAGATCCACTGAATTGACCAATAGTTCTAAGGGTGGCGCGGCATGCGGGCGCACGAAGCCACGATGCTGGACGGGTTGCAGCATGTGTGCAACGGGAGCGGGCGGGCGGAAGTCGGGCGCTCGAGTTTCGTGGACAAGTTTCGATTGCGTCACCACGGATTTCTAAGTTTGCAAGCGGATTTATAGATGCTGATTGACAACGAGCTTCCATGCTTGGCCGAGCGCGGCCAACTTCAGAATGATATTCTTCCCCACCCCCGGTTTCGTCTGAATACCGGGAGGGAAGCCTCAGAGAT
>ENA-UOUZ01001923-UOUZ01001923.1-mixed-culture-metagenome-genome-assembly--contig:-NODE-1923-length-12384-cov-97.959607_pt1 | contig 12384 bp, 10 predicted proteins | sample MGYA00238154_ERZ761575 | MGnify/ENA primary metagenome ERZ761575 (study PRJEB28896, sample SAMN07631632) | mixed culture metagenome | isolation source: Freshwater growth medium | place: USA...
GCGAAGAGCTGGGGGGGGCGCTCGGCGAGCTTGCTACACGGAACGAGCGACTCATGCAGCCTGTCGAGCTGCAGCATCAGCTCGCCTTGGACGAGGACTTGGAAGACGGCGACGAAGCGTGTGAGCTGCGCCGCCACCATGAAGCCGAGCGTCGAGCTGATGCCGCGCAGCCCACCGCGCCCCAAGGCGCGCTGCAACAGCGACAGCATGCGCCCTCCCACCACCTCCTTGCCCGTGGGGTCGGTCCAGCCGCCGAGCGCCTCCGCGTACACTGCGCGGCGCGGCGCGGTGAGGTAGAGCAGCTCGCGAACGAGCCGGCCAAAAAAGGAGTGCTCGAAAGCCGCCGGCGGCGCAAGGTTGGCAGCCTCGGCGGCCAGTGTGAACGTCGACTGCCATGAGTGCACCTTTTTCTTGAGGAATGCGTTGCGCTCCTGCTCGACGTAAAAGTTGAGCACGCCCGCTAGCTCCTCCTGCCACAGCTGCAGCCCGTTGATCTTGACGTAGTCCGAGATATACTCGAGAGCGAGCCGGAAGCCCTCGAGCTGTGTACCGAGCCGTGCGAGCGCCGCCTCGAGCTCGGCGGGCTTGCCCGGCTTGAAGCTGAGTCCGGACTGGAGCGCGCGTGTGAGCTGCAGGACGAGCTCCCTTCGAATGCCATCCTTGAGAAGTTCCTTCGAATCCACCTTGACGACGCCGAGCAGGGTCGTCTGCATCGCGACAGCACGCCCACCGTCAGCACCGAGGTCATCAGAGGCAAGCCGAGGTCATCAGAGGCAATCCGAGGTCATCAGAGGCAATCCGAGGTCCTCCGAGCCCATCACACCTGCATCGTGAGCACGCCCTCCGTCAGCACCGAGATGCGGTGCGTGGCGCGCGCAAGGCGATGGCGGAGCTCGAGCTGAGCCCAATCTCGCAGTGCATCTCGCTCCACCTTGACGGGGAGCTCGCGCAGCTCGTTGGCCTGGATCGTGACTACGTCGCTCAGGATCGCAAACATGTTCTCAGGGATCACCTGCATCACTTGGCGCATGAAGGTCGCCACCTGTGGGGAGGTGCGGGCGCCGTGGTGAGCACTTGCATGCAGCGCCTCCAGAGCGTGGCAGATAGTGGCAGCGCCGTGGTGAGCACTTGCATGCAGCGCCTCCAGAGCGTGGCAGAGCGAGGCAGCGCGAGGCAGAGAGCGCACCTCGGACGAGTAGTACTGCGAGACGCTCTCCTCGTCGGGCGAGTTGGACTGCTGGATGCGCACGAGCGGGCTCTCAAGGATCGAGGAGAGCTTAAGGAAGGTCGCGCGCAGCTTGAGCACCGAGAACGGGTTGCGCTGGATGCGGTTGCGCATCAGCGGCGCGTAGTCCGAGATGGCCAGCCAGGCGTAGGACATGTCGCACACCACGTCGAGCGTCACCAGCGTCGACTCGCGCACCTGTGGGGAGGGGGGCGCCATGGTGAGCACTTGCATGCAGAGCGTCACCAGCGTCGACTCGCGCACCGATACGACGCGGATCATGCGCGTGAGAAGCTCACGCGTCTCGTGCAGGAACTGCTTGAGCTGCAGCGCGGCTTCGATCTGGTGGAACTGCTCCACCTCGACGAGCGCCGCGATCAGATGATGCAGCTTGCGCCCACTCTGCACGATGTCCGACGCGTCGAGAAGCTTGACCTGCTCGGCGAGCTGGGAGAACCAGTGCTGGAGCTGCTCGTCCTTGCCGATGCGCGAGAGGATCTTGTCGCCCTTGAACGCCTCGGAGAGCTCCTGAAGCATGCTGACCACCTGCGACTTCGACTTTTCCCACATCTCCTCCTTCTTGTCCATCAGTGCCGTGTAGATCTGACGAAGCTGGTACTCGAACTGGGCCGTGTCCATCAGCACGAGCAGCAGCATCTCGGCCTCGCGACGCTCCTGCTCAGGGTCGGCGACGGGTAGCTTGCGCATGCGCGCGCGCCGGTGGAGCATCAGCCATCGGATCGTCACGTTGCACATGCGCACGCAGTGCAGCAGGTCGTTCGTGTGCTCGAGGCAGAGCTCCTCGGTGAGCACGCCCTCGGTCAAGAAATGGGCCAACTTCTTGCGGCAGTCCGACAGGTTCTGCGTGTGCTGCGCGTAGAGACGCTTGATCTCGTTGGCGTTGGTCGTGTTCGAGAGGGCGGCCTTGGCGGCCTTGTAAGGCTCCCACGCGTGCGGCAGCTCCTCGAGGAAGCCCATGTAGTACGGCACGACCCAGTACGCGTCCGCGCCCGCGAAGTGGCGGTCGACGATCTCGCGCATCGTGTGTGACTGCTCGTCGAGCACATCGGGCGCGAAGTAGAGGATGATGTAGAGCATGCGCGCCTGCGTCGCGAGCGCCGTCGAGCGGTGCTGCGGCATAGGGTACGAGGGGATCTGCGAGTACCTGTGGGGAAGAGGAGATGGCGCCGTGGTGAGCACATGCATGCGAGGCGAGGTCCACTTTAGGGTACAAGGGGATCTGCGAGTACATGTCTTCCGAGCGAAGCCTGTCGATCATCATGAGCACCAGCGCTGGCGGCATACCCAACTTGCGCACGAGGCGGTTGAGGTACTCCTCGGGGTAGCCGGGCGGGCGGCGCTGCATGCCGTTGCGATCGAGCACGTTCGACACGTAGCCCGTCCTCTTCACCAGCAACTCCATGTCTTCGATCGACTCGATCGCCGACTGCCCCTTGTGCCGATAGTAGGCGACGACGATGCGCTCGCGCACCGCGCCGTCGATGCGCGCGTCGAGGAGGAGCAGCAGGACACCATAGAGGTAGAGGCACTCGCACATGACCTGCTTGCCCTCGTCGTCGAGCAGTACGCCCTCCACTGTCTGCTGCAGGTACACGCCGTCGCGCAGGTCCGCGACAACCTTGACAAAGTCCTTGATGTAAATGTAGATCGACTGGAAGAGGTCGAACAGGCGCTCGATTCTTTTCCCGTGCACGTCCCACACCTCGCTGTCGCGCGCGATGAGCTCGGCCGACGACTCGATCTTGTGCTCGAAGAGCGCGGGCGTCTTCAGGTACGCAAAGTCCATCAGCAAGTCAGAGTACAGCTTCTGCTCGGTCTTGTCGCCCAACGCAAAGAAGGCCGGCACGTGGTCGGAGACGCGCAGGAGCTCGGCGATGAGCGCCTCGCCGCGCGCACTGAGGCGCAGCAGCACATTGACCGCCATCGGGCGTCCCGGCGCAAAACTTGACGACTATGAACGGAACTGGACGTGTGAAGAACGCGACACGACCCCCCCTTCTAGGAAAAACTGAACGTGCGCAACTGATTCAGGGCCGACTTCGGCGCTCATGTTCAGGGGCCGTCATCATCGCGCGTCTAATTTTGCGCTCGCTGGAGGAGCGCTCCACCGCCGCCGCCGTCGCCGCCGTCGCGGCCGCCGTCGCTACCGATGTCATCGCCCTTGCCGCCAGCAGAAGTGGCAGCCCTCGCCTCCAGTGTTGCACTTCTCGTGGCGCTTGGCGTGGCGATTGCTTGCCGCCGCCGGTGGCTAAGGCACACACGGTTGTTCACCGAGCTGCTTGAGGTCAATTCAATATCCATGCATACTCAAGGTTTGACACAAAGTTTGACACAAGGTTTGACATCGATGGACTCGTTGCCGCGGAGCTCCCCTCCACCTGCTCTCAGCATCGGAAACTACGAGTCCACTGCTGCAGTGCTCCTTGAGCCGCTCTCAGCATCGGAAACAACCGTGCCCCCGCTCTCAGCATCGGAAAAAACCGTGTTGTTTTCGGCGAAGCTCCCCGCATGCTGGCCAGCAGGCTTCCAGCAGGCCGATGAATTCAGGTCGAGGGTTTCGGTGAAGCTCCCCGAGGGGACCGAAGTCCTCAACCCTTTTTCGCCCAGCGTGTGCGCGGCCCCATCTTGTCCAGCGCACCGCCACCGTGTGACGATCGGCACGACGTCGATGCCGGCCGATCCGATTCAGCAGGCCGAGGGCCATGCAAGCAAGTTGAACGAGCTCATTGCTGGCTCGATCGAGCGCGCGCGCGCCAACTCGACGCCGGTGGCGCCGCGCGCTGCGGCTGAGACGCCGCCTAAACCGGCGATGTTACGGCAGCTCACGCTCGAGGTGCCCTCCCTCTCGAACACCGTGGCCGCCACGGCGTTGCTCGAGGCGGCGTTTGCGCCGCCTCTGCCCGAGGACTTGTGCAGAACACGCATCGAGAGCAGCTGCTTGCGGCTCGTGGGCAAACTTGGAAACGGCAGCTTCGGCACCGTGTACGACGCGCGCTGGTACAGGGCGAACGACATCGACATCGCCGGCGCCTCGCCGGAGGGCGCTTCGTCGCACACCACGACCTCGTCGCGCCCGCCGCGTCGCGTCGCGGTCAAGCTGCTCCACACAAAGGTGCTCGCATTCTCTCCCCAGGCGCTCCGCCTTGCATGCAAGTGCTCACCACGGCGCCCTCACCTCTGCCCCACAGGTGCTCTCTCTCCAGGTGCTCCGCAATCTGAAGCGCTCCATTCACGTGGAGTTGTGCCTCGCGCCGCACCCGAACATCGTGCGCCTGCACGGCTGGTCAGTCGAGCCCAACAAGGGGCGCGTGATGCTCGTCATGGAGTACGTGGGCGGCGGCTGTCTAGGCACACACATCAGCAGCGGTGTTGCGGCGCAGTGGACACTGGACGAGGTGCTGAACGTCGCGCAGCACTTGGCGACGGGCGTGGCTTTTTTGCACGCGCACACCCCTCCCATTGTGCACCGCGACATCAAGCCTGAGAACGTGCTCTTCGGCAAGCTCTCACTCGTCGCCAAGCTGGCTGATTTCGGCACGAGCCGCGCCATTGACGACTCGAGTATGACCGAGTTCGCCGTGGGCACCATGCTCTTCTCGTCGCCCGAGCAGCTCCGATACGCCCAGTACGACGCTGCAGTGGACGTGTGGGCGCTCGGTTGCGTGTTCGCGTGCATCGCTCGCGGCGATACTTCGCCTTGCGCGGCGGTGGACGGGTGCGATGGCAGCGTGCAGCTGCGCGAACATCTCCTCAGCGGCCGTGACACTCCGAGCGCGGCGACTCCCGTGGGCCACTGCTTGCACGAGTACGTGCGTGACTGCTGCGTGGAAGCCCCCTTACGCCCAACGGCGGCGGTCTTGAGGGAGCGGCTGTTGGCCGCCATGGAGATGAGCCGCACACCTACACCGCTTGAGAACCGACGACCCGGACCTAGCCCAAATGCAGAGGCCCGTCCGTGAGCCGTGCGCGCGTGCAACCGGGGAAATCCGGAAAATGCCGCAAGTTTACAACCCCATTTGCACACGAGTCACGACATGAAGCCGCGTACGCATTCCATTCTGCGGTGCCGCACCGGCCGGCGCGCGCGGCGGGCATGCCGGGTTGCCGGCGGGTCCGGTGCTCGCGGCTCGGAGCTAGGTGCGTGTGTGGCCACAATTCTCTCAAAACCACACCACACTCTCACACCCTGGGGCCACCCCTGCTCTGCTGGGTGCGCACCCCAGGGGGTCTTGAACTGTAGGGACAAGCCGCGTTGGCGTTCAGTCCATTGGTTCAGTCTTCAGATAAAACTCACTCACTGGGTGCGGTGGGCATGTGCCGGATCGGGATGCTCTTCGAGTGCCTGAGATCGAGTGGGAGTGCGCCATGCCCCCTTTCAATTTGTTTGCACCGGACCCATAGCGCCCGACACCACGCGTGGAAACGTGTCAAAAAAAGTTGTGTCAAAACAGAAAGCCCAAAAAAACAGCTGAAGGACCTTTGGGGCGTACGAAAGGGGATGCCGGGCAGCGCGGATCTTGACGGCGATGGCAAGGTGAGCTACGAGGAGCTCCGTGCGCTCGGCAAGGGCCGTCCGAAGGCGCCCGACGCGGGCGCCAAGGAACGCAACTCAGGCTCGCACAAACCCGGCGGTGCGGTTGACACCGACACCTCCACGCCGCGCCCCGATGGCCCGAAGCCGACAGAGCAGCAGATTATCCATGGCGCGTACGCAGGCCGGCACGTTGGCGGCTGGAAGTATAAGGATGAGCTTCTCGCGCCCGACAACAAGCTGAGGTACGACCGCGACAAAAAGGCTGTCGACGGTAACGGCGACCGCCTCTTGTCAATGTCCAACGTGCATGGCACATGGTTCAGCGAGGAGGAACTCAAGAAGCGGTGGTTCGACAAGCACAACGGGGCGCGCGATTCCATCCCCGCGGAGACCTTTTTCGAGCGCCTCTACCCGCTCGACCGGCAGACGGACGTCAACGAGGCGCTCGGCGACACGCCCGGCCTGTCATACTCTCCTTGGGAGCCGACGGAGGAGGACATGACGCCCATGTCCAAGGCGGTGGGCAGCTACGCGAGCAAGGGCGGACCGAAGAAGGCCGCCATGTATCCGCAGCCGAAGCCGCCCTCGGGCACCATGAAGGCGGCGCCTAAGCCGAAGCCCCCGCCGCCACCCCACATGTCGCTCTCGGACAACCCGTCGTGGGGCAAAGTGCGTGAAGGCGACGAGTCGGACCTGAAGCCGGACCCGGCGTGGGGCTACACTGGCAACTACTACGCGCGCCGCTTCGACAAGGGTGAGGAGGACCTCTCGATGGCCACGCGCATCAACCGGCGCCGCCAGCAGGCGATCGAGCGCCGCTTCAGCGCGAGCCCGTACGCTCACGAGATCGCAATGGACGTCATGAAACTCAGCGACGGTGTCGAGTACACGGGGCCGACGGTGTACGGCTGGCGTTCGTTCCCGCCGCAGGGCCTCGTCGATATCGACGGCGACGGCAAGGTCGACTCGCCCTTCACCGAGTCGGGTGCCTTCGCCTTGCAGAAGATCGACCCGCGCATGGCTCAGTCCATGCTCCACTGAGCGCAAGTGCGCGCGGGGGGCTTCACCTCCCCTATCCCCGAGGCCGATGCGGCGGAACGGCCGACGCGCGGCGCATAACGGCTGTAGCCTCGTAGGCGTTAACGGCTGTTAGCCCGTAGGCGTTCTCCCTCCCCCAAGACGCCAGGAGCAATTATGGTTTGAGGTGTGACGTGCTGTGTCGCGAGGCGAACGTGGGGTAGAATGTGCATCCCAGAATGGGGTACCCAATGCGCCTTCCATGTACGCATGAACGGGCCCTGCGGTTGTGTGTCTGTGTCCGGGTCGGATTGTCGTCTTTGGTGTCGGAGTCGGGCGTCGTAAAAGTTATGCGGTTACTTCGCGGAACTGGATGCCAAATTTGTTAAAAGTCTCCGAAAAGGGCCGCCACCGCTCTCCCCAGCTCACGCCAGGCTCCGACCGCGCGAGCTCGCACCGATGGAAGCCTTGATCGACGAGATGGTGTCCATCTCCCCACACAAGGGCAGATGGAAGGACCCCACCGGCAAGTTCAGGGAGGAAGACCTCCTTGTGCCTGACAACGGGATGCGCGACCGCAACGCCAGGTCGGCCGACGGCAATGGCGACCGCCTTGCCTCCATGTCAAATGTGCACGGCACGTGGTTCGACGAGGAGACACTGAAGAACCGGTGGTTCGACAAGCATAACAATGCGCTCAACACCCGGCCCGTCGCAAGCTTCCAGCAGGCTGGTGGTAAACTCTACCCACTCGATCGGATGACGGATTGTGAACCCGGCGACACTCCCGGCCTAAGCTACTCGCCATGGGAGCCGACTGTCGAGGACATGACGCCCACGTCCAAGGCGATCGGCAGCTACGCGAGCAAGGGTGGCTCGAAGAAGGGTGCCATTCCGAGGCAGAACCCCAAGCCGCTCTCGGGCACGAACAAGGTGCTGCCCAAGGTGCGTCCTCCGCCGGAGCCCCCAGCAGTGAATTGGGCATGGGGCAAGGTGCGCGAAGGCGACGAGTCGGGCGCGAGACCGGATCCGGCGCCGGGTTACACTGGCAACTACTACGCGCGCCGCTTCGACAAGGGCGAGGAGGACCTCTCGATGGCCACGCGCATCAACCGGCGCCGCCAGCAGGCGATTGAGCGCCGCTTCAGTTCAAGCCCGTACGCGAGCGAGATCGCCAAGGAGGTGCTGAGACTCAGCGACGGTGTCGAGTACACGGGGCCGACGGTGTACGGCTGGCAATCGTTCCCGCCGCAGGGCCTCCATGCGGGCCCCCGTGAGGGCCTCTAAACAATTGCCTCTAAAACCGCTCGAATGCGGTCACTGTACCGGATCGGATACTGACGCTTCTTGTCGATGCGGATGGCATGGGGTGGTCACTGCACTGGCCGGGCCCGGTCTGTTGGTTGTACCCGCTGTCTGTCATGTGTAAGTATGTCCCGTGTGGAGGCCCCACCATCGCGAATTCGCGATCGCGGCGGCACTGGTGCGTGTGCGCTGCGTAGAGAGGTGTCGGTCTATCCACCTCCGTCCGCTTGTCCTCTCAGCAAGCGATGTCAAGTCAAACAAGTACAACGTATACAGAAACAACAGACAACCCAAACAGGGGCCTAGATCGAATGTGCTCCATGGTGCTCCGGAAGCCAACCTGTGAAAGGGGGAGTCGACGGAGATGGCGGAGAGGGAATTCCCCATAGAGCGGGGGGCCTGCCGCAGGCGCAGGCGCCAACACACGCGCCCGCGCCGCGCGTCCTACACTTGACTTGACTTGTCTGACTTGACGGCCCCTGATGAGGATTCAATTGCGTCGAGTTCGGCGCGGCGCGCTCCACTGGTGCGAAAATTTTGCCTCCGCCAACCACCTCTCGACTGCGCCATGGAGCGCCAGCAATGTGCACCACCGTCGGTGATCGCCTTGGCCGCACAAAGGGCGCGCCGCGAGAGCCTTCGCAGAGCCAGCAGGAGCGGCAGCGCGGACGCCGACACGGAGCCTCTCATCACCTCCGACTCCCGCCGCAGCAGCAGCCACATGTCGCCCGGCTCGTCGCACCTGCACGCGGCACTGTGGGCGCAGTCCAAGCGCAGCCTGGGCTACTTCTCGGGCAGCCAGCATAGCCTCTCGATTCACTCGTCATCGAGCTCCAAGCTGATCATCGCACCGACCGGCATCGACCGCGTGCGCCAGCAGCTGGCCGTTGCGGTGATCGAGAGCCACTATCTGGGTGTGGTGCGCTGGTCGCCGGCGCACCTGCTCGGCGACGGATCGGCCGGTGTGCGACCCGACTGGGGCCTGCTGTGCTTCGTCGGCCGTGCCGTGCGTGGCAGCAGCGAGGTGGCAACAGCGCGCTACCTGCGCACTCCGCAGCATGTCGCGCCAAGCCGGCTGGCGCGGCTGATGGCCAAGTACTGGAAGCTGCGCCGCGCGGCGGTGTGCGTGCTCGGCAGCGGTGTCCTCGCCTCCGCCGCCGCCGCCGAGCCACCTAGCGCGCCGTCGTGGTCGCCCCACCTCGTCAGGTTGATGGCACGGGGTCTGGCGGCGGCGGTGCGCGCGACAGGCGCGTTCGTCATGTGCGCGTCCGGCAGCGCTGCCACCGCAGGCCTGAGCGCCATGCTCGTGGCGGCCGCTGCCGAGGCCGACCCGGAGCATGGGGCCGCGGCCGGATTCCCACTCGTTGGTTTCATCCCCTGGGCTCAAGTGAAGAATCGACACCGGCTGGCTGCGAACGCAGGCTCCTCCGAACCCCGACCATACCCGCTCGAGTCGGCGTCGGCGCTGCCGGCACACCATCGAGCCATCGCGCGGCACGGCCGGCAGCTCGAGCCGCACCATACGCATCTGGTCCTGCTAGACGGCCAGGCGCGCGGCGACGGCGGCGGTGAGGGTGGCGGGGGCGGCGAGGGCAACGGCGAGGAGGAAGACGGCAGTGGAGTGCTGGGCGGCGGCGGTGGCACTGAGCGCTCTGCAACCGCCGTGGCACTCGACAGCACCCTCGAGTCTTATTGCCGCATCTACGACGCCCCGTGCGCGGTGCTCGTGCTTGGCGGCGACGTGAGCACTCCGCACTCAGCGCTGATGGCCTCTGATGATTGCATGCTACGGCCTGGCTGATTGCGTCCCTCATCAGTTGAGCACTCAGCGCTGATGGCCTCTGATGCTTTTTTCTTCTGATGATTGCATGCTTCGGCCTGGATGATTGCGTCCCTCATCAGGTGAGCACTCTGCGATCAGTACTGTACGCGGTGTCGCACAAGCGTGCTGGGGTGATGCTTCTCGCGGACACGGGCGGTGCCGCGGGCGCCCTGTCCGCGTACCTCGACGCTCGGCACGCCGCCGCCGCCGCCCAGCTGCATGCGGATTTATGGGGGTCGACCTTTTCGACCGCGGAGCCCGCCGAGGTGCTCGCTCATTACGAGGGGGGTCGGTGGCTCGAGTGCATGCCGCTGCTCGAGAGCATCTGCGCCCTCGATGAGCTGAGCGGCGTAGGTCCACTGCTGAGCTGCTACCGCATCGGTGGCGCTCAACACGGCGCGATCGGGGCCGGAGTTGGCGCCGGCGCCGGCGCGGCCGGCGGCCAGGCGGGCTTGCCCCTCGAGCATCTCCAGTCGGGCTGCTTGCCCCTGGACCTCGCCATCCTTCGCGCCATGCTCCAGCGGCATGAACAAGTCGCCGCCGAGGCCACAGCCGCGCGCGCCGCCACCTCGCAGTCCACAGTCGGATTCGGTCAGGGCGGTAGCGCCGTCTTGGGCGGTAGCGCCGTCTTGGGCGATAGCGCCGTCTTAGGCGGTAGCGCCGTCTTGGGCTGTAGCGCCGTCTTGGGCGGTAGCGCGACGAGCGCGAGCCGACGGCGTGCCAGTTTCCCCACAGGTCGTACCGGCGCGCCGTTGCCGCGCGGCCAATCCAAATGGCTCATCGAGAAGCCCGTACGCGATTGCCTCTGATCGCCTCTGATTGGATCCATGATGAGATCTGATTGCCTCTGATTGGATCCATGATGAGATCTGATTGGATCTGATCGCCTCTGATTGGATCCAAGATGAGATCTGATTGGATCAGAGTGGATCTTGATGACCTCTGAATTGCTGCTCTCAATCATGCGCCTCTCTATCAGGTGCCTCTCTGTGTGTCCCTCCAACATGACCTCTCTGAGTGCCTCTCAATCCACTGCCTCTCTGAGTGCCTCTGCAGGTGAGGCTGGTGGTGCGCTGGGGTCGTGCCGATCTGATGAGGGAGCTGCTGGGCAAGATGTATGCGCGCGAGGACCTGGCAGCGGCCGTGGCGGTGGCCGCAACCACGGCAGCAGCGGCAGGGGGCCTTCGAATGCCTTCTCGAGAGAGGCCGGCCTGCTGCGGCCGAGGCAGTGGCGGAGGCTGTCCAGTGTGCATTGCAGTGCGCCCTCGAGCAGAGACGTGTCGCCATCGTCGCTCTGCTCCTGTCTCATCGAGCCTCTCTCAGCCAGGTCAACTTACCGGCCCTGTACACTTGTGCCAGTGTGAGCGACGCCACCGCGGCAGCGCTCGCCACCTCGGCGTCCCTCACGACACTGCGCAGCTGCCCCGTGAACGTCCGCTCGAGCTCAGCAGAAGAACAACGCCAGATGTACGAGGAGGGCGTGCTGCCTTTTCTTGTGTCGAATGCATGCACAAGCTCACCACGGCGACCTCACTCCTCTTCCCCACAGGTACGAGGAGGGCGTGCTGCCCTTTCTTGCATCGCTCGTGCCGTCGTATGAGGATGCGTGGGTGGCGCGCGGGCGGCAGGTGTGCTCCTCCGAGGTGACCACCTGCCTTGCATGCAAACGCTCACCACGGCGGCCTTACTTCCCCACAGGTGCGCTCTTCCGACGTCTTCGTATGGAGCGTCGCGGTGGGCGCGTGGGATCTCGCGTCTCTGCTTTGGCGGCGCATGGCAACTCCGGTGGGTCTGATTGGACTCTGATTCGCCTCTGATTCGCCTCTGATTCGACTCTGATTCGCCTTTGATTGGACTCTGATTCGACTCTGATTCGACTCTGTTTCGCCTCTGGTTGCCTCTTTGAGAGCCGTTCCCTGCATGCCGGTCTCATCACCTCAGGTACGGTTCGGTCTACTCGCCTCCGCCATGTGCGTGGCGATGGCCGAGCTGCCCGAAACCGACACGGCCACGCTGAACGCGCGCGCCGAGCAGTTCGAGGCGTGGTGCGCGCGCGTGCTCGACCACCTGCCTTGCATGCAAACGCTCACCACGGCGGCCTTACTTCCCCACAGGTGCGCGCGCGTGCTCGACCACCTGCCGCCCGCGGTGGCGCTCGGACCGGTAGGGGTTCGTCACCTGGCCAAGGCCGATCGTGTGTGGGGGCTCTCGCTGCTCGAATTCGCCTTCGCGGCCGAGATGAAGGCTTTCCTCGGGCACCCCCACTGCCGCGGCCTCGTGCGCACCCTCCTGCATCAGACGCGGCGGCTCGGCCTGCCCCACCACACGAGCTCCTCGGCGATCCTGATCCAGACGTTACTGTTACCTCTCGGGTAATTGCATGCCTGATTGCATGCCTGATTGCATGCCTGATTGCCTGCCTGATTGCCTGCCTGATTGCCTGCCTGATTGCCTGCCTGA
>ENA-UOUZ01001936-UOUZ01001936.1-mixed-culture-metagenome-genome-assembly--contig:-NODE-1936-length-12301-cov-126.018292_pt1 | contig 12301 bp, 8 predicted proteins | sample MGYA00238154_ERZ761575 | MGnify/ENA primary metagenome ERZ761575 (study PRJEB28896, sample SAMN07631632) | mixed culture metagenome | isolation source: Freshwater growth medium | place: USA...
GGATACATGAGGGATACATAATGAGATACATGTATCTCAATTGTATCCAGAGAGGTACGTATCTGCAAATGTATCTTGTTGTATCTTGATGTATCTTGATGTATATAAACGGGACACATCAAGATACGATCAGGATACATGCAGGATACATCAAAATACATCAGGATACGTATCCGATAGGAAACCCCCCCCAAAAAGGATAGGAAACCCCCCGTCAAGAAACCCGGGCGCCATAGAGCAGAGGTGGCCAAACATACTACGCGTGGCGTTATGGGACCATGGCCTACTCTCTCTTCATCTTCAACAGTGAGGTAGTCGGCCGGGCGCGTCGATCGATCCGGATGTGTTAATAACCACGTTCATATTCCTTGGAGCTTTATTCCACAGCCGGTTTCCACAGTCTCCCGCGAGTCAGTCAGTCCCTGTTGTCATGTCGTCCATCGTGATCCTGGCAGTCGCCGTTGCCTTGATTTCATGGCAATGTGTGCAATGGAGAAGACCACCACCAACTTCCATGGGATCTGTCTGGCTCAGAGCATTCCCTTGGACAACTCGCCAAGGCATTTCGTCTACATATACTGATCGGGATCAACTGTCTGCGATGGCGACGTGCGAGGAACCTGACCCTCGCGGTGCGGTCGGGCTCGAGGCGATCGAGATTGTTGCACAATCTGGTGCTGATGACCTTCCGCGCTCGGCAAGCGAGCCGCCTCGGTTCATCAAGCTGAGCGGCGCGGCCGCGCTCCAGCGCACATCGTATGCGGACGACTCCTTCCGACTGTGCGCGTGTCGCAACTGCCAGAGGGAGCTGCCACCGACGAGCACCATTTTCATGGCCCTCGACAACCCGTTCTGCTCGCAGTCATGCCGGTCGAGCTTCGTCGTCTCGCAAACGGACGGGTCCACCGATCCTTGGGCAGCTTTGCTCAACAAGTCGGCAGACGATGCTGGCAGCTGCCCAGCTGAGGATCTGACAGAGCGACCTCGCTCATGCCGTCGAGCTGCAATTCTCATGTCGCGCATGTCATCGAGCTCCAAGACTGGCCGACGTCTGCCTGTCCAGCAACCCGCTGTCAATTCGCCTCACCTTGCTCACGGAACACCTCATGCTGGCCGCAAGGCCATGGAGCCTGGGCTCTCCGAGGAGCAGGTTGAGGAGATCCGTGAGTCGTTCAACATGCTGTTCGACACGGACCAATCCGACTCGATTGAGTACCGTGAGCTCGAGGCCGCCATGCGCGCCCTCGGCGTTGGAGTCCACGAGGAGGAGCTCCACAAGATGATCACGGACAATGACTCGGACGGTTCGGGCTGCATCGAGCTCCGCGAGTTCCTCCAGATGATGACTGGCATGTGGCCCGGGCCGTCCGCATCGCTGTCAAAGATGAAGATATTGCGGCGAAAAGGACAGGAGGGTGGTGCGATCTTCGACCACAAGCAGGCGCGCCGCTTCCTCATCCCAGACATCTTGCGTCTGATCGTCCGCGGTTGGAAGTGGATTCTGCGAGCCCTTCGGCTTCTTGAGCGCGACCGTGGTGTGCGGTTCAATGGGCCATCCGGTTCACCCTCGCAGTGGGGCAAAGAGGCAAACAGAGTCTATTACCCTTTTGACTAACGTTCACAGGAAATCGCGCGGCATCGCGCTGCAAATCGTGCACATCCTGCACAACCGCCACGAAGACTGAGTGACTGCAGCGCTTCCGTGACTATCTACCGCTGAATGAGGTGCTGTTGGGCTCCTCGAGGTCGTCCAGGTAGGCCCAGATGTTCTTGGACGCCCACGAGCCCTGTATGTATCGCTGATCGGACGTCAACTCGGGCCGCCGCCCGTAGCCTGGCTGCCGCCACCATGCAACCATGCGCAGCGCGCGCAGCAGCGCAAGCCACGGGAGCGTGCACCTCTTCGCCATACTCGCAGTCTGTATGCTGATGGCGTAGCCATTGTGTGACGGGTGGCAGAGCTCGGGCGAGCCAATAGATAAGGCCATGTGGTAGATTTTTGGAGTGGGCGTGAGTCTCAAGATGTTGCGATAGTACGAGTCAGGCCACGTCCCATCGAAGCCATATGGTCGCACCTCGATCAATGCCGAGCGGCGGCGCATGAAGAACGCGTTGGTGAGGCCCGCCCCGTGCATGCCTACTAGGACGTCGACGGCGCGCACACGCCGCAGATCCTCCGCGAGGCCTGCCCTGCCAAACTCATGCAAGGTGCATTCGAGCACCACCCCGAGCTCGAGCGGCTGCTTCTGCTGCTCGTCGCCACGGTGGACGTACTCGCGCCGCCGCGCAAACTCCGCGCAGTGCTCGACCAGACTGTTCGCGTTGGCAAACGTGCGTCCCGACATACCATGGCCCACGCGCCGTTCGATGAGAACTCTGAGGACGGTGCGCCGTCGCCCGCTGCCGTCCGGGTCGGCGATGGTTGCCAGGGCCCCGCTCGCCTCGTCGCCAGCAGCGTCTGCGCTCGCCGAGGCCGTGGCCGTGACCGCGAAGGATGCGGAGTGGTCTTGCCGAGAGAGCACGCGGACGGCGAGCTTCTGTGCCTCGTGCCAGACGTCGAGTCTCTGCGGCTGCCGGTCAAATATCGAGCGCAGCGTGCAGTAGCGGAGGTGGGTAAAGCAGCGCGGCACGCATGGGGTCGTCGAGAACGAATCGCCGCCACACGCGGGCGCGAGCTCATGCATGAAAGTGACGGGAGACACGTGATCGACCAGGACTTGGAACCAGCGAGGTGTGTGGCAGGGCGTATTCATGTTGGAACGGCATTTCGCGTGCATGTGCTTGTGCATGACGTCCACGATCAGCTGCGTCGCACGCTTCGGGGCGACGACGCCGTGCTGCTCCATTTCAAATAGTGGCACGATGGTGCTCAAGAATGTTTCTCCGTAATTAAGCGACCAGACGGGCACGAAGGCCACTGGTGGCGCACACGAAGTGTCTTGCATCTTGAGCGCCCCGAGATCGGCCGGAAGCTGTGGGTGGCTATCGGCGTTGAGCTCGTCCAAGCGCAGGATGTGGTGTGAGTTCCAGGGCACCCTCGCCGTGGCGCTCAAGATGCTCCACGGACCACCGCGCTGCGGTCGGTGGTGGATGGTCTCATTCACGATGCATACGTCTGTTAGCAGCCTGCAGCGCGTCCCGTTGCACCGGCGCGCGCTGCAGACGTCGATGGGCGGAGCGCAGGCCATTCTCTCCCCCGACGATGCGGCGGCCATTCTCGATTGCGCTCGCACTCAGAAGGGTAAAATTTGGAATGCGGGAAGGGGAATGTACAGGCAAGACCTTTTCAACTGTGAGTTGGTGCCATCTCGGGTCCGCAAGCTCCGGAGCCGTTTCACACAGAGCTGGGGTACAGTAGGGTATGGGTTGGTATTTGTGAACTTGAGATGAGTATGGGATTTGCACGTTCGATTCTGAAAGTTTTGACTTTGACCCAAAGGGGTAGGGGGAGGTATTCTTTCTGGATTCACACACACACTATCCCCACTACCTTTGATTTTGAACTCAGTGTGAGCTAGAACTCGATGGGAGAGCAGGGGACACATTTGGTTCGAGTTTCGTCAGAACCCCTTCAGTGATTTTGGGCGAGATCAGGTTTCGCCCCATGCCCACCATGAGCGGACTCACCTCAACGGCGCAACAACGGCGACAACACAAGAAAACCGACAGACACATCTTCCACGCACGACCGCACGTAACGCATCATCCGAGAACAGCTCCGCGAAAATCTCTCTACCTGCTCTCTTCAGTACCACTCGTTGCGAAACGAGTCGCCGACATCTTCGAGGGGTCTCGGGCCGACGCCACGCGCCAACCCTATCATGTGGCAGCGTCGTCGGTGAAGACTGAAGTACGGCTGCAGCGTTCACACGCGGGTCCGAGGCTCGATTACCAGGTGTGTACACAGCGATTACCAGGTGTGTACACAGCGTGACCACCTACTGCTTGGCGAGCTTGGCCTCGAGCGCATCGAGGCGCGCGGTGACGGCCTTGAGGCCCTGCTCCACGTACTTAGCCAGCACATCGACCTCTAGGTTGACGGCATCGCCCACTGCCTTCTTCGGGATAACCACCTTCTGCTGCGTAAACGCAATGAGCATGAAGTCAAACCAGCCCTCGGCCGCGTTCACGTTGCACACGGTGAGGCTCGTCCCATCGATGGCGATGAAGCCCTTGGGCACAATGTACGGCATAAGCCGCGCCGGCGGCCGCACACGCACCCACAGTGAGTCGCCGTCAGGCCGCAGCTCCTCAATGATACCTATGTCGTCCACGTGGCCCTGCACAAAATGGCCGCTGTTGCGCCCGTCGGCAGGCAGCGCGCGCTCGACGTTGACCGGATCGCCTGGCACCAGCCTCTCCAGATTGGTGCGCCTGATTGTCTCGGGTGCGAGGCCCACTTTGAACTTGTGCTTGTCGAACTCAGTCACCGTGAGGCACACGCCGTTGACGGCGATGCTGCAGCCAAGGGAGGCTCCCTCGAGCGCGACGGTTGCCTCCACCTCGAGCTCCCAGCCCTCGCCAACCGTGCCGTCCCACTGCTTCAACCGAGGCACCTTGTCAAGCTTGCTCACCTTGCCCATCTCCTCGACGATGCCGCTGAACATGGCCTTTGCAACCGCCGCACGTCCAGCAAGCAGAGGCACGACGATGCGTGGGGCCGCTGCGTGCAATCCGCCAACGGCCCGCGCGAGTGCCAGCAGCATAATCGATACACGAGGCGGCGTCATGCGGAATGTCTTGACGCGTGCGACGCGTGCTCGGTCACGCCGGACTGAAGACAGACTGAAGAAAGAAAGAACTTTTCGTTCACACAGCGCTCGTTTAGAAGGACACACATTACAGCCCTCGTGGAACTACTATCGAGCACGCGCTCCTCAGCAAACGATCCCGCGACGCGACGAGGTTTGACTCCGTTGTAAGGACGTCACCCCCCCCCACAAGACCTTGGCAGGATGGCGGATCATGGCGCTGGCAAGCGTGCGCCCCACGCCCGTGGGCACGATGGCGCACGCAGAGACCATGTGGTCACCTCGTATAGCACAGCGCGCAGACGGCCGGCGCTTTACTTGGAGCGCTGGCGCATCTTCCTGCGAGCGTGAAGCAAAGGCAGCGGTGAGAAGGCGGCAACGAAGGCGATTCGAGAAGCGGCAGCGCGATCGGGGGCGCAACAGGGGGAGGGTGGAGCTTGGGAGACAGGGGAGGGGAGGAAGGGGGGGCGGTGCGCGACGGGGGCTTCGCGACGCGGGCACGCGACGGGGCGGTAGAGGATGTGGGGGCTTGGCGCCCGTGTTGGGGGGGGAGAGGTCGAAGAGTCGAGCGGCGCGGGGCGGCAGCTACCTGCGCTTGCGCTGGAGGCGCCTGGTGCGCTTTTTCTTCCACTTCCAGCGCATCTTCGAGTGCGCCTTCTTCCACGGATTGGACTTGTGGCCACCACCGCGGAGGCGCAGAACGAGGTGGAGCGTCGACTCCTTCTGGATGTTGTAGTCCGAAAGGGTGCGGCCGTCCTCCAGCTGCTTGCCCGCAAAGATGAGGCGCTGCTGATCCGGGGGGATGCCCTCCTTGTCCTGGATCTTGGCCTTGACATTGTCGATGGAGTCCGAAGGCTCCACCTCAAGGGTGATCGTCTTGCCCTGCAAACACAAGGGCACAAGCTTTGCTCAGTGGACGCCCGAAGAGAGGGCGCATGCACGGCGGGCGCGGCGGACACAGCGAACCCGGCGGGCGCCAGGTGGACGCGCGGGCCGCGCACCGTGAGGGTCTTGACGAAGATTTGCATGGCGGCCCTACCAAGGCTGGCCACCACGCGCCCTTTCTCAGGGGAGACCACGTCGACGTCGGAACCCCACAGGCTGGCCGTTACATTGTGGGGAAAAGGCTCTTTCTGCGACGCCGTCGTACTCACGTCTCACCTCGTACTCACCTCGTACTCACCTCGTACTCACCTCTACGTCTCACCTCGTACTCACCTCGTACTCACCTCGTACTCACCTCGTACTCATGCGCATCCTTACTCATCTCATTGTTGTCATTGTGTGTGCGTGTGTGCGTGTGAGTGCGAGATGGGCACCACGCGAGGACGCGTGGAGCCTTGCGCGCCTGGCGACGCCTGACACGTCTTCTTGATCTCGCACTTTCTGCACAGAATCTGTGTCAATACTATTAATCCAGGATTGCATGCACACAAATTCGGTATGCATGCATGTGGTCGCCAAGACCAAACAAAAGAGACAACGGCCAGGCCGGGCGGCTCGGACGAGAGAGCGCTGTCCCCCCCTGGCGGGGAGGGCGCCTCGTCGCTCGCCGCAGAGGGGTGGAAGGTGTTTCGAGAATCGTGGAGAACGAAGGCTAGCTACGTCGACGTCACGCCTAACGAATGGAAATGATTTTTTTCTCAGGTGTGATGGTTTAGGTATGAATGACGAAATTTGGGGCGACCGTTCGATGCTTGTGAACAGCAGCCGGCGGGTACCGCGGGCTAGCGGCTCACAAGCTTGCGCTCAAGCTTGTCCCTTCTGACGATTCGGCGAGTCGAGGTCACGTCGGCGGCGGCCTTACTCGACAGAGCTCCGGCGTCGCGCTCGGAGAAGGTCGGTAAGGCCGCTGTCGAATAAGGCCGCATGGCGCCCAGTGAGGCTGCCGAGAGCAGCGGCGGCGGCGGCGGCGGCCCGGGCAGGTGGCGGCCCGACACTCCGCCCACGACGGCGCCGTGGCTGCCAGCGGCGGCGGCGAGGCCTCGGCATGCGGCGAGGCCACCGCCTGCCGGCACGGAGGCGCCCAACACGACGCCAGGGCCACCGCCGGCGCCGCCCAGGACGCCGTTGCCGCTGTGGCCGCCGCCGCCGCCAGCCACGCGCATCCCCGCCACGAGCGCCGTTCCGAGCGCCGCGCGCGAGGAGCACAAAGAAAAGTCGGGCGTCAAAGGGCGACTCAAGCTGCAGCCTGAGCCCGGCCGGCTGCTGCCGCTGCCGATGAGGCCACCTACGCCGCTGCCAGGCCCACCTTGCGAGGTGAGCCAATGGGCGCCGCCCGCCACGGCGCTTCGGGCTGCTGAGGAGGGACGCGAGCCGGCGCTCGGAACGGCGCTCGCGGGGCGCGATGAGCCATCCAAATAAGGATCCGCCGAGCGCGCCGAGCTGACCGATGCACTCGGCGCCGCGTTGGGCGCCGCGTCCGCTCGCTCACCGAAAGGCACGAGGTTGCTGCTGCTGTCGCTGCCCATCAGCCCGCCGCCTCTGCGGCCGCTCAGGCCGCTCTGGCTGCTATGGCCGCTATGGCCGCTATGGCCGTTGGCGCCGCTCAGGCCATTGGCGCCGAAGAGGCCATTGGCGCCGGAGCCGCTGCTTGACGGTGCGGGCTTGCACGGCGAACGAGGTGGGACGCTCGGTACGACGCTCGGTATGACGCTCTGCACGTTGACGGAGGACGGTGCACGCTCGCGCCCGGCGCTAAGTGCCGGGGCTATCGGCGGCGGCATAGCTGCGGAGATGGCGGCAACGCCCGTGCTGCTCGGGACGGCGCTCGAGCTGCCACGGTCGCCGCTGCTGCCGCCTCCGCCGCTGTCACCACCGCCGCCAGCCGCGCCGCCAGTCACACCGCCAGCCCCTCCTCTCATCAGATCGGCAATCATGCGCCGACGCGCCTCGTCACTCGCCGCTAGACGATCGAGGAGACCGCGCCGCTCCGTGGCCGCCGCTGCGGCCGCCACGCCGCCGCTGCCGCCGCTGCCGCCGCTGCCGCCGCTGCCGCCGCCGCTGCCGCCGCTGCCGCCCCAGCGGCCATCGGCCGCCTCCTCATCGGAATCTGCCTCCGCCTCCGCCTCCGCCTCCGCCTCCGACGCGTCGAGTCCGGCGCACCCACCACCGGGGTGCAGCCCTCTATGGTCGTCGTCACCATCGAGAGAGCCGGGAGCGTCGTACCGAGCGGTCACGAAGAAGCCGTCGCCGGTGCTGCTTCTGCTGAGGCTGCTCGGGCCGCCGCTCACGGCGCCGCCCATCTCGGTGGCCATGGGATCGATCAGGCTGTTCACATCCGGCTCCCACGCGTCCAACTCCGCCTGCGCATGCCGCAGCGCCTCATCCAGTGCGCGCTGCCTCGCCGCGCGCCCGGCGTCCTCTTCGAACTCTGCGGCATCGGCACCGCCGCCGCTGCTGTCAGCCGCACTGGTCATCATCTCGCGCAGCTCGGCGCGGTCAGCCTCAAAGCTGCACAGCCGCGCCTCCATCGCCTTGCGCAGCCGCTCGTCCTCGAGCTGCATGGCAAGCAGGTCGAGCTCCACCTCCGAGGACTCGGCGGGCGGCGGCGGCGGCGGCGGCAGCGCGAACTCGTCCGGCAGGGTCGGCAGGTCCGCTAGGAGAAGCGCCACCTCCTCCGCGGTGAGCCCCTCACTCGAGGCGGCCATGGCGACGCCGCGCCGCGGATGAGGCGTTGGCGTGTCGCCGAGAGCGGAGGAATGGACGCGTGAAGGTGGCCCATTCACGCATGCGGCCAACCTTGGACACTCTACTCTCACCCTGGCAGGTCCCAGTTTGGGCCTGCCCCCGCTACACTTTCTCGGCTTTTGCAAGTCATTTTTCATGTTGCGAATGGTTCGTGTGGCGCTTGCGCTTCATGCGGTTCGCGCCATTCGTCACCATCGCCGAACGGGAGTTGCCCCCCTAACATGCGCGCCCGGGTACATTGTGCAGGCGGCCGTTCTTAGCGAACGGCTCGAGCATTTGCTCGTCGTGGTGCTTACTGGGTGGGCATGTACAACTCGAGTCTGCCAACAAATCGGTTCTCCATGGAGAACAATTTTGGTACTGCTCCTCAGCTTCAACAGGACGGCAAGTGTTGAATGCCAGATGACGTCACAGCCGTCGCCGCCGTCGTCGTCGCCGCCGCCGCCTCCGCCTCTGCCTCCACCACCTCCGTCTATACCGCCTTGTACTAGGAAAAATGTTCCGCCGTCGCCGCCACATAGCCCGCAGTCTACGCCGTCGTGCGCCCACTGCGGGAATGATGGTGCGTGTGGAGAAAGCACATCTACTAAGGTTTGCTGCTATGGAGGCTTCTTGTTTGAAGGACTTTGCCTTGATCTGCCCCGTTTCGAAAGCAAATGTTTGGAGCCGGGCGTGAAGATAGTTTATTGTTTTCCGCCACCCTCGCTGCCGCCGCCGTCCTTGCCCTCGCCGTCTCCACCATCGCCGCCGCCCTCGCCGCCGCTGCCGCCGCCGTCGCTGCCGTTGCCGCCCTTGCCGCCGTCGCCGCCAGATTTGCCGCCGACCCCGCCGTCGCCAGAGTCGCCGCCAGCATTGCCGCTGCCGCCGTTCTCGCCGCCGCCGCCCTCGCCCTCACCCTCGCCGCCGCTGCCGCCGTTCTCGCCGCCGTCGCCCTCGCCGCCGCCCTCGCCGCCAGCTTCGCCGCCGGTTGCGCCCGCGGCGCCACTGCCCTCGGCCGCCGCCGCCAGCCTCGCCCTCGCCGAAACCGCCGCCGTTCTCATCGCCGCTACTCTGGCTCTGGCCGCATTTGCAGTGGTCGTCTTCATCTGCTACCGTCGCACGCGGCACCCGCGTCGGTCGATGGCTGTGCGGGGCCTGCGTCTGCAAGGGAGCGGCAAGGCCGTGGCATTGGCACCGAGTACACCAGGCCGGTACCATGTGTTCCTGTCGCACGCTTGGGTGACCGGCCAGGACCAGATGCGCGTCGTCAAGCAGCGATTGCTCGACATGCTGCCGACGGTGCACGTCTTTCTCGACGTCGACGATGCTCAGCGCAGGGTGGGTAAGGGCGCCGAGGTACTCAACCGCTCGGATAAGTTCCTTCTCTTCGCGTCCGACGGCTTCTTCGGAGGGATCCATGCGCCGAGCCGGCCGTGCATGGTGGAGCTCCTCAAGGCGGTGCAGCTCGGGCTCGAGATGATCACCGTGCTCGAGGTGGAGGACAAGCACTTACCCCTGAGCCCGTCCCAGCTCTACGAGCAGATGTGCAAGCTCGACCAGCCCGTGCTCGATACGAACGGCACTCCAGTGCTCGACGCGCACGGGCAGCAGTTCCCGAGCATGTACGCCAAGTGGGGGCTTACGAACGGCTGGGGCCACGTGCTCACTGAGGATAAGCTCAACCCTGATTTGGGAGCCCTGCCGATCGCCAACCGCCTCTACGACAAGATCTTCGCGCCGAATGTCGCGCCGATCGAGTGGAATCGCATCGGGGTGTTTCAGGACATCTCGATGCGACAAATCGCCGAACGGCTGCTGCCCGCGGACCTTCACGGCAAGACGTACCTGCAGGGCGAGCTCATCCGTGAGCTCCCGAAACTACCGCCGACCTCGGCAGGCAAGCGCTTCCATGTGTGCTGCTCGCCGCACAATGCGGGCGCCCTCGCCTACCTGAAGGAGGTGCAGGCAGCGCTCCGTCTCCCAAGCCTGACGTTTACGAACACGATGTCCGAGCTGGCCGAATGCGAGCGCTTCCTCGTCTATCTGAACAGGGACACGTGGCGCGAGAGCCCTGAGGGCTTCGCGGCAGACGTCGAGCGGGCGATGAGCGCCAACATGCGGCTGCTGCTGGTGCACGAATCCCTCGGGCTCGACCATTCGAGTGCTCGTGGGGCCTTGCCATTCCAAGACGTGCTCATCGCGACGCCTCAGCCGCTACTGGCCCGCGGCATCTACCAGATGATTGCGATCCCCCTCAAGGCGGGCGCGTATCGCAAGGCCAGCCATGTGCTCTTCGTTAAGGAGATCGCCGCACCGATTCCATCGAGCAGCAGCAGCAGCAGCAGCAGCAGCAGCAGCAGGTCCATGCGCGGGTCGATGCGGCGCCCATGGGCCGCGGGATCGATCAGGCTGCTCACATCCGCGAAGCCGCGAAAAGACGTTAGGCGCCACCCAGGAGTTGCGTTGCGCGTGACGAGGGCTTCCGGCTCTCAATTCGCTCGTCTGGCTGAGATCCATTTGGCTGAGAGGCGACGGCCGTACGATGGGAATCTTGAAGACTGACGTCCAGTATCAAGTCTGAACTCTCAAAATGTTCCGAGGTAGATTAAGGAAGCAAGCGTCACCGCCCTCCCCTACAGGGAGTGGGCGTGGGCCGGCTCCGCATATGGGGCCGGTCACGACGTGTCCAATGGACGTGTCCCACCTCGACGAAGCCATCCGATCGCCATAGGCGGCGCGCGACGCTCTCCCCGCAGCGCACCGCGGGGGCGCGGGCCGTGACAAAACACAAATCCTAGATAAGGGTTCTACCTCCCCTCCACGCTCCTCCCGACCTCCCCAGACTTTTCAAAATGAAGAAAGTAATCGGTCGAAAAACAGAAACAATCAAACATGTCGACCAGCGTGATCAACCCAGGCACACCGGCTCCGCCGCCTGTCCTATCCGAGGAGGATGCGAGGCTGGAGACGCCAGGTGCGCTCCCGGACATCGGGGAACGCCCGCTGCTCTCCGGATGGGTGCGCCTTTTCCCCTCCACGCAGGAGAAGGGTGACAAGGTGATGATGGCTGCGACCGACCTCAAGCTGCACGCCGGCGGCGTCAGCGGCAATGGCGGCGCTTCGCCGCTCAGCGCCGGACGGGTGCAGATCGACGCCGACGACATAATTGCCGCGAGTGCCATCACGCCCTCTCCGCCACCCTCGCGCCGCTTCCGCTTCACTATCACTGTGCGCCGGTGGAGTGGCGGCGAGCTGAGCTCGCCGCGCTTGTCGCCACCGTCGCCGCCGTCGATGCTGCGCCGCGGCTCAGAGGGGATCCTATCCCTGCTCTCGCCGCTCTGGCACGCCTCGCGCACCTCGCTCAACCGCTCGCTCTCGGTAGCGCGGCCGCGCCGCCAGTCGTCGCTGATGCAGCTCCAGGTCGGCATTGAGTACGTTCTGGAGTTTGACACGAGTTGGGAGGCGGAGGCGTGGGCGGAAGCGATCGCCGAGTCGCGCGAGGCCCTCGTGCGCGCCGCCGCGGAGCGCCGCTGGGAGTGCGTCGGCCGCCTCCTCCGCAGCGGGCGGTTACCCGCAGCCCGTGAGGCCAACGGTCGCGGTGCCCTCCACTACGCATGTGGTCATGGTGACTACGCAACGGTGATGGCACTGCTGGAGGCGGGCACGCCCGTCTGCGTCGCGGGTGCGTCGCACCGAACGCATCGCATCGGCTGCGTCGCTTGCACCGCCTTCGCCCCTGCCTGCGCCCCGCGCCTCACACTCGTGCCCCGAGTCTCGCCCCCCCTCACCTGTCCCTCACCCGTCGACCCCCCTCACCCGTCGCCCCCCTCGCACGTCGCCCCCCCTCACCCGTCGCCCCCCCCCCCCCCCCCCCCCCCCCC
>ENA-UOUZ01001945-UOUZ01001945.1-mixed-culture-metagenome-genome-assembly--contig:-NODE-1945-length-12268-cov-129.801687_pt1 | contig 12268 bp, 6 predicted proteins | sample MGYA00238154_ERZ761575 | MGnify/ENA primary metagenome ERZ761575 (study PRJEB28896, sample SAMN07631632) | mixed culture metagenome | isolation source: Freshwater growth medium | place: USA...
CTCCTCCTCCTCCTCCTCCTCCTCCTCCTCCTCCTCCTCCTCCTCCTCCTCCTCCAGCGCATAGTCCTCTCCCTCCTCGTAGAGCCGCTGGATGGCGGCCTCCATGCGAGCCAGCTCCGAACGCTTCTGCTGCAACACCTGTGGGGAGAGGGGTGGGGCGCCATGGTGAGCACTTGCATGCGAGCCAGCTCCGAACGCTTCTGCTGCAACACCTGCACTAGTGCCGTCGCATCCTCCTCCTCGTCTTCCTCGTCCTCCTGCTCCTCTTCCTCGTCCTCCTCGTCCTCGTCCTCCTGCTCCGGCTCCCCCGGCTCCTCCTGCTCCTCCAGCTCGTCCTCGTCCTCGTCCTCGTCCTCGTCCTCGTCCTCACGATCTTCGCTTGGGACATAATCCGGGTCCTCCTCGTCGTCGTCCTCGTCGTCGTCCTCGTCGTCGTCCTCGCCGTCGTCGTCGTAGTCGTCGTAATCAATATCCCCGAGCGTGCCCTCAAAGTCCTTGAGCGCGGGGCTCAGAGAGCCCGCCATCGACGGTACGATGCCGAACTCCTTCAGCTCCTCGAGGGTTGGTTTCTTCCCGAGACCGTCCGCGTTCAGCGGCGATTCAATGGCGGCCTTCCAGATGCGCGCCTCGATTTGGGCGCTGGCCGTCGGGCTCGCTTTGGGCAAGTCGGGCAATGCGAGCCCGGTGGTCGGCAGGATGTGCCGCTCCTTCAGCCGCTTCTTGGCCTGAGCGAGCCTCTCTCGTGCCTCCATCTCTCTGGCCTCGTTGGCCATCATGAGCTGCGCAATCTGCTTGGAACGCTGTGCCCAGTTGTCGACCGAGATCGGAGAGCCACCTTCCGCCGCCGGCTTCGCGACAGTCACTGCTGCCACCTTCTTGGCAGATGGAGCAGGCTCCTTGGCAGATGGAACGGCCGCCGGGGTGGCTCCACAACGCGAGTCTGGATGTTCGGCCTGCCGGGCCACGAGGATGCGGCGGAGGATGTCGTCGGGCTCGCTCTGAGTGACGAAGCTCGGCGCCATCCTTGAGGGTGGGACGACACTCGGAGGGGCCCGGAAAGCGGACGCTGGCAGCGGCGGTGCGGCCACCGGGAGCTCGAGCGCCTTTGCACGCTCGACGGCGAGAGCATAGGTCTGGTAGGTGAGCTGCGCGATCGAAGCGAGACGGGACTGGATGTCCGCTGACATGAGCTGCTGCCGCGTGGCGCTGTGGATGACGCGCAAAAAGGGGTGCCAATCACAAAGCCAAGCCACAACCCGCACTCGGCAATGTGGCGCCGACCGGCTGGGCGGAGCGGCGGGACGCGAAAAATCATTTGTCTCGTGAATTTGAACCGACGGGACGCCGTTTCGACCCTCGCAGAGGTTTCGAGTCGTTTCGAGTCTCGCTGGGCTTTCCACAGGAAAATAGGTCAGCCAATTCAAGAGAGAAAAAAATCATCATTCATAGTGAATACACCAACAAGACTGTGGGCAGCAAATGCTTACTCGCCGAGCAGCGAGCGACGCGCCGCCAGGATCCTCTCGAGAGCAGCTCGCTCCTTCTCCGCGCCGACGATGCGCGACACCTTCTTCTCCTCGTATGCCATGTCGGTGAGCGCCGCGCCCGCGCCGTACGCGTCGAGGAGGCCCGCACGCTGGTCGCGCCGCCGCTCGATGTGCGTCTCGAAGCGCTCCTTTTCGACGATGAGGCGCTCGAGCTCCTTCACCTGCGCGTCGAGCGCCGCGAGCGCCGACTGTGCTTGGCGGTCCGATCCGCCCTTAGCGGCCACCTCGACCGCAGCACACGTCTCGCCAAAGCGAAGCGCCTGCATCGTCTCGAGAGCGTGTTCACCCTCGGGGCGTGCGGCGAGGATCACGTACGTCTGCGCGCCGCCGCTAAGCGACGGCCTGAGCAGCATCGTGAGCTGGTCGTCTTTAAACGGTACGTGAGCGTGCTTCTGGTTGAGAGCGCTCATGACCGACTTGAGTGCCAGGAGGCCTTTGTTAATGTAGATCGCCTCGCGCAGCTGCTCGCCGCGCACGCCCGAGCGCTTCACCTTCTCGGAGCCTCCCAGGTCCGCCAGGCACAACTGGGAGACCACCGGCGGCACGCCCTCGGGCTCGCCGAGCGCGCGCTGCTCGAGCGTCAGCATGAGCAGCGAGTGCGCGCGTGACGAGCGCTCGTTCATGGCCGTGGCCGCGCGCCGCTTGCTCAGCTCAGCGCGCTCGAGTAGCTCGAGGGCCTGCGAGGCGCTCTCCAGGGGCTCATCGGCGTAGCCGGCCGCCGTCGCGGCGGCCGCTACGCCTGACCAGAAGCCGCCGATGGAGGCGCCCGCGTGCAGCAGGTCAGTGATCTGCTCGCCAAAGACCTCCACGCTCGACATCTTGAGGCTCACGCTCACGCCCGCCGCCTCGCGCTCCTGGGCCGCTCGCAACAGCGAGAGCACCGCGCGGGGCGCGAGGCCGGCCGTTGCGGCCGAAGGAGAGACACCCGCACCCGGTCCGGACATGGTGAATGTCTTGCCGCTGCCAGTCTGTCCATACGCGAGGACGCACGCGGACCGGCCGTTGAGAACTCCCGCGACGAGCGGGGCGACGGCCGCGTCGTACACGTCCGCCTGCGAAGCCTCGCCGGCGAAGGTGTGCTCGAACTCGAAGGCGCGAATGCCGGCGCCCGGAGCGCAGATGATCGCTTGCCCGCCCTGCAGCGCGATCAGCCCCGCGGCAGAGGCCGACGACGCGCCGTCAGCGCCATCAGCGCCGCCCTCGGCCGGGGCGCCGCCCTGACAGCTTCCATCGTAGTCATCCCCGACCGCCGCCATTCCCTCAACGCTCGCGTGGTGGTTTGCGTCGAGATTCTCCTTTGCGGCCTCATCTTCGGCGGGCCCCGCGCAGCTCGAGCTCGCAAACGGATCAACCGACTCGCTGGCCTCGGGCGCCCAGAGTCGCTTGCGCGCCTCGGCGAGGGTGCAGTTGTGGGCGGCGGCGATGAACTGCAGACGCTGGTGCAGCGGCAGCACGACCTCGCGCGGCACCTCCTGCGCGGGTCCTGCTGTGCCGCCTGGAGGACGGAAGCGGCAGCCCACTGCGATGTGGAACGGCGCGCGCTCGGGCGCGGGCGTCGGCGCGCCAAAGCACTCGCTCACGAAGGTACCCCGCGCCGAAAAGAGGCGGCGGCACTTGGTGCGCCACTCGCCCGTTGAGCGGGATGTATCAAAGTGAAGCCGCGCCTCACGTGCGATGGTGGTGGCGAGCGGCCGCCAGGTTATGTCCTCTTTCGCGAGGGCCGCCCAGGCGTGGTTGAGGCAAAGGAGATTGGTCGCCGAACGGAAGTCGCACAGGGCGATGAGGAGCTGGCCGAGCTCCACGGACGGCTGGCCGAGATCGAGGGTATCGCACTGCTCCGTGTTGACGGAGGCCGTTCGATTCTGATTTTGCATTGATTCGAAAATGGCTCGCCAAAGTTCTCCGCGACGTTCACGTTCACGTTAGATTGCCACTCGGCAAGACGCACGACCACCGGCCCCGTGGAGACCAAACGTGGAGGGCGCAGAGAAAGTTCTCGCGACGACAGCGCGACGACCGCTTGTATCGGTACGGTTCCCGCGCAATTGGTCCCGCGTTACCGCCGTTCGCAAGCTCGCCTGCACTGCGAGTACATAGTAGGCTCGAGTACCATACCTTTCCCCAAGCCTTTCACTTTCCCGTAAGTTTTTCCAACTAAACCATGCTGATCGTATACAATACCCAATGTCCGTTTCCACACTCGATCAGTCCTCACATATGTGCTGTCTCTCGAGGTCTGGTCTCGAGGTGTGATTAGCCCCGCGGGGCTGTGTAAACCTGCGCATCACGCTCGCGCCGCGATCCAAGTGAGTGCGTAAGACTTCGGCTCTGCGCTCTGCGGTCCCGGGCCGCAGTCCCGCAGACCGAGGCATGTGAATGGACACATGGCACGGAGCGCAGCGCCCACGCCCGCGCGTCGTCCGGCTTTGCGCGCTCTTCGGCGCGCCGCCTTACGATGGCTCGATGGTGCCGAGCTGGCAGATGAGAGCATCAGTCGCGTATTGTGCGCCGAGCTGTTCGAGAGCGACGAAGAGATAGAAGTTGGGGCTGACGAACGGCACGACGAAGCCGATCGCGAGGCAGAAGGCGTTGAAGATCGCGTGCTTGGCCGACTTAAGCGTCGCGTTCGTCATGAACGTTTTCGAGCTCATCTGGCCACGATACCACGCGATGCTGTCGACGAAGACATCCGCGAGGTAGCATGTAATTCCGCGCACGATGAAAAAGGTTGGGCTGGTGGCGACGAGCGCGCCCGCCCGGTAGCTGGAGACGAGCCCCCGCGCGCCACTCGCCCGCTCGGCGTCGAGGGCCACGCGCGCGGCCTTGTGAGGATGCTTGAGCAGCTCTGCATACTGTGAGGCCGTAAGCCGAGGCTTGCCTGCAATCTCGATACAGCGCGTGAGCGTCTGCCCGACAACGTCGCGGGTGAAGCCGACGGCCGTGTCGTGGCCGACGCGATCCCATTCGAAGGGCTTCCCCGGCGGCGGCCGGTCGTCCTCGTCCTCGTCCACGTCGCCCGCGATGTAGTTGGCAAAGTCATTGATCTTTCCACTGCGCGTGAGCTCCTGCATGGCGCCGTTGAGGCCGGCGAGCGCGATTGAGAGCGTGGCGTTGAATGGGTAAAAGGCATCGAGCAGGGGCTTCTCAACGCGCACGCCGTCGCCCGGCTCGCCCGGCTTCTGGATCTTTACGAGCTCTTTGGCCGACCACGCAATAAAGCTCCGCGCCGAGGAGGAGGAGGCAAAGGCGCTCGGCTGAGCTGGGCTCGCGCACTTGCCCAGGTGAACGGCCGCAAACTCGCGGAGGGAGGCGCGCGGGTTGATCAGCGGCTCACTCGGTGATGGCAGAAAGACGTGGGCGACGGGCTTCCGCACCGCACCCAGCATCATCTTCGAGCCGACGAGTGCAAGAGTCGATCGGCGCCGCGATACCCCGCCCACGTCAACGCCTGTTCCCGTATCCCGGTTCAAACGCAAGTTCCGAGCGCTAAGGGAACCCCTTAGAAAAACATCGGGTAGGTTCTTCGAAGATTCACCTCGAAAAGCCATTACGATGCAGCTCCTCTTCGTCGGCCTCGCGGTCTCCTTTACGTCTACTTCGCTGCACAGACAGCCTCGGAACCTTTCTCCTTCACGCAGCAACCATCGCAGCATCGCAATGGATGCGTTCAAACGTGCGGAGGTCTTGTTTGGTGGTGAGACAGTCACCGAGCGCGAAGTGGTTAACGTGATCGGCCGCTGGAAGGAGACTTCACAGTGGAACGATATCGGTGCGGCGGTCCAGCTCGATAAAATGGTTGCAGCCGGGGTCCGCAGCAAGAGTCAGGGCACCTTCTCCGACCGTCCTACTCAGGTCGTCGACCAGCAGCGGACTCCGGAGAGGCGTAAGATGCTGCAGAAGATGGGGCAGGTGCAGAGGTTCCTCTTCGTCGAGAACGTACCGACTCTGCCTTTCAAAGATGCGGCCCTTGCCCGCAGCGTTGGTGCTAGCGTGCGAGAGCTCAACTCCGAGCCTCTCAACCCCCTCGCCCTCGAGGTCGTCTTCGATGCACTCACTCAGAGCAAGTCGTCATTCGCCAATCAGACAGCCGCAAACGCCCGGCGCGCGAAGTATCAGAACAAGGATGGCAGCTTCAACGCCGCTGCCCTCACATCGGATCTGGCCGCAGGGCGCCTTTACATTTATTCCTTCGCTGCCGCCTTCTATGGCACGCAGAACCTCCTGGTCCTCGCGGTGCTCTACAAGCGTGGCAACCTCGATGGCCTGCTCGATGGGCTTTCTCATCTGGGCGACGTCTTCTCGTCGCCGCTCCTCTTCGCCGGCCTTACCGCGCCGCTCATCGGGCGCACCGAGACCGATCTCCTCGTGCCAAACCTCGTTGGCCTAGGCGCGTACGTCGGCCTTTTCGCCCTCCTCTTCTACATCTTCCGCCCCCAGATTTTGGAGGGCAAGGACCTTCAGTCATCGCCTCTGGAGAAGACCATCCTCAACCGGAAGAAGGATTGATAGCGCTACTCAAGCAGCTTCTCAAGGAGCTACTCAAGCTCGCGCTTGAGGGAGGAGTGTTGGGGGGGGAAGAACGAGTATTCACAGCCCATTCACACTGTCGTGACGAAGCACGTGTGCGAAGGCCCGCTGGCGTGTATCCATAGGAGTGAGTGTGCAGACGAACAACGCGTACGTCCCTGTTTTACTTTTACGCCGCAGCTGGCCCGCCGCGCAATCGTACGTGACGCGGCGCCATGTCGTTCTCGCTCGATGGCCTCTCAGCGCCTGTGCGTTTCTCTGCAAAGCTCGAGGCGGCCATCAAAGACGTGCTGCCCTCGACCGACCCATTCGACTCGGCCGACTTTGACGCGACAGCGCACATCAATAGGCTCTTCCCGACCGAGGAGTCGCTCAGCGAGGTGGAGCCCAAGATGCTGGAGCTGCAGGATCAGATGAAGGTGCTCGACGAGGAGGTGCTGCAGACCGTGCGCCAGCAGACCTCGGCGGGCACCTCTGCGCGGCGCGACCTCGAGAGCGGCAAGCAGTCAATTGGGGAGCTCATGGTCAAGGTGCGCGACATCAAGGCGAAGGCGGAGGCGTCGGAGCAGATGGTGCACGAAATCTGCCGCGACATCAAGTCGCTCGACTACGCGAAGCGCCACCTCACGCAGACGATCACCGCGCTCAAGCGGCTGCAGATGCTCGTGACCGCCGTCGAGCAGCTCGAAGTGATGGCGCGCGAGCGCATGTACGCGGAGGCGGCGAACCTGCTGCAGGCGGTCAACAGCCTGCTCGCGCACTTCGAGTCCTACGTGGGCATCAAGAAGATCGACGACCTGCGCGAGCAGATCAACACGATCCGGACTACGCTCCGCATGCAGGTCTTCGACGACTTCAACCAGCTGTCGGCAGACAACTCGACGGTCGCGCCCTCGCACGCGAAGTTCGAGACGCTCCAAGGCGCGTGCACGGTGGTGGATGCGCTCGGCCCCGACACGCGCAAGGAGATGGTCGCGTGGTTCTGCTCATGGCAGTTCGCGCCATACAAGCACACGTTCCAGCCGTACGGCGAGGCCGGCACTCTCTCGAAGACCGAGCTACGCTACTCGTGGCATCGGCAGCTGCTCAAGACCTTCGACGCGTCGTTCGGCAGCCTGTTCCCGCCCTCCTGGCGCGTCGGGCATGCGATCACCGTCGAGTTCTGCCAGATCTCCTTTAAGCACCTCGAGGAGATCCTCGACCAATCGCGAGGATCGCTCGATGTATCGGTGCTCACGCACGCGCTACTCAAGACAACTGAGTTTGAGGTCGAGATGCACAACCGGTTCACGCACGGCGCCGCAGCGCTGTCGCCGCAAAAGGGGGGCAGGAGGAACGACGACGACGAAGACGACGACAACGGCGAGGGCGGCAATGGCGACGCGCCTACGCCGGAGGAGAAATCGCCCGCCATCATGGGCTCCATCTCGAAGGCCTTCGACGCGTACATGGGGATCTACGTTTCACTCGAAGACAAGGCCCTCGAGGACATGGGCATAAAGATGCTCGCGTCCGAGAAGTGGACCGTCACGCCCACAGGGCGTGCAGACTCCCGCGTCTTCGAGTCGTCGAAGGAGCTATTCATCAACCTGCGCCGCTCATTCAAACGCGCGACGCCGCTCCATATGTCCGCCGTGCTGCACGATCTACACAAGGTGTGGGCGCGCCACCTGAAGCTGTACGCCAAGAGCTGCCTGGGCCAGCTGCCCGCCGTCAAGCAGCCCGACGATCCGTCACAGATGCCCACGTGCAACATCGACATTACTGTGCAGCAGCGCGTGTGCGCTGTGGTGAACACGTGCGAGTATTGTCATGAGACCACGGGACAGCTCGAGGAGAGCATCCACAAGGTGAGTGCCACTGATGATGAGAGCTGATGAGGGCCTCTGTCTGATTGCGTCTGATCGCCTCTGATCGCCTCTAAGAGCCTCTGATTGCATCTGATCGCGTCTGGTCGCGCCTGATTGCGTCTGATCGTCTCTGAGTGCGTCTGAGTGCGTCTGAGTGCGTCTGAGTGCCTCCTTCATCAGGCGCTCGACGAGGCGTACAGGGCCAAGGTGGACCTGTCGCCAGTTCAGGAGGAGTTTCAGACCGTGGTCACGGCGGGCATGCGCGTGCTCGTGGCGGCGCTCGAGCATCGCACTGCACCGATGCTCAAGGCGATGACGCAGGTGAAATGGGCCGAGATGGAGGAGATCGGAGAGGACACGTCCAAGTACATGAACGACCTCGTGGCCGAGGCGCGTGAGCTCATGCCCCAGCTCGGCGAGGCGCTCCACCCGCTGTACGTGCGCTTCTTCTGCGACAAGTTCGTCGCCTCCTTCGTGCCCAAGCTCATCGGCTACATCTACCGCTGCCGGCGCATCGGAGAGGTGGGCGCGCAGCAGATGTTCGCGGACATGGGCATGCTGAAGCAAACGCTGCTCGCGCTGCCGACGCTCGGCCAGGCGAACGCGACGAACGCGTACACCAAGCTCGTAACGACGGAGCTATTCAAGGCGGAACAGCTGCTCAAGCTGGTGCAGACGCCCGAGGAGCTCCTCGAGACTACCGTCGAGGAGATGAACAAGGACAAGGATAACACCTCGGGCGCCATCGACCTCCACAAGATCCTCGAGCTCAAGGGCCTCAAGAAGACCGATGCTCAGGCAGTGATCGACGCGATGAACGACGCGACAAGAGCAGCCACCGAGGGCAGCAAGAAGCTCAAGAACGTGTTCACCAAGATCGGCGCTCAGCTCGGGACCTGACCGGTGCACGCCGCGACTCGCGGCGCCGGACGAGACGAGAGCGAGTGCGTCGGGCGTCATCGGCGAGCGGGACACACAAGCGAAGTTCATAGAGGCATGAGAGTGCGTGCTCCGCGCGACCGGCCCCGCGACGTGGGTCGACCCACGCTGGAGAGTATGCGGGGCTGTGTGGGGTTTGTTGGTCGCCGAGCCTGCGTGCAATTTTTCTTGAACCTAAGTTGTACCGCGCGTACTGCCGTGCTGTACACAGCTGAATCCTGCTTCCGGGGGCCCAATTGACTTGTCTCGTTGCACATGTCCTCCGCGATGACTATGGCTGTACGTAGACGCGACGCGCCACAGACTGAAAAGGCCAACCGCCGAGAGACTGTGCCCTGTCATGACGTGCGCAACACACCGGCAATCCGCGGCCCAGAGGCCGACCCACCTGGCTCGTAGATGACTCTCTCACCCAGCCAAAAGTTCAGAGGCGCCAGCCGCTGCCGACTGCTGCGCCTTGCGCAATCCTCTGAGCGCGGTTGTGCGTCAGCATGCTTGCGCTTGGGCACCGAACTGGATATTTGCGGTGTCGTGGCGGCCACACGTCTCCTGAGGCACTCGTAACTTGTGGTCAAAGTGCCATCCGGAGCGGTCGCAATGATTTTGAGAGCCTCCACGCTCAATTTCCATCCTTCACATTCAATGCGCACCGACGGCATGCCCAGCGTCGACAGCATCTCGCGTGCGGTACCGATGGCCAACAACAGCTTGTCCGCCAATGTCATCGGCAAAAGCGACATGGCGGCCGTGTGCTGCGTTGCGAGCGCCCACTGGCGATTCCGGCGGCGGCTATGTGCGTGGATGTTGACTGGATGTTGTGGAAAGCGCGCACTCGAAGTAAAAAAGCCGAGCGCCTTGCAGGTTTTCAGAAGGTCCGACTACGCCATGGGCGTTCATTCTACTCAATTCTAATCAATTCGAATTGACTTTCCCTCATTCTACTCAGTTCATTCATACTCGCGATCTGGAGATGCTCCAGGAATCCAATCGCGAGTATTTATCCGGCGGGCAGCCGGTGATGCACGCCTTTGGTGGAGTGCCGTCGTGACTCGCCATGATGAGCATCGCTCAGGCACAGGGCTCAGTTGGACGCCTCAGGCCGGCGCCTCGACCACCGTTTTCCCCACCACCGCCGCCACAAGCCCGGCGTACCCGGCCTCCATCCTACACTTCACGTGCAAGGAGCGCTCTCCTCCTGCTGCTCTTTGCGCTTTCCGGAAGTCGCGGCTCCAAGCTCCCCGTTGAGGAGCATCCTGGGGAGCAGAGGAGCGCTCGTCATCAGCATACGCCGGGCGCGCTGGATTCCACTTGGAAGATTATCACTGTGCCAAGCGGGCTGATGCAGCACATGCTCGATGCTGGAGAGCTGGTGTCCAAGGGAGGTCCCATTATGGCGCCGGACTTGTCTACGGTACATCGAAGTGGAGACGAGCAGTTGTCCCACCTCTCAGTTGACCTCAAGCTCTTCAAGGAGCAGCTCGAGGGAAAGAGGGGGGTCGAGCAACCCATCGCTTACGTCGAGGCGGATGTTCTCGACGACGTCGGGGAGCACGTTGGGAGGCGCCTCGAGCGCCGCCGGCTCTGTTGCCTCGGTTTGGGGGGGTGCGGCGGCTGCGCATGCGGGAGTTGTTGCTGCTCTTGCGGTCATTGCCACCACCCGCATCATCCGCATCATCCGCATCATCCGCATCATCCGCATCATCCGCACACGCCGCACACGCATCACCCGCATCACCCGCATCATCCGCACACACCGCAAACACCGCCGACTCCGTGCGCCGTCGTCGGCGCATACACCTTCACTGGGGCGGAGACCTCCTACTTGACGGCCACGTCGCGCACTGGAATCGTCGGCGGGGGGCTTGGCTTCACGCTCTCCTCGTGGGTCTACCGCACGCGGACAGACCGGTCGTGGGACCGCGTCATCGATTTTGGCAATGGACAACTCGACGGCATCATCGTGGCATTCAATTCGGAAGCATCCAGCGGGATGTCACATGACGTGAAAGAGGTAAGCACCGCCTCCCATCTCTCTGCAAGCTCGGCGACCTTCCCCGCAAACGTGTGGACTCACGTCGCGGTCGTGCAGTCGCGTGCGAGCCTCGCCGACACCCACGGGCCCGCCCAGATCTACTGGAACGGTGCGAGCGTCGCGACGACGTCGTCGATGCGCTTCCCGCTGCCGGTGAGCCGCTCCAACCTGTACGTGGGCAAGAGCAACTGGGCCGGTGAGGGAACGTTCACGGGCCAGATGAAGGACCTGCTGGTGTGGGACGTCGCCCTCAGCCCGGCGGAGCTGGATGCCGTGCGGCTCGGCGTCGGCCTGCCGAGCACGACAGCGCCGCTCGTCTCGATGATGCGCACGTGGTGCCCGTCGCCGCCACCAACGCCTCCTCCGCCGTCGCCGCCGCCGCCGTCACCACCGCCGCGAGTCGATGTTTGGTGGATGGCTGGGAACGGGTGCGACGGTGCCAATGAGCACGGCCAATTTTCCGGCCGTACGTTGTCGGCGTGCGCCGCACAATGTCTAGCCCTCACGACCTGCATCTCCTTCGAGTTCAAAGCGGCGTCTGGCACCACCACCAACTGCCAACTCTCGTCCTCGTGCGATACACAGCACGCAGGATACAACCCGATCCAAGCCGACTGGTGGCTGTTCATTCGAGGCTCGATCTACAACACTTTGGCGCTCAACTACGACATGACCTCGACGGGGGGATGCAACGGCGCCAACGAGCTCGGGGCCTATGATGTAACCGATACTCTTGCGACTTGTGCCGCGCGGTGCGACGCCCTCGAGACGTGCATCTCCTTTGAGTTTAAAGCGAGCTTTGGTAGGTGCTAGTTGTCGAGCTCGTGCAACCTGACCGCGCCGGGCTACGAATTGGGCAATACCTTCGACCTCTACATTAAGCGGCGCAACGGCTGGTACCATTCCCCGTCGCCTCCTCCGCCTTCGCCCTACCCTCCTCCTCCCTCTCCTCCTCCCGCACCTCCTCCCGCACCTCCTCCAGCGCCCCCGCCTCCGCCCTCACCACCACCGCCATCTCCGCCGCCACCATACCCCCCACCTCCCTTTCCGCCACCTCCGAGCCCGCCGCCGCCGCCCTCACCTCCTCCACCCTCCCCACCTACCCGACCGCCACCAACCCCCCCGCCTCCCTTGCCGCCACCTCCGAGCCCACCGCCGCCTTCGCCGCCGCCCTCACCGCATCCGTCGCCGCCTCCACCCTCGCCTCCACCACCGTCGCCGCCTCCTTCTCCTCCTCCCCCGTCGCCACCGCCATCGCCGCCACCTCCCTCGCCCCCCCCCTCTCCGCCACCTCCATCTCCTCCACCCTCGCCACCTCCCCCGTCGCCACCGCCTTCACCTCCTCCACCGTCGCCACCGCCGTCGCCGCCACC
>ENA-UOUZ01001949-UOUZ01001949.1-mixed-culture-metagenome-genome-assembly--contig:-NODE-1949-length-12248-cov-90.975970_pt1 | contig 12248 bp, 10 predicted proteins | sample MGYA00238154_ERZ761575 | MGnify/ENA primary metagenome ERZ761575 (study PRJEB28896, sample SAMN07631632) | mixed culture metagenome | isolation source: Freshwater growth medium | place: USA...
GGGGGGGTGGGGGGGGGGGGGGGGGGGGTGGTGGGGGAGGCGGGGGAGGTGGGGGCGGGGGCGGCGAGGGGGGCGGCGAGGGCGGCGGCGGCCGGGGCGGCGGAGGCGGCGAGGGTGGCGGTGGCGGCGAGGGCGGCGGTGGCGAGGGTGGCGGTGGGCCGGGCGGTGGGCTGGGCGGCGGCGGCGGCGGTGACGGCGACGGCGGCGAGGGAGGAGGGGGTGGCGGTGGCGACGGAGGCGGTGGCGAAGGCGGCGGCGGCGGTGGTGGCGGCGGCGGCGGCGATGGCGGAGGCTTGGGTGGCGGAGGCGAGGGGCGGGAGGGCCGCGGCGGCGGCGGCGATGGCGGCGACGGATTGGATGTCGGCGGCGGCGACGACGTGACGACCGCGGAGGCGACGGTGGGGGGGTCGGAGGAGGCGACGAGAGGAGATGGCGGCGGAGGCGACGGCGGAGGTGGCGGCGGAGGCGACGGTGGAGGAGGCAACGACGATGGTGGCGGCGGCGACTTTGACGGCGGAGGCGGCAGCGGCGCCGGGGAAGGCGGCAATTTGGATGGCGGCAGATTGACGCATAGGGAGCTCTGACGCGGGCCGCAGTCCACGCAATCGGTGCAGATTCCACACGCCGAATACTCTGCGCCGGAGCCGCCGTCGTCGCAGTAGCTGTCGGACCCGAACTTGCACGTATTGAAGCAGGTCATTGAGGGGGGCGCGAAGCATTGCGCGTAGCCCGCAAACATCACCAGAATCGCACTCCCAGCGGCCTTCATGGCGCCGGCGGCGTCTGTGATCGGGAGGGACCCCCCGACGCGGACACGGAGCTCACACGGATTCGCGCGTGAGTTAGGTGTCGGTATCATCGGAAAGTTCGCAAGGACGGCACCTCCAAAAACAAGTCGGCAACAAGCTTTATCAATGGCAAAAATCGGCTCGGCCGGGGCCGGGTCCGGAGTATAAAGTACTTGTAGTACAAGGTAACGTAAGCTCGAATCATTTCTCCATGCATTACTCTTAGGCCGCACGGCCTGAACGACTCCTACCTACCTCAGGCATGACCTCAGGATTGTACTTAGTTACTACCTCGAGAATGCACGAGCATACCTCGAATTTGATCTTGGCGGCGGCGCGCGCGCAGTAGCTTGTGTACACGTCGAACACGTGCGCAAACCCGAACAGCCGAGCAGTCGGGCGGAGATCGCGAGCCGGATCGCGCGCGAAAAGTCAATACCGATACGCGATAGCCTGAAGAGCGGAGCGGCAATGTGCAGGTACACGCTTACTGTATGGCACTGGTAGTTGGTAGTACGGATTCGGATATGCCCCACCACATCGACGTGATAGGCGTGTGCAGCCTTCGGGAGGTATGCTCTCGTGTGCCGGTGACCAGCCGCCTCTGTGTCATTCGCATGTCTGCGGCTGGTATCTGCTGCGGTCTTGTGCTCTTCAGCTTCCCGGGAGCACTCTCCACGCTCTTGAGGCCGCAGTGCGCGACGGAGGGGAGCATCCCTAATAAGGAAGTCCGGCCTCCCTCGGAGGGCAGCATTTCAGCAGTCAAGGGAGGCAAGCTGGAGCAGCTCGCCTTGGGCAGCGGCGCCAAGGCAGCACGCGCCGGCACGAGCTCCGTAGCCGTCAGTGACTGACCATACCATAGCACGCTCCGGGCCTCCCTAGCACGCCAATCTCGCACGATCTGCAATGAGGGGCTCGTGATCGGTGACGTGCTGAGTGGATCAGCCAGCGGCACCCAGCTATGGTTGAGGCTGTTCTGCTGCAGGCTCTCAACCATGGACTTAAGAGACGCGGGGCTGAGCTCGCTCGGCAGATGACCTTGCTTGGGCTCTCGAAGCCCGGAGGGTAGTCCATCTGTGGAAGGCACTTGACGAAACGCCGACAGATTGAATGGGCAGGGTTCGCCCCGGAAGGCGCGCTGAAGGGCAAGCGATGCCTGCTCGCGGCTCAGCGGTCGAAGAATGAAGTCCCCATCCGCGCATGCGTGCGAGCCTGGGACCATCTTTGATGACCGCAGCCCGACGCTCGCGAGGATTCCCGACGGCTTGTTCTGCGCCGCGTGCTTCAAAGTAGAGGTCTTGCCTAATAAGGCATCGCCCGAATGCGATGCAGAGAGGGGCGGGAGAGACGCCGCCGAATGGCTAGAGGTCAGGCAAGAGGGCGCGACGGGTGGCGATCGAGGCTTGGGTGTCCGACGCACCACGCGCGTGAGCTTGCGCCGAGGCGGCCACGTGTCGGCAGCGCCGGAGCTCCCTGATCTCGCGGATCTCCCTGCGAGCTCCCTCCGCTTCCATAGCGGTTCCTCCGCGATGAGCTTCCCGACCTCAGGCTGTCGGAGAGCCCACGGTTGAAGCTTGCCCCTCGTGCCCAGTACGGCGCCCCCGGCGTGGCCGCTTGACGTGATCTCAGCGCCAGAGTACTCTGTTACGCTCGTCTCCAACTGCTCCAATGGAATCAGCTCGGCATCGCGTGGTGTCGCCTTCCCTGCTGCTCCTGGCTCTGCTCGTGGCCGGCCATTCTCGTGCTTCTCGTGCTGCTCGTGCCTCCGTCGCTCATCCGCTACCTCATCCGTATCCGGCGCGCTGCTGTCGACGCCGCTCCGTAGTCCGCCTCGCCGCCCATGCCTCGGCCCGCCTGCCCCCCCGCCCACCCCCTCGTGGCTGTCGGCCAGCCTCGGGTGCTGGGCTTGCAGTAAGGCTTGCAATTCTGCCAGCTCCGCAGGCGTGAGACCTTCCGACGTGAGCCGGCTCTGCAACGCGGCGATGCGCGTCGCTGGATCGTTGAGCGCCGGCTGGATGTTGGTGTGCTCAGGCTTCACAAACTCGTCCCCTCCTCGTAGTGCCCAATGCTGCAGCCTTCCCGCGCGACCGCCCGAGGAGGCATCAGCCGGCGCCTCGAGCGCCGCCTCGAGCGCCGCCACGCGCCCTTCCAGTGCTGTCAGCTCCGCCAACTCCTCGGGCGTCAGCTCGCCAGCTGCCCGGCGCCGCTCAAGCTCCGCCATTCTCGCCCGCACCGACTGAAGCTCCGCCGCCACGGCGACCGGGTCGTTGTCCGCGTCGAAGAGGGCAAGGTGCCGCTCAAGCGCCTGCAGCTGCGCGGTCTCCTCGGCCGTCAGCTCGCCCGCCGCCCGCCGTCGCTGCAGCTCCGCCACACGTGCCCGAGCCGCGTCGATCTCAGCTAGGAGCGTTGCGTCGTCCTCTCGCATGCAAGTGCTCACCACAGCGCCGCTCCTCCCCACAGGCTTGCCATTCCCCACAGACAGGAGCGTAGCGTCGTCGTCGTCCACGTCCATGCCCGTGCTGTGCTCGCAGCCGCCGACGAATCCAACATGTTCCCGCCGTTTGGTGGCAGACGTGCTGGATCTTGCTCCTGAACCGATTCCAGGAGCACATGCTTCACTACTTCCTCGTCCCTTGGCACGCCCCATTGCACGTCCCTTTGCTCCGTCCGTGCCCACCCCGTCCGTGCCCCTTCCGATCCCCTGGAGTCGCCGAGTGCATTGCTGGATCAGCCTCGCAGCGAATATGAGGGTGAGGATCCCACTTCGTCGCGTGCGGACCGCGTGCCCACCGCTGGACCCTCCGCTGTGCCTGCTGCCCGCCCATCTGGCCTGCTCGCCGGCCTCCCCAGCCCCCGCGCTGTCAAAGCATGCACCCTGCATGTCCTCCTCCTTCCACAAGAATGGGAGTTGCCGCTCGATGCCGTCCGTACCCACCACTGGCATCAGGGTCGAGCGAGAGCCCATCGAGCGACGTGGTGAGCACTTGCAATCAAGGGAGATCAAGGGAGATCAAGGGAGATCCATGGAGATCGTACCTGGCATCAGGGTCGAGCAACGAGCCAGTAGGCTGTCGAGCCACTGTGAGTATTCTGTTCGGTCGATCGAGGTCGTCCAGTGATCGCATAGCTCAAAGAGACTATCACACAGCTGCTCGCGCGTCAAGCTGTCGTGGCCTTTTCGATCAGTCTCCCAATCCTCTTTGATGCTCGCATCAATGTCGCTCAGGTCGTCACCGTCCAGTACCACGCGATACACGCGCGTAAAGAGAAGCTTGTAGCCGTCGAAGTTGAGCGTTGTGCCTGAACGATCGCTCGATTGGATGGAGCGTAGGGTGGCCTCCCAAATGGCGTGCAAGCTCGCCCGCACAAGCGGGTCGCGACGGAGCGAGAAGCGAGCGTGGAAAGCTTCGGCGGTGCTCAGCCTCTCGTCGCCCTGCTGCCAATATGCAGCTTGCCTGCCATCCTCAACGTTAATCAGCGACTTACCCATCGTAATGGCATGCAGAACCTCTTCACGTGCGGCCACGATGCGCGCATGGTCCGCCGCAGTGTCCAGCAGCCCCGCCGTCAGCTCACCAATGAGACGTGCCACGACGTTGAAACGCGGCGCCATGGCCTCTCGAGCGCCGGCGTCGGTCCCGGCCCCAGTGCAGCTTCGTGCAGGCTGAGAGCTGATGCCGGATCGCCGGGGAGCGGAGGCCAAGGATCCGACACCTGTGACACAGTCGTGTGTAGACTCCAGGAAAACGCGCAACCGCGGCGAGTTTGTGTGAATTCACACAATAAGACCAGGGCTTTTAGGTCAAGTAAGTTAATGTACATGCAAACGCGCACAGGTCTGCTGTTTCACATGTTTCGAGATGTCTATTCTGATTCGAACCAGGTCGCGTTTTGCGCCATATGAGCACTGTGCTCCTGAGAGATGGCAGCTCTGGGCCACAAAGCTGCCCCCACAAGGCCTTACGAAAGATTCTCCCACCGGCACGGCCTGCGAGGTCAGTGCTCATGTTCTGATCAGTCCATGGTTCGAGAGGACGGGAAGGCTCACAGGTGCCGTTTTGGTTGGCCAAGAGGATGCCAAGCCCGAAGGCAGGCAGACGGTTGCCATTCTGCTCGACAAATTCGACGATGCGCTCGGGCTGTACGCTGCGCCGAAGTTGCGCCCAGAGCAGTGGTACACTCCCCGGTGTAGTCGTCTTTGATCGAAGCCCATTTTTCCCGAGCCAGCTCGAGGAGTCGACTGTATCGTGGAACATCATCATGCCGCAGTGCGGGGCGAAGTACTCGTAGTCCGCGCGTACGCCTTTGAAGCTGTGGTCGCCATCTATGAAACAAAGGTCATAGCGGTCGCGTGGGGAAAGCAACAGCTCCTTCCTCAGCGTAAAGTGCACATTCGCTTGCTGCATCAGTGACCGTACCGGGCGCGAAGACTCCGCGTTTATGTCGACCGCGGTGCCATGAAAGAATTTCGCCTGGCTACCGGCGAGGCGAGTCAGCCACGAGGCCATCAGCGTGGCCGTCCAACCGGAAAAGATGCCCAACTCCAAGTAGCTGATGGGTCTGCTACTGGAGTTCATGGCACCAAGAAAGTGCATGGCAGGGGCGAGTTGCCCAGGGTTCTGCCACAGTCCGGTGGCCGCGTACTTGCTACTTGGTGAGTTTGGAAGCATGTACTGCGCGGCGGAGCCATATATGTCTCGCGCGCGATGGTCGTGCACGAGACCCACCGAATGAATGATCGACTCGAGGAAGTGCACGTCGTTTACCTGTTGGCAGGTTGCGGAACGTATGCGATTGCAAGCCACGCACAGTCGAGTGATATGGACTGGCACATCACACGTGAGTAGAGGAAGGAGACCTTCTTTGCAATTCATCGAATGCGCAGAATGGTATGAGATGGTGTATGGTGAATTCCACAACAACACGACAAGAAGGCACGAGCCGATCTCGAAGCTCCTCGAGTATGTCACGTTCCTGTCCGAATTCCTTTGCAAGTTTAATACGATGCCCGATATGGTAATATGGGCGGTATATGCATGCTGCATGCACGGCCGGACCGGTAGGGCGGAGCCTGCGGGGAGCCCTCATTCACACCTACTGAACACAACCACACCTGCGCCAGCCTGCGCCCTGCGGTGAGCTGGATAAGAGCTGGATGACGGTCACCGCGTTGCCAAATGCGAAACTTGCCTGATGGGAGCACAGCATTTTCCTCGATACACTCTCGATACAAAGAAGATGAGCGAGCGATCGCCTTTTTGGTGCATTTCACAACCACAAGTTAGTCTACTCTCTACATGCCCCCCCAGTGCCGCAGCCCCTCTGGTGCTCACGTCACTGGTCACAGGTGCGGCGATCGCATACTCAAAGGCTGTACGTCTGGCGCACGGAGAGGGATCGCTACCCGGCGCAACGCCCGGGGCGGCACTTCCCCGGACACGTGGGAACGCCCGGGGCGGCGGCCCGTGGGCGCCCCGCCCTACGCCCATGCCGCATGTGCGCGCGTCAGCGCAACACCCCCCCGGCTCACACACACTGTGCCAGGGAAGAAACACGCGGTGCACATATCCCCCACCCTCATGCAGTGCAGAGAGGATCCTGATCAGGCGCTCGGCCAATTGGGCTAATGATCCGCCGCCAAATGGGCTAATGATCAGCCAATTAGGCTAATGATTAGCTAATTGGGCCGACTGCCAATTGGGCGAACGCTCTGCCAATCGGGCTAACGCATCGCGCCGATGATCCCTTTGCACGCCGCAACGATGCATTCGTTGGAGGCTATCTGGAACTTCTGGAGGCGCCCTGAAGACACGCCCGAGGATTGTGCGTCGCCGTAATGGAACGGGGGGAAGACGGAGGGGTCAAGAGTCTTGACAGCGTGCCGCTTGAGTCCGATCTCAAACTCCGCCTGCGTGATCGTACCGTCGTGATCTTCGTCCATCTTTTCTGCAAGCATCTTGAAGTACTCGGTCGCTTGAGTGGTAGCGCCCGGCCGCGTTTCGAAGTCCTTTACCGTGATCTTGTCGTCCTTGTCGAAGTCGAGCGCAGCCCATGCCTCCTGCATCTTCTCCCTCGCCTGCATGCAAATCAATCAGAGGGGCCAATCAGAGGGGCCATCAGAGGGGCCATCAGAGGGGCCATCAGAGAGGCAATCATACCTCGGGAGTGTACAAGAGCAGGTCACAGAGCAGGTCGATCAGCGTTTTCTCGATCGAGTCGTTGAGCGCCTTGTTCAGAATCGAGGTCAAATTTCTGTAGCTTTTCCCGGTCTCGGCCGCCTGGAAAAGCTGTTTTGCCTGGTCAGCCGGATTCTTCCACGCCTTGTTCGTGATTCCGATCACAAACTTCCTCGGGTCAACAGTGGACTCGTTTGAGAACAACTCCAGCTTGAGATCGTCCCACTTGTCCATCGCCGCGGGCAAATTCGAAAAGTCTTCGGAATCAAGGACGCCGTTGCCGTCGTTGTCGATAATCATGAACGTCTGTCCGAGCATCTCTTTGGTCTTCGGCAACAGCGACAGCCCATCTAATTTCCCTAAATCTGCATTCTTGTGCCACCATCCCATTGACGTGCCGCCATCCATGTTATCGTCCTCTCCCGGTCTTGGGCGCTTTCCTGGAGGGCTAAAAGGGGCCAGGTCATTGCCGCCAGCTCCTCCTCCTCCTCCAGCACCTCCTGCACCTCCAGGAGCCCCGAACATGTTTGCCTCACTTCGGGCTAGACGAAGAGGGTTCGTGGGGCAGACGTGCTTCGAACGTACGGACGAGCGGCGCTCGCCTTTGGTGCATTTCGCAGTACAACAGTCTACATGTACCGGGAACACCTCCCTCTTTGCACGGTACCGCATCCGACAGTTTGACGAAGCATATTATTCACGGGTCTATTGGTTCAGTACACAGTTCCCCGTCCCTGGGCCGACTATGGCGTCACGAAACCCATCTTGAGTCGCGAGTCGCCGGAGCATCATGCGCGGCCTCCGGCATCCGATCGCCCTCATCATGACAGCGCGCTTGCTGCCCGTGCGCGCTCGAGCGTACGCCTCGGGCTCGAGCCGATCGGGTGCCATCGGCGCTGCCGCGGCCGCGCCGAGCCCCGTGACCATCGGCTACGTGACCGATGTCGAGGGCGACCTTGGCTTCTGGCGGCGCTACTGCGCCATCTCCGAGGTGATCGACGACAGCGGCGGCCTCGACGAGCTGCGACTGCGCCCGGGCTGCCACTTTGTCTTCGGCGGCGACTCGGTCGACAAGAGCAGCGGTGACCTGCGCTTCCTGCGCTCGCTGCTCGCGCTGCGCCGGCGCCACCCGGACCGCGTGCACCTCGTGCTGGGCAACCGCGACATCAACAAGATGCGGCTGCTGGCCGAGCTCGATGAGAGCCGCGACAACTGGCTCGCCGCCTCCGAGCACCCGGGCGTCTACTGGCGCGCGGGCGGCGGACCCGACGGCGGACCATCCACGCCAGCCACGTACCTGGCAGCCCACACGGGCGCGCGCGCACGGGATACGGTCGCGAATCGCCTTCGGTACATGCTCGCCGACAATATGGGCTCGCCGCGCGCATTTGAATTTCGTAGGCAGGAGCTCGCCGCGCTCGGTGTGAACGCCGCGCTCGGTGTGAACGCCGCGCTCGGTGTGAACGCCGCGCTGAGTGTGAACGCCGGGCCGACGGAGGCGACGGTGGGCGGTGGCGCGGCGGCGGCGGCGGCGGCGGCGGCGGCGTCGGCAGTGGGCGACAGGGGAGTGGGGTCGGGCGCCGTAGTGAGCGACGAGGCCGTGCTCCAGTCATACCTCGACTCGCTCCACAAGCCCGACGGTCTGATTGCGCCTGATTGCGCCTGATTGCGCCTGATTGAGTGAGCGACGAGGCCGTGCTCCAGTCATACCTCGACTCGCTCCACAAGCCCGACGGTCTGATTGCGCCTGATTGCGCCTGATTGCGCCTGATTGCGCCTGATCGACTCGCTCCACAAGCCCGACGGTCTGATTGCGCCTGATTGCGCCTGATTGCGTCTGATTGCGTATGATTGCGTCTGATTGCGTCTGATTGCGTCTGATTGCGTCTGATTGCGTCTGATTGCACCCGATCGCACCTGAGTGCACCGGAGTGCCCCTGACGACCTTCGATGGCGCGCCTCATCAGGTCTGATGCGGCAGTACCTCGAGCATGCGGTGCTTGCGGTGCGATTAGGTTCGGTGCTCTTCGTACATGAAGACTCATGACCTGCCCTTGCATGCAAGCGCTCACCACGGCGCACTTCTCTCCCTAATTAGGTTCGGTGGTCTTCGTACACGGCGGCATTCATCCAGAGGCCATCGGCGTCGTGCCCGGGCGAGGTGCGATCTCCCTTGATTGCCCGTGATTGCCCTTGATTGCAATTGATGGCCCCATTCATCCAGAGGCCATCGGCGTCGCTCCCGGTCAAGGGGCGCCGCAGACCGAGGGAGCTGCTCTGCCCAGCATGCAAGTGCTCACCACGACGCGCGCTCTCCCCACAGGTGCGCCGGTGGCCGACATCGACGAATGGCTCGCTGCTCTGAATGCCTTCGCTCGCGAGGAAGTTGAGGCATGGAGTGCGGACGTGGATGCGGTCGCGAGGACTGGTAAGGGGGCCGAGTGGGCGGGGCGTCACGACCGCACGGGCTTTGGGTTCTTTGATCGACCAGGTGGGCGCTGATGGCCACTGATGACCTCTGATGACCTCTGATGGCCTCTGATGGCCTCTGATGGCTTTGGGTTCTTTGATCGACCAGGTGGCGCTGATGGCCACTGATGACCTCTGATGGCCTCTGATGGCCTCTGATGGCTTTGGGTTCTTTGATCGACCAGGTGGGCGCTGATGGCCACTGATGACCACATTGGTGGCCACTGATGGCCACTGATGACCACGTTGGTGGCCACTGATGACCACTGATGACCACATTGGTGGCCACTGATGGCCACTGATGACCACATTGGTGGCCACTGATGACGCCTACCGCATGGCTGCGCATGCAGGTGCTCATGACGACGCCCACTCTCCTTCCCCACAGGTGGGAGGCTGCTCGCCTATGGCATGGCTACGCAACCCGACTTGACGAAATCGCCAACGGTCGTGTACTCCTCGTACCTGGTGAACGAGCACCCGCACCGCCCGGCGACCTGATTGCACCTGATTGCACCTGATTGCACCCGATTGCACCCGATTGCACCCGATTGCAACCGATTGCATCGGATTGCACCTGATTGCACCTGACGACCTCCGATGGCTATCCGATTGCGCGTGCCTCATCAGGTGAATGGACACCCGCACCGTCCTGAGTGACGAAACCTCTGATTGCCTCCCTCATCAGGTGAATGGGCACCCGCACCGTCCGGCGGCGCAGGCGGTGGAGCGGCTGGCAGCGGCAGGGGTGCGTGCGGTCGTGGCGGGCCACCAGCCGCACGGCGATGCGCCCGTTGTGATCCGATGCCCGATTAGGAAGGCGCAGCCCGCCGGCCAACCTGAGGAGTCCGCAGGGAAGTCCGCAGGGAAGTCCGCAGAGGAGTCCGCAGAGGAGTCCGCAGAGGACGCATTCCTCGTGATCACTGCGGACTCGTCATTCAGCTCCTCTGTGGAATGGGAGCCGCCCTCGCCCTCGCTGCCGCCGCCCTCGCCGCCCTCGCCGCCGCCCTCGCCGCCCACCGTCGTGCCCAATGCGGCGCCACCGCCGACGTCCACAGCGACGCCCAAGACGGCGCTCGGGTTCGGTCCGCCTCGCGGCCCATCACACCCCCCCCCCTTCCGACGACCCCCGAGGCATGCATGTGCTCATCACGACGCTCGCTCTCTTCACAGGTCCGCCTCGCGGCCCATCCCCGCCCCCCTCCGACGACCCCCGAGGCATGCATGTGCTCATCACGACGCTCGCTCTCTTCACAGGTCCGCCTCGCGGCCCATCCCCCCCCCCCTCCGACGACCCCCGAGGCATGGCGGTGGTTGAGGTGCTGCTTCGGGTTGCCTTGGATGGCAACGTCGCCCAGGACGGCGCCCAGGACGGCGCCCAGCACGGCGCACAGCATGGCGCCCAGGACGGCGCCCAAGGTGCCGCCGCCACCACCACCACCACCACCACCGCGAGCACTGCGAGCGCCGCGCCAAGCGCATGCGTGTGTTCTCCCAGAATGGTCCTCTCGCATGCAAGTGCTCACCACGGCGCCGCGTGTGTTCTCCCAGAATGGTCCTCTCGCATGCAAGTGCTCACCACGGCGCCGCCACTCCCCACAGGAATGCCCTTTGTGCGCGTGCACGGCATCCTCTCGGACGGCCGTCGACTCGATTGCGTGGTCAGCGCCCCCCCAGACGCCGCAGATTGCGTGGTCAGCGCCCCCCCACACGCCGCAGATTGCGTGGTCGGCGCCCCCCCACACGCCGCAGATGCCCTCGGCAACGTCCTTGTCGGCACCGAGGCCGAGGCAGCCACAGCGGCGGCGGCGGCGGCGGCGGATGCGGATGCGGATGCGGCTGACGCCTCTGCTCCAGCGGAACCGCGCGCCGGGTTGAGCGCGGATGGCTCGGCGCACGTGGGGTGTGAGGTGGAGGGCGGCGCCGTGTTGGGCGGCCGTTGGTGGATCAAGGCGAGGCTCGAGGACGGCGCGTGGCTGCTCTCGCGAGGGGAGGGGTACAGGGTGCAGAACGCCGTGCTGCTGCAGAGGCGACCGAGGTGATCGCTTGGCGAGGGTTGCCGGCGCCGTGGTGAGCACTTGCATGCGAGGTGATCGCTTGGCGAGGGTTGACTTGACTTGACTTGACTTGGCTTGGCGAGGGTTGCCGGCGGGCAAGGACACTTACTCTTTGTCTTTGATGAGTGATCTAGCACCTCCGGTGCGAGGACGTTGTTATTCCGCGGCGCGGGATGTGGTTCTGACAGTGCTCAGTACGGCGCGCGTTGTGGTTCTGACAGTCCGACTGTGACAGTGCTCAGTGGCCACGTCAGGGGCTTGGGTGGCCTGTGCGAACTCTGCGAACGTAACTCGCCCCAAGTCTCCACGTGAAATCCAATTACCCAAAAACCAGGAAAACGAAGTTTACTTGGCCCCGGCTCCTCGATCAGCATGTTTGCGCCTTTGGCCCCTCGGCATCAAAAGCGGCACGCGCGACGCGGCCACGCACGCTCGAGACGAACCCGACCGGGAGCGCTGCTGCGTGCCGTGCGCGCGCGTGGGCCGCCGCATGGCCCGTACTGACGCCCCTCGATGACGCCCCCCTGCCAGATGCTCCGTCACAGACCAGTCACAGACACCCGACTCAAGACTGACGGACGTGCGCGGCGGCGGCGGCACGACCGACCAGCGGTCGCCCATTGCAAGGTGGCTTGGGGGTTAGCCACCCGCCTGCGCGATCAAGACCTTGTACTCGGCGTTGGCCGCGAGGGTCCCCAGTGCACCCGCCGCGTGCTCCTTTTGGCCAGCCGTGCCGCTCTGCACCAGCGTCACGAGCG
>ENA-UOUZ01001982-UOUZ01001982.1-mixed-culture-metagenome-genome-assembly--contig:-NODE-1982-length-12082-cov-98.744575_pt1 | contig 12082 bp, 9 predicted proteins | sample MGYA00238154_ERZ761575 | MGnify/ENA primary metagenome ERZ761575 (study PRJEB28896, sample SAMN07631632) | mixed culture metagenome | isolation source: Freshwater growth medium | place: USA...
CAGAAAAGGGGTCTAGAGGGTCCAGGGCGGGACCCTCTCACTCGGGATGTCTCCGCACGGCATCGTAGACGTCGAGTTCGTACGCGATACGCGATGCAAGATGCAACACATGACACTGTGAGTCATCGACACGCTCGACTACTGAGTACTGTAGAGTATCACTCTTGTGCCTTCGCGCTTCGTGCGTAGCTGTCGATGCTCTTCCCTCGGTCGACGTTATGGAACTCGAGGACGGCGTCGTACGGCGGGTGCTGGAGCATCTCCAGGAACGGTCTCCTCCCCTGCAACCTTTTTCGCCATTTCTGGCCGCGCCCACTAGCCTCGGCTGCGTGGTCGATGGCAGTCGCCAGCGTGGCCACTAGCACCCATCCGTCGCCAGGCGGGCCTGGTCTCTTGAGCATCGCCTCCGGCGTCCCCACGTGTCGTTGGAGCACCTCTAGGATGAACGACACGTCGTGAACAACCGACGGCGCGCCGCTCGCGTCATTCGAAGATGCTGAACTGGCAGCCGTCGCCTCATCTGAGGCAGCTGGCGCTGTCTGGCTGCCATAGTTTCTTTCAATCTGCTGGATCGCGAGATCGAGATTCTTACCCGAGGTCGCGAGGTCGGGTCGAAGCCGAGCGGCCGCATCCACCGCCCCGAAGACGGCGGCTGCACTTGTTGGCGGAGCTGACGCCGTGGTGCCTGGAGCTGCCGTGACCATCGATGCGCTTCTCATCACCGCGCCGAGCCACGATGGAAGCAACGTACGAAGCTGGCGCTTCGTGTCCGCCTCGGCCGGTGCGGCTTCGACTGGTGCGGCTTCGGTCCTGGCCACTTGCCTGTCGCCCCAGCTGCGGGCAGAAGCGGTGGCGGGGGGAGCGGCGGGAGCGGCAGCAGCAGCGGCAGCGGGCTCGGCGGCGGCCATCGCAGCGTTCGACGCGGCGCCGGCGGGACGCTCACGCTCGCGCTCAGCCTTCCCTCTGCGAATCTCCTCTGCTGCACGCGCGTGCGGCAGCAACTGTACATACGCCTGGTGTGGCAGCAGCGAGTCCGCAGCCCCCGATGCAGCCCCCGAGGCCATCCCCTGGAGCTCCCCGACTGATGTGGGCCCGAGCCGAAGCTCGAACGCGGACCTCCATGGCTCGGTTTCGAGCATGTGGCGAAAGTTGACGAAGCCCTCCATGCGCGCCAGACGCCAGCCCGGCTGTTGCCGGTCAATGTGCTGCGCGAGCGTGCCAACGCTGATCCACGCGCCGTCGGCAAACGGATTGACGACGGCACTGCTGTCGCCGCCGCTTGCGAGGGACAGGTCGTACGCCAGCCCGACGAGCGTCCGCACGTGCGACGAGTCCGACACTGCATTGGGCATACGTGTATAATCTATCGAGATGAAGCAGTCGCAGCTCGTGATCAGGGTGCTCCCGGTGCCGACGGCGACGACGCGTTTGCCCGAGCGGCGCAGGCGCTGCGCGAGTGGCGCAAAGTCGCTGTCGTTAGTCACGAGGACGAAGGTGTCGACGACCGAGCGCGCATCCGATTCGTGAAGTATATCCATGGCACCAATGACGAGCGCGATGTCAGTCGCATTCTTCATCCTCGATGGAGAGGTCGCCATGCGCGGCTCGATGCCGAGCTGCAGCGCCGCCGTCTTCCACGGTTCGTTTCGTGGTGACGAGAAATCGCCATATACGCGCCGGTCGATGGAGACACCAGGGACTTGTCGGTGGATCTCTTCAAGGATCACGCCTGCGAGCCGTGCCGGGACGTTGTCCGCGTCGAACAGGATAGCCATGCGCTGCTTTGCGACATCGCCCGAGTATGCAAGTGAGCGCGCGAGCGTGCGTAATCGGCTCGTCTGTGGCGCGAGCACAGCCGCGCAGCGGCCTATTGACCTGGCGCATAGCATCAGTCCGCGCGCACGTCGCCACACAAAACTTGATAATTTTGGAAGAAATTACTTGTATCTCAAAGCCAGACCCTTAAACCTTTTCGCTGCCGCCCTGTGCCGAATATAAATCATATCGGCTCGGAGTCGATGTGAAGAGTTGTAGTATTTGATTTGGTCAAGTCATGTAACGGCGGCCTGACGGTGCACTCGACTGACTCGACGGCCATCATGACGTCGACCCACTTCACTCCCCAAGACGCCTCCGAGCTCGCTCGCGCAATGCGTGCCGCTCGCAACTACCAGGGCGGTGTCCTCCTGACCGAAAAGGGCGGCGTCACTGAGCCCGACGATATAGAGGCTGTCGCCAAGTATCGCCGACTGTGCACGCACCTTGCAGATGCGCAGCCCGAACTGCTAGGCTACCGCTCGTGGGGCCCGGATGCAGAAGTCCTCACGGCTGCCGAGGCGGTCGCCATCATGGATGAAGTTATCCGTCCGCTCGATGAGGGCCAGTGCTGGCAGCGCCGAGGAAGCAGCTCCAGCCAGAACATGGTCAGTGGCGTGCCTGGAACGCAGAGGCGCACCTTTGGCGTCGAGCTCGATTGCAAGTATCGGGTGATTGAGCGCAGCGAGATGCCTCCACTTCTTGCGGCACTAGGCGAGCGTCTCCTCAAGCGCTGCGCTAGTTCCGAGTGGCCATTCAGCCGGTGTGCCGACGCGGCGGTCCTATGCGCCTCAGGCTTTGAGCAAGCCTACGTTCAGCGGTACGTTCCAGGGACCTCTTCGGCGACGCTGGGCTTCCACTTTGACAGCTTCGGCTCCTTTGGCGAGCTCATCGTCGGCGTCACGCTCGTCGGTTCGGCACATCTGCTGCTGCGCAAGTGTGGACCGCACCAGAGTGGCGATTTCGTCAAAGACCCGGCGGCGACCATGGACGACACGCGCTCGCTCTGCCTGCCGCTCGCGCCGCTCGCAGCATACGCGCTGACCGGCATCAGCCGATTCGATCTGAAGCACGCCGTCGTCAGCGATGGCTCCTCCGAACGCCTCTCCGTCACATTTCGTCAAGTCAAGTGGGACCGTGTCCGGCCGCAACGGCCATTGCGTCGGCGCGCAAGGGAGCTCTCTCCGCCGTCTACGAGCAAGAGGCGCGCATGCAGGGACGACAGCGATGATGATGCGGATGCCACCAAGCTGCAGGCGTGCATTGATGCTGGCGTTGGCGGCGGCATCACGCTCCTGGTTGAACAGAATGCACGAGACTGCTCACAGGAGTGCTGAGAGAAGCAAAACCCCTTCGGCATCCATTTGACTTGGCCCCTTGATCCCCCACCGGGTCGAGCGGACGGCCGCTCTTCCTTACGATCGGACCAGTGCACTCTGCTTTGGCGAGAAGACCTGGCATTACAGTGGACCTTTGACATCCGGGAGGGCTCGAAGTCAGTCTCAACCCGGGCCTGTGTTCCTCTCGAGGAGCGTGGCCGCAGGTCGCGAGCTTTTCCTCTGTTGGTTTAGCCGGAGCGACACACGCTGGTCGGTGATGTCGGGATGATGGCTGCTACGGGTTGGCAGTTTTCCCTGAGACGAGCACGCAATCGATAGGAAACTCACGTTGGGGAGCGTGGTTCAGCGGATCGGCGTGTGGCAGCCTGGTTACACTCTCTCTTATTCGCTCCTCCCCGCTCTCTCTTAAGGAAGTGACTCACCTGCCCGAAACCAACTCCCACGGAAAGCCCACGACAACTAAAAATCTGTCATCCATTCCATGTGTGGTTTTATTCCTGGAACTTTTCAGTTGTCTGAAAGAAAACCCTCTCTTGCGGGTAAGTTACAACTTCTCTCTCTCTACAATCATAGTAGGGGCTAGGGCCGAAGACCTCTAGGCGTCCCCTCTACTTTCTTCTCTTCTCCTCAAGCACACAAGCTAAACTCTTGGAATGCACGACGACAAAAACAACGACGTGGATAGCGACGAAACTGACTGACTGACGGAACGACTAAAACATGCCCTCGAGATTCCACACGAGTCGCAGAGCCAAAACCAGCGAAAAACGACTTGCTTCCGACGGGCAACATGGCCCACATACAGCCGCATCAGCTGGTGGAAGCGAGCTTGGAGGGCGATATTGCTGCGATCGGCGACCTGCTAGCCGGCGGCGCCGATGTGTCGATTGCAGACGACGAGGGATGGACGCCGCTGATGGCCTCCGCAGCATCGGGGCATCCAGAGGTGACGAGGTTGCTGCTAGCTGCCGGTGCAAACGTCGACGCGCAAGACCCGGACGGCTGGACCGCATTGTGCTATGCGTGCGAGAACTGTAACGCTGCTGTCGTCGCCGAGCTCATCTCGGGGGAAGCCCGCACCGACTTGACAACCAAGGACGGTTGGACGGCACTGCACATGGCGTGCGTCGAGGGCAATTCATATGTCTTTGGCATGGTATTCGGCGCGGCGCTCACGTCCGAGAGCGATGTGCTCGATGCGACGACCCCTGAGGTGAGGCGTACGCCTCATGCGCGCCGCGCCTGCATCGTGCGACTCCGCCTAACGTCCGTGCTCGACCAGTCAAGTCTCTCTGACCCGATTCTTCTGCGTCTCTCGGTTGCTCGCAGGGATGGAGCGCGCTCATGTTCGCGGCGCGTGAGGGCCACACGGCCATCGTGAAAGCCCTCATCGGCTGCGGCGCCGATATCCACACCGTCGACGAGAATGGGCAGACGGCCTTCTCGTATGCGACCGCCATGGGCCACTCCGAGGTGATCGAGGCTCTGGCGCATGCAGGCGCCGAGGACACGGGTACGACGCCGCCGACGCCTACGGCGACGCCGCAGCGCTCGGCCAAGGCGCAGAAGAAGAAGAAGAAGGGTAAGGGCAAGGGAGGCAAGGGGGGTAAGGGCGGCAAGAAGTCGGCGCGCGCCCACGAAGAGAATGCCGTTCACCTTTCGGGAGCCAAGGCCTCCCCCACCAGTGTGACGGCCTCACCCGGAGACGCCTAAAACCCTAATGTGAACCGCCCGGGGGGCGCCATGATGATTAGAGGCCGGGTGTGTCGGAAGTAAATCAAATGCACGCACCCCGCAGCGCACATTCATTGTCTTCTTTTCACGAGACAGATGAGGATCCGGTCAAAACAATCCATTTCTCCAGGGCCCGGTCGGCGGGCCCAGCTGCCCCCAGGCGCCAGCCCCGGCGGGCCCAGCTGCCCCCCCTTGGCGCCAGCCGCCGGCGCAGTGCAGTGCCGCCCCGCCCTTGGCCCCGTCCGGCCAGTTTGCGTTTGTTTCGCGTCGGAGGGTGAGGCTGTGGGCTGTCGAGGCCGTGCGTGAACACACGCTGATCGTGATGTGGTTCGTATCGGATCTGGCTATCCATACGCTCGGCACGGCACGAGTTTAGTCACAAAAAGTATGCCGAAAGACTCACCACCATCCAACATCCGCATCCTCGTGGCGGGTGACAAGAGCCACGCGGGCAAATCAACGGTCTCGCTGGGCCTCCTTGCGGCGCTGCTGGAGTCGGGCTTCCAGGCGAGTGACCTTGCGTACATCAAGCCGGCGACCCAGTGCGTCTCTTCCACGCTCACCGCACGCTTCTGCCAGGCGAACGGCATCGCGTATGAGCACATAGGTCCGGTCGTCTTCTACCGCGGGATGACGCGCGCCGCACTCGATCAGCCGGCATCGGACGGCGCCGAAGCGCCCGCTGCTTCCGACGACGCCGCCGCCGCGAGCTCCGCCGCCGCCGACTTTGTGGCTAAGTGTGCGACCGCTGTCGATCGCATCTCGAGCGGCAAGCGGCTCACACTTATCGATGGCGTGGGCTATCCATCGGTGGGCTCGATTATCGGCTGCTCCTCTGCCGACGTGGCGATCGCGTGCCGCGCCCCTGTGCTCATCGTGGGCCGTCCCGGCGTGGGCGACGCCGTCGACTCATTCAACCTTTGTGCAGCGTATTTTGAAGCGCGTCGTATCCCCGTGCTCGGCGGCATATTCAACAAGCTGCAGCCCACCGGCTTTTACGGGCGCGACAATTGCGACGCCTACATCCGCAAGTACTTTGGCGCCAACCGGCCACGGCAGCGTGTCTACGGGCTGCTACCAGCGCACGAGCAGCTCGCCAAGCTGGCAGGTGAAGAGACCTGTGGGTTCGCCTATTCGCATCCGGCGCAACCCGAGGAGGCAGGTCCGCTCACACCGGAGGACGAGGCCGCCCTCGGCGTCGTCCGGCAGCTCTTCCGCGAGTACGTCGACACCTCGCTGCTTGTGCAGGATCTGAGCGCAGCCTCAGCCGATCCGGCGGCGTGGGTGCGGGAGCTATCGTCATTCCCGGGGACGGCGGTGGGCGCAGGCGCGAGCGGCACGAAGCGCGGGCGCGCCGAGTGAACGCATGGGAGGTGGGATCGCTCGAGGCGCGCATCGCACGTTGGATCCCACAACCTTGCGGGTGTTCTTGCGAGCGTGCCGTTTTTCATCCGCGTCGCGTTGGAGCCACGAGAGGCCGAGAAGCGCGGCGCGGCATCTCGTCTGCTCGGAAGGCGGATGGCGGAACCTCACGCATGGGCATGTCGCCTGTCCGCGGCACGAGACAAATTGGCGTGCTGACGTTGACACATAGGTTTCGAATAACTGTTGTTGTGCTTCGGATTAACAGAACGAGCGAACCGTCATCGCGGTCAAGTAGACCGTTTCGCCGATACGATTTACGAACGACCCTTTCGTGCTCACTCCCGAGCCTGACGTCGGTTCTTCGCTTGAGGTCTGTCGTGCTTCGGTTCAACGCAGGAACGCAGCCATGAACGCTGAAGTTACCGCTATCCGCTTGCGCTTCCCGCTTCGACCTTCCCGCGTTCGGTTGTCGGTGTATACCGCTACTACGGTCGGGAACCATGTCGTGTGAATGTCATGTGTTTGAGACGCATGTACATCGCGACCGTCCTGAGACCGTCCGCGATAGCACGTGCAGAACAGCGCCTGTCCCGGTCGCGGTCGTGCGGGGAAGTCCCAGGAGCGACTTTCAGAGCGACTCAGAAGAGAGCCAAGCTGTGCGAATGAGAATTCCACGATCGCGCAATAGATGTCCGCAACGGACGCATGCCGACACCCTGTGTTATCAAGAGCAGTGCGGGCCTCACTCGTCGTGATCCTCGTCTTCCTCCATCGCCGCGTCCTCCTCGTCGGCCGCGTCCTCCGCCTCCTCCTCCTTCTCCTCCTCCTCCTCAGCCTCCTCCGCCTCTTCCTGGGCCTCCTCCGCCTCCTCCTCCTCCTCCTCCTCCTCCTCCTCCTCCTCCTCCTCCTCCTCCTCCTCCGCTGCCTCGTCGGCCTCCTCCGCCTCGTCGGCCTCCTCCGCCTCGTCGGCCTCCTCCGCCTCCTCCTCCGCCTCCTCCTCCGCCTCGTCGGCCTCCTCGATCGGATCGTGCACGTCCTCGGCCGCTTCCGCCTCGGCGCCCTCGATCGCCTCGCCCGCCTTCTTCTTCTCCTTCTTCTCCCGCGACGGCTTCTTCTCTTTGGGCGCCTTGGCCTCCTTAGGCGCCTTGGGAGCGAAGCGAGGGTCAGGCTCCACGCCCGCCTCCTCACACGCGGCCAGGTACGTCGCACGCTGCGCCACAGCCTGCTCCTCGAACTCCTTCTTCGCCTCCTCCGAGACCTCCTTCCACTCGGCCGCGGTCAGCTTCGCGACTTCAGTCACCTTCGACTTGAGAGATGGGTCGGCCTCAACGAGGCGCACGCGCGCCTCGGCGCAAAAGATCATGTAGCCCGTTTGCGGCTTCTTCGGGTGGGCGTCCTTGGGCGCCTTGGGCGCCTTGGGCGCTTTGGCCTCCTTGGGCGCCTTGGGAGCGAAGCGAGGGTCAGGCTCCACGCCCGCCTCCTCACACGCGGCCAGGTACGTCGCACGCTGCGCCACAGCCTGCTCCTCGAACTCCTTCTTCGCCTCCTCCGAGACCTCCTTCCACTCGGCCGCGGTCAGCTTCGCGACTTCAGTCACCTTCGACTTGAGAGATGGGTCGGCCTCAACGAGGCGCACGCGCGCCTCGGCGCAAAAGATCATGTAGCCCGTTTGCGGCTTCTTCGGGTGGGCGTCCTTGGCCGCCTTCTTCTCCGCCTTCTCTATCTTGTCGGCCGCCGCCTTCTCCATCTTCTCGACCTTCTCCTGCTTGCGCTGCTCAGCGAGCATCAGGCGCTCGGCCTTGGAGATTGGCCGTGCGGCAGGCTTCGGTTTCTCCGCCTCCGCCGCCGCCGCCTCTGCTGCCGCATCCTCGACATTCTTGGCCTTCGCTGCCGCCTCCTTGGCCTTCCGCTTCTCATCCGCCAGTGCCATGCGGGCGCACTTGCTCAGCGGAGCTGTCGTCGCCGGCGTCTGCGCGCGCTTCTTTCCCGCGCCGCCGCTCGCCATCGCTTCGTCGGACGGCGGCTTGAGGAACCCAGCCCACGCGCCAGCCAGCATCTTTGTGGGCGGGGCGGTGAAGAAAGACAGCCTTGGCCAGTCGACTTGGCGCGAATCCAATAGAACTTCTCATCACCGGAGAAGACTGCAGAAGGGGAGACCAATACGAGAGCCTTTCTCGCTCGCATGTGTGCGGGAGTGCGGCTCCGAATTCGTCGATTTCGGTGTTTCTTTGGAAAGCCGCGCAACGCTCTCGATGTCCGAAGACAAGTACTGTCCGAAGTCAGACAAGGGTGTGCGCTCCGCAGTAAAGCAGGGTGCGCTAGTGATTGGCTTAGGCAAGGCTGCATTGCCAGTCGCTGAATCACTTCGTGCTACCCTGGGCTCCCGCGCACGCAAGGGCGAAGGCTGGGAAGAGTCCAGAGTGCATCACCTAGTCGTTGTTGTCGAGTGCATGCCGATGACCGGCGACTGCTGCGAGGCGGCGGAGAAGTTCATGCGCGATGTTCGTAAGTCTGACGGCTATCCTGTCTACTCTGAGATTATCGGCCGGAAGGTGGCCGTGCTCGCTCTGGGGAAGATGGGTAAGGTCGCTGGAGCGGCCAAGGTCGAGGAGGTACTCCTGAAACGAGGGGGTTGTACACGCCTCATCGCGCCTCCAAGCATCGGGACAGTCGCTTCGCAAGATGCAGTTGCCACGCTAGAATGGACGCACACGGTGTCCGACGCTCTAGAAGCGACCATGGACCCGCCGCCGCCGCCGTCACCGCCGCCACCGCCGCCACCGCCGCCACCACCGCCGCCGCCGCCGCCGCAGCCGCCGCAGCCGCAGCCGCCGCCGCCGCCGCCGCCGCCGCCGCCAACACCCACCGAAGCAGTGCTAAAGTCGCCGGCTCCCCCAGTTAGCGCGCCGTCGGCGTCGCAATCTGCGGTTGCGATTGTGACGGCAACAGTTGTGGTTGCAGCTCTGCTGATCGGTGTTTTCGCACACGCACGAGCAAAGCGATAGTACTTAAGCCGCAGGGAATTTCGCCTCTTTTTCCAGTCTATTCACACCGCTTTCCGATGGCGACGTGCGGCTTTCTGCGGGCCGCTTCTCTTCGGGCGCGCGTTCGCGAGCTATCCGCCGTGGCCGCGGCCCTTCCAGCCGCCGTGCCGCTGCGCCCGCCGGCGCCCCGCCAGCAAGCCAAGCGAGCCACCTCGTTCGAGGCAATCGGCCTCACACCCGAGCTGGCGGCCGCGGTGCGCGCGCTCGGCTTCGTCAAGCCGAGCGACCCGCAGGTGCTCGCGGTGCCGGCGTTGCTAGCCGGCGAAAGTGTCGCGTTCGCGTCGAGCACAGGCAGCGGCAAGACGCTCGCGTATTTGCTGCCTACGATGCAGGCGCTGCGCCAGCAGGAGTTGAGTGCGCCATCGCTGGGGCGGCAGTCCGGCGAGCGCGCCAAGGCGCGGCCGCGCGCGCTCGTGCTCGCACCGACGCGCGAGCTCGCGGCGCAAATCGGCGCGGTCGCCAAGGCGCTCTCGCAGCACATCCGGCTGCGTGTGCGCACGGCGGAGGGCGGGACGACGCTTCGCGAGACAATCCTCAAGCTCGAGAATGGCGCGGACTTGGTGGTGGCGACGCCCGCGCGGCTGCTGCTGCTGCACCAGCGCGGCGCGGTCTCGCTGCGCGAGGTGCGCCACGTCATCATCGATGAGGCCGACGACATGCTCCTCCGCGGCTTTGACGAATCCATGCGCGATGTGCTGCGCCGCTGCCCGCCACGCACAGGCGAGCCGCCCTCACCGCAGCTCGCCTTCGTCTCAGCGACGCTCGGGAAGGCGGTGCAGCACGTGATCCAGCGCGAGTACCCCGACGTGCGCGCACTCATCGCCGCGTGCGCCCACCGCACGCCGCCTACCCTCACCCACCAGCTGCGTCGCTACACGGGCCGTGACAAGCTCATTGAGCTTCATGAGACGTTGCTCACCATCCACGGCGGCGTGACTCACGACAGCGTGCACGACAGCGCCGGCGGCGCTGCTGCTGCTGCTGGCATTGGTGACCTCGGTGGCTTTCGTGAGCGTGCTGGTGGCCGTGGCGGTGTTGGCGGTGGCGGTGGTGCTGGTGCACGCGGCGGTCGTGCGGCGCCGGGATGGGAAGACGCCGCGGAAGGCACCGAGGATGAGGTTGACGTGGCACCACGGCCTGTGAGCCGTTCACGCACCCTCGTCTTCTGCCGCGGCGTGCAGTCGGCGAGAGCAGTGCTGCACAGCCTCGCCGAGGCCGGGCTTGCGGTGGGCGGCTGCCATGGCAAGATGCCCGAGGCGGCGCGTCGCGCCGACCTCGCTGCCTTCGTGTTGGAGCCGCCTACGCGCCCGCTACTCGTGTGCACGGACCTCGCTGCACGGGGCATCGACTTCCCTCAAGTAGAGACGGTACTCAACTTTGACTTCCCTGCCACCTCGTCGCTCTACCTGCACCGCGCCGGCCGTGCGGGCCGCATGGGCCGGACCGGTACGGTCCTCTCCCTCGTCCACGACTCCGAGCACAGACTAGCCGCCTCGGTCCTCGACGCCGTCAACAGGCGCACCGAGGTCCACACGGTGCGCAAGGGCGACTTCCGTGCTCGCACAAGTAGCGCCGTGAGGAGCACGAGCCGGGCGGGCGCGCGCGCGCTCATTGGGCAGGCGGCCGCAACGGGGCGCAGGCTTGCGGCTGCGCGAGGGGCACGTATCCCTGGGAGCCGGCGGACCAGATAATCCGTGAGAGATCTCAGTCTGGCAGGACTTCGACTGTACTAAAGCTTTCGAGTACAAGGCCGGAGTTCGGTTAGGACCCCGGTGACTTTTGTCAGACAAATCGAATGTGGGTCATTAAAGGATCCAGTTTAATCGGTGTACTCGACCACGTCCACGAGCGCGGGGGCACGATCGTTGTAATCGGAGCACAGTTGGCGTTGACCCATGCGTTGACCGTTGTTGGCGGAATCCGATAAAGTCACCGGTCCTACCGTACACGGTTCTCTCGTACTCCTCATACTACGTAGTGATTCAGAAGTCACACGGACTCCTGCGTTTCATCCGTGCTCCACCCTGTCCCATCGACCCCCCGACCCCCGCCCTAACCTCGCCCTGATCATTGCCGCCCTCGCCGCCTCAGCCTTCGTCTACGCCCTCGCCGCCTTCCGCGTGGCTGCCTCTTCGGCCGCCGCGCGCACCCCCCCCTGCAAGAGCAGCCTCGAGACCTCTGGCGCGAAGTCGTGTCCCGATTTGGCAACCTCCGCGGCGAGGGCGCGCACGCGCTGCTCCTGCTGCAAGTAGGCGAGCGCGAAGGAGGGGAGCGCCGAATCGGGCACGCTGTTCACAAAGGTGAGTCCCTCGCGATAGACGAGGCGCGAGGCGAGCCCATTGGCGATCATCGACTTTTGGTACTCCCACGGGATGCGCTCGGGCAGCCGTGCCGCATACTTTTCGAAGAGGACGGGGGGCAGCTGCTCACGTACCAGCGGCCACAGCCGGTCCTTGTTCGCGCTCTGGTCGAACCGATCGAGGAGTGCTGCAAGCGCCGTTGCGACACGCAGGCATGCAAACGAGATCTGCTCCGAGATCTTGACGTGAGGCACGGTCGGATCTCGCGCGCTCTCGGCGAAGAGCAGTGAGGCCTCCTGCCCGGCGAGCTCGCGCAGCCGGCACAGCACGTCGTGCACGTACTGCTCCTTGATGTCGACGAACTCGTCGGCCGATAGCGTCATCGAGGCGACAATCTCCATCGACGAGCAAATGACGCCGCACCTGACGTTAGAGGCGATCAGAGGCGATCAGAGGCGATCAGAGGCGATCAGAGGCGATCAGA
>ENA-UOUZ01001988-UOUZ01001988.1-mixed-culture-metagenome-genome-assembly--contig:-NODE-1988-length-12029-cov-92.628027_pt1 | contig 12029 bp, 9 predicted proteins | sample MGYA00238154_ERZ761575 | MGnify/ENA primary metagenome ERZ761575 (study PRJEB28896, sample SAMN07631632) | mixed culture metagenome | isolation source: Freshwater growth medium | place: USA...
TCCTCGCCCTCCTCGCCCTCCTCGCCCTCCTCGCCCTCCTCGCCCTCCTCGCCCTTCCCGCCCTTCCCGCCCTTCCCGTCGGCCGTCACATGAAGTTCAAACGGCCCTATGAGGAGAGCGCCGTCGGCCTCACGCGTCGTGTAGGGCACTCCATGCTCCTCGAGTAACCGCCGCCGCTCCGCCGCAAGCGCCGTGTCGGGCGTGGGCGCGCAGCCGACCACCACCCCCTCGACGGCGTCCAATGGGTTGCCGCGCACCGCGAAACCGTAGGTGAAGAGCAGCTCCTCGTTGCCTTTGGCTCCGTAGTTGTTGTGCAGCGGCGCGCCTTTCGGAACTGGCGCGCGGCAGCGGAAGCGCACACCGCCGCGTCCCGCCTCCCAAACGATCGGGTGGCCACACTTGTGCTCGAACATGTCGAAGAGTGGAAGCATGCACCCCAGGTTGCCCGCAGCTGTCTCATCCTCGTGCTCCAGCTGCAGAGCCCGCGACACCTGCGCGTCCACCTCGTCCGCCTCGTCCGCCCCGCCCGCGCCTGCGCCTGCGCCCGACACGTCCCCGCTCGCACCCTCACCAACATTTTGATGCGTGGCCTCAGCTGATCCGAGCGTGTCCTCGTGTTTGTCCTCGGCCTTGGTCTCCAACGAATCGGTCACAGCTTTCGGCGCACTCGCGCTCGTCGCCGCCGAGACGTGCGCCGATCCGAGCGCCCCTGGTGCCGCCCATATCACTTTTGGAGGCCCGCTCCCTCCATGCACCACCCGCAGCGGCGCGTCCACCTCCGTGGATGCGAGCACCTCGTGCATCAGATCCTGCTGCGCGGCATCGACGAGCGGGCGCGGGAAGCAGCGCGACAGGTGAACGCCACGCGCCCAGAGCACATCGTCGAAGGACACGTACTTGCTCTGCCGTTCGACCCCGGGTTGTAGCCGCGGCGCGACGCGATCGTACTCAGACTTGAGCAGCTGACGCTGCCGATGGACTTGCTTGCCCATCGGCGTGCCATCCAGGAGCGCGCGGTTCTCGTCGCTCCACGAGCAAGGGTCGGGCGCCTCACATGGCAATGCAGCAAGGTATGGATGATGGAAGTGGGCTTCGTCCTTGGCCGCCGCCGCGAGGCTGAACCAGAATGCAAAGTTGGGCGTGGCGCCCACGCGTGTGGCAGCAACAGCGATCGGGTCGTCGCGGAGCACGGCGATCGGGTCGAGGATGCAGTGCCGAGGCAGAAAGCCGATGGGTTCATTTTCCTTGAATGGCCGAGTGGCAAAGAGGCCAAGGCCTCCATCGCCATGCGATGATTCTCGACACTCGATACCATCGAGCACAGCCTTATTTGTTTCGAGCCATCGCCATAAACCAGCCACGGGGCTTGACTGCGTCGGACAAACGGCTCCTCGCTTCCTTTTTGTCGACATGGAGGTGGCCCGCGTCGGCCGTCGCGCTGGCCCGCGTCGCGCGCGGCCTCGGTGTGAATTGGGCTTACCGGTACTTGTTAACAGTGAAAAGAGACACAGAGAAGAACTGCAACCAAACCTGAATTGGGTGCTCCTCGGCCTGGTGTGAATCTTGTTGTGAATTTGCTGTGAAAACCAATTCTTGGTTTCACACCAAGAAAACCCTTCGGAGCAGCAAAAGGCGCCTCACGCCTACGTGGCCGCCCTCTCGCCAGATAAGCTCGTGGAAAAAGGCGCGGTGCACTGCAAAGCCGAGCCGCTCAAGCGTCGCCCGCACCTCGGGCACAGCGTACATCTCGTCGAAGAGGGCCACGTGCGTGGGCAGCGGCCGGGCCGGCCGGTGCCACCAGCGCTGACGGTACCTGGCGGCCACTGCGGGTCCGGGCGCGCTCAGGAAGCAATCGCACTCGTTGGCGCAGCCTGGCGCGCTTGATGGGTAGCGTCGGCGCAGCACGGAGCTTGGGACGGCGTGTTCGAAGCCGGCGTTCAACATGGCGCTCGAGGGTGGAGTCGGCAGCACTTCAAGCCCAGGAGGTGGGCAAGGTAGCATGCTCAGCGGGATCGGTGCATGCAGCTGCACGTAGGCTGGCGTTTGGTGGCAGCGCGTAAGAAGGTCGAGGTGTCCGAGACGGCCAGCGCCTAGCTCGGCACGCGCTTCGGCCATCAGCGCGATCGGCGCACTCTGGTGCCATGCCGACAGGTAGATGATCGGCAGCGCATTGAAAATGGTTAGCCCTAGGATCCACCATCGTCGCTGCGAGGGAGGCGCTGCGTGCAGGGCGCTCCCAGCGTACGCGAGCAGCAACGGGTGCAACAGGGGCAAGACGAACCGGAGCTCTTTGTGTGGTGCCAGCGAGAGGGCGCCCAATGCCGTGGCTGCGGCCCATGCAGGCGCTCGTGCCCATCGTCCTCGTGCGCGCCAGAGGCCAAGCAAAACCAGAGGTGCATGTGCTCCGAGCGCCGCGGGCAGGGCTGCGCTCAGGTACCAATGCCACGGGTGCGTGCCGTAGTAGGCGCTGCCTCCGGTGAGCAGATTAAACTTGACGAATCGCGCTGCCGCGAAGAGCCATCGACCGTAGCACAGGCGATCCACCACCAGCGTCAAGGCCGCGACCACCGTGCAGGCCACGAGGGCCATTGCGAGTGCTGAGGCAGCAGCAAGTCGCGAGGTACACGTGGCCGCGTAGGTTGCGAGGAGTGGGAGTAAGATGATCGCGGCGGTCGGGCGCACAGCAAGCGCGAGGGCGCCCACGCTCGACGCAGCGAGCAGTCGGCCGCTTACGAGGCGGACACGGGCAGTGTTGGAAGGCGGTGGCGCCAGCGTGAGCGCAGCGCCGACCAGAGCCGCCTCCGCACACGATGAGTACGTGCGCACGCCGCAATACCAGATGAACCAGGAGGTTGATGAGCATAAAATTGCGTCCAGTCCAGCGCCGGGACATATGTGCCGCTCAGTGAGCACGCCGAGAGCAATGTCACTGCCGGCGAGAACAGCCGCCTGAAAGAGTCTCGGCGTGTGGGCGATGACGTCGGGCGTGTCCAGGCCGACCGCCTTCAGCATGCGAAAGAGTGCAGCAAACGGCAGCACATGCATGTAGCTGCGCACGGCGTAGATCCATTCCCATGTCAGGATTCCATAGCCAAAGACAAGTTGATGCGCTACCTCACCTGCTTGCCAGTTCTCGTCGGGGTCATGCTGCACAGGGATGGGCGCACCATGAGTAAGCTTGGGCCATATCTATTTTGTTCACGGCCCGTTTGTTTTGTGCACAACCCGTTTGTGGGTGCGGCTCACACCTGCGTCTGCACGAGCATCGCGTTGAGCACGCGGAACAGCAATAGGATTGCGCAAAGCTTCTTTGCATTCTGCGCGAGCCACGCCATGTCGGCGACGGCGCAAAGCGGCCAGCCGGCCAAACTGTCGCGCGTTGTGGGTGTGAAGCGACGATGAACTGTGAACCTATGTTTGCGAAAAGGTCAGTTGAACCGACACACGCGACATGTTTTCGAAAAAGTTCAGTTGAATTGACACACGCGAGCGCGCCCCGACCAGCCACTTCCACACGAAACACAGACTGGGGGTGACTGGCGGCTGGCGCATGGTGTTGGTTTTAGGGGGGGGCTTCGTTAGCCGTTCCCAAATAGGAATCTGTCACGCGCATTTTTTCCGGAAGAGCTCCATTTGCTCCAAAGTCAAGCCCTCAAGATCTGTTGCAACCTTGGCTTCTTGCATAACGGTGCGTATCATCAACGTGCACATGTGATCGACGAGCCGGAAGACGGGCTGATTCAAGGGCTCGTCCGAACGGCGCATATTCTGCGAGAGAAATGCAGCATATTCAGCTGGCCGATCGTTCCGCAGAGTGAGGATCATCGCGCCGGCGTCCTCGAAGCCGTGCTCGTAGATTTGCATGTCAGTCGGCAGGCACATAAAGCACGCGCAGTGCACAATAACCTCCAGAAAGTCCTCGAAGCAGATCTGGTGCACCTTTCTGCGAGAGGCCAGTTTACGATCATCGAGGACTCGCATGCGGCTCCACGTAAATGCGAGGTCCTGCTCTGTCGTAGTGAAGTCGTTGCCGATCAGCTTGAAATCTTTGACCATGTCCTTCCATTCTACATAACTGAGAATCTTGAGGTCGTCCATCTGATCGCCAACATGTCCTTCGCCGCGTGCGTAAATCGTAAAGATGGCCATCAAGCTCTCTTTGTAGCTCTGAAGGATGTCATCCACGTCTTGAATATAGCAGTGCTCGTTGCGATACATTCGCCTATCGTAGAGGGCGTGGCGGTTTACATGGGGCAAAAACTTGAAGTTGATGAGCTGGCGGAGAGCCGCTGGGACGCTGGTAAACTCGCCAGTGGACACGAAGCGCAAGACGGCCATGCGCACTAGCATCTCTATCCACTCTCGCCGGTCGAGCATGCGCCCCTTTTTCTGCATGCCGGCTTCATCTGTGCCAGCATTCACCAGGATGAAGAGTTGATCGAACGCCGTCAGGTTGCACGTCTTCGACCCTGGGACGTAGATGTCGCAGTCGTCGATGAGTGCCTTGAACGCGTTTAGGTTCATGTGGAAAATGTCGTCCGTCGAACCGAGCGTAGAATAGAAGTCATAGATGCTATAAATGAGCTCAGCATTATCCCACAGGACGTCAAAGCATGCGCTTATGCAGTGCGCCGACTCGTCCTGTTTCATCAAGAATCCCCTCGTATTGTGACTGACCAAGCACAGCTCCCAATCTAGTTCTAAGCACGATCGAAGAAACGCCTCGGTCTCGTGGTAGTCTCTCGACTCCGCCCAGGCCTTACGAGGCTTCCAAATCGACTTGTCGAGGGACCACGGCTGCACCACCGCCTCCACCTTCTCGACACTCTTAAACTGACGGACGACGATGTCGGGAATTTCCCCGGCAAGTTCGGGAACGAAGTATCGATCGTTCGCAACGTCGCGCAGCGCCCGGTTGAACACTCTGTGCTGCTCGTCCGTCGTCGGTCGTCGTCCTGCGACTTTCAACTGTCTCTCCGCGCGCTCTTGGTGCTTGTAGTGCGCTTCGTCGAACACTTGAGCTGCAACGATTGCGTGTTCCGGCATCTTCCACCAGCGGGGCGCCTTCGACCGTAGCGCTGGTCTCGAGATTATACCTTTACGCACAAGCAGCGCTGACAATGTCGTTGAACGGCCCGTCCTGCGTCGATAGACATTGCGTTGATAGGACTGTTGCACGAATTTTTCCACTCTGCGCCAGGCCGGGCTCCGTTCCTTCTCTGCCGGGGGCACCCATTCAGGGAGGGCCGGGGCCGGGGCCGGGGCAGGTGCAGGGGGAGGGGGAGGGGGAGGGGGAGGAGTAGCAGATCGTTCCGGTCTCACGATCCACCTCCGCCTTGCTACCATTTGGAAGCCAGATAGCTTCTTCTTCTCGGCATCGACGATCCGCAATGCAGCTTTTGTCCAGTGCTCAGCGTCTTTACCTCTCATCGGCACGGTGCACACGGTCCCAAGATCGTCTGTGAATGTCGGAGCAGGCGATTGACGAAACCAGGCGTGAGGGTACCGCTCGGCATCTGTTTGCGCTGCCAGTCCGTGAGCTGCATGCGTTTTCGCCCAAGTTGGTGCTGGCCTGTAATGAGGCACAGATCTTGGACTAGAGAGCTCGTCTTCCCGCGGCGTCGTTCTTTCCCGAATGCGTGCGCGTATCATTCGTGCCGTTTGTTGTGAAGGTGCATTACTGCGTGAGTCGTGCTCAATGGTGTCCTGCAAGGGCGGCGGAGGCCGCGGCTTCAAGGCACGTCCTCCCTGCTCAAGTACCACGGCCGGCAATGTTTGAGTGAGTGCCCAGCCGGTGATTAACTTGTCTGCCCGTTGTTGGATCACGGCCGACATTTGCAGGCCGTTCGCCTCGAACGTGCGCGCAGCGCGCGCACGTGCGTGCGAGGTCGTCGGGGGCACTACCCGGTATACTGTAACTGTTGTAAGGAAACATGAAAGTTGAAACTCAATTTACTGTACCGGTAAGTGCCGGACTTGAGGCGCTCGGCGCTGTGGCGTCCTGTCGGCGGTGGCGGCCCGGAGGCCTGGACGCTGGAGACGGCTCGTGGTGGTGCCGAAAAATCATCGATTTAAAAAACGATTACGTAAATGTAAAATGATTATTTCACCCTTGCTCGTTGCTGCATCTACAGCCGTACTGCCGGCCCCTTACAATTGTACCTCCAGCGCCCGGCGCGCGCATCACACACGTCGGGCCTTCGTGCAGATCATCGTTCACAGAATGTTGCGCGTCTCCACACTCCAGTCTGCTCTTCTCGGGCGGGATAGCCACGTCTTTCCCTCGTCTGTCCTCGCCTTTCATTCACGAGTTCTGTCCCTACACTCGCAATGTGCTCATCCGGACGGTATGGCGGCAGCGGCGGCCGGCGACGCACCGGTAGCGGTGGATGGCGGCGCTCCGAGGGCTCCGCTGCCACCCGTCCGGTGGCGAAGGGTGGAGAGGCGACTGGCGCGCTGGTTCGCCCGGAGTGTGGGCACCCAGAAGGCATCGAGACGGTCGTTATCGACCATGTGCAGCGACTCGGGTGTCTGTACATCTCGGACCTCGACGCCACGGTATTTGAAGCTGACTAGGCGTCGCTCGATTTCCTGTCGCTCGCAGTAAGCGGAGGTGAGGCGGCTAAAAGGAGTCGTCGCGAGCAGCCGAAAGACCACCTGTCGGGGCGCGGGCGGGGGAGGGGGAGGGCTGAGAACGGCTGCGCGGCGAGCGTGCGCCCTGGTGGTGCACGAGCCTGGACGAGCGGGGAGCGCCAGCTCTCGTACCTCCGGGTGGTGGCCTCTGCCTTCGCCAAGCAGGTTGACGACTTTGATGTGGAGGGTGCTCAGCTGCGCGTCGGGCGGCATCGTCGGCCGCTCAGGATGCTTGCCCTTCCAATGTTTATACCAATCTTCTTTGCGCGCGTCCCACGCGCGCCGCCGCACCCTGTAGTCATCGAGCGACTCGGAGCATACCTCCTCAAGTGAGAGCGCCTCACGTATGCGGTCGAGGTAGTCGTTGAGTTGGGGCTGCAGGGCGGGCCGCTGGGGCGGCAGCGGCTGCCGGCACGTGGGGCATGTGAGTTGCTCGGCTGACGACACCTGGTCGTGATGGAAGATGCTGCGCGCAACGCGTCAAGGGCGTGGGACGGAGTCAGCAGCGTGGGAGAGGGGCAGGCATTGCATGGGGCGCTCAGGATAGGTGGCGGGCGAGCACGCACCACTGGCCGCAGAAGGTGTGCCCACACGGAAGCACGTGCGGGCGGCACAGAAGCCCAAGGCAGACGCCGCATAAGAGCTCGTCCAGTTCCTTGGCTGCCTCCGAGCGCTGCTGCCTAACAACGCCGACCTTCAGCCCGTAGCCAACCTTCTCGGGGACCCAACGCGCGGCCTCCTCAAGCGTGAGCAGGACCGTGCGATCGACGCGGCGCAGCGCCGAGGCGCTGCCTCCCACCACAGAATAGCTCTGGCCACCAGCATGCTCCGCCACCCGAACCAAGGACAGGGATGCATCGCCCTCACCTTCGCCCTCGTGTATTTCCAGCACGAGACTGTCAGCTGCGAGCGGCGGTGGACCGGCGCTCGTCGCCCATTCCTCCGAAGAGCCCGCCGCGTCGAGCGGCCGCTTGCGCGAGCTCTTGCGCAGCGGCATGGTGCTTCCGCAGAGACAGTGAGTGGCGGACAGCCTGGTCCGTTTTCCTGTTTAACGCTCAATACAACGCGAAACGACTGCAGTCCCGCGTAGGAGGAACCGGTGTATTGGAACCGGGTTTGCAAATCGCGCATTAATTTTTTCGCTCGGCTCGACGCGCCTCTGAACATGGACGGTCCGCTTCCACTGGTCTGCGCGCTGTGCGGCGCGCCGACTCGCATCTTGCACACGACGCTGGAGGAGCTCATTCTGCTGTGCAGCGAGCTGGAGGTGCGGCGTCTCGCATGCGTGTGCGCCCTTGCCAATATGCGTTACTTGTGCCTTCACTTTCATGTTTGGTCGTTGCTGCTTTCCCCCGCAGTGCCCTTGGCCACTCGACGAGGCCGACGTGGAGGTGCTCTGCGTAGCTGCAACCGATGAGCGCGTCGCGCTGTACCGTGCTGCCTTGAAGCAGCGGCCGTCGCCACGGCCGCAGCCACGCCGATGTGCTGCCACTGCTGCCGCCTCTGCCTCGTCTGTTGCCTCGTCGATGCCGCCTCCTGCCCCTCATCGCGATTCTTCCGCCGAAACGGATGAGCTGCAACGTATCAGCAACATGCTTATGCAGTCAACGCCTACCAGCTCTCCCGCCCTTCGACCGGGCGAGCCGCATGTGCACCGGCTGCCATCTCTGGACTCGCTACCGCCCTCGACGCTGCTCGGCCCGGCTGCGGGCAGCGCGCAGAGCCATGAGATGGCGGCTTTCGAGCTGCCGCCCACTTTCCCGGCACCGCCGCCGCTATAGTTCGTTGCTTCACGTACGATCTAGTCTTGGTTCTCTAATTACAGCAGCCCGTATAGCGTATACAAAGTACAGTGTATGTACTACGTAGTAGAAACAAAAGCGCAGCGGGATAGTAGTAGAGATCGCTCGCTCGCTCCGGGGTTACCCTAGATCAACTTGTCCCTCAAAGATTTTCCGATGAACCAAATTCACAAGACTCGGGGCGTGTTCACAGGCCGGAGTGGGCGGCTCGGCGGCTGTGGCGCCCGTCGGCTCGGGCAGCCCTGAATCCGCGATTGACGCACTGCTCTCATCATGCTCGGTGCTCCAATAATCGAGGATCACGTGCCCAAGCCTGAAGACGAGGACGACGCATCGTCTTCGTCGCATGGGGATGCGGCCTCTCCCAAGGGCGACGCCGCCTCCGCCGCCGCCGCGACGAAGAAGACATCTAACAAAGACTTGTTCGGCGATGCGGCGGACACGCAGGCGGCGCCTGAACCGCCGCCGGCCGGGATGGTCAGTACCGAAGACCTCCTCGGCGGAAACCAGATGAGCGCGCCGCAACCAGGGTTTGGAGGCACGGGTGGCCTTGATGACCTCTTCAGCACAATCACGATGAGCACCCCGGATTCAGCTCCGGCAACACCGCCAGCGGGGTTCGGTGGCATGGGCGGCTTCGACGACGCATTTGGTGGTCCGCCTGTGGAAGACAGTTCGACTGAGAACATGGCTGAGATGGCAGCAGCCATGGCAGCCGCGGGAACCGAACTCGAGGCGGCGAAGGCGGAGGCGGCGGCGAAGGCAGAGCTGGCAGCGAAGGCGGAGCTGGCCGCCGCGGAAGTCAAGGTGGCCAAGTATGATGCGGTGGCCAAGAAGAAGAGAGAAGCGGCCATTTCTCCGGAGAAAGTAGCGGCCCTTTCTCCTTCGGCTAAGGCGGCGGCAGCCGAACTGGTAGCCAATATGGTCGCCGATTTCGATGCGGCGAAGGCGGATGCGGTGGCGAAGGCTGCGATCGCACTCGATGCGGCGAAGGCGGAGGCAGCGGCGAAGGCGGAGGCCGCGGCGAAGGCGAAGGCTGCGATCGCACTCGATGCGGCGAAGGCGGAGGCAGCTGCGAAGGCGGAGGCCGCGGCGAAGGCGAAGGCTGCGATCGCACTCGATGCGGCGAAGGCGGAGGCAGCTGCGAAGGCGGAGGCCGCGGCGAAGGCTGCCGCACTAGCGGCTGCTCGTGCTGCGATCAATACTGACACAACGCAAACGGCCCCGGCACTGTCCGCGCTTCTAGCCGTCACCTCGTCGCCGAAGCAGCACGCGCGTCATATGACGACTGTGCAGCTTCGCACGCTACTGTACGAGCACGGTGTCGAAGCGCCGGAGGGAGCGGACCGAGAGGCGCTCGAAGCTCTGGTGGCGAGCCTGGCGGCGCTGAACAATGGCGCAGCAGCTGCAACACACCCAGATCTGATGCTCCCACACATGATCCATCGAGACACTCCGATGTTCCACGATCGAGACTTTCCATCCTCGAGCTCCGCGCTCTACAGCTTGCCCGCCGTCTCGGCTGACTCTGAGTACGTCCCTCATTACAGCTCACCCGGCGTCTCGGCTGACTCTGAGTACGTCCCTCATTACAGCTCACCCGCCGTCTCGGCCCACTCGCCCCACGGCTCTCTTCTCTCCACCAAGCTCTCGCTGGACAAGAAGAAGTTGGTGGCGCACCAAATCAAGAAGCACGCACGCGTGGTCTACTCGCAGGAGATCTCGATGACCCAGAAACGCATGTGCGGCCTCGTCTTCTTATGGCTTTCGGTCGCCTCGTTCTATACCACTCGGTGGGCGCTCGAGCCGCTCAATAAGCCACCACCGCCGCCCGCGATGCCGCCACTCCCGCCGGCACCGCCGTCATCGCCGTTGCCACCGGCCGTGCCCCCATCGCCATCCCCTCCGCCGCCTTCTCTGCCTCCGCCGCCTCCGCCGTCGCCGCTGCCGCCCACGCCTGACCCGCCGCCTCCCCCGCCACCGATGGTGCCACCGTTACTGCCACCGCCCTCCCCGTCACCATCGCTGCCGCCACCCTCCCCTCTACCGCCGCCGCCATCCCCGTCGCCCGCGCTGCCGCCACCCGCCCCTCCGCCCTCGCCGACGCCCTCGCTGCCGCCACCCTCCCCTTCGCCGACAGTGCCGCCCTCGCCACCGCCCTCTTCGCCGCCGTCGCCCCCTCCCTCGCCACCACATCCGGCGGTGCCACCTGCGCCGCTGCAGCCGGGTGGCGAGTACCGGCCCGTGGTGGTTACCAAATTCGTCATCGAGGGTGCCGGGGATTCCTTTGACGAGCTCGCCTTCCGAAAAGCCCTCGCCAAGCAGCTCGGCGCCGTGCCAGCCGACGTATCTCGGCTCGAGATCTCCAGCTCGCGCATCTCAGAAGGCGAGCTCGCGCAGCTCAGGCGAGATGCGCTCGCGCGCGAGCGCACTTCGCTCTTTGATGATCTCGCAGCTCGAGAACGAGAATACGACGCCTCGCAGGCGTATCGGGACCTCGCGATCCAGAGCCACTCGACCAGTGTGCCTGCGGTCCGTCGCGAGCTCGATCTGGATCGGGATCAGGATCGACCTGCGGTACGTCGCGAGCTCGACCACTCACGTCGCGAGCTGGATACCGCAGTCATCGTGGTCTCGGCGCGGGTGATCATGCCTACGATCGCTGCGGCAGACGCGGCGAGCCACTCTCTGAGCATCAGCACCAGTACTCTCTCGCAGACACTTAGAGTGGCAGTTGTGTCCGTCGAAGCGTCCGCCGAGAAGATGGCCTTCTCTGCACCGTCGCCACCGCCACCGGTGCCGTCGCCGCCTTTGCCGCCCAGTCCGCCGCCACCCTCTCGACCACCGCCCTCACCGCCGCCTCCGCCACCGCCCTCTCATCCGCCACCCTCACCGAAGCCTAGCGAGCCTCCCCCACTGCCCCCGCCCATGCCGCCGCCCCCGCCGCCCATGCAGCCACCCACAATACCCCCGCTCTTGCCGCCGCCCTCGGCGCCTCCTCCTCCCGCGCCGCCGTCGATTCTGTCGCAGATCGAATCCTACCTACAGGACGAATTATTTCAGCGCGTGCTGCTCCTGGCCCCGTTGCTCTTCGCCACCCTCATCTCCTTTTTCTTCTTCCTCGACGCACCACGCGCCACTCGCGCGGTGGTGGGCATCGTCACGTGCCAGTGCTGCGAAGAGAAAAGGCCCTACACCCCCATGTACGACCTCAACTACGACGAGGAGGCAAGTCGGGCATCCCGACAGTCGGGCAGCACCGGCAGTCCCTCCAGCTTCTCTCTGCCCGCCTCGGTCGGGCGCAGCAGGAAGCGGCCGACCCCGGGAGAGCCGAGCACCGTGTGCCTCGTCCAGTAGGAGACGAACACCTGAAGAAACTTTATTATCTGTGCCGACATAAGTAAGTTTGCCTTCGCGAATTCGTCGAAGCGCGTTTGGCGTTTCGCGTTACCTATTTTTCTACGAACAAGCGGCAAGAGCAGGTGGGCAAGAGCAGGTGCGCCGGCCGGAGATTTGCCCTTTGCGTAGATGTCAAAATTTTTTAGGCAAATGTCTATGTCTTAAATCATAATATCTTAGGCATATGTCGCGACA
>ENA-UOUZ01002002-UOUZ01002002.1-mixed-culture-metagenome-genome-assembly--contig:-NODE-2002-length-11973-cov-124.728142_pt1 | contig 11973 bp, 4 predicted proteins | sample MGYA00238154_ERZ761575 | MGnify/ENA primary metagenome ERZ761575 (study PRJEB28896, sample SAMN07631632) | mixed culture metagenome | isolation source: Freshwater growth medium | place: USA...
CGAGGAGTGCAGAACCCGCACGTCGCGCAAACGCGGGTACGACCAGCGCCGCTTCAGCAAAGGTCATAAAGTCGGAGCCGTCTGCACGACATACATGCGACCGGACGACAATGCCTGCAGAGAGGAGAAGCCACACCGGTCGACGCCGTCGCCCAAGTTGCACGCACGTGGTCTCCGAGATGAGGTCGCCCTCAAACAAGCGTAAGGTATCATGCGCCAGCTTGGAAGAGTAGATGAGGGCGGTCCGATCAAAGGGATCCCCGGCGGGCGGTACGTGCTCGAAGGTGAAGTTGAACGAGGGCGCTAGATCGCCGTTGGACAATGCGGCGAGTCGGCGAAGCAAAGCCACGTTTTTCATGTAGACCTCGGTGGCGAAGACACGGCCCACCGAGGAGGAGCCGACGGATGGATCCGGGTTCGCAAGGAGATGTTCGAGGTGTACCCAAGACCAAGTGGCCGGATGGGCACCAAAGCTGCCCCAGAGAAAGCACGTAAGGGAAAGAAGCGCCCGGGCACAGAATCGGAGCTGGCTGTCGATGCCATCGGAGATGGCGTCGGTAAAAGCAGCGTGGATGCTGGCGGCGTTGAGAGAAGCGCAGTGAAACCACCCATCGCCAACACGCGAGGCCTCGGGAAGGCCTGCCGTGAGGAGACCGTACTGTGGGGCCGCGCGCAGAGCATCAGGTAGATACCGGTCGGCGCAGGCTGCAGAGACCAGCCCGCGGAAGCGTCGCTTATAAATAGCACGCTTAACCTTTTCGATCGCCTCGGCTTGCGCGAAAGTCAGCGGCGCCAACGGAGCGTACGCGTCGATGACAGAGGCAAGGCCAACGTATGTAGCATGAGCAAACTCGCGCGGGCTGCACCTACACATCTGCTCAACGCGCTTGAGCCACGCCATGCAGAGGCCGACCGCTTTGCCCCGGGTGGGGCTCTGATCGCCGTTGAGCTTGCGTCGATCGCCGACGTGTGCGTACTCGGCGTCGTACGGGAGGCGCGGGATGGCGCGGCCACCAATGCGCGCGGCGGCGAGGAATGCAGGCGGCGCCGGGGCTTCGTGCGGCACGCCGGAGCCATCGACAAAGATGGCAGAGAACGTCGTCTTGGACGCGTCGTCGGCGATGCCAAAGTGGCTAGCCGAGACGTCGGCCCACTCGTCCAGAAGGCGAATGAAGACGATGCCAGCCACCCAGCTCGTCAAGCTACCGAGCAGGTCGTCGGCGCAAAGAATGCTCGGGTACCGCCGTCCCCCGTGGAAAGTGCCGTTCCACAGACGAACCCCGCCGCCGCCGACCAGCGTGTCGATCGCCTCGCTGAGGCTGGCCATAAAAATCTTGGCCTTTTCGGTAGAGAGGAGGCACCCCTGGAAGTAGCCGCACCGCGACTGAACGGTCGTGAAGTCGAACTCGACGCCACCCGAGTCGCGAGCAGGTCGCGCAGCACCCTCGGCGAGCCCATGCTCCGTCTCGTAGAGGAAGCAGGAGTCGTGGTAGAGTGCAAGGGTCGCCTCGCGCACATCGCGCGGGAGCCCGCGCCACTGTTCAGCAATAAGGACGTAGCCACGGTCCATAGACGGGAAGAAGCGCTGGATATCCGCGTAAATGGCGAGGAGAAAGTGCGACAGGAGATGTGTGTGATCGAGCACGAGGCCGCCACACAAGGCGGCGCCACGCGCAGCCACTCCGGGCGTCCAGCCAAAGTTGCCAGGCAGCCGTCCCATGATTGCCGCGTACGCGGGCAGGTAGAGACCCGCTTGAATCTTCAGCAACTGCGAAGGGAGACCGATGTCGCGCTTCTTGGAGATGCACGGCGACGGGACCTTCTTATCGAGGAGCTTGACCGGCACGCGCGTCCAGTACGCGGGCTTGGAGCGGGCACCGCGCGCGTCGGGAGTGGCCACAGCCATGGCCGCAACGTAGAAGGGACGACGCAGCGCGTCGGGGAGGAGTTCGAGCATCTCCTTGGAGACGCGGTCAAGAGAGGTAGCCTTGTTCGAGTGCATGCGCCAAAGCAGTGCACAAAAGGCAGCAAAATCGCACTCGTGTGGAAGGCGCCACTCTGAACCGTCGTGGCCGGGAAGCTCGGGCCACGGGGGCTGACACAGGGCGTTGTGAAACCCAATCACGCGAGCGTCCACGGTACCAGCACCAAAGTTGGCATCATCGATGTGTCGGTAGATGGCGCCCGCTTCCGCCCGTACCGCCGAGGGTTCGCTAATCCATTCGCCTGGAACTTGAGCGCCGTCGCGGTGAACCATCGGCTGGTCATTGCGGTACAAGCCCATAATGCCGCCGTGAGAACCATCGCGCTGCGTCGGCCGCCTCATCGCAGCAACGATGGCGTCGCGCCCGCCACCCGCCATCGCATCGGCAATCCCCTGCCAGATCGGGCGATCGGCCCGTCGCTCAAGCTTTCGAAGTTGATGGCTGTAGTAGGTAATGTCGCGAAGAAGCCGAGAGGCGGCCGCAGACGAGCGCGCAGCAGCAGCTTGATCGGGCGGTCCAAGATACGGCCTGAGCAAGGCCCGATGGAGGCTACGGTCGTGGCGAGCAAGGTACGTAGCCGAGGTGGGTGTATAAAGCGCCCGCTCGGTGGCTAAGGCGCTCTGTAGCTGAAGCTCGGCGCGAAGACGGAGATGAGCGAGCACATCGTGTCGCAAAGTCGCGAGCGAGGCGGCAGCATGCTCAACGGCGAGACGGGCAGCTCGAACACGCCGTAGGATGCCTTGCTGGCGTTGGAGCTGCGCCTTAACCCCTTTAAGGCCGCCCCCGCCATCATGCACACGGCGGAGGCGATCGCCGCGAGGATCGCACCGCACGGAGCCCTCCGCAGCAAGGGCGGCAACATTCAAAAGAGAAACCAGTTGAGTGATAGCCGTAGCACCCGCGGCGAGAGATTGTCGAGTCTCCCCCGGGCGGGAACCGGGCGGGCGCGCCACACGCCAGCACGCAGCTGGTGTAGATTGCGCGCAAAAGAGGCGATGAAGGCAACGCACTGTCGCTCGGACCATCGGCTCACCATAAAGCGAGGCGGCCGATGCACGCCAAGGTCGTCCGTGATAACCGAGCGAGGGGCACGGTCCACAACAATGACCATGTGGTCCGATAAGAGCTTGCCATCATCGCCAAAGGCAAACCATGCTGCGCGGCGCTGCCACCGACCACGCTCCAAGCCTGCGGTGAGAACATGGTCGAGTGTCGCCGTGCCCTGAGGCGACCCATCAGCAAGAGTCGCCGTCCAGTGCGCCCGGGAAAACTGGCCACGATCATGATCGAGTCCAAGATCAACAATATGAACCGTCGATGCACCGGCGTCCAGAAGTGCGCCGCCGTCCGTAAGGGCGGCAAATTCCTCGTCGGCGACAGTCATTCGTCGAGCGCGGCATTTCCACGTAGAGCTAGGAACGACGTTGAGATCGCCCGCGGCAAGGCACCCCCGAGTCTGCGTGACGTGCCGAGTGATGGCCCGAAGCGCCTGCTCCCGCCCGTTCCGCCGATGCGCCCCATAGACGGCGAGAAGTCGCATAGGTGGAGCGTCTCGCGCACAGCTCCGATGGCGAAAGTCGAGAGCGATCGTCATGGACTTAGGATCAAAGTGGGGCGGGCCGCACGCGCTCGTCTCGCTGCGCAGCCACGCGAGGAGAACGCCACCAGTGGCCCCTGTGGACCCATCGCTACGCTGTCGTGTAGTCGACCCACCCGGGTAAAAGAAATGGCCGTACCCGGCCGCGCGAAGCCACGCACCAAGACCCCGCGGATGAGCCGAATCTCTCATGGACCCGCTGACCTCGTTGAGCACGATGTACGTGGGCGCGTCGCGTCCGCGAAGCAGAGGGTCGAGTACGTCGTACCGAGAGGCGACGATAGCCTGATGCTCGTCGGAACCCGACTCGCTGTCTCCGCACCACCATCCGGCCGCGTTCCATACAAGAAGAGACTCGCCGCGAGGAGGCAGCGCAGGCGCAGAGGGCAGCAGGGGCGCGACCAGCGCCTGAGTACGGGTGGACGTGGAAGGCGCAGGATCGACGGTGGGAGTCGACGGGTGGGAGGTAGGCAGGGTGTCGAGGCGGAAGCGTGGGCGGGACGGTGAGAGAGGAAGAGGCGACGGGCGCACGTCGGTTGGGTCGTCATCAGTGGGCGGTGCCCGGCACGCGGAAGGCGGTTCGCAGCTTTCAGCGACAATGGCGTGAAGGAGCGCGCCCTCATCGTCCCATGCCGTCCCAGAGCGCTCACGAGGTGGTGGGGTGAAGAAACCAGCAGGATCCTCGACGGTGGACGACCGAGAGGAAGCAACGGGAGCGGGTGGATCGACGGATGGGAGAGGGACAAGCACGCTCCGGTCGAGAGCGTCGCACGGCGCAGCATGGGGAGGCGTACGTGAGACAGCAGCCCCATCGGGCGGTGCGGCGGCGCCGATAGGAGCAAGGAGAGAGGCTGTAGACGCAAAGGCGGGCGAAGGAGCGAGAGAGGTCGAGCACGTCGCACGCCAGTAGAATTGCGTCCCCGGAGCATTAGGTCTCGAGGAGAGTACCACGCAGAGGCGAGCGACGAGCTCACCAACCAGTCCATGCATGAGAACGTGTCCGGGCTCGGTACGATCGTGCTGCCACGGCCCGGGGAGATCTGGTACGCCGTCGCGGAGATGCAGCTGGTTACGGTACATGCCGTGCGCACATTGCGAGGCTCGAGAGGGTGCAAGAGCCACACGAAGGCGGACGACAGCCTCGGGAACAGTGAGGCGCAGCTCGAGCGCGGATTCGAGTGCCGACAAGAGAGCCCAGCGCGCCACAGCCGAGCCATCCCGTGTAGCAGCGAGTTCATCTACCCACACTTCGCGTGAAGACACGAGAAGTTTGGCGATGGCGATCAGCGGGTCGTTCCCATGTCCTCGAACGACAGCCCACCAACGCTCTGGGTGGTAACCGCATCTGTATGTACGCCGGTCCGGTGTCTTGGGTGCCGAATTTATGGGGTGCAGTTGGAATAAAGTTAACTGTTAAGTTACCTAACACCGGACAAAGTTACATAACATTAACAAAAGCTGATCTTGCTTCCCGCTGGATGGCGTGTTCATAGTTAATGTTAATGTTCATGAAAGTCGACTTTTGCGCGCGCACTGCCCACACCCGAGTAAAAGGTGAGGGCGAACTCTCCTCAGCACAAGGCTCCTCGTGTCGACTTGCGAAAGGCTACGGCGTAGCAGGCCTAGGCTACGGTCCATACCTAAAAAAGGCGCAAGGTGCGGCAATTAAGCGCAAGGGCTTGCTGGACACGGCGTGGCAATTTATCAATGTTTAGAATCCAAAGCCGTCTCTTGCTTCCAAAGCCTTATTTAGAATCCAAAGCCGCCTTTCCGCAAGAATTTGTAGCACCTTAATAGAATTCTAAATCGAACTACAACCGCTCGGTGGTCAGTAGTACAGCCGTTGCGTCCCGTCCTAGGACGTGGAACTACCTGGAACGACAAGTGTTTCTCACAGACTAGTCCGCCTTCGCGGGGGTGGGGTAAGAGGCTTGTTTCGCTCTATGTGCTTGTGTGGCGTGCGCTTCATGGTGCACTGCCGCTCCCGAGATGCGCTCCTAAGGGGGACGGGCGCCATCTGCGCCGGATCGGCCGCGTCGCTCGCACACGAGCGCCTAAAAGGAGAAGCCGCGCATGTCGGCCTTCCAATCTTCGATCGTCCAGCGCCCATCGTCGACCTTCTCAGGCCTCTCGGCCAGAAAGGGTGGGTCGTTTGGGAGCACGAGGGGCTCCGGGGACCACGCCCGGCGCGGGCGCAGCGGCGAATGCCCTCCAGATGGGACCTCAATCTCGCCGATCTCGTAGATCTCGAGCTTCTCGCGCGCCGCATGGGCGCGCATGCGGGAGCGCTCGAGCGCCGGGTCGGCGCCCACCTGTGACGAAACCTTGGTGGGCGAGATTATGGGCGAGATGCCGAAGCTGCTGATGGCATTGAGTGGCGACGTGACGGCGCGCCCGCCGCCCGCGCCGCCGCCGCCGCCGCCGCCGCCGCCGCCGCCGCCGCCGCCGCCGCCGCCGCCGCTGCCGAGAGTCTCGGGGCGGAGAGGCGAGTAGGTGTAGCTGTCGTAAGTGTAGGTGAAGGGATGGCCATCCGTAGGCGGCAGCGGTGTCTGATCGATCAGACGGCGCACGTCGTAACGATCGGCGGCGAGCTCGGGCGACACAGGGCGTGGTGGGCGCCCGAAGGCGCCGTCTTCGCCCTCCGCCTTGGTCGGCGAGCGAATGTCCTGCATCGTCCAGCCGCGAGAAGCGGAAGCGTAGTCTGAATCGTGCACTTTGACGAATAAAGCCGGGCTGGCGACCGACTTGGGGACGTGCTTGGGTGCTTGCTTGGGCGTGGGCTGCTTGGACTTGCCCTCTTTTGAAAACTGTCGGTTACGGATCAGCTGGGGCCGCGGATCTGTCGGCGCCGTGTCGGGCGTCCCCTTTGGTGCGGATGGGCGCCGCTCGAGGGGCTTGTGCTCACCACGACGCTCGAAGGGCTTGTGCTCATGGGGCGGCGGTGCTGTCGAGGCGGGCGCTGTCTGACAGCGCCCGCGCCACCCCATGTATTCGGCGGCCCCCTCCCATGACAGGCTGTCCACCACCTCCTCGGCGTCCGCCTCGGCGTCGGCCTCGGCCTGCGCCTCGGCCTCCGCTGCCGTCTCATACGCCGCCTCTGCTACGGCAAGCTCGATCTCCGCAACCTCGACCACGAGATCTTGTAGCGTGTGCATCTCGCGCCCAGCTCCCTGTGCGGCGATCCGCGCGAGCGCCTCGGCATTCGACAAGGACTCCTCCGCATCCCTCATGCGTCGCTCGGCGACCGTCTCAGCGCCCGCACTCCGCGCCTGCGCCGCGCGTGCCCCGTGTGCCTCTGCCTCGACGAGTAAAGCCGCCGCCGCCACCGCTGCGGACGACGGCGCCACGTCAGCAAGCAGCAGCTCGGCGGCAGAGAAACGCTCGGCATGCCGCTGGGCATCCGCTTCGCGTCGAGCCTCCCTGGATCGCTTTTCGGCCGCCGCTGCCGCCGCCGCCACCCGAGCGCCAGATGCGTCCCTCGCACTCGCACTCGCACTCGCCGCCCCACTCGCGGCCGCCATGGCAGCGGCCGCGGCCCGAGCTTTCACTTCGGCTTCACGGCGCTTCGCGGCGGCATAGTTCTGCTCCGTTGAGGCCGCCTGGGCCGCCGCTTGCGCGTACTCGGACACCTACGAGGCGAGATGACGAAGATCATCAGTGGCAATCAGTGGCAATCAGTGGCAATCAATGGCAATCCCCTCACCTCGGACGCGACGCGTATCGCATTCGAGTGCACCTCGGCTGCCTTGCGGGCCTCGACGGCGGCCTCCGCTGCCGCCTCGGCGGCCTTTGCCGCCGCGCGTGCTGCTGCATGGGCCTCGGAGTGCAAGGAGGCCAGAGGGTCGGGCAGCTGTTGCTTGTGCAGCTGCTGGTGCTCGGCTGCCCACGACCACCCATTCCACCAGGCGTCATCAGCCGCGATCAAGGGCGGCACGAAGTCGGTGCGGCCGCTGCCGAAGACACGCTTCCCGTGGTCAAAGTCAAAGTCCGAGGCGCTGTCGGAGGCGGCGGCGGCGAGCAGCCGCTTCGCGTAATCTTCCTGATCCATCGGTGGCTTGGCCTTTTCCTTCTCGGGCTTCGCAGCCGCCGCCTCCGCCGCGCGCGCGCGAGCCTCCTCCTCGTACACCTGGCGCTTGTACCTCTCGAGGGCTTCCCGCCGCTCTGCCGCCTCTCTCTCCCTCTCGGCGGCGGCTGCAGCACGGCGCGCCGCTTCCATATCCTCATTCAATCGCTTCCTCGCCGCTTCCGCCGCGCTCACCATCGTGATCGCAGTCATCGATCGCTCTTGCGCCAACGCAGTCTCCTGTGCACGGGCCTTGATCTTTTGCTGGGCGGCCAGCGCCGCCGCCTGCGTGGCCGCCAGCTGCGCCTGCATCTGCTCCAAGGCCGCCGAGGACGAGGCGCTGTACGCTGCAGGAGGGGGGGACGCGGCGGCGGCGGCGGCGGTGTAGATGAACAGATTCGCCTCGGCGTTCGCGACGGCGGCGGCGGCGGCGTCGGTCGCGCTCGGCACGGGGCTGATGGATCTGCGCTCGAGCTGCGCCCTGCCGCCCCGGTACTCGGGCGACGGTGGGGCTGGCTGCTGAGCCCCTCGGATGGTCGACGTGTAGAGGGGGACCTCGGCCTGCCCAAAGATGGCAGCCACGTGCTTGGCGTGCTCCATGAGCGAGTAGTCGCGCGCGAGCCGGTTGTGCCCGTGAGCGCGGGCCAAGCGGCCGCGCACGACGGCTTGAATCTTGCTGATGGCGCCATCGATCTTGGTGCGGCTGTCGGTGAGCGCGGAGCCGGCGCGGCGCCGCTGGACGAGCTTCTTCGCACTCTTCGCGCGCGCAATCTTCTCGATGCGCACCGCCGCATTCTCCTGCATGTGCGCCAGCTGCGCCGCGTAGGCCAACTCGGCGGCCGCCCTCTCCGCGGGATCCCAAGACCACATGGCCGCCTCGGACGCCGCTCTCGCGCGCGCCTCGACAGCGGCCTTGGCTTCAAACTTCGCCCGCGCCTCGGTAGCGGCCTTGGCGTCAGCTGCCTTCTTGGCCGTCGCCTGGGCCATCTTCGCCGCCTGTGCCGCCTCAAGCTTTGCCGCCATCGCATCCGCTTCCCTCATCGCCTTTGCCGCCTCCGCGGCCCTCGTAGCGTCCACCGCCGCCTGCCTCCTCGCCTCCTCCGCCGCCTGCCTCCTCGCCGCCTCCGCCGCCTGCCTCCTCGCCGCCTCCTTTCGCTCCGCCTCGGCCATCCGCCCTTCCAATCCCGCCGCATTGGCCGTGCCGCTGATGGCGTGGTCGGCCGCGTCCGCGTGGACGCTCCACACGGCGCTCGGCTTCAGAGCAGCCGCCGCCTGCTTCCTCGCCTCCTCCCCTGCCTGCTTCCTCGCCTCCTCCGCCGCCTGCCTCCTCGCCGCATCCTTTCGCTCGAGCTCAACCAACCACGCTTCATTCTCCGCCGCTTTGGCCACCTTCGCCTCGAGTGCCCTTGCGGCCGTTACCACCACCGCCTTTGCCTCCGCCTCCTCCGCCGCCTGCTTCCTCGCCGCCTCCTTGCGCTCTAGCTCGGCCAGCCGTGCCTCGGCAGCGGCGGCCTTGGCAGCGGCGGCGTCAGCGTCGGCCTCTGCCGCCTTGGTCAGTCGTGCCTCCGCCGCGGCGGCTCTGGCGTCGGAGGCCTTCGCCTCCGCCCCCGCTGCCTTGGCTGCCTTTGCCTCCGCCTCCTCCGCCGCCTGCTTCCTCGCCGCCTCCTTGCGCTCTAGCTCGGCCAGCCGCGCCTCGGCAGCGGCGGCTCTGGCAGCGGCGGCGTCTGCGTCGGCGGCGCTCGACGCCAAAGCCGCCGCCAAAGCCGCCGCCGTTGGCTTTGGCGAGGCAGCCGCGGCGGCCGCCTGCTTCTTCGCCGCCTCCTTGCGCTCTAGCTCGGCCAGCCGTGCCTCGGCAGCGGCGGCCTTGGCAGCGGCGGCGTCAGCGTCGGCCTCTGCCGCCTTGGTCAGTCGTGCCTCCGCCGCGGCGGCTCTGGCGTCGGAGGCCTTCGCCTCCGCCCCCGCTGCCTTGGCTGCCTTTGCCTCCGCCTCCTCCGCCGCCTGCTTCCTCGCCGCCTCCTTGCGCTCTAGCTCGGCCAGCCGTGCCTCGGCAGCGGCGGCTCTGGCAGCGGCGGCGTCTGCGTCGGCGGCGCTCGACGCCAAAGCCGCCGCCAAAGCCGCCGCCGTTGGCTTTGGCGAGGCAGCCGCGGCGGCCGCCTGCTTCCTCGCCGCCTCCTTGCGCTCTAGCTCGGCCAGCCGCGCCTCGGCAGCGGCGGCTCTGGCGGCGGCAGCTTTGGCGGCGTCGGCGTCGGCGTCGGCGTCGGCAACGAGCCGTTTCTTCGCCGCGGCCCCCATTCCGCCCATCAGCGTCGGCGAAGAGCCTGCCGCCTCGGGCGCCGCCTCGGGCGCCGCCTTGGGCGCCGCTGGCGCACCGCCCTTGAGCGCCGACTTGGGCGCCGCACTCAAGGGCGCCGTCTTGGGCGCCGCACCCGCCTGCCGTGGCGTGCCGCCCAAGACGGCGCCCTTGCGAGGTGTCGGGCCCTTGCTTGCACCCTCGTGCTGCTGCGCCTTGGTGACGGCACCCGTGCGTTTGGGCGTCGTATTGGGCGTCGACAGCGTCACTGCGGGCTGCGCCGCGCGAGCCACGGCGCTCACTACGGCGCGACGTGGCGTCTCGTCCTCTGGGGGCTTGCTTTGGCCAAGCGGGTGTAATCGGAGTGCATTATCGGCTGCCAGGTCCGCGGCGGTCCTGCGAAGCTTCTTCTTGAGCTCCGCGTACTCGAGATGCCCTGAGCCGTCGACGTCGAACGTGTCGAAGAGCTCGTCTGCCGTGGCGGCGCTCAGGTTGAGCCCAAGCTGTGGAATGACGCGACGAAACTCGCGCTTCGAGATCATCCCGTTGAGATTCTCATCGAGGGTGTGGAAGAGGTCGCTCACGCGGGCGAGGTTGGTGCGCAGCGCCTCCCGGAGCCTCTCGATCGCGCTCACGGCAGCGCTCGAGGCTTCAGCGGCGGAGGCGGAGGGGGCGGCAGCGGCAGCGGCGGAGGGGGCGGCGCTCCGCGCGGGCGCGATGATCGACGGAAGCTCCTCTCGCTGATTGCCTCTGATTGCCTCTGATGACCTCTGATGACTCATCGCGTTGATCGTCGGAAGCTCCTCTCGCTCGTCGTCGTCATTAAAGTCGTCATTAAAGGTGGCGAGGGCACGGGAGGGCGGTGTGGAAGGCGGCTTGGGACGGTCAGGAGTCAGCGGAGGACGCGCCGCCATCATCTGCGCATCTCGCTGGGCCGCTGCTGTGAAGAGCAGCTGCCTCGGGATTACCGGCGACGCCTCGGGTTCCAACGGGGCCGCCGCCGCCACCGGGCTCGTGGCCCCGCCGTCGACCCTAATATGGATGGCGTCGACCACATCTTCGTCGTAGTACTCCTGCTCGACAGGCGCAGGCGGCGGCGGCTTCGGCGGCGGCTTCGGCGGCAGCGCGGCGGCTTTCGTAGCGGGTGCAGCCGCTGCTAGCTTTGGTGCAGCCGCAGCCGGCTTTGGTGCAGCCGCTGCCACAGCCGCTGCTGGCTTTGGCGCAGCCGCTGCCGGCTTTGGTGCAGCCGCAGCCGGCTTTGGCGGAGACGTTGCTGGCTTTGGTGCAGCTGCTGCCGGCTTTGGTGCAGCCGCAGCCGCTGCTGGCTTTGGTGCAGCCGGTGCAGCCGCAGCCGGCTTTGGTGCAGCCGCAGCCGGCTTTGGTGCAGATGTTGCTGGCTTTGGCGGAGACGCTGCTGGCTTTGGCGGAGCCGCCTTGGCAAGTGCCTTCGCTGGGGCCAGCGGCGCGGCAGCCGCCTTGCTGGGCAGTTGGGCTCCTTTGCCCCCTTTGGCACCGGTCAGCCGATTGCGCTTATCCGCCGCAGCCTGCTTCGCAACATTCGCCATGTCCTTACGATTTCTTTCGTTTCGGCATGCCTGGTACTTGATCCGGCCCATGTGGCCGCGCCACATGCGCTGGATTATTAGCGCATAGACGGACTGCCTTACGTGTTCATTCGCGGCTTCGAGTAGCCGGCGATACCGGCGGCCGCGCGCGAAAGCCTGAATAAGGATGACCGCACTGTTCAAGTCCCTAGCCCTCTTACGCGCAATGTATCCACGGCCATATGCTTGGATGGTGATCGCTGCTGCCTTCTTTGCGTCTTTCCCTGAGAGCTTCGACAACTTTTTGTTGGGTGCTGCGTGCACATTAGCATGAGCCGCGCCGCCGGCCTTGGTCGGCGCCGCGGCAGCCTTGGCTGGCGCCGCGGCCGCCTTGGCCGGCGCCGCGGCCGCCTTGGCTGGCGCCGCGGCCGCCTTGGCTGGCGCCGCGGCCGCCTTGGCCGGCGCCGCGGCCGCCTTGGCCGGCGCCGCGGCCG
>ENA-UOUZ01002021-UOUZ01002021.1-mixed-culture-metagenome-genome-assembly--contig:-NODE-2021-length-11868-cov-138.009481_pt1 | contig 11868 bp, 6 predicted proteins | sample MGYA00238154_ERZ761575 | MGnify/ENA primary metagenome ERZ761575 (study PRJEB28896, sample SAMN07631632) | mixed culture metagenome | isolation source: Freshwater growth medium | place: USA...
TTCATTTGTCGGAAAGCGACGCGCTTGGTTTCACCCTGGCATGCAACACGTCCGGTCACGCTCGGGCGTCGGGGATGGCTGTCATGCTTGGCGGCGCTGCAGTACTTTGGCGAGTTGTTATGCACCGCTCCCCTTCTATCTCGCCTGCGGAATCGGAGTTCTACGGTTTGAGCACGGGCGTGTGCGAGACCCTACATGTTCGTCAGTTGATGGAGGAGCTTGGGCACGTCTTCACGGCCGCGACCCAGATTTTCTGCGACTCTCGCGCCGATCGGGTTACATGTTGTAGGCGGTACTGGCCCAGGTGGAGGTAGTGGCCATGGCGGCGCGTCTGGCATGCGCATCGGCAGCACCTCTTCTTCAAACTGGCCGTCGATGAACGCCTCGAAAGTACCGTCGTCCTCGTGGTAAGCCAGCCTCAGCCCTTATGGTTGTGTGCGACCTACTCCAGCTCGGCCTTGAACATTGGCCTGGTGGCAACAGCGTCCAAGAGGGCTTGCATTGCAGCGATGCCAATCCCGCTCCGGTTGCTTCTCGTCGAGGACCGCGACGCTGAGCCCAGCCACGGCCTCACATGATGTTTGAAATGCGGACTCAAGCCCCGGGTCAACAACAGCAGCTGCGGCGGCCATTTGAAGACCTCGAGTCGCGGGAGGCTTCCGCGGGTCGATCTTGGTTGATGTGTTGTAGAGGATAGAGTAGGAGGCCGAGAGACTTCCACGCTACTATGAGAGAGCAGTGAGAGAGAAGAGTGCAAAGCAGAAGAGAGTTTTCCTGAAAGCGAACCTACTCAGCACACGGAGACACACATCTCCCCCGTATGGAAATGACATTAACGATACACATAATTGCATGTAAGTTCAGTACACGCACAGTTCCTCCCAGCTGTACGTTCCTCCCAGCTGTACGTTCCTCCCAGCTGTCCGTCAGCAGGCATCCCCCCCTGCCCCCAGGGCTTAATCAGGGCGCACCCGATTAATTAATCACCGAACATCCCTTTGCTTCCTCCCCTAGCTGTGTGTTAGAAATCAGCAAAATGATCACACAGATACAACCACACACAGTGAGTTTCGCAACACTGTAAAACTGTAAACAAGAAAACCCACTCACATTCTCTCTTGATTTTGCTGACCAATTTTCCGTGAAAAGCCCACAACGTGGTCAAGGAGCGTGGTCTGGGCGCCGACGTGGTCGAGGCCGAGACCGACGGCATGGGCAGAAAGAAGAAGCATAAGCATTCGAATAGAGGGCGTCACAACAACCTTGAGGGCGTGCAGAAGATCCAGAACAAAAAGAGCAAGCAGATGTTGAAGACAGCAGCGAATGCAGTGATGGAGTTTGATCGCGACATGCAGAAGAAGGTGGCCACAGCAATCCAGTTGAATCGCCCTCACGACATCGAGTCGCTTCTCATGCTTCTCGAGCCTACCAGCACCAGGGGGACCGGTGTCGTCTCGACGATCAAGAAGGTCTCAACCATCACCAACGCCTTCAAGGTGCTCATCGCTGGTGGCCGGATGACCTCGGCAGCGAACTTGCTGCAGAGGTGCCAAGCAGCCGGGGCGGGTACACTGCCGTTGGTTGATGTCGTTCGAGCATTTGACGCGCTACTGCAGACACCACCGCCGTCGGTAGAGGAAGTATTGGATGCGGCTCAAGCCGCCGCTCGGTCTGTAGCGGGGCGTGATGTTTCGGAGGCGTGGCTCCGAACACAGTTGAGCCTCGTTCTGCTAGAGTGGCTGGCCGACGCGCAGGCCCGGCACACGGCACGAGAGCGCGGCCTCGCATCTGCTCTTTCGAGCGGATCGGCGGTCGAGGGCTTCGCGCGCCTTCGTGGAAATGGGAAATTGATCGAACTCTCGAGTTCGTCAACGAGTTCGTCTCGCTTTGCCGTGCGCACGGGCGATACGCTCGGCCTCGCTGTGCTTTCAGATCCGACCCAGCCGGCTGCCGCCCTGGTGGGGACGTATCCCCCCAACGTCGCTCGGGCACTCACGGAGGCCGAGGTTGTCAGCGTGCACAGCGGCGTGATCACGCTCAAGTTTCCAGACGGCTCGACAGCGGCGGGTGAGGACTTCCCACAGGGCTGCCGGCTGGTGGCCCATGTGCTTGCGACGCGCGTCAACTTAGGTCGCCAGCTGGCAGCGGTAGCGTCCGTCGCGGCGGCGTCCCAAGCTCACCGCCGTGGCGACGCGTGGGCGCACCCGACGGCGACGCTGGGCGCGATCATTACGGCGTCTTCTGATGGCCTCTCGCGTGCATCCATTCGGTCAATGAGCATGCAGCCGTGGGACGGCAGCGGCAGCAGCGGGTCACACGGCAGTAGCGAACTACCGCCGGCAGTTGTTGATCATCCTGAGGAAGTACTGAGAAAGTACGGCGACGCCACCGACGATGAGGATGGCGAGGAGGATGACGAGGAGGATGGCGAGGGTGACGAGGACGACGACGAGGAGGAGGCAGCTGAGGACGAGGACGACGCGGCGGAAATGGACGGTGACGAGGACGAGCGATTGCCGCGTTCTTCCGACGCCTGCCGGCCCCAGGTTATCGCGAATCCAATGTCTAGGTTGGAGGCGGAGGCGGAGGCGGAGGCGGCGAGAGTGCACGCGTACCGGTACGAGGACCTTTCCCGCGAGTTCAATGAGAGTCAGTGCATCGCCATCCGCGCCGCGACGACAGAACGCCGCTCCCTCACTCTGATCCAAGGGCCGCCGGGCACGGGCAAAACACGCACCGCGCTCACAATCCTCGAGGCGTGGCTGCGCGGTGGCGCCTTCCGGCCGGGCACCATCCTCGCCGCATCCGACTCGAACATCGCCGTCGATAACTTGCTGGAGGGCCTCGCGCGGCGGTGCATTCGTGTGGTGCGCCTCGGACGTGTGGATGCGGTGCGCGAGGACCTTCGCCACTTCATGCCGCCCCGCGAGCTGCGCGGGGTGGTGCTCTCGCCAGAGCAGTACAACAAAGAGCTCAAGCGCTGCCTCGCACAGGCCGAGGTCGTCTGCTGCACGACCATGAGCGCCGGCTCGAGCACGATGATGAAGGGTCTCACCTTTGAGGGTGTGCTTGTCGACGAAGCGACGCAGGCGACCGAGGCCTCGACGCTCGTCGCCCTCATGCGTGGTGCACGCCAGCTTGTGCTGCTGGGCGACCAGTGCCAGCTGCCACCCACGACACTCTCGCGTGCGCCTCCCGGCACGAGCCTCGACGCCTCGCTGTCGCTCTTCACGCGACTCGTGCACGACGGCGTGCCCCCCTTGATGCTCGACACGCAGTACCGTATGCACCCGGCGCTCTCGCAGCTCCCTTCGGACCTCTTCTACGGCGGCCGGCTGCGTGACGGCACCCTCGCCCATGAGCGTGCCGCGCTTGAGGGGTTCCCGTGGCCGCGCCCCGACGTGCCTGCCGCACTCATCCCTGTCGAGGGCGCAGCGGCCGGCGGGGGCGAGATCACACGCGGCACCTCGTTTGTCAACGTGGGCGAGGCGGATGCGGTCGTGTGGGCCGTGCGCCACCTGCTCGGCAGTCGTACGACGCGGCCAGGCGACATTGGCATCATCTCGCCGTACGCGGCGCAGGTGCAGTTGCTGCGCAGCCGAGCTGAGCTACGCGGCCTTGAGGTCAACTCCATCGACGGCTTCCAGGGGCGCGAGATGGAGCTCATTATCGTGAGCACCGTGCGCACGCGAGGGCTTGGCTTCATGGCGGACGCGCGCCGTGCCAACGTGGCGCTCACGCGCGCGCGGCGGGGCCTCATCGTCGTGGGCGCGCCCTCGCATCTCGCGCGCACCGACTCAGCCTGGGCTTTTTGGGTTCGGTGGGCACGCGCACGCGGCGTCGTGCTGGGCGAGCAGCCGCACGGCGAGTACGATGCTGCGCACGCGCGTGAGGCCTCGGAGACGATCTTTGCGGCGACAGGAGGTGGTGTGGCCGACGCATTGGAGGTGGACGTGGACGCACGCCGCCTCACGCCGCCGGTGGCGGCGTCGACCTTGCTGCTGCCGCCGCCGCCTTCGCAAATGGAGCTGCAGCCGCCTCCGCCGCCATCACGCCCGCCACCCCCACCGCCTCCGCCGCCCCCGCCCCCGTCCTCTCGGGCGAGGATGGAGACTCGACAGGTGCCTGCTGCGGCCGATCGCGCGGTGGCCCCGCCGGCCATCTGCCACAGTGCTCCCTTGCCCGTGCCGGCCGCGGCCCTGGAGGCGATCGCAAGACTCAACCGTAGGGCGCTTGAGGCTTCAGGCACCGTCGGTACCGCGGACGCCGGGCCGATGAGTAAGGCAGCTCGAGTGGGCCCTTCGCAGCCTAATGTCTTTGAATCAGCGAGGCAGGAGGCGGCGGCGCGTAAACTAGCCGCGCTGCGGGCAGATGCCGCGAAGGATGTGGCCGCCGGCACCCCCCTCCTACACAATGTGCACGCCTTGTGGGGGGCGCCGCCAGCACCGCCGCCGCCGCCCGCTCCGCCGCCGCCACACGCCCCGCCGACGCCCGCTCCGCCGCCGCCGCCGCATCCTGCACCGCCACTGCCGCTCGCCCCGCCGCCGTGGCACCCGCCGCCGTGGCAGCCTCCGCCGTGGCAGCCTCCGCCGTGGCAGCCTCCAGCTCCCGCGCCGCCGGCACCAACCGCACTGCCCGTGCCCGCGCCGCCTGTGTATCCGGTGATGGAGGACGAACGCACGGCGGCATGGGCGGCGTGGTTTGCGGAGCAGCAGAGGCAACAAGCATGGGCACAATACCACTACGCGACGACGGACTTGGCACCGCAGTGACCACGGACCCGTGCACATCGGCGTGTTTTGACGACCCCCTGAGTGGAACCTGGAATCTCTGAGGCATTTTAGATGGATCCAAAACAAACATTTTGCACAAAAAGTTGGCCCCAAAAGCTGGGACACCAAGGTGGTGGACTCAGCACGAGCGACGCGACGCGTCAGTCCGCATATGTCTGATATCGTTGAACGTTTAGGCACCGTATGGACGCCATGGCGGCAGCGGCCCGAGGCCCTGGAGGCTGGAAAGCCCATCTACCGCGGCTATGGTGAACACGACATGGCGGCCCTGCCGGAAAAGTACCGCAGTCCCAATGGCAGCCCAACGCGCTCGCGACCAACTGTGGAAGACTACCAGCCAGTCTCTTATCAGAGCTCTGCTGAGAGCTGGGCGGGCGGTGGCATGTGGTCGGGCGGCAAGCACAACGCGGAACCGGCAAGCAGACCGCGTCCCATCGGAAAGAACCTCGGTGCCGTCTTGCAGGCGGTGGAGAAGCGTGCGGTGACACCGCCCGTCGAACGAAGGCCAACAGTGACCGCATTGACGGCCCAGCCGTCGGGTGCCCTCGAAGATATCGATGAGACCCATGAGACTGCCGCGCCGGCAGCCGCGCCGCTCTCGTCGGTGTTCGTGGTGCCGGGCACCATGGCGGTGTTCATGGAGCCCTCGACGTCAAGCGCTTCGTTGCCAACGCGGGCCATGTTCGTGGCCAGCGCGGAGGAGGAGGCGAATCAACCGCTCATGCTGCGACGTGAGAGTGATGTGATGGAGGAGGAGGGTATCAAGGCGGCGGCGCAGGTGAAGCGCACAAAGTCTTCATCTAAGGTGGTCAGGGACGATGCGTGGATGGACAAGTCGTACGCCGCACCACCGGAACCCTTCCCTCCGAAAGGCTTCGAGAAGGTCCTCGGCTCGTGCTGTGCAATCTCGTGTATCCTGCTTCTCATCTTCGGAGCTGTCGGCGGGCCTGTCGCCCAAAACTCGCCTCTCGAGGGCATCTACAAGCCCTTCCACGCCATTGACGAGATCCTCGTGGATGTGGTCACGCAGAACCCGTTCTCCCCACCATTGCCACCCTCACCGCCGCCGCCCTCGCCGTCACCGCCGCCGCCGTCACCGCCGCCACCACCCTTGCCTCCACCGCCCTCGCCGTCACCGCCACCGCCGTCGGTGCCGCCGCCACCGCCCTTGCCGCCACCACCCAGCCCGCCGCCGCCCTCGCCGAAGCCCAAGCCACCGCCGCCCTCGCCGTCCCCTGTACCGCCGCTGCCACTGCCGCCACCTTCGCCTGCACCTGACCCGCCGCCATCTCCGTCGCCGCCGTCACCGCCTTCGCCGCCGCCGCCCCCTTTTCCGCCGCCGATCACCTGCGCCGATCCCGAGGCAGAGGCCACGCTGCGTGGCTCAACTCTCGAGCTCACGTTCTGCTCGTGCCCGGGCGCGATGGCCGATGCCGACCACAATGGGCAAGGCACACTGACGACCTTTAGCATGTGCTCACTCGACATCCAGAAGCTGCTGCTCCTCAACCACCTGCTGCCGCAGGACTGCACCCCTTGCCTGCAGGGCAGCGACGCGTGCCTCAAGTGCGGCGTATCCGCGAAGACCCTCGCCGGAAGGCGCCTCGCTTCTGGGCGCCATGACGGGCGCGAGTATGGGGCGCCATCGTGAGCGGGCCCGCCACGGCGCGCGGGCGAGTATCAGCTCTTCCCTCGGATTCATCGCTATGTGAAGAGGCCACGCGTGTGGAGGGGCTGAGGGACAACTTCACGGCAAATTGAGGAAGCGCAGGGCCGGCCGCTTCGGTGGAAGGAGCGTGTATGGCCGACGGCGCATCGTCCTCAACTTGATCCTCAACTTGTGACGTGTCGCTCCATGCCCCACACGCGACACGGCGATATGGTATGCCGTTATCAGGTGTAGTATCTGACTCTCACGAATGAGAGAGAGGCGCCGCGGGCAGCTCCGCCGCGGGCCTCCCGGTCCCCGCCGGCCCGCCGGCGCGCGTAAAAGCAACCAGCCAAGGGTGATGTCAACGTAATTCAAATCGTCGTTTACGTCTAACGTCAAAATCGGTCGTACGCGTGCCCGCGCGGGACGTACACGGTGGCAAAAACGAATCGTCCCCGGGACGCGGGGAACGGAAACGTCAGCACGCGTCGCCGCCCGGCGCGGCGCCGCCGGGGGCGGCGGGCCCCGGCCGTCTCGACCGGCCGAAGACCGGCCGTCGACGGCCGTCCGGCACGCCGCCGCCGCGCCCGCCTTCGGGACTAAAAAGGTGATAAGAGCGCAACTGCTGGGGTGTCCGCCGCCGGCGGCGGCCGCGCTCGGCGGACGTCGGGAGTGCCGTACATGTCAAGGGAGGCGTTTGGCATCGCCTCGGCCAGTGTGGACATCGGCGTCAGCACCTGCCGGTGCTCGCGAAGCATCGATTTGTACACAAAGTCTGTCTGGTACGCGGTGCCGTGCTCAAAGATGCGCGTGGCGCTTGGGCGCGCCTTGCCAGCAGGTGTCAGAGCCGTTGCGACCGCGGCAAGCAGCGTAGGGTCGAGCGGGGTCCCCGCCAGAGAGAGTCTCTGAAGCGAGTTGCTGCGCGACGCAGCCTCACGCAACGCCTCGGCGGCGGCGACGCCGATGGGGTTGAAGGCGAGGTCGAGGTTGGTGAGGCTGCCCAGGGCGGCGCGGTGCATCAGAGCGGAGGCGAGCATGACACCGCCTGGGTTGCCTATCTCACACGACTGCAGCAGCAGCGTCTGCAGCGCACGCGACGCTTTGAGCGCGTCCGCTAGCGAACCAGCGCCCACGTCACGCACAGCATTGTGTGAGAGGTCGACAAGCGTGAGGCGCAGGTGCACGGCGATCACCTCGGCCACGAGCGACGTGCCCGCCGCACCCAGACCCGTCTTGGCCAGCCGCAGCTCGCGAAGAGCCGGGTGGCCGAAGAGCGCAGCGCACAGCCGCTGGGCACCTGTGTCGCCCAGCGCAGAGTACTCGGAGAGCTCGATCGTATTCGGCTGGCACTTGGGCAGCGCCAAGAGAAGCCTGTCCAGGCGCTGATGATTGGTTGGCGGCAGCATCGCCGCCGGATGTGCCGCTGGGACCTCTCTCCACTCTCCCTTATTGGCGATCACGGTCAGATAATGGGGCTTAAGGTCGACGTCCCACATGTTGTATTTGTGCGCCACCTCCGGTAGACCATACATTCTCTCTACCTTGACACGCCGGCGGTCGTTCTGAAGCTCGCCACAGGGTGCCCACACTGCCGGCAGCTGCACCTGCACAGCCACATCGCACATGACGACAGGGCCGGTCGGCCCACCCGCGAGCCACGTCCCGAGAGGGCCGAGCGAAAGCTGTGAATCGTGTGCGCGAACGTCCCTGAAATACGCCATGTGATCCATCGACACGGCGTTTGTTACCCATGGCAGCTGACACTGGCAACCAAAGTCAGCTGTGGACGAGGATGCCTTGGAGGGCTGCGGTGTCGAGACAGGCACTGATTCGATCCGCCGCCGAGTGCTCTCCGGTATGCCGAGCTCTTTTCGCGTGCTCTCGGGTACGCACTTCCCTATGCACTTTTTGAGCGCACGTTGAAGATACGACTCCATTATGGGTTTGCTCAACTCCGGTACTTGGCGCTCCATTTTGCGTCGCGACTCAAAATGCCCACGACGGCGTTTCTAAGTTTTCGCAAATGTGGACTGTACGTTCATGTACCTATCAGTACGTCGTCGAGATTGACCACGCCAATCTCAAATGACCGTGAGCCCTGAGTCCTGAGCCCTGAGTACAGTCACACGCCGGGACACTCAAAGGGGCTCACCACCGACACATCAGTCATCACACTGACGTGTGACAGCAGCAGGGCTGTTACACCTCTAACAACATCCGGGGACCTGGCATCTGAGCTTGACCTGAGGTGGAGAAACGCTATCCACACTCGAACGGCCGAAGGTCCGAGTGAAACTGTGCCCCCTCCACGGCCGCTCAGCGTGCGGAGCCTGGGCGGGTGAGTCCGCTTAATTCGCAAAGTGCTTGGCGATCAGCACGTTTGCCTCCGTCGACTTAGCGACGGCGATGCTTACTGAGCCGAGGGCGTGCCCGTGCGGCTTGACGAGCTCTGCCGAGTTGAGGATGATCAAATCTGCTAGGATCTCATCCTTATCGCAAAACTCGACGATTGCTTTATCAATCGGGCTCTTGCCAGGAGCCTCGAGGTGGAAGGTGTACGCTGGGCCCTGCTTCGCCGCCTCCGAGGTCCAGTAAGTTTTCGTCGACTCTGTGTACGAGGTGGTTTTGATGTTGAGCAGGGCGACCTTATCCTTCGGGTTATGGAGCTTCACCGCCATGTCCAGTGTTTTGTTGGCGCCCGCGCTCGAGTTCGGGTCAGTCACGGCAGCCACGACCGACATAGCCCCTATCGAACCTGGATCGCGCCGACGGTTGAAAAAGTCTTCGCGTTCGAGGACCCCATATGCCTTTGGCTTCGTGATGATGACCGGCACCTTACATTTGGCCATGCACTCAAGTGCGACAGAGCCCGTCATTGCGGCGGGCGTCGTCTTCTTCTTCAGCTTCCACTCCTCCTCGAGGCGCATGCCACCCGCGCCCATGACCAGCATGCCGCCCTTGTCAGCCGCAGCCGCCGAGCAAAGCGTCTCGGCCAGGGATTTGCCTGTCTGGATCTCGAGCACCTCCGCACGGTCGATGTTCATCTGAGGAAAGCAGCCCTCCTTCAGCATGGTCTCGGCATTCTTGAGCAGCGCGTTCGCTTGCGTCGCATCGAGTTTTCCAGTGCGCACGATGACCATTTTGACCTTGTCACCGGCCCTGACGTCACAGAAACAGGCTGCCAGCTTAGCAGCGCGGAAGCCCAGTTTGGAGCCGTCGATCGCGACGACAAACTTCTTCGGGAGAATGGTCTTCACAGTAGATGTGTTGCCACCCAAGCGCATGAGCTTCATCGTGGCGCCCACACTCGCCACCGCAGTCGTACTCGCGGCTGGTTGGGCTTCTGACAAGGCGTCCATTCTGGGCAGCAGAGGTGCCGGTCGTCGGCACTGAACGGATGCGCGCGCGCCGTTCTGGGCATCAAATCTGATCCTAATGGAAAAGTTAGCTCCTCGTCAATTATATGACAAATAATGTAGAAATACTAATGGGCGCTACTTCTTCTTCTCCTTCTTCGCCTCCTTGCCACCGGCCGCCGAAGAGCCGCCCGCGCCCATGTTGGCGAGCGCCTGGGTCGCATACTTTTGCCATTCGCTTGTCTGCTTCTTCGAGGTCTTGATGATCTCATCTTTGGCAAGGGCGAGCGCCTTGAAGGACTCTGCCTTCTCCTTGGCTATCGCGAGCTCGACGCGCAGCTCCGCGATCTCGGCCTCCGCTTCCGCCAGCCGCATGGCGAGCGCCTTGGCGTCGGTGAGACCCCCCACAGACGCGCCCTCGCCGCTCACGCCCGAGCTTGCGCTAGCGAAGCGCACAGGTCCTGTTGACGACGGCGCGGTGGCTGCTGCTATCGATTCATCAAGGTGCGGTGACCCCGAGTACCGCGGCGCCGTCGCGGCATCTGCCGAAGCTCGATTCGGCGCCGTACTCAACGGCGTCAATGGCGGTGCGATCGAGGGCGCTTCAGACGGCTGCGAACCACGTAATTCGGCGAGCAGCTGTTTTGTTTGCTGATGTAGTTTATCATGCGGCAGCACCTCATCATCCACTGATCGCGGCGCCGGTGCCGATCGGGAAAGCTCGTCTCCATGATACGGCACAGCGTCCTCGTGCCCATCTCTGTCGCCGTCGCCTTTGAAGTCTCCTTCGCCGTTACCGCCGTCGCCGCTACCGCCGTCGCCGCCGCCGAAGTCGCCATCACCGTCAGGGCTGGACGGCTTCGTTTGTTTCAGAGGTGGCCGTGGATGCAGTGGGGCCAACATGGCTGGTGGCCGCCGTGATTGCTCCGCTTGCATTCGACGTGCCGCAGCGAGCTGCTGCAACACGTGTGGTGGCTGCAGAAGGTACATGGCTTGTGTCGCTTGCGCCATTTGCGCGCTGTGTGCAGCAGCGGAGGATGCAGCCGCGTCCTGCCGCTCGCCTGCAAGAATGTATGACGGCGCGTACGGCATGCCGGCGAAATGGTTGGCATGCTGCATTGCGGCGGCGGCTGTGAGCGCCGCCGTGGCGATGCCCGCGTGCACTTCGGCTGGCAGGTCGCTCTCGTGCTGCATCCCGGCTAACCCGGCGCTTCCTCTCGTCGCGCCAAGTCTCCTTTGTATGAATCATACCGGAAGGGGTGACCCGGCTCCCCCGGTGTCTTTTTACTGGCATCTGTCGTTCTCCGTTGTCTTTATACCGGCAACGGTCAGCATTTTCATCCCGGCGAGTGCCTTGCATTTCCCACCCCCTTGCCAGAACTCGCGATGGACCTTCCCTAGATGGAAGGGGTACAACGGCTGCAACGGGTCGGACTGAGGACTTACTTGAAACAAAACGGGGAATTTCAAAAGCCACTAGGAATTACCGGTATAAGAAAAAGAGTCCCTCGCCTTCGCGGCCAGCCGTTTGGATGTCATTGCGTTCCTCGCGTGAGTCAGCGCACGCCCAGATCTCGATAAAATAGATTCGTGGTCGAGGCGCAGCTCATAGAAGATGTGTTCGTATGTTGCACCCGCTTCCTAAGAATGTATTTTCATTGCGTCTCGTCCCGACATTGGCCATCACCACTCAAGCGCAAAAATGCTGGTCCTGATCGCGCAATGCTTGTCGCCGACAAGCTCGCCAATGGCGAAGAGCCAAAAGATGCCAGGCGGGGGTACGCCATCGCGATAGCGATTATGGGGCGCACGCAGCCGGGATTCTATCGGCTCCTCGCCATTGGCGAGCTTGTCGGCGACAAGCATTGCGCGATCAGGACCAGCATTTTTGCGCTTGAGTGGTGATGGCCAATGTCGGGACGAGACGCAATGAAAATACATTCTTAGGAAGCGGGTGCAACATACGAACACATCTTCTATGAGCTGCGCCTCGACCATGAGTCTACTTTATCGAGATCTGGGCGCGCGAGGCTCCGCGAGGCTGTCGAGCAAAATGGATAAGGAGGAG
>ENA-UOUZ01002022-UOUZ01002022.1-mixed-culture-metagenome-genome-assembly--contig:-NODE-2022-length-11854-cov-97.272311_pt1 | contig 11854 bp, 14 predicted proteins | sample MGYA00238154_ERZ761575 | MGnify/ENA primary metagenome ERZ761575 (study PRJEB28896, sample SAMN07631632) | mixed culture metagenome | isolation source: Freshwater growth medium | place: USA...
CTCGGCTTCGTCACGTGCGATCTCCCTTGATTGCCACTAATGAGCTGGACTGCCCACCTCGGCTTCGTCACGTGCGTGCTGTTCCTCTGATGACCACTGCGGAGCTCTGATGGCCTCTTGATTGACACTGATGACCTCTGATGACTCCTCCTCGGCTTCGTCAGCGCGACGCTCTATTGGCTCTTCTGGCTGATGATCCCTCTACTCGGGTACACGTGGTTCTTTGCGTGGAAGTTCGTCGATACCGTCGCCGCGCAAGAGGCGCAAATCGAGCACGGCGAGCTCAGGCATGCCCGATGGATGGCGATTGGATAGCGATTGATATCGATTGATGACTGCGAGCTCAGGCATATTCGTATGCCATTCTCGACCAGCACCACCGGCTCGAGTGCGATTGATTGAGACTGATTGCCCCCTCCTCTCCGCTCGCAGGCATATGCCCTTCTCGGAGGTGTGTGATGACCTCTGATGATGACCTCTGATTGCGTCCCTCATCAGGCATATGCCCTTCTCGGCCGACGCCGCCGCGCGCCTCGGCCCCCCCTTCGCCCTGTGTGCGTACCTCGGGTTCACTTGCTGGGCGGGCGCGTTGGTCGTCTCGATCCTCTCGTACATGCGACACCTCACGCTGCTCCAGACCGACGACCAGTACAGGCAGGCCGTCTTCCTCGATGCGATGCGGGTGAGGCATGCTCTCGACGCCTGTAAACTTGCCTGCCTGCATGCACTCGAGCAGGCATGCACTCGAGGCATGCATGTCTGAGGACACGCGGATCGCTGGCTGCCCTATATAGGACACATAGGGCATGCATGCATGTCTGAGGACACGCGGATCGCTGGCTGCCCTCAGATTGCGATTGATTGCGACTGATTGCGGCTGATTGCGATTGATTGCGATGGATTCGATTGATTGCGACTGATTGCGACTGATTGCGACTGATTGTGACTGATGCCCCCCCTCATTCTCTCCGCTCGCAGGCGCGCAGTGGCGCCCCGCAGGGGCAGCAAGTCATCACGCTGATGGCCGTGCGGGAGATCCAACGGGAGATTCAACGGCAGAGCGAGCGGCGGGCAGCGGCGGCGGCGGTGAGCCGCGGCGGTGTGTATGAGAGGCTCGGCACGCCGAATGACGCACCGAGCGGCGGCGGCCATTCCGAACTCGTCTAGAGCGGCGGCGGCCACTGATGACCACTGATGACCACTCCCGACCTCCGATGGCAATTCTGACGGCTCGTGTAGACCGGGGCACAGGGCAGCCCTCAATCCGCCCCCTCAGTTCAGGGCAGCCCTATCCGCCCCCTCTGTTCACCTCGGTCTCGAGTCTCGAGGTATGGTTCCCCCCGCGGGGCTGATTTGCCCCCGCAGCAGCCAGGCTCTACTCTGCCACAGAGCCACACCGGCGCGCGGGAGACCCGGCGTGGGACCGACGAACAAGTCGGCGCACGGCGGCGCGGAGAGCGACGCAGGCGACCGGCGTCCGGCCGATGTAGATCCGATGTTCGGTTTATTTCTAATTTCATATCAACTTTTTGCATTCGTACCTTATCGCTTATCCTAATGTTCTATGTTCGCGAGGCCACTGGGTACTTCAAGCACGCAGGCGGTCCGTATGCATGACGAAATTGCCGTATGCAGGCTACACTCGCAGTGCACCATTTTGACCCGCTGAGAGACCGCCACTATGCGCGCGACACCTGACCTCAGAGGGCTGGAGGCCGGGTTTACGGAAAAGTGCGAGCGGCCTGCTGGATGGCCGCTCAGCGTGGTTCGGCACCGACACGCGTGCGCGCGCGCCAATCGCGCCGACGCCGATGCGCGTGCAACATTTTGGGGAGTCGAGCACGCTCGCTCGCTCGTGAGTTTGGCGGTGGTGGGGCTCTCACACAGACATAGAAGGCGGTGAGCAGCGGCGTTCGGGAGGCATACTCATCCTGGGTTGAAAATGCACGTCCTCTGCTTTTCTTCGGTGTGGCGATCATTGGGTGGCTGGGACTGAGAGCAAAGGTCAGCAGCAGGGGGCGAGAGCGGCTCGTCGGGGGCTCAGCCAGCGAGCGCGCCGACAGCGGCGGTTCCACGTGACGAAGTGACGAAGTGGCTGCCTGGCATCGCCGCCCCGGGCATGCGGCGTTGGCCCTTGAAGCCGCGCGGGCTGGTGCAGGGCCAGCGGCGATACCAGCGGCGAGGGGGGGAGGGGGCAAAATAGACGTGCGCAGAGAGAGTAGGAGAAGGAGGAGCGATCGCAGGTAGCGGTAGCGGTAGCGGCAGCGGCGGCGCGGGCGGCGGCGCCGTGAGCGGCGGCGGCGCGGGCGTCGGCGGTGCGCGCACCGGCAGCGCGAGCTCCGGCGTGGCTAATGCCATCAGCCGCCGGATCACTGATTTGATGAAGCCAACTGTGCGCAAGTTCTCCGAGGAAGCTACATCGCTGGATGCGCGATGCCGCGTCGTACAAGGACGCGGAGCTGGAAGGTGCGTACGGTCTTCTCGACTAGATTAGACGCTGAAGTTCAGCATCGTGATGGCGGTGGTGGTGATGGTGGAGGCGGCGCGGGAGGTGGTGATGGTGGCGGCGGCGACGGCGGGGGTTGCAAAGGTGCTGGCCAGGGTGGCAGCGGCGAGGGTGGCGGTTGCGAGGGAGATGGAGACGTCGGAAAGTTAGGGTGGCAGAGAAAGCCGGGGGCGATGGCGGCGATGGCGGCGGCGAGGTTGAGGAGAGGGGGCAAAGGGTGCCGAGGGAGGCTCGCCGAGCCAGGACGGGAACGGGGGTTGACAAAGAAACGCCCAAGGGGAAGAGGGTAGGTTCGAACTCACCGAACCTTTTAACGACGTTCAACTCATTGGCAATCTAAAAATGTCCGGTCGCGGCAAAGGTGGCAAAGGTCTCGGCAAAGGCGGCGCCAAGCGTCACCGCAAGGTCCTCCGCGACAACATCCAGGGCATCACCAAGCCGGCCATCCGCCGTCTTGCTCGCCGTGGTGGTGTCAAGCGCATCTCGGGCCTCATCTACGAGGAGACCCGCGGTGTCCTCAAGGTGTTCCTCGAGAACGTGATCCGCGATGCGGTCACCTACACCGAGCACGCCCGCCGCAAGACCGTCACGGCCATGGACGTCGTGTACGCGCTCAAGCGCCAGGGCCGCACCCTGTACGGCTTCGGCGGCTAAATACCCCGAGGTTCGACAACGAGCCCCGACCCCCAAAACCCCGGTGTTTTTTAACACCACCCATATTCACAGGAAAAGCCCCAACGAAATGCCAACTGTGACATTTCACTTTGTACCATTGTAACCTTTCCAAGCGTGTACCGTGTGTGTGCCGGCGCCCCCCGGTGTCTTTTCGCCGGGAAAGCCGACGGGGACGAAAAACAAGTTCCGCAGTAAAAGACTAGGGAGGCCTTTCTGGGCACGCACCAGTCATCACTCATGGGCGCCTGCTGCTCCAGCGCACCCGCACTGCCCGAGGATGCCCGAGGATGGTGGATCCTCCAGCGTGGGCGAGGCCGCTTCGTCCGCACCATCTCGATGCCTTTTTGGGGGCGCATCTTCGTGCCCGTCGTCGTGGTCCAAATGATAGTGCTCATCACCTTGAACACTGTGGTCGCCGTGCTGCTGAACGACTGCCTCGCAACGATGCTGACGGTGCTGTCGTCCCTCGGGACTGTCTTCATGACCTACTTTGCTGTCGAGGCCGTGCGCACGGACAACATCTACCAGTGAGCGCTCGCCCCGCGCCCGACACGTGCCCAAGGCCAGTCTTCGCACCAAAGCACCAAAACGTGTGTGCCTCGCGCAGGTTGGCCGCGTACGCCGGCGCCTCGATCGCCTTCGTCGCCGCCTACGTGCCTTCGATTATCGGCAACGACGGGGCCACTCAGTACTTCAACGAGCACCTGCCCAAGACGACAATGAACGAGGTTCACCTTCTCTCGTTCATCTCGATTTGTGTGGCGTGCTCACTGCAGCTGTGCGCGCTCGCCTCCCCCCATCCCCCCCCCGCCCCCATCCCCACCCCTGCCGCGCGCTACTCCTCTGCGCCCTGGCGACGCGCACGCGCACGCATGCTCGCGCTCGGGCGGCGGCCGGGGTGACTGCGTGGAAGAATTATGCGTGAACGGAGGCGTGACACCTGCCTTGCGCGGTGGTGCGCCCGTGCCGTAATTGGGATCATCCTATCCAACAGCTGACCGACGCCGATCCGCTCTCCTCACACCCTTCCTCCTCACCTCTGTGATGGCATTCTGCTCCTTCCTAAGCTGACCCCCTCCCATGGCTCATCTCGGATATAATCTCGGATATAATCTCGGATATAATCTCGGATGGGCTGTCCCCGCTCCCTCCTCTGTTCCCTCTCGCTCCCATCCCTGACGCCCACTCTATCTCGCGCAGGCTCGGCTTCGGCCTCGCCATTCTCACCTACTGCCACCGCGAGCGCGTGCCCGGCTTCGGCATGCGCACGTACAAGAAGGTGGGCGCCGACCCCGCCCTGCTCGCATGCTACCAGCGCTACCAGCAGTTCTGCTCCTTCCTCAAGCTCGACTGGCTCTTCCAGATAGCTCTCGTTGGGATTGCGGTCTTGGGTCTCACCGAGGGCGAGTGGCAGTGGTGGATCACCGTGGGCGTCCAGCTGCCCTACACGCTCCTCTGGTTGCCGTGGGGGTTAATCGCGGTGCGGCGCGAGTCTTCAGTGCTCATCGGACTCCTTTTGGTCGCCGCGTGCGCACAGCCACCGCTCTATGCCGTGCTACTGGTGACGCATAGGCCGCCGTTCGAGCCTCCGTCGCCACCGCCATTGCCGCCGTCGCCGCCGCCATTGCTGCCGCCGGTGCTGCCGCCGCCGCCGCTGCCGCCGTTGCTTTCGCTGCCGCTGCAGCTGCCCTCGGCATTCCCCACAGTCGCCTCGCTGCCCTCTGCCGCAGCTGCCTCGTCGGCATTCCCCACAGTCGCCTCGACGGCAGAGGTGTCGCGCTCCATCCGCGGTGGCTGGCGCGCCATCCACGCCTCCGCGATTGACGAAATGGACGAAATTGACAAACCTGACGGTGGCTGGGGCGCCGTCGCCGCCTCCGCCGTCCCCACCGTCGGCGCGGCCGCCGCCACTGCCGGCTTCGGCCAATCGACGGATATGGGCCTCGGCCACCTTCAGTTTCGTCAATTACGTCAGTTACGCCAATCGACGAATACGGGCCTCGGCCAAACTACGCCGTCCTTGGCGCAGTGCACGTTGCGACTTCGGCGGAGCACATTCCCCTTTGCATCCGTCGGTCTCGACTTGCTGTACGGGATCGCGCTGCTGAGCCGCTTGCTCACTGTCATCTTCGGGGTCCTGGCGTGGCGCAACTTTGGCAAGGGACTCGCGGTGCGCGTGCACCGTGGCCGAGGCGACGACGACGCTCCGTCCGCGCTCCTCCTCAGCCACGGCTCCGCACCAGTGCCGAGTGAGGGCAGTTATATGATGGCGCATCCGGACGGCGTGTCGTGCGGCGTGCATCGAACAAGCTCGTGTGGCAGCAGCTACGCCGCCGGCGGTAGCAGCTACAGGGCGTCTTCACTTGTTCGGATGCTCTCTTGCGGCGCTCTCTCGTCGCAGCCTTCCGAGCTGCGGGACGACCCTCATCGGGACGACTCTGCCTGTCCGGGCGCGCGATCGGATCTGCAGCCGATGCTGACGCTAGGGAGTCGGGCGAGCACACGCGGCAGCCAAACCTCCGAGGTGCGCGCCTCCTTGATGGGAGATTTGGTGGAGATGGATGGGGAGAGGGAGATTGATTCGGAGATATGGGAGCTGAGGGAGATTGAGGGAGATTGAGGCGCCTCCTTGAGGGCTCTTCGTCGTGCGCCTCAATCTCATGCTCGGAGATCGCATCTCGAATCTCGAGATCGCATCGCATCCCTCGCAGGTGCGCGGCTCGATCGACCGCAGCGTGAGCTGGGCCAACGGCGACCCCGATGCTCCCCCTGACGCCCAGAACGACGGGCCCGCCGATGGCCGCACTTCGCTCCGCGATGTTGGTTCCTTCGACCGCGACATGGACCGCGACACGGACCCATACAACGGCGGCGGCGACGGCTATAGCCCGCGCGCGGCGAGGATGCTCCTGGCGCTTGCCGCCGACGAGGGATCTCCGCAGCAGCAGGGGCTGGCCTCGTTCTACTCCACCCTGCCAAACCTAACACAACTCAGCCGAGGAGCGTCGCTCACGGAGAGATTCGACGAGGTGGGACGTGAGCGGTCAAAAGTGTGAGGGGGCGATCGCCCTGTAACAACACGTTCACACCACAGAAACTACTGTACGTTTCAATCTATAGGGATTTTTGGAGTGAATGCGGGCCCTGGCGATGGCGATCATCATCTCGATCGTCACGGCGGATACCGACCTGACCTTGCACAAGGCCCTCAAGGCGAGGATGTCCGATGAGGATTTGCTGCAGCTCATCAATCTCGAGGCATGCCAAGCGAAGGACCCAAACGGGATGACGCCTCTGCACATTGCGGCAGCGTGGAAAGCGTCCGAAGATGTGATTGCGAAGCTGATCGAGGTGTGGCCGGAGGCGCTGAAAGTCCACGATTCGGTCCTGGGGGTGCTGCCACTACATTTGGCGCCTAGGGACAGTGCGTCTGACGCTGCGGTCCTTCAGATGCTGAAGGCCTACCCGGCTGCTGCCTCGGAACAGGACGCGGATGGCAACATGCCGCTGCACCGGTCGATTGTCCAGAAGGCTTCGGAGCGCACCATCTTGCGACTCCTCAAAGCCAATCCGGCCGCCGTCTCGCACCCGAATCACGCGCTCGATCTGCCTCTCCATATGGCCGCTGAGAACAAGCCGTCGGACGTTGTGATCAACAGGTTAGTTGACGGGTTTCCAGAGGGTCTGAAGACACAGAGCGGCAGTGGCCACGTGCCTTCCGCCCTGGCGCACGATGAGCGAGTCAAGGCAGCCCTGGAGCGGGCCAAGGCGCGACTGCCAAAAGACGAGGTGTAGACTTGTGAGGACGGAGAGACGGTCTCTGCATTGGCATCGCTGGCGCGACGGCGGCTTGGTTATCCGATACATGACAAGCTTGCTCTTCTTGCGTCGCAGAGGCCCACTCGAGGCTCTTGTAACTAACTTAGATTCAGGATGTAGGCTGCTGCGCTCGCCTTTTTCAGGGTTATCTATACTTGAAATTGATATACTAGCTAGCAGCTCGGTCAAGTCATTAAGCGCAAGTCGCTCAACACTCAGTCAACTATCTCATCTCTCAAGTCTGAAGTCAAGTCAATGATACATGATACACAAGATGTGTGATAAGGGCATCATGCAAGATGGTAGGAGAACAAAATCAAGAGAAAATCTCAACATTTTCTTCAACAGACGCCGCAACCATAGGAAGGTCTCACCCACAGAGTGCTGGCCAGCATGCTGGCCAAGAGTGGCCGCTTGCGGGCGGACACCCGCTATCCGCTAGCCTCCCCGCTAGCGCATGCAGCTTCGCGATGCGTTTGGCCATCTTGGATCGCCCTTGTACAACCATCTTGGTTCGATAATGGGTTCCCCTGTCAAATGATTGATAATGGGTTCACCTGTCGAATGATTGATGGACCACCCTGTCAAATACACGGGGAAGCCTCGCAGAACGAGGGGTACGCTCCGCAAGTTCAACCGGAAAGACTTCAGGCCCTCTGCTCCAAACGAGGGGCTTCCCGATTGGAACAGAGGACTGTGCATGCGTTTTGTTGGCAACGGCCGTATTCTCATCCGCCCTCTGCTCCAAACCGTATTCTCATCGACAGTGCCGTCGCCGAAGCCGGAATTGTTGCAAAGGGCGGCGTACGCAGGGTTTCCAGCGACGTTCGGCTTGTTCGGAACCTCGCATGGCAGTTTCAAGCCGCGAGTGATGTTGGATGAGATCGTCATCAAAATATGGGAAAGCAAGACAGTGTATTCTTGCTCTCTCTCGGAGAGTGTGCGATTTGGGACGGTTGCCTCGAAGAAACGGTGCTCCGCGAAGTACGCCGCTCCAAAACGCCGTGGTACCAGCGCGAACTGGTCGTCGGGTATCATGAAGCATCCTCCACAGGACGCGCAGCGCAGGTGGTATGCGGATTGCGCCTGCTCGGAGAACCAAAACGCGTTCGGATCAAAGCACAAATCCCGTGCGCGCAGAGAGACGGCATTGCGCTCGAGGAGCGCCTCAACGGGGAAGGGCTGGATCCAAAAGAGATCCGGGCGCGCAAAGAGAAAAAAGTCGTAGACACTCGAGCCCGGGGCACATATAGACTCGCTCCAGCGAAGTGCTGCTTTGCTCGCGTGCTGCCCTCTTTGCAGTAAGGCAGTGACCTCGGCCGAAGTCTGGTCTCGCAGCTTTGGCACGCAAGCGAGCTCTCGTTGCAGCGCGCGTTGAAAGCATTCGGCTTCTCGTTGGAAGCCTGCAAAGCTTCGGCCTTGCTGGCGAAGCTGGAGATCCCCAACAGCGGACAGATGCACCACGCGCAGGCCCGTGAGGACGTTGCTCTTCAACTCTGTGGGCAGATCCTTATCGAGGCACATGATTGTCTCGACCAGCACCCCAGAGGCCGCTAGAGGCTCAATGAGGTGCTCACGCATGCTCCTCCACGTCTGGTTGAATGAACGGTACGAGCCAAGGACAAGAGCGCACACCTGTAGGGGCTTGCATCTGTGATTCTGTGCATGGGCCGCGTGATCTGACTGCTTGTGTGCATTGACTGCCGGCCCTTGGTCTAGGGTGGGTGGGCGGGAAAGATAGTCCTCATCGAAGAAAGGGTTGCCCGGAGCAGGCGCCGGGATGACGACAGACAGAAGTGGGGCTGGAGCAGCCATTTTATTTGAAACAACTAACGATCGTAACTCAAATCAAGTCAAGTCAAGTCAAGTCAAGTCCGTGAATTGCATTGCATGCACACACAGAAATGGCAGTGATGCGAAACTGATGCGAAGAAGCACGGTTGCGAACCCAACTTGGAGCCTCTCTTGTGGACTCTCTCGCATTCTGCGGCTCACTGCGGCATGTCCACATCGTGCGCTAGCGTCTTCTCGCCGAAGCTCGTTGCCCCAAAGGCACGCCCCATGGACAACATGCGGCCATGTGAGTGCGGTAAAACTTGCCCGGCTCTCTCGAATGATACGGCAACGTCGCTCCTGCTGCCAATGCCGATTGCGATGATCATCTCTAACCAGCACAAATGCTTCGAGCGGGCGAGAGCTCAAGCCATCCGCGGCGGCTTTGATGGCAACCGCGTGCATCGCGTGCCTGCTGAATTCGTGGACGACAACGAGACGGTCCTCGCATGCTGCCCAAGGGGCAAATGTGGCCAAGGACGAAGGTCGAAGCCGTCGCGCAGATCCCACATCGATGGCATCGCACGCGCGCATCGGCGGGCGTGGAAGTACGTGGGAGCTGTGGCGATGCCGGCCGTCATATTCGAGGATGATATAGAATACATCGGCGAGCCGGCTGACAGCGCATATGCAGTCCGTCGGTGCCTCGTCGCGGGCAGCTGTGACGCCGCATACCTCGGCGTCGCTGTGAACTCGTGGCTGCTCTCGCATGCATACCTGGTCACGCCACGCGCTGCCTCGCTCCTCCTCAACCTCACCAGGGAGCAATGCAACTTCCACGGGCAAGACTACACGCTTCAGGCCCTCTGCACCGGTGGGGCGAAGCGCGTGCACCTCGACTGCCATCTCCCACCCCGGGGCGCGTATCGACGAGATATGGTGGGGTGGGGCCTTTTTGTCCAAAACCAGCGCCGAGTGCCCTCGTACATGCGGCTCGTCAACGACGCGCGCGGCCACAGCAATTACTCGCGCGAGCAGGCTGAGAATTTCATGCGGTGTTGAACACCTTTGATTCGTGAACGGACGTCGGAAACGAGTACTGCGGAAACGGAATACTGCCGACGATACTAAAACGCGGCTCGCCAGACTTTCGCTTCCGATCTGGATCAAAATGTTGACGACGTGACAATAATCAATTTCTTCGTGCGCGGGCAACCCAAGAGCGCGATAACGTAATAGGAATAGCGATCGTGTTAACCTACGGTGGCCGATGCCCCCGTGACTGTGCCGCTGTCAGTTGCGTTGCGCGGTTGTCCCGCGTCGGCCGCTGTCCGCAGGATCCCGCGGATCCATCATCATGTGGACGCCGATGTTACCGCGGCCGATGTGCATTTATGATTTAATTGCACCGAGCCGATGTGAACCCCTATAAAACGTACAAATCTCGCAAATGCTCGACCTCGAGGTCGAGCATATTGCTCGGTAATGTGTCTTTAGTATTTTTTATAGCAGCTATATCGTTGTTCACGCCAGCGCGTCCTCGTACACCTCGAGTCACCAGTCGGCGTCCACGCGCAAGCCGCAGCTCAAGCGTGCGGCCGCTCTGGCCCTTTGGCCTAGGTCCGCCCCCCGCGCGCCTCTCTCGTCCGAGATCATCCAAGAACGAAAAAGAACGAAACCTGGGCTGTATCTCGGCTGCATCTCTGCCTCTCCGTCGAGCTGTGCATGTCCGTGCCACTCCGAGTGCGTGCGCGCTCAGCTGTACGCTCAGTCGCAGAAGAGCGTACAGCTGAGGCCCGCGTCCGGCGGGCACGCGCAGCTCCATCCATGGGATGCAAAGAGCTGCCCACGCACGCGAAGCAGCCGAGCTCGGTTGCGCTGTGTGGCCGTCTCCGGAGTGGAGAACGGCCAGGGCGCGCCCGAGGCGGAGGCGCGAAACGAGACCGACGAGCCCGCAATCACGAACTCGATTTCGTCCGTCACAACCGGAAGGCCCAGCGGCCCAGCGGCGAACTGCGCGGTCACACGTCGGGCGCCGTTGGCAGCAGAGGCCACGCGAATCTCAGTGCCTCCCTCGGATCGAAGCGCCCTTTGGAGCTGAACCGCCGCGGCGTCCGCGCCAAGCGAACTCGGGACTGTCCAGGGCACCATGTACGCGGTGCGCGCCGCCGTGGCCATCGCCCTATCCGACTGCAGGCAGCCGGGCTCGCTGGGCTTGCACGCACGCGGCGCGATCGAGACGCCCGACACGGCGCTCGCGCTGCCGCCCTGCGCGCCAGCACCGCCCGACACGGCGCCGCCCGACACGGCGCCCGCCAACAGCGCGGCCGTTGGCGGCGGAGGCGGCGTCATAAAGTAGGCGGGCGGCGCGGGCGGATTGAAGCCGAAGAGCCCTCCGAGCGCTTCGAACTGCGCCTTGCGTGCGGACTCGAAGTAATTCTTCTCATTCCGATCGGCACGCGCGCGCTGAAGCGACGCTTCGAGGGCCGCACTCCCGCTCGATGACGCACCTGCATGCAATGAGGGAGGCCATCAGTGGCCATCAGTGGCCATCAGTGGCCATCAGCGGCCATCAGTGGCCATCAGAGGACGCACCTGCCCAATTAGCGGGCGGAGGCGGTAATCAGTGGCAATCAGTTGGCAATCATTTGCAATCAGAGGAAGTACCTGCCCAATTAGCGGGCGGAGGCGGCGGCGACGGAGCGAGGCTACTTGAACGCTTTACAGCGAACGCATCGGGGCGCACGCCGAAAAAGGTACCCACGCCCTCCGCACCAGCCCCTGCCCGGGGCAGTACTGCCGCCGCGTCCAGCGCATCGGCGGCGGGTGGCGGCAGCGGCGGCGGCTGTGAATAGAAGACCGGAGGTGGGAGCGGCGGTCGCAAACCCAGCATAGCTCCAACGGCTTCGAACTGCGCCTCACGCGCCGCTCGGAAGTAATCAAAGGGCGCCGCCGGCGGCGGCGGAGTGATGTCGCCTGTGACGAAAGGGGCAGCCGAAAAGTCAGTGGCTCTCAAGTGCAATCAGCTCAAGTGCAATCAGCTCAAGTGCAATCAGCTCAAGTGCAATCAGCTCAAGTGCA
>ENA-UOUZ01002026-UOUZ01002026.1-mixed-culture-metagenome-genome-assembly--contig:-NODE-2026-length-11820-cov-142.614365_pt1 | contig 11820 bp, 12 predicted proteins | sample MGYA00238154_ERZ761575 | MGnify/ENA primary metagenome ERZ761575 (study PRJEB28896, sample SAMN07631632) | mixed culture metagenome | isolation source: Freshwater growth medium | place: USA...
GTCGCCAGAGAACCCGGCCAACGCGGCCGTCGATCTCTCGTGACGTCCCGGTTTGGGGCCGGGAGGTGGAGTGAGCGTGGGGGGTCCGCGACGAAACTGAACTGAACTGAGGTTTCTGTGATATGAGTTCCACAGCCATCGCCGCTCCCCCGCCTTTGTCAAAATGTACACAATGTCGGCCTCGTACAAGCAATCAAACTTCTTTTGGAATGCACAACTCGAGTTCTTTTCGAGGTTGGTCGAGAGGCGCCGACGGCGGAAAACTTTTGTGCTTGCAGCACCATCTCTTGCACCCCGAACGACACGTACGGTGGTGCGGCCCTTTTGCGCTTGGGTGCAGACCAGGGTAGCAGGGACACCTTGCTGACTCGGCCCCATGAGCCTCACCAAGATGCTCGGCATTGGTAAAAGCGAGAAGGCGCGCTTCGAAGTGCGTGTCACTGGCGATGACGATCAAGTATTCGTGACGGAAATGAGTATGAGTGCCCTCAAGAACCCGCTTCGAGACCACTTGCTGGTGCCTTTTATCAACCAAGTGCAACATGCCAAGGGCACGAACATTGCATGCTCTCACATTGAGGTGAACGGATCCCCGATCGAGACTATGACCGATTTGCTTCGGCCGCTCTCAGAGTATGTTGTCCCTGGAGATACCAGCATAGTCCAACTTACTCTCGAGCTCGTCGAGGCCATCAAGGAGCGGCGCGAGACACGCCGGCGTGAGGCGATTCTGGACCACACCACGAGGAAAGGCTCCTCTTCGCGCCCGAAGATGGCCATGTACCAGGTAGAGTCCTTCTCCGACCCCATCGGGGAAAGCAACGGACCTCAGCTTGGAACACTCGAGGCGCAGAGAAGCCCGACGTCCACCCAGGCAGCTCTGGAGAGCTCACGGCTTGCACAGCTTGTAGGCGGCTCTCAATCCGCCTCCGGCAATATGTTCTTTCTGGAAAAGGATGATGATATATGATCACCGGAATGATCACCGATACAGAGTGGCCCCTTGCTAGGTGGGCGTCAGTGAAGCGATCGTATGCACGCGCATCGGCACTCGTCACGCGGTCCGCGTCCCTCTCACCCATTGGAATGTGGGCGCCAAAGACGACGCCGCTGCACACCCGTTTGCTAGTGCTCCTCGCCTCTCGGCCATCTTTCCAGTACAGCAGCGCGTCGCCCGGGTAGAGCGTGATTAGCTCGCCAGCCCTAATGTCTCGCGTAGCAAAGAGGCCTGTGCCGCCATCTTGGATCCTGCTTGGTCCGGTGCGGCATCGGTTCAAGTGGAGGTCCTCGCACCGAGTGGCGAGCATGTTCATGCACACGCGGTCCTGCGTGAGCTCGCCAGTCTTGCGATAGTGCGCACGGACCTCAGCCAGTCGAACGGCGAACTCTTCCAGCGTCAAGTCATCGACGTTGCCGAGCTCGGCACTGCACCGAACCGCTGGATGGCGCCCATGCAGGTGCCGATGCGACGACTTGGACAATAGTAGCGCTCCGTCGATATGGTGTATGCACGCTGCAACAAAGAGCAGGCAACCCATAAGCATGGTGAGCAAGAACAGTGGCTTCCTAGAAAGTGTTTTCTCGGAGAGTTCTCGGGGATATGTGAAGCAGTGGTTCGTCAACTCCGCGGAACCGTCGTACTCGGGAGGCGCGGCAGCAAAATATCAGGACCTTTCTCAGTGCATTTTTTGATCCATTTTGAAACAACTTCTCGCTGCGTTGTGGTGGGCACTGCAGTCTGTGCCATGGCGTCCCTTGACACGTGTGCGGTCGTGGACGCGGGCTCGTGCTTCTTGCGCTGCGGCTGGACGCACGACGGCGGGCCAGCTGTCATCAAGCCGAGCGACTGGGCTCCGGAGGACGCGCTGATCGAGCTCGAGGATTTTGAGCTGGTAGACGAGTGCGCCGTCGTGCTGGGCCACAGGCCGGACTTGTCGCCGACGGAGCGTGCGCAGCTGGCTGCACGGATCTTTTCGCTCCCAAACGTGTTCGCGCTCAGCCTCTGGCCTGCACCGCTCCTGGCCATCTACAATGCTGCCTTCGACACGGGCATTCTCGTGGACGTTGGCTACAGCGCCACATTCGTGTGGCTGCTCTGCGACGGGCTCGCGGTGCTCGAGGGCGCGACGTTGCACCCCCTCGGCGGCCAGCACCTGGCGAACGGCAGCACCGCCGACGCCAACTGCGACGCCCTCTTTGAACCGCGCCGTGCCGGGCTCGAGGCGCCATGCGGCGTGCCCGAGGCTATCCTTCGCACCGTGGCTCTCGCGGACCGAAGCGTGCGCACGAGGCTTCTCGGCCATGTGGTGCTCGTCGGGGGTGCCTCGCTGCTGCCCGGCTTTGCGACGCGTCTCGAGGCCGAGCTCACGCGAGACTACGCCGAGATCGTCCAAGCTGCGGACGCTGCCAGCGCGCTCAGCGGCTCACGTGCTCTTCGCGGGCCCCATTCGCCTAAACGGGCCTGGGCAGACGAGGGCAGCTCGGGCGCTCACGACGGCGCTTCAACCTCGTCCGTTGCGTCCTCATCGGCGCCCATGACGGCGCGCGTGGTCGCGGGGCCCGAGCGCCGACTGGCCGCGTGGCTCGGCGGCGCCGCGCTGAGCGCGCTCAACTCGGCGCGGGCGTGCTTCGTCAGCCGTGAAGTGTGGGAAGGGTCCACCCAGGGGGGGGCGCTCGACACGGCGCGCGGCGCCTCGAGCACTGTGGAAGGTGAGTCCACGTCACTCGGTCCCGATGCCGCCGCTGCGTCCTTCGATCCCGAGGCCGCCGCCGTGCCTGCCGCACCGGCAGCCGCGCTCACTACGGCGCGCCCCCGGCCGCCGCCAGAGCCGCGCAGCTACACGTTTGGTGAAGGGCCGCTGGGGCTCGCGCTCTCGGATGAGCGCGCACAGGACGGCGCCGTGCGCGTCGTCGTCTCGAGTGCGCCGGCCGCCGGCAGCCAAGCGCATGCGAACGGGATCGTCCATTTGAGCGTCCTCGTGGGCATCAATCATGAGAGCGTCATCGGGCTGCCCAAGGACGCGCTGATCGACAAGATCAAGGCGTGCACTCGCCCCCTCACCATGCAGATGATGCTTCCCGCCAGCGATGAAGACGTCGACGTCGACGTCGTCGCGCCCGCGGCGGCGCCCTTAGCCGCACCTGCGCCGGCGCCGATGCCACAACAAGCAGCGCCTTTCGCTCCGCCTCCTTCGGCGCCGGTAGCGCCCAATACGGCGCTAGCGCCGGCAGCGCCCAATACGGCGCTTGAGCCGTCCGCTCTGCCCGCTGCGTGGCTCTCAATCGAGTGCCGCTCGGTGGAGGCGGCGGAGGCGCACGAGCGCTCACTACGGCGCGCCGATGGAGGGGCGTATGTGGAGCACTGGCACGCTGCCGCGTTGCGCGCGCATGCGACCGCCGCCGCGGCGCGCGAGTGGTGGGTGGCATCTTTGGTCAGCGGAGGGGACGAGGAGCGAAGGCGCATGCGAATGTTGCAGAGGGAAGTGGTGCTCGCGCTGACCGAGCTGGCCGTTGGGTGTGTGAAGCTTCACACCTCCGCCCCGCCGCCGCCCTCGAGGGCGCTTGCCTCTGCGGGTCTGATGGAAGGGGGAGCGGCAAAGGCCGCGAGTCCATCCAATCTGGCGCACGAGACCTCGAATCTCGCACACGAGATCTGCAAAGGGGCCATCGGCCGCGCCCTCGGCGGCCTGCGAGAGGCGGCGGGGGAGCTGCTACGTCTGGGCGAGATCCCGGGAGATTGGGGCGAGATCCCGGGAGATTGGGGGATCCCGGGAGATTGGGGCGAGATCCCGGGAGCAGCCGACGATGCGCCGCGCCGGCAGCGCGGGCTGCGCATGCGACTCACAGCGAGCTGGGCTGTCAGTGCGCTCACCACCTCCCCTGTCGACGAGCGCCGCATCGACGCGCTGGCATGCAAGGTGCACAGCGCTTTCGGGAGGCGCAACTGGCGATGCTGGTACGACGCCTTGCGTGCGGAACGCGAGCACTTTCGGAGCGTGCTCCGGCCGCGGGCGCAGTCGTGGCATCGGCGGAGCGAAGGCCTGCGTCTCCTGCGCACCCTGCGCACCCTCGTTGAGGACGCGCGGCTCGAGGCGCACCGATGGCGGAGCTCCGGGGAGTGGCGAGCCCAACAGCTGGGTGCGCTGGGCCTGGGGCGGTGGGTGCGCACTGCTGACACGTGCCGAGCCATCCAAGAATGCGCCAGATGTGAACGGGAGCTGCTCAAGTGGAGAGTGAGCCTGTACACGGAGCGAGCTTGGACTGTCTGGAGTCGCAGCTGGCGCCACCGGCGTGACTCAGCCAAGCTCGCGCGCAAGGTGCGCCGCAGCTTTGCCGGCTGGCGACTCTGGGTCGTTCTCTTGCGCGTAGCGGCCCGCCGACGGCACGAAAAGTTGCTTGGGACACTCGCTCTCTGCACTCACGCGAAGGCATGCGCGCGCGAGCTCGAGCGGAGCTTGCGCCAGTGGTGCGAGCGCGTGGTCGAGCTCCGTCGAGTCAACGAGGCCGTCGCTCGGCGCGCGAGCAAGGCCTTGGCGGAGGGGTTTCATTCATGGAGCTGGGGTGTGTGGCATCGGCGCACACGCCTCCTCGCCTCGTTGCGCGAGTCGCAGCTGTGCAAGCTCGCCGACGAGCACGCGCTCGAGCGACTGTGGCGCTCGCACTGCTTGCACGCGTGGCGCGCGCTGCGAGGCGAGGGCGCCAAGTGGCGTCGTGATGGGCGCCTCGCGTCCGAGGCGCTCAGGCGGAGCGTCCTTCGCTTCCAATTGCGCAACGAGTGGCGGCGCATGCTGCAACATTGGAGGGCGAGCGTCGCGCGCGCACAGCACGCGGCGCAGGTGCGTGCGGGGGCGCTCATCCAAGGCATTGCAAAGCAGATGCGCCTCGATGCCTTTCAAGCGGACGTGCGCCGGCAGCAGCAGCAGGCGGCGGTGCGGCGCTGGCGCTCGGCGGGCGTGAGCGACCGATGGCAACAGATGATGGGCGAGATTGAAGCGTCGTGGCGGCAGCCGCGCGTGTACGCGATGCGCGTCCGACGATGCATGCAACGCTGGAGTCAAAGGGTTGCGCAGATTCCCCTGCACGTGCGCCTGCGAGCCACTGGGTTGCTCGCGCGCCGCGCACGCGGGAAGCAAGCTGAGGCGTGGCGACAGTGGCGGGCCGAGGCGCAGCATCGCGCCGCCTCACGTCGTATCGAGGAGCGCACACGCCGGGTTCACACCGCCGCCTTCAAGGCCCACGGCGGCTCCGCTTTGCACCCGCCCAGCTTCGAGCAGCAGTACCCGTGGACCGAGTGGGCGCGGCAGCGGCGGCAGAGGCTCGAGGGGGCCTTGTCTCGCTGGCAAGAGGAGGCTCAGCGGCAGGCACAGCGGCTCGAGGCACAGCAGAGCCTCCGAGGGCTGGGCGAGGGGCACGCTTGGGCGGGCCGGCTGCAGGGCCTCGGCCTCGGACCTCAGCACATCGCGCAGCTCCTGGACGCGGCCATCTATGGCTACGCGGGTGGTACCGCCGCGTCCTTGCCTGCCGCGCCCGCCATTCTGGCCAGCACGACGCCCAGCACGACGCACGGGGCGGGCGCGCCACGTCACAGCCGGGTGGCAGCTGTCTCGTGGGATTACGAGTAGACTCTCCGAGCGCCACGTCACAGCCGGGTGGCACCTGTCTCGTGGGAGCAGACTCTCCGAGCGCGCCGCATATCGGCGCTTATCTGCGCGCCCGCCACGAACCGAACCACACGGCTCTCGTTCTCGGGGGCACGCGCCTTTAGAAGGCTAAAGGGGTGCCGCGCGTTTCACAGACAGGACTTAGCACTTACAACTCGTAGTGTTGACGTATCAGGTAACCGTTTACAGGGTCACGGCTCAAGCGGCGCTCAGACTCTCACGACCGACGAGTACAATATCGTTTCAGCCTGTCTGCTCTTCCTTGTGATGGTTATTGTGATGGTGCTTCTTGGTGCGCTGTCCGCTGAAAGATAGATGGTTCGGAGACGGCGCCTGCATGCACGCGCACCAGCATGCACGCGCACCAGCTCGGATGCGCCGCCGGGAGGCTGAAGAAACTGGCAGGCCTCGGGCAGACAACAGCACACGACACCTCCCCATGCACCTCCCCCTCCTCCCACGTGCCGTGTCGACATCTGCTCACCTCCTGTCCCCCCGCCGCCACTACGCCGACTCGGAATGACTCCTACCACTCCCGGGCGTCCTTGCGCGTGTATTCTTTGAGCGGATTCGATTCGGACCCTGGGTGGGACCGGGAGCGGGGACGTGGGAGCCGTGTCTTTTCCATGGTCTTTTCAATTTTAGTCTTTCAGTGGAACATCCTCATCATCTCACTGTCATCTCTCCGTGCTCTCAAGTCGTGCCACACCCACCATATGCACACACCCACCATCTTCAGTCCAAGCACGCCCCGCCATGCTCATCGCTCAACCACATCTTCTCTTCGAGTCGCGGCTGACGAGGTACGGCATGATGATGTGCATCCACAGGTCCGCAGGCAGCCGGGCGGACTTGCTGTGGCCGATGAGCATCATCTGCACCGCGTATGCGCGTGCGGCCGCGGGGAACAGTGAGTGCGTCTCCGGGCTCCACGGCTGCGCGGCCTTGAGCACGAGCGCCGCGGGCGTGCCGTTGGGCGCCTCGCCCTTTGCATGCAACTCGCAAGCGAGAGCGAGCGGCGTTAGATCGCCCTCCTGGTCCTTGGCGTTGATGCTGGCGCCAGCACGAAGGAGGGCGAGCGTGCGGGAGGTGGAGATGACAGCGATGTGGTGAAGTGGCGTGGTCCACTTGCAGGAGTCACGGAGCCACGCGGCGAGGGTGAGGTGGCCATGGAACTTGGCAAGCGCCTCTGCCGTCTCGTGAGTCTTCTGACTTCCAAAGGAGAGGTCAAAGTGGCGCGATGCGCCGTACGAGGATAAAAGCTTCGCAGCGGCCAGGTGGCCATACTGGCAGGCGCAACTCATGGGTGTATGGCCATCTTTATCGCTGAGGCTCGCGTCGGCATCAGATTCGAGGAGCACGGTGGCGGTGTGGATGTGGCCATTGAGAACGGCAAGCAAAAGAGGTGTATCGCCATCTTCATCGCAGCAATCTACATCCTCGCCCCCGTCGAGAAATGCGCGCCAAAGGCGGCCAACGCAAGCGTGGCCGAAGTGCAGTGACCATCACTCAGTGGCTCACCTCTCACCCCACGACCATGAGCAGGCCGCCGTGCGCGTCAGTGGCATGGTCACACGCGCGCGTCTGTGAGTCGGTTCGATTCTGGCGGTTCATGCTCGGGTCCAGAGGGGGACGTGCGTGGCGGTGTGACCGTGTCTGTCCCGGCTCGCCCTCCCCTGGTGCCGGTGTCGGGTAGCAAGGGTAGTGCTTGGGTTAGTAAGTATATCCGCGCTGTCCATGTCGCCCCGCACCTACACGCGACGACCTTCACAACCCGAACAGTCTCAAGCGGGGTTTTGTCACGTTGCATGCATGCAAGGATTCCTAAACTTGCCAACGCCGGTTATCGTTGTTTACCATGCTCAACGCCCTGCTCGTGATTCTCACGCTTCCTGCGCTGCTTGCGGTCCATGGCTATAATCATCACGCATCGAGGGGCTTTGCGCACTCGTGTGCAACCTCGCACTTGCATTCTAGAGAGACCGTGCGATTGATGTCGGGCGCCAGGATGCTCGCTAGCTCCATGCAGACATGTATGAACTAATGTCTGAACTAAAACACTGTACACTCCCAGCCCCTTGCCGCCGCCGTCGCTGCCGCCACTTCCTCCGCCGCACGCCCGGATGTCGCACACCGCACGCCGCTGTGATTTATCCAAAGGCGACACACCACCACCACATCTCGAGGTGTTCGGCTTCCTCGAAGCGCGCGCGGGCCTCGAGGGCGCGTCGCACGTGCGGCGCCCACCACACCGCGCGCGACAACGCCGCCGCTACGCTCCATGCGGCCGCCCGAGCGCGCTGCGCCTCGAGCTCGACCGCGAGCATGGCTCCAAAAAGAAGGAGGCGCGCGTCGCCATCCAAACGGCGCCGCGTGCCACGCCGCACAGCGCGGGGCCTTGCGGTCGCTGGCACCTTGACCAGCAGCACGCACTGTGCGCCTTGGGCGCTTTGCCAACGCACTGATAAGCGGCCGGCACTGTCCAGGGACGCCGTCCCTGGAGCGGTGATGCCGCCATCCACGCGCTGCTTTGTCGGCCCCGCCCCCAGCTGTGTCGCCGGGTTCACCGTGCGGAGGAAGACGTCAACGGCCGCGCCTACCCACGCGCCGTAGAAGAAGGCGTCCCAGTCCACCAGGTCGACGTTGATCTGCACGGCCGAGAAGCCGCCGAGGGCGGTCCAGGCCAGCCCGCCCTCGACGACGACGACGTACTCGGCGTGGAAGAGGCCTCCGCCCGAGCTGATCGCGATGCTGATGGTGGCGGCGGTCGTGCCCATCGAAGGGGTGTAAATGTAGGCGAACGTCAACCTCAATGAAAAAAAACCATTGTCATTTGCATGCACGCTAAACGAACTATTTTCCGAGAAGGGTTCGTCTGTTAAGGTCGGTTGTGGCGTGTGAAACCGGTTCATAATGCTTGGGGTCTGTAAACTCATTGGACGCACGGGCGCTCAGAAGGACGCGTACGTGAAGGGGGGCGAAACTCTCGCCGATGCCAATTGCGATGGCGCCCTCGAATCCAGCACGCATGCACCCCGCTCCATGAACTTAGCGATCCCGTCAGCGTTCAGCCGTACTTGCGCACAGAGGCACACAGTTGCGCCGATCGCAACCGGAACTGGTGTCGGTCTGCCTCCAGCGTCCTTAGCGCGCTTCAAATACTGAACCTTTCGGCGGTGTCATGCGGTGTGCTGGAGGCGAGAGACTCCCTCGTGACGCTCGAGGATGCGTCCACGTTCACGCAGGAGACACAAGCTTTTTCAGTTGTCTGAGTCGTGGCTGCAGGGACGTGCTCGTCGCCAGGCTTTCCCGACCTGCACTCATATCTGATCACGTCTCTCATAGCGCGAGCCGTGCCCAGGGTTGTGATCTTGGGCGGAGGAAGCTCCTTTCGTGCGACCTGCTCAGCGTCTTCCTTCCTCGCCACCGCCACGGTTGGCAATCTGCCGAGTGCCACAACAGTGTCGTTTCTCGCCCACCGCCGTCGTCACGCGGCGGTGGCGTCGAGAGACTTCTTTTGCGTTCCCTTTGGGGGGGCGCGTCAATGGGCGCGTCTGCCGACAGAGTACATCTTTTAAAAGCTGCCACCGCCGCCACCCTCATCGCCGCCATGCCCACCAGCACCATCACCTCCGCCACAGATAACACCACCCTCGCCGCCGCCCAAACCGCCGCCGCCCTCGCCGTCGCTGATGTCGCTTCTTCCGTTCTAGCCACCTCTACCTCCGCCTCTTCTACTTTCACCACCACCGCCCTCGGCGCAGCCCTCGCCGCCGCCCAGGCCGCGCGCCATCGGTCGTCCCCTCCGCCCCCGTCTCGCCGCTGCCATCCTTGCCACCGCCGCCCAAACTCCCTCCAACGCCACTTTCACCCTCGCCACCTTTTAGTCAATCGCCTTCGCCACCGCTTGCCTGCGTTCGTGAGCACCCAGATCTCGCTCGAGATCTCGCCGGTGGTTGCGCTGATCGCCGAAAAGATAGTCAAGCTGCTCAGACGCCCGCATGGCGTCGCTTTCTCGTTGGACATGGGTGCTCACGAGCGACAGGCCACCATTGAGGCTTTCCTTTTGTGGCGTCACGCCCCCCGGCACCGCGCCCATTCGCTCCTTTTTCGCTGCTCCCATTGATAACCACGTCAAGCAGGCACTCCACTGCTTGTCGTGAGTGGCGGGCCGCTGGATCCGCGGCTCTCCTCGAGTCACCACCCAGAGTTATAGCCGCCGGCTCGGCTGAGACGCGTGCGCTTGCCTATTGAGCACAGGCGCGTGTGTGCGAGCGAGCTGAAGCGCGTGGCGGACGCGTGGCGCGTCCGGCGCGCGCGCGTGTACTCGCCAAGGCGTGACGCCCTCGCCACGATGAACGTTGCACCGCAACACTCAGTGCAGCGCGCTCTTTAGACGGCCATCTTGCAGCCGCTCCGAGACTCCAAAAGTGGAAGACGCCAACACGAGACTCCAAGAGGCACTCCTCGGCTGGCGAGAACTGATGGAGACACAGAAAACGAGCGTCGCGAGCTTCGTTGGCACTCGAGCGTAGGTCTGCGCACCGCAACGCACGCTCCTTTCTGTGGCGACCAGTTCGTCCGTGTTTCTCACGGCGACCGAGCGTGGTCACATCTTGGGCAGCACGAGCGTGCGCGGTATCATCTCCGAGTCGAGCAACGACACGTACCTCATCGTGTCCACGTCATCTCCGCATGGCCTGTACTACGTCCCTGTCACTCTCGACGCTCGACCTTTGGCATGCGGGCCTTCTCCTCCGTGGCGCGTGCGAGTCATACGACGGGCTTTGGGGAAGGGCTGAATTCCTCGTCGCGGTTTATGCGGACCGAGTTCCAGATCCTCTCGAAGTATGCCCACTCATTGGCTTCCTCTCCTGGGCTCAATTGAAGAATTGACACCGTTATGACACCGGCTGGCCATCGACCCCGGCTCCTCCGAGTACCCGACCATACCCGCTCGAGTCGGCGTCGGCGCTGTCGGCAAGCCATCGTGCAATCGCGCGGCACGGCCGGTAGCTCGAGCCGCACCATGCGGGTCTGTCCTTCAGGACGGTGGCCGAGTGCGCGCGCCGACGGCGGGGATGAGTGTGGAGTGGGTGTCGAGGGCGGCGGCGAGGGGTAAGTCGGCAGTAAAGTGCTGGGCGGCGGCGGTGGCGCCGAGCGCTCTGCGACCGCATGACCGGCGGGACTCGACGCACCTTGTGTCTTACTGCCACATCTACGACGCCCCGTGCGTGCCGCCCCGTGCGTGCCACTTCGTGCTTGGCGGCGAGGTGCGCACTCCGCACTCGGCGCTGATGGCCTCTGATGATTGCATGCTTCGGCTTGGCTGATTGCTCTCCTCATCAGATGAGCACTTTGGCGATCTTCGTCCCCGTTCGCGTCAGTGTCGCACGAGCGTGCTGGGGTGATGCTGCTCGCGGACACGGGTGGTGCCGTGGGCGCCCTGTCCGCGTACCTCGACGCTCGGCACGCCGCCGCCGCCGCCCAGCTATGAGCGCGGCTTTCTGGGGGTCGGTGGCTCGAGCGCACGCCGCTGCTCGAGAGCATCTGCGCCTCGACTACTTTAGAGGCGTAGGTCAACTGCTGAGCTGCTACCGCATTACCGCATCGGTGGCGCTCATCACGGTGTCGTCGTGGCCGGAGTTGGCGCCGGCGCGGCCGGTGGCCAGGTGGGCTTGCCCCTCGAGCATCTCTAGCCAGGCTGCTTGCCCCTTGACCTCGCCATCCCTCGTGCCTTGAGCTTCAGCGGCATGAACAAGTAACCACGGAGGCTACAGCCGCGCGCGCCGCTACCTCGCAGACCGCGGACGGATTCGGTCAGTGCGGCCGTGCAGTCTTCGGCGGTAGCGCTGTCTTGGGTGACTGCGCCGTTTTGGGCGGTAGCGCGACGAGAGCGAGTCGACGCGTGTCAGTTTCCCCACAAGATCGTACTAGCGCGCCGTTGCCGCGCGGCTCATCCGAATGTAGAAGCCCGTACGCGATTGCCTCTGACTGCCTTTGATTTGATCCATGATTAAATCGGATGGATTCTGAGTGGGTCTTGATGACCTCTGAGTTCCTGCTCTCAATCAAGCGCCTCTCCACCAGATGCTTATTTTTGTTCCCTTCTATCATGACCTCGGCTCAATCCACTGCTGCTCTGAGTGCCACTGCAGGT
>ENA-UOUZ01002038-UOUZ01002038.1-mixed-culture-metagenome-genome-assembly--contig:-NODE-2038-length-11748-cov-107.248439_pt1 | contig 11748 bp, 17 predicted proteins | sample MGYA00238154_ERZ761575 | MGnify/ENA primary metagenome ERZ761575 (study PRJEB28896, sample SAMN07631632) | mixed culture metagenome | isolation source: Freshwater growth medium | place: USA...
GTACGGAAGGAGGAGCAGAAGGCGGCGGGGGCAAGCGACAAGCGAGAGCGGATCCCGCAGCCTCGGCGCCAGATCGGCAGACGGACGCGCAAACGGACCTCCTCTGAAGCCGGTACCGTTAACACGACAGACGTGGGTTCGTTTTCTTCTGGTTCACAGTGGGGTGAAGAAAACTTGACATAAATTCTATCCACTTCCAAAGAACTTCCACAGCGGCGGTTCACGTGGCAGCTTGGCGTGGCCATTGGAGCTATGTGGGGATCGGTGGGTATAGCCAAGCATCAAGGCCAAACGAGCGCCTGCACCAGAAGGATGCCATTCGTCAAGACGTTGAGCGAAAACTGGACGAGCAGCAGAGGGTTACCACCAGCAAGCTTTGCGGTCGTGAAGACTCGCATTGCGTTGCCGGCGGTGGAGAGCGCAGCCGAATAGGGCGACCAGCCGCCGCGTGACTGCGCTGCAAAGTTCTTCAAAATCTGTGGCAGCAACGCGCCAGTTGTCACGACAGTCGAGGCTGTCTGCAGGCGCACCAGCACCGCCTTGGGCACGAGCATCGCCACCACGAGCGAGACGATTGGAACGAGGGAGATGGCAAAAAAGTGGTTTTGGAACACGCAAATGAGGGTGAGTAAGATCGTCGCCTGAACAGAGAGCGCGGCAAAGTCCAAGTACGTCGATACCGGATAGCCCATCCGCACGTTGTATATGACGAAAATAAAGAAGCCAGCGAGCTGAAGCGCCCATGTGGTGGCCGACATGCCCGCCACGTCCTTGGTGCGCAGCAGGCTGATGATCATGGGTGTGTAGATGGTCAGCGAAAAGGCCGACAACAGCCAGCCGAACGCACTGGCAAGGAGCTTGCCGCCTTCAAACGAACCTTGCTGCATCTTGCTGTCACTGCCCGCGCGGCCGCCGCTGCTGCCTGCACGCGACGCTGCTACGAGAGCTATGGTAGCTGGTGGGGCTGCCTGTCGCCGCTGCAAAGCCGTGACGGGGCCGCTGAAGGCCGATGTGAGCACGGGGTGGCTTAGCAGGAGGCCGACGGCGGCATAGTGGCGCTTCCTCGGGTGCATCGGGCTCGAGTAGCCATCCAAGGAGCACCAGTGGGTTTGATGTGGGTTTGATCGGGGCTTAGTCATATTCATAATGAATTCATTATGAAAATGTGAATTAATATTAATTCATATTAATTCACATCACACCAACATTCAACCCATCAGTTTCACAGTCCAAGATAAACTCGACACCCATGAAGACACGTGTCTCGTGCGTCTCCTCATCACTCTCTTCATCATCACATGCATAGCCGAGCGCTCGTGCCGCTGTGCACGTCGCATCGGCTGCTTTCCGGAGTTATACTATCCCTATCTAGGGACACCTCCACGACAGCTAATTCAATAATGGCCGACTTTGCAAGAATAGACGCCAAGATTGACAGAACGGTGCGCGCCACCGGCATCGGGTGCCCACCCGGCTGCGGCAAATGCTGCACCAGCCCGACGGTCGATTCCTCGGAAGCCGAGCTTCTGCCCCTGGCCCTCGAACTGATCCGACAAGGAAAGGCCGAAGCGGTCTTGGAGCGACTGGCGGCGGCGAAGCAAAACGGAGATCCAACATGCGTCCTCTTCCAGCGCACTGTGCCAGACGGTAGCTTGGGCAGATGCGGCATGTACGAGCACCGGCCAGGGCTCTGCCGCCTCTATGGGTTCTCGGGGGCGAGGTCCGAGACTGGCGAGCGCGAGTGGCGACCGTGCAGTCACATGCGAGCGATGAAACCTGAGATGGAGGCCGTCCTACGGGAGCCACCGCCCGAATGCATGCCCGTGATCGCCGATGAGCTTCGTCACCTCCGCAGCAGCTATGGCAGCCCTTCGGACCAGGCTCCCATCCCAATCAACGAGGCTCTGAGCCGGGCGATATCGCGTCAGCTCACAAAAGCGATGTACTCACAGTACGCCGATGACGATGATGATGCAGGCGCGGCACCGAGTTCGCCCGCAATCCAAAAGTAACGCTGACGCACTCGGTTTTTGAGCGCCCAGATCAGAGATCTCGAAAAATAGACACGTACAGTCGAGCCGCTGCTCATTCTGAAGATGTGGATCGTATAAGTGCACACCCGCTTCCTAAGAATCTAGAATGTATTTTAATTGTTTTTGGTGTCCGCGTCTCGACATTCACATTGGGGGCATCACTACTCACCAATTGGAATATCTGCTGACCGCATTGCTCCGAGAGAGGAGAGTGAAGGCAAGTCGCGCTACAATGTAATGGCTCGCCAAAAAAGGCAAAGAGCCGAAAGATTGCCGAAAGAAGCCGGCGGGGGTGCGCCAGATCGCGATGGCGATTATGGGGTGCAGGCTGCGTCGTGGGATGTCGCGGAGATGGCCCTCACTACGGAGTGAGCCGGTGCCAGGACCTCTCGGAGATTTCACGCACGGAGGTTAACGTTTCGGCAAGTTCCACTAGGGTTGTAGGGTACTAGCCCTTGGTACTAGCTACGTAGCTAGGGACTGCTTGGTGGGCGCCCGATGCCGAGAGACCTACGGGTAGTATCGGTTGGGCACCCAGTACCGAGTATGTCCCGTGTGTCCCGGCTCCCCCCGGTGTCATTTTACCGGTACCGACTTTGACTTCACGCAGGCTTCAGCTCTTCACGACGAAGCTTGGCGAACCAACTAATATGTTCGGCCTCATGAAGGGCACCCTGGCCGCACGAATGCCGGCCAACTCGCCGCGTGCTCGCGATTCGAGCGATGATGAGCGCTCAGAGCGTCATAGTATGTCATCCGAGGATCCCAGTACGCCCAGATCATCGCCGACTCGGTCAGATCCGCTCGGGCTGCCAGCGGGCTTCCTGAATGCGTGCGCACATCGCTGGCCGTTGCGCACAGGTGGACGGGCGCTCCAGCACCGCGCGGGTCCCGATGCGTACGCAAGACTGCTAGCGGATCAGATTTCTGAGGAGGACGCGGAGCAGATTCGCATGGATGTCGAGCGTTCCTCTGTTGACGGCCTGGAAGAGCTCTCCCCCGAATCGCTTGATGCGCTGGCCTTGTGCGAGGCGCTCTCGCGCCTGCTGCACGCCTGGTGCGCTCGCCGGCCTAACGGCTACTGCCAGGGCACGAATTTTGTGGCGATGGTCCTCCTCGTCGTCTTCCTGCGGGAGGCGAGCACGTCGGCGGGCAGCGACGCGGCGGCCGCACACCGCTCAGAGGAGACCGCGTTCTGGACATTTGTGGCCGTGATGGAGCTCATCCTGCCGGACGACTTCTACGCACATCCGCTCATGCCCGGGCTGCAGCGGGAGGTGCGCACTCTCTTCTCGCTGCTCGAACTCGTTCGCGTCGATCAAACCTTGGCGGAGAGCTGGCGTGACAGCAACTCGATGGGCTGGCGCGACGTCGTGCGGCTCGCCGCGTACAAGTGGCTCGTGCCGTGCTACGTCAACATGCTCCCGCTGCCCACCCTTCTCCTCTACTGGGATCGGCTCTTCTTGCGAGGTGCCCACCGCGCGGCGGCCGATGGCGGCGGCGGCGGCGGCGGCGGCGGCGGCGGCGGCGGCGGCGGCGTTGCCGGCGCGCTGACGGTGGTGGGCAGTGGCGGCCCGAGTGCGCGCGTGCAGTACGAGAAGCCGGCCGCCCACCTACTGCTTGCCATCGCCCTCATTCGCATCGCGCTAGCCGAGAGCACTCAGCCGTCGTCATCAGGGTCATTCAGCCCGCAAGGCTTGCACTCGCGCTCTGAAGAAGGGCTCGCTCTGGGCTTCAACGAGCTACTTGAGACAGGTATGCGTCAGACGGACGCGGGGGAGCTCCTAAGCCTCGCCCTGAGCGTCGACGTCACGGTGGAGCAGTTGGCATTCACGCGCTCGCGCTTAGAGGACGTTCCTGACTCACCGGCAGGCTTGAGCACTGTGACGGGCACTGGCCGTCGGCCTCGCACGTGCCCCGAGCCGTCTCTGAGCTCTCTGCAAGCCACCACGCTGTGCCTCATGGGACGCTCCGACGCACTGCCGGTGCGGCTTCTCAAGCTCACGATCCTGCTGTACCCTCCGGCGCCGCCGCCCCTTCAGGCCACCGAGCACATGAGCTTCTACTACCCCCGCCTCGTGTCTTCATGTGCCCTGACGGCGACAGCTGTGGGCGTGTGGGCTATAAAGGCGCTCTGGGTGCGAATGCCTTCATGCCCCGGCACAGGAGGGAAAGGAGTAGGTGGAGGAGCCATTGCCTTGCTGCGCATGGACGGCCCACGGTCCCTCAGCCGGCTTGGGTATGATGACAGCGACGAAGGGTCGGGCTCCGCGAGGCCAGCGTCTTAGACAGCGTCGCCGCAACGTCGATTTGAGTTGATCTTGATGACGTTGCACGTTCTCGTTTTGAGTTCTACACGAACTGACAGCGGTCCTGCGTCCCCTATACGGGATTTTATACTACGGCTCTTCTCTAATCCCAGACCCGCAAAGTCGGAGCGAGGTCAAGAGCGGCCTGGTGTGCCACGCTGCACTCTCCGAACAAACTGTTTCGACCGGATTCGAGGGTTGCCGTGCGCCGAGGTCAACCCCACATGCCTCTCGCCGCACCGCCATCGTAGCCGTCTTCATCATCCATTCCTCGCTCAACGGCCTCACCACTGTCCAACATCTCCCGCAAGTCGATCTCGGCCGCCGTAAGCGCAGGTCCAAGCGGCGGGAAGACGTGCTTGCCATGAGCGTCAAGCGTGAGCAGCGCAGGCGGTGCGGAGAGGCAGGCGTAGGGAATGGCTCCTCCATACACATGTGGAAAGTCACTGCCGCCGCGTTTTGCCTCACCAGGAGGTGGAGCCGCCGGTTCCCACTTGATTTTCAGATCCGCTTCGGTTTGCATGGACTCGGCTGAGAAGCGAAGGAGCACCAGGTCTGTGTTGCCTGCAAAATATGCGGCTGCGGTGCCGACAACCTGCTCCGCCGTGGACAGATGAATGAAAGCGTCGTCGAGGCCAGGGACACCCTTGTATGCGGACGTCCACTGCAAACGCGTGCGCCACGCGTCTTCGGGAACCTCGTCGGCCAGTGCGAGCCTGAAGAGTTCCATATAAGTCCGGGTCGGGGTGGCCGGATACGCCCGGAGTCGAGACGCTGGAGCCCTTGGGATGTGGAGTCCGTCGTGCGAACTTGGCTGTGAATGTGCTGCTTACCGGTACGTGTTGTGTGTATTCTTTCCAGTCTCCCTGACCGCCGCTGACCGAACGCTGACCGAACTGACCGAACGCCGTTTCGCGGCCTTCATCTTGTATAACTAATTCATAATGAATGGCAAAAACCGGTACCGGGTACCGAGGGCGTTTAGGTTCTCGTCACGGCTCTGTGCTCTCGGTACCCTGGTCTCTATCAGGGCACTCCGACACAACCGCGGCGCCCCTCGAGTGCGGAAAGTAGGCTCGCATGTGCGTGGCGTTGACGAAGCAGTCGTTGATCACGTCGTTCACCGCGTTACCCCTTGCTTTGATCATGCCGACGTAGCGCATCCCCATCTGGATCATGGTCCGCATGATCCCCTCTCGCAGCCCATCCGCCCGAACCTCAACCAGCACCACGCCCAGCGAGACGGCCGACGGTCGGAACGATTCGAGTACGAGGAGCTCCGAGCCCTCCACGTCGACCGACACAAAGTCGAGCCGGCGCACGTTGAGCTCGGAGAGGCTCCGACCGAGCGGCGCGCATTCGACTGGCAATGTGGCGCCCGAGAAGCCCAAGAGCTCCGACGCAGCCCCTCCCCGGCCCCTGATGCTCGCGGCGGTGGATCGCTCTCGGGTGTAGTTGACCCATTGAGGCGCTTCGCATGCCGCCATGCGCAGGTTGAGGCTCGCCCTCCGATTCATCTTCAGCTGCTCGAAAAAGTATGGATGGCCCTCGACGATCACCTGCCAGGGGCGATGGCAACGCGCGTGTGTGCACGACTCGCGGATACGTGACGGTTATTTAGTGGCCCTGTTCGATCCCCGCGGGCGCGTACGCCACGCCAGCCGAGGCACAGCTCAAAGACCCAAGTATTGGACTCACGTAGACCGTCTACTCCTCCAATTTCGAGGAAGGTACCTTCACGGATGGGCTGGCCGGTCTGCCGATCTGTGAAGAAGGAGCGAAGCACGGCTGCGTCCTCGCCTCGTGCGCTTGAGCACGGCATGAAAAACGGGACGCCGTTCATCAAGCGGAATGAGCGCCAGCCGCGCCCGACGTCAAGGGTCTGGTTCTCGAGTAATTCCGGGACAAAGCCAGGCTTACAATCTCCCACCGGAGGACGGGTGCGCCCGCTGCGCAGCGTCTTTGCCTTGCACCGACCCGTCAGAAGGGTGTCGTCTTGCTGAAAGCTTAACAGCCTAGCCTTGAGTTTCTGGATGTTGCCGGTGGAGCACCCTACATTCCAAGCCTCTAATGGGTGCTTTCCGGAATACTTGTAAAACTCGGCCAGAAGCTCAGCGGGCACCTCCGTCGGACCAGCAATGGAGCCGTTGCAGAATTCGCAGTTTTCGTTCGAAGAATGACTGGAGGTTGGTCCATTTACGGATCGCACCGTTACTTGCGGAAGCAAGCTCTGCCAATCCCCATTTGCATTCGCCACCAAAGTGCGCGCCGCTGCAAACGAGTGGCATTGGCCACCAAAGCACGCTAGTGCCGAGCCTGGCCTCGAGACGGGGCTCGGCATGCCGAGAGGGTGACGAGCAAAATGCACTCGCGTGCGCCGAAGAATTGCTCGTCGAAGCTCGATGCACGCGCACAGCCCTCGTGGAGCCTGTCGGCACCGATTGTCTCCCCGATTTCGCCGACGACGTATACGGAACAGCGCGCCGCCGCGAGCGCATCATTCGATGCGAACTTGCGCACGATTTGGGTCGAGTGTATGAGTGAATTAAAACTCAGATCCTTTCTTGCGGCACTCTTGCGGCAAAACGTGCCGCGTGTGAGCCGCGCGCTCGGAGTTTGTAATTCGCGCTCTCTCCCTCGTCACACGCCCGCCCGCGCGGTTGGCGCACCCACCGTCACGGAGGCTCCAACACATGTCTTCCTCTGAGGAAGCCCAGAAGAAAGCGCTCGCTGCCCAAGTGTACGAGGCGTATCTGAAGCCGCCGCCAGTGCTTGCCAACGTCCTCCTCAAGATCAAGCCGATCATGACGCCGGTCATCAAGGGTGCGTCCATGGGCATCAATCTCATCGGCCCGCTGTACGTGCGGCTCTTCAACGTGGGCTATTACGCGTACGAGAAGCTGCCAGTCGACCTCTTCAACTCGGTGCTCGGCCTCGGTCTGGCCTTTTGCGGCGGCGCTTACTGCTCGTCAATCGCGGCTATCGAGGCATTCCGCATGTCCGGTTGGGAGCAGACGCGCTGCTACCTCCTCGACATCCAGGAGGATGTGAAGGCAGTGTGGGCCGCGCAACAGGCCGACAACGAGAAGGACGCTGACGGGAACACCAAAACGGACGTGGATGAGCTGCTCGACAAAGGTGAGTACGCCGAGCTGCTCAAGCGCAAGCTGGCGGTGACGGCGATGGCGATCAAAGACCCTAGCAAGCTGGCGTTCGCACTCGGCAGCGTGTACACGGCGTGGCTGGCAGTTCAGGCGACGCTGCGGCTCGAGTTTGCCAAGACGATCACGCTCGGCCTCTCGATTGCCGAGCTCGCACAGCCAGCAGCCAACAAGCTCGCCCTGCCGCTGCTGACGCACGTGTTGCCTAGAGAGTATCACCACTGGCTGCCGATGCTGATCAAGTCCGCCACCAAGGCTCTGGGCGTCGCGATCGCGTGGCGGATGCAGGTGATCGTCTCCTCGTACCACCTGGCGCTGCGCGGCGGTCTGCTCTTTGCCCGCTCGCTACTTCGCTGGTCCCAGACGACGGGCAAGCTGCCGAGCTACTCGGAAGAGGGGTACTTCGACGAGGCTCTGGGGTATGCGGTGGCGGCGAGTGGGCTGGCGTTTCAATGGAAGTGTGGCTTCACGCTGCCATTCCCGCTGAACATCATCTTCTTCCCACTCGACGTCGTCGAGTGGTACATTCGCTGGACCATCACCTCCGACGCGCCCATCGCCTGAGTTGATTTTGTCCAACGCTGGATTTGGCCGACGATGTGCGCGGTTAAGGACTTCTAGATTATAGCCGGCCTGCGTCCAAGTACCGTGAAAGTGTCAGTGTGATCCACTCCATTTCCGCACGCGCCTGTGATTGTGGTCCGTGTGGTGCAACATACCGGTCTTCGTCAAAACTTCTCCCCAACGCTCCATCTCCCTTTCGCCTCCTCAATGCCGCGAGGAAAGCCTCGGGGCCGCCAGATCAGCCCCTCGATGGAGATGACGGATGTCTCAACGGCAGCACGACAGCCACCACTAGAGCCACCAAGGCCAAGGAGTATAGTCGATGGCATACTGCGAAATTACCTCCGCTCGCCCCTGGTCCAGCCGAAGCAACAAGACTACGACCGCCCGCCCCTGGTCCAGCCGAAGCAACAAGACTACGAAGTGCTCACAGAGCAGGCTGTGCGCTACCTGCTGCACGAGTCGATGATCGACACGCCACTGGACACCAAGCGTGCGTTTCTCGAGGCCAGAGGGTTTTCAGCTGCGCAAATCGTCGACGCTGTCAAATGCGCAGCTGCACGAGGGGACGAAGCCCATGCCAATAAAAGCGCAACACAGGGTTTCGCAACCCCAACCCCAAAGGGTTACGCAACACAGGCTCTTGCGAATGCGACGCCTTGCGTTCCTTCCGTCGCTCTGAAATCGGCATCACAGCGACGGAAGGAACGCAAACAGAAGGCTGCACGCGGCGACGACTGGAGACAGCCGCGGCTGGGGGCGTGGTTGACCAGCGCGCCTCGTGTGATCGGCTACAAAGTAACCATAAGTAAAGGTTCCTGTCAAGGTTGACAATGTGTGTATGTGGCTGCGGCTACGTGGGCTGTATGTGCGTGTGCGGTCCGGCAGCTGGAGCTGCTCGACTAAGAATCGAATATGTTGTGCGCATGCGTGCTCGTGCTCGTGGTGACCTCGTGTGTTGCAGCTGTAATTCTGTAGCAGAAAACATCGTGCGCGATCATGCATCTCCCGTTACTCACAGCCGACACGCGTCGGCTTACGCGGTACGACGTACACGGGTGCGCTGCGACGAGGTAGCCCTGCTCGAAGCGGGCACACCATCCTCGCCATGATCCTCGCGCCTCTCCGGTTGCGGCCGAGGGCGAGGTGGGCCCGGCCCCGGAGGCTGGCTGCCGGAGCAGCCGGCGGCGTGGAAACCTCAAACCTTACACACGCAACCTCAGCCCATGTTGCACCGCAATCTGCGCCAGTGCCCCCATGCCCTGTCAGTGCCACGTCGCGCGCACGTGCCGCCCGCTGAAGCTCACCTTAGACCTTTGCCTCCAGCGTCGCCCATACCGTGTGCCGAGGCTGGCCGGTCCATGTCTCGCCCACACCGACCTCGGCGTCGCCGCCTCTTATGCCGGGTTCCTTCGCGCTCGCCTGCACCTTTTGTTGTTGTGTTTCCCATGCCTATCTGTGCTGTGGTGCGCCCCCGTGCCGCCTGCTGTAGCCCACCTTCGCCACCAGCTCGCCCATGCCATGTGCCGTGGCTGGCCCAAGTCTCGCCCGCACCTCCCTCGGCGTCGCCGCACTCTTATGCCACATGTGCCGTTGCGCTCGACTGCGCCTCCCTCGGCGTCGCCGCCCTCTCATGCCACATGTGCCGTTGCGCTCGACTGCGCCTCCCTCGGCGTCGCCGCCCTCTCATGCCGTGTGCCGTTGCGCTTGACTGCGCCTTTTGTTGTTGATGCTGTTGCACAAGAATGCTCATGCCTGCAGAACCAAGGATGTGGCAAGAATCAGTCGAGGCCTGACGGGCACAAGTGGAGAGGAGAGTCAAGGCTGCGTTCGACTCTGGGCGCTCTTGTAGGCCTTGCGACGATTCTCAGACGAAGATCAGCAAGGCCACACGAAGACATCGTGCCTCACCAAACCTTCGGCTGAGACCCCAAATGGCCGGGAGAGGACCCGAAGGTCCCCTACACACAGACGCCAGGCTCGCCTACTTCTCCACGTTCGAGAACGCCGTTGTAGGCTGCGTACCAGCGCCCCCGTCCGAGACCAGCTGTTGCTCTGAGTTCGCTTGAATCGAGTTGTCATCCTTGCGCCCGCGCCTTGGCCATGCCTGCCTCCTTGCCGGGGCGCGATGGACGCTGCGGCGGGTCGGAGCAGTCTCCCGCGCCAAGTCCCGCAGAGGAAGGGCCGCCGGCACAGGATGCGACGCCGAGGCCGCTGACGATGCATGCTTTCTTGGCCGGCCCCTGCGTCGTGGTGGTGAGCAGCGTGCGTGAGGCTGACGCATGGGGGACACCGCATGTTTCGTCAGCATGCGTTTCGTCAGCGTTGCCGCCCAGCGTGGCCTCGTCGGCCGTGCGCTTCTCGCCAGTGTGATGCCCACCCTTCTTGGTCGCCATGTTGGCCACCCCCTCTCCCTCATGACCATCGGCGAAAAATCTTGGCTTGAAGTCAATCTGTGACGCAGCAATCGTTGAGAGATAGCTAAGAGATAGCTAGGGTTCGGGTTCCATCGGGTTCGGGTTCCATCGGATACCTTTGACCAGCCATCTTGATAGCTAATAGACCCATAGTTGTCGCATGCTGGATCGGCGATGGCGATGAAGACCTTGTCAATCCGTGGGGTCATCTCGGCGGCTGGAGCGCCGTGTAGGTCTCTTCCCTGCACACTCAAAGGATGATTCTGGTCAACAGTCCAGGGCAAGGGCAACAGGGCAAATAGCTAGGAGGACTTTGAATAGGCAGCGCACTGCGTCAAACAAGGCAGCTTTGGCTTGCATGGGTGTGCGTGATTGGCCAAACTCTGTGAGTAAGGGACGACCTTCAACCGAAAAGACCAGCTTCACGAGGGTTCCAATGCCAACGCCCGGATCTTCCGGAAGACTGATATCATAGTGCAGCTGTTGCGGCCCCGGCGGCTTCTTAGTGATAAGCGTCGTGGTCATAACGGCGTCAACAATGCACGCCTGATCACCAACTCGTTCTTTGACGTACTCACAAACCGCTGGGATGTTCAAGACCTGTAAAGGTAACTCTTGGGAAGATCAGATCGTCTATCAAGCAGAGAGGTTGGGAGGTGAGGAATGGCGCACCTGCTGTTGCATCTCTCTCCACACCAGATTCTTATCCAACGGGAAGTCCTTACGTTGTGTGCGTGCGGGTCCGAGGCGCGGCTGCTTTCTGGATGCAGCTCTCACATGCTGAACCAGGGTGTTTGTAACGGTCAGTTCAGGCAAGGGCAGTGGCGAGGCAGATTTCCATAAGCCAGTGAGCGACGGCGATGCTGACCCAAATGAATCTGCCTCGATTGCGTTGCTAGTAGCGAAACGGGCAGCATGACAAAATGGGCGCTCCGTCTGCCTGCCTTTGTCACCCTGCCTGCCCTTGCCACTCGCCCCTTCATCGCTATCATCGTCATCTTCATCGTCCTCGTTTTCTTGCTCGCCTACGGAGATTCTTGATCCAAAAATCGATTTCCATTCGGCTTTGATGGCTTTGTTCAGCTTGGGGTAGGCCTTGAAGGTGAAGTCCAATGTCCTGCCGTCATACACCATAGGGCTCTCGTTGTACCTGTGGGGAAGTGGCGGGGACGATGAGCACTTGCAGGGGTGGCGGGGGCGGCGGTGAGGGCGGAAGAGCGTCGTGTAGGGAAAGAGTGTTGGATCACGTGTAGATCTCGGTGGT
>ENA-UOUZ01002040-UOUZ01002040.1-mixed-culture-metagenome-genome-assembly--contig:-NODE-2040-length-11741-cov-83.718980_pt1 | contig 11741 bp, 8 predicted proteins | sample MGYA00238154_ERZ761575 | MGnify/ENA primary metagenome ERZ761575 (study PRJEB28896, sample SAMN07631632) | mixed culture metagenome | isolation source: Freshwater growth medium | place: USA...
TTATTAGGGACGAGGCCATCCTAATTAGTGAGAAGGCGGTGCTCGAGAAGGACGCAGCCATCCTTATTAGGGACGAGGCCATCCTAATTAGTGAGAAGGCGGTGCTCGAGAAGGACGCTGCCATCGCCGAACGTGAGGCTGCGGCGGGTGCGGCCGCGGCGGCAGCGGAGGAGGCGGCGGGTGCGGCCGCTGCGGCGGAGGCAGCAGACGAGCGTGCAGCAGCGGCCGAGCGACGCGCGGCGACGGCGGAGGATCGAGTCGCTGCCGCGGAGGAGCGAGCGGCGAAGGCGCTGCTGGACAAGGAGGAGGCGCTGGGGGACAAGGAGGAGGCGCTGGTGGCGGCGGCGGCGGCCATCGTCGCGAGGGACGCGGCGCGCGAAGCCCTCGACGAAGCCATCCAAAGCAGGGACGAGGCCTTCCTAATTAGGGACGAGGCCATTCGGGCGAGAGACGCCGCGCTCGAGAAATTGGCGACGCTCGACACGGCGCCATCGGTGCAGCCGGATGCGGACGTGACCTCGGGGCATATCTCGGCGGCAGCGCCGATGGAGGGACGCGCTGTGGTGGCGCCACGCTGGACCGTAGCGAACGTGGCGTCTGTCAACGGATGGCCGTTGGGGCCCTTGCCCTTGCCCGCCACGCCCACCACGACGCCTACCCCCGCCGCGCACCGACAGCCGCCGATGGCGCAGGGGCGCTCGTCCTCGTTCAAATCGGGAGCGCGCGAAAAGGCGCAGGCGGTCAGTCGGGCCGCACGCGCCCAGCACGACGTCGATACCCTTGGGGAGAGGGGGGAGGGGGAGAGGGCGGCACCGACCAAGGAGCGAGCGCACTCGTGCCCCCCGGCGACCAGCCGCCGCAACAGCCGTGTGGCCTTCTGTGCCGACAAGGACGCGCTCAACACGACGCCCGAGCCGTCGACGGTTACGCGACTCAAGGTGGATGCGCTCACTACGACGCCCACGCCTACGTCCCATTCGAGCGGCGCCCAGCACGGCGCCCAGTACGACGCAAGCGCCCCTCCCGCCGCCACCTACGCCTCTGCTGCCGCCTCTGCTGCCGCGGACGCCGCCTCCACCTCCTCCGCCGCTGCCTCCACCTCCTCCGCCGCCGCCTCCACCTCTTCCGCCGTTTCTTCCACTCCACCTGAGAGCGGCCTCAAGCCACGGAAGCTGCGCGCCGCCGAGCTACAGACGCCCATCTCGGCGCCTCCGGCGGAGCTCGCACCTAATTTGGAACTGCCTCGCACGATCGAGGCGCCGAGATGGGCGCCTGTCGCAAGGGGAGGCGCCGAGATGGGCGCGCTCCAGTGCACGCCGCCGCTGCTCCTTCTGCGCTCAGGCAGCAGCAGCGCCGAGATGGGCACGGTAAACAGCGCCGAGATGGGCACTGTCTGCAGCAGCAGCAGCAGCGACAGCAGCAGCGGCGGCGCCGGCGCCGGCTGCAGCATCAGCATCGGTGCCATCGGCGGCAGCCCCCACACCCCCTACATTCCCAGCAGCATCGGTGCCATCGGCGGCAGTGGCGGCATCCGCATGACGGAGCAGCACAGCATCGGTTGCCAATGGGGAGATGCCATCTCCCTGATTGATCAGGGTTGCCAAGTTGATCCATCCTCTCTTACGTCTCCGAGCGCCGTCCTGAGCTCCTTCACAGCCCCGGCCAAACCGCAATTACAGTCGCAATTACAGTCCGCACCTCGAGACGCCACGTCGAATGCGCTCGACACGGCGCGCGGAGCGTCGTGGCCGTTACCGGCTCAGGTGCGCGAGGCCGTCGCCAACGGCAAGTCGGGTTGCAAGCATGCATTGGCTCAGGTGCGCGAGGACGCCAACAGCAAGTCGGGTTGCATGCATGCATGCGAGGAGCCCGCCTCGTCCCTAATTAGGGTTGCATGCGACGAGCCGTCCACCTTTGTTCCCGCGGCGACTATCGGCAAGGCTTGCGGCATGCATGTGCTTGACGAGCCGTTGTGCGCCGCGCATTCGGCTATGGCCTGCGCGAGTCGCTCTCCCGTGCCCCGAGCCCAGCTGTCCACTTTGGCATTCGGGCCGCTACGACCGCCGTCGCTTCGGATGGATCCGAACGACCTTAACTTGGATCCCGCGAAGCAATGGCCGCGACCCAAATTAAGGTCGTTCGGAAGCCTGCCGGAGTTCCTAATTAGGGACGGAAGCCTGCCGGAGGTCATGGCGCCGTCGACTGCGGCGGCGGGTGCGCACAAGGCGTCGTGCGCGCGGGCGTGGGCGGCGGAGGGGGCGGCGGCGGAGGGGGCGGCGGAAGGGGCGGCGGAGGGGGCGACGGAGGGGGCGACGGAAGGTTCGTTCTCGCGACGGCCGTGGATCGGTCAACGGCCTGGGGTGCATGTGTCGGCCTGCGTGGGCGTTGACGAGTGCGGCCGGCGGTACCGCGTCGTGTTGAGCACGCGCATGCAAGAGGACGACGACGACGACGAGCGGCGCGGTGCGCGCGCGCCCACGACGGCGCTACCAGGCGAGATCGAAGCCGCTCCGCTCCTCGCGCATGCAAGTGCTCAGGATGGCGCCTCGGGCGAGGGCGGAGCGGCGGCGATGACAGCGAGCGATCTTCGGCGCACGATCGCGGCGCGTCTGAGCAGCAAGGCAGCAGCTCTGCAGCCGCAGGAGCCGCAGGAGCCGCAGCAGCAGCCGCAGCAGCCGCAGCCCCTGCGGATGCCAGCACTCGCTGCCGCAGCACCCGCTGCCAAACAAGCCACGGCACCGCTAATTGGCCCTGATGAGCCGCTAATTGGCCCTGATGAGCCGCTAATTGGCCCTGATGAGCCGCTAATTGGCCCCGATGAGCCGCTAATTGTCCCTGATGAGCCGCCAATTGGCCCTGATGAGCCTTCGTCATCGAGTCCTCGTCAGGCTGCTCTCCAGTACTACTGTCGCTTGTCCGGCGACTTTGGTGCTTTCCCCACAGTCCGGCGGCTTTCCCCACAGGAGTCCGGCGGCTTTGGTGCTTTCCCCACAGTCCGGCGGCTTTCCCCACAGGAGTCCGGCGGCTTTGGTGCTTTCCCCACAGTCCGGCGGCTTTCCCCACAGGAGTCCGACGGCTTTGGCGCCGCCGCGGCGACGGTGCTTTCCCCACAGGCGGCAGCTTTCCCCACAGGCGCCGCCGCGGCGACGGTGCTTTCCCCACAGGCGGCGGCTTTCCCCACAGTCGCCGCCGCGGCGACGGTGCTTTCCCCACAGGCGGCAACTTTCCCCACAGTCGCCGCCGCGGCGACGGTGCTTTCGCCACGCGTCACCGCCGCCGCCTCTGCCGACCCGATGGCAGCAGTGGCGGCGGCGGCGTCAGCAGAGGCGCCAGCGGCGGGGGAGGCGGCGGTGGCGGGGGAGGCGGCGGTGGCGGGGGAGGCGGGGGAGGCTGCGGTGGCGGCGGAGCTGGCGGCGGGGGATACGGTGGAGGACGGGGCGCACGCGTCGGACGATGACGATGCCGACGCTTACGCTCTACCCGCCCCCCCAGCCGACGCGCGCCGCCGCAAGAGCGTCCCATCGCCACATGCCGCTCACGACGGCGCCCAGACCTGCGCGATACCGGGCGCTCACGACGGCGCTCCGACCTCCCAAGGCCCCCCATCACCGCGTGCGGCGGGTGCATCGCCACAGCTCCGTTCACAGCTCCGTTCACGTCGTCCTGCCTCCCGCTGCACCCCCCTCTCCGCTCGAAGCGCTCAAGACGGTGCCCAAGCCTCCCGCTGCACGCCCCTCTCTGCTGCCGTTGGCGCCGCTCCAAGCGCTCACGACGACGCCCAATCCTCCCGCGACACACCCCTCTCTGCTGCCGTTGGCGCCGCGGCAGTTGAGGCAGCCAGCCCTGCGGCAGGCCTCAGGCTCTCGTGGTGGCGACCTCTGAGCAGTGGTGGAGCCGGGGCGGCCGTAGCGACAGCAGCAGCAGGCGCAGCAGGCGCAGCAGCAGCAGCAGCAGCAGCAGGCGCAGGTGGGAGCGCAGGTGTTGCCTCTCTATCCGCCGTGTCGCCGGCCATCAGCATGCAATCACCCTATGCCTCACCCGCTCTCGACTCGCCCACCGCCGCCGCCTCCCCCTCCCTCTCCCCGCCCCCCTCGATCTCCCCCTCCACCTCGATCTCCTCAAGACGAGATCCCCTCCTCCACTCTCGCGTCGCGATGGCGGCGGCGGCGGCGCGTGCGATGGCGGCAGCAGATGCGGGGGCGGCGGATGCGAGGGCGGCCGAGGAGGTGGCTGTGGCTCATGCCCTAATTAGGGAGGAGGACGCCCTAATTAGGGACTTCAAGTCGGCACGCGAGAAAGCGACGGCGCTCGATCTGCTTGAGCATGCCTTGCTGCAGACGGCGATCTCGGAGCAATCTCGCACCGAGCTCGAGCGGCAGCGCGAGCAAGCGGAGGCGGACAAGGCGGCGGCCGAGGCGGAGCTCGCCGCGATCTCGGAGCAATCTCGGGCGGAGCTCGCGGCGGCCGAGGCGGAGAGGGCTCTGGCGGAGCGTGAGGCGATCGCGCATGCCATGCGCGCGGAGCAGCTGGCCGATGAATTCGCCGAGCAACTGGCCGCGCGCGAGCACGCGCAGGCCGCCGAGCAGCGCGAGCGGTTCGCGCACGTGCTTCGTCAAATCCAAGCGCAGCACGAGCTGAGCTCCGAGGAGCTCGAGACGGCGCTCGTGGCGCAGCGCCGTCAGTCCGAGGTGCTCGAGACGACGCTCGTGGCGCAGCAGCGTCGCGCGTCAGAGGCGTTAGCGGCGGTACTGGCGGAGGCGGAGCGCGCGAACGCAGAGGTGGGAGGTCCCGCACGAGCTGATGACCCCTGATGACCATCCGATGACCATCTGATGGCCTCTGATGGCCTATGATCACTATCTGATGGCCACATGATTGCGCCCCTCATGAGGTGGAGCAGCTGCCACTGTGGACCTCCGATTGCCTACGAGATTACGCCCCTCATCACCTTTGATTGCGCCCCTATCAGGTGGAGGAGGCAAGCCGGCGTCGCGAGGATGAGCTCGAGCAGCGGTGGCAGAGGGAGCGGGAGGCGCTGCAGCGGGCAGCGGAGCGGCGTGAACGTGAGGCGACGGCGGCGCGTGATGCGGCGTTGGCGGCGAGCGAGGGGGCGGCAGCGGAGCTGGAAGTGGTCAAGGCGGAGGCGGAGGCGGGAAGGGCGGAGGCGGCCGCACGGCAGCGACAGGCTGAGGCGAGGGCGAGGGAGGCGGCGGCGCGGGAGATGGCGGTGAGGGAGGAGGCGGAGAGGGAGGCGGCGAGGGCGGCGGCGATGGTGGAGGAGGCGGCGAGAGAGGCGGCGGCAAGGGAGGCGGCGGTGAGGGAGGAGGCGGCAAAGGAGGCGGCGGCGGTGAGGGAGGAGGTGGCGGCGAGGGAGGCGGCGGTGAGGGAGGCGGCGGCAAAGGAGGCGGCGGCGAGGGAGGTGGCGGCAAGGGAGGCTGCTAGGGCGGAGGCGCAAGATGAGGCGCGGCGCGCGTCCCTAATTAGGGAGGAGGTGATTCACGAGGCCGCGAGGCTCGCCGCCACCGAAGCTGCCGCCGAGCTGGCGGCGGTGCGGACGGCTGCGAGGGAGTCCCTAATTAGGGAGGAGGAGGAGTCCCTAATTAGGGAGGAGGAGGAGTCCCTAATTAGGGGCGTAGACGAGGCGGCCGAGGCGCCGAGGGAGCAGGCAGCATGGGCGGAGGCAGCGAGGTCGGCGAATGAGGCGGCGGCCAAGGCGGCAGCCAAGGCGACGGCCAATGCAGCAACAGTGGAGGCGAGGCGTGCGGAAGCTGCCGCGCGCGAAAGTATTGATGTCTCCACCCGCATTCGGCTCAGCATTGCCGCCGAGGCCGCCGAGGGCAATACGGCCATGGCGGAGGCGGCAGCGGAGGCGGCAGCGGAGGCGGCAGCGGAGGCGGCAGCGGGGGCGGCAGCGGAGGCGGCAGCGGAGGCGGCAGCGGAGGCGGCAGCGGAGGCGGAGATCGCGTGGCGGGTAGACGCGGTGACTTCGCATCTGCTTCGTTCGGAGCTTCGTCTTGTCGAAGCCGGGCTGACGTACTTTGCGTCCGGCGGCACTCGCGACTCCCTCGGCGGCGCTTCCCTCTTCCTTATTAGGGAGCCCTTCCTTATTAGGGAGCCCTTCGACGGCGCACGCGACGGCCTGAGCGAGCAGGTGAGCAACGAGTGGCTGTGTGGGGAGTGCTTGGCTCTGATTGCCACTGATTGGCTTTGTGGGGAGTTCCCCTGATTGGCTTTGATTGCCACTGATTAGCTTGTGGGGATCTCCACTGATTGGCTCTGATTGCCACTGATTGGCTTTGTGGGGAGCTCCACTGATAGGCTCTGATGGCCACTGAATGCCTCTGATGGCCTGCCGTTCGATGCATGCAGGTGGGCTTCGAGCTGCTGTGTGGGGAGCTTCGCCTCGGAGAGGCAACCTACAGCGCGGCGGTGGAGCGGACTCGGCAGCGAGCGCTGTGGGAAGCGGAGGCGAGGGCGGCCGAGGCCAAGGTGGCCGAGGCGAGGGCGGCGGAGGAGGCGCGGGCGGCGCAGGCGGCTGCGGAGGCGGCGGCGGCGGAGGCGGCGGCGGAGGCGGCGGCGGCGGCGAGGGAGGCGATGGCGGCGGCGTGGGAGGAGGCGGCAAGGGAGGCTGAGGCTGCCCTCATGCGCACCCCCGCGCCCCGCGCCCCTCCCCGCCCCCTGCTGTCAACTCCGCAGCTCTATGAACTCCACCATACAGCGCCTCCACCCCCACCCCCCCCACCGCCACCGCCTCCTCCGCCACCGCCACCGCCACCGCCACCGCCACCGCCACTGCCGCCACCGCCACCGCCGTCGTCGTCGTCATGGCATGGAACGCCATCGCAGCCGCCCCATCAAACGCTGTATCAAGCGCCGCGCCTGCCGCCGCGCCCATGGTTGCCGACCCCCCAGCCACCGACCCCACAGTCGCCAAACCCACAGTCAACGACCTCGCAGCCACCGTCGCAATCAGCGCAATCATCAATGGGAGGCTACCCGCCCGTCCCAGCGTTGCAAGCAGCCACGTTCGGCCAGCCCACACAGCAGCGGCCGCCGCCCCGGCCGCTGCCCATCACGCCGCGTCCGCTGATGGCGACGCCGCCGCCGCCGCCGCCGGCCGCGGGGTCGATTGCATCACGCGATTCTCCGACCACGACGGCTGGGCCGACGGCATACCCGCATGCATCACGCTATTCTCCGGCCAAATCTCCGGCTGTGAGCTTCGCAGGGCCGACGGCATACCCGGTGTTCCCCCCATCGCCTGTTCACGGCCAATCGTATGGACGGGGGACGTTGCCGGGGGGACGGGGGGACGGGGGGACGCCGCCGCCGCTCCCGCCGCCACCGCCGCGGCAGCAACCGCCGCCGCCGCCACCGCCGCCGCCGCCGCCGCCGCCACTGCCACCACCGCCACCACCGCCACTACCGCCACCACCCTCTCAGCCGCTGCAGCAATCTGCTTCGCCGCCGCGCGAGTCCCTAATTAGGGAGCCCTTTGAAGCTCAGTCCCTAATTAGGGAGGAGTCCTTTGCAGCTCAATTGGAGAGGCAGGTGACCGCTCTCGAGGCCTCCATCTACAACCCTCCAACGGCTACGCGCGACTCGTTTGGCGCCAAATTGGACACCCAAAGCACGTTTGGCGCCAAATTGGACTCCCAAATCACGGCACTGGAGGCGGCCGTCTACCCGTCCACCCTAATTACGGACTCTCGTCTGCCCTCTGCACCTTCCCCTTTAGGCAATAGCAAGTACGACGCCGCCGCCTCCTGCGTCTCCACTCACGACGCCGACTGCACCACCACGTCACCAGCCTCTTCCACCGCCACGTCCCCAGCCTCCTCCACCGCCACGTCACCAGGGAGCGCGATCGAGAGAGCCATGGCGGCCGCCTCCTCGGCCGCCGCGTTGACGGCCGCCATGGCCATGGCCGCGGCCTCCCACGTCCAGTTGCCTAATATGGGCGCGTCCTCTTCACGGTACAGCTCGCCGGTGGCGCCGTCGCCACCGCCGCCGGCGACGCAATCATCGCAAGTCTTGCCGCCGGCGACGCAATCGTGGCCTTCAGCGCCGCCATTCCAATCGCCACCCGCATCCGCACCGGCGCCACACATGGCAACGCCCGCGGCGCACCCGACACCAAACATGGCAACGCCGGCCTCTGGTGTGAATTCACACATTGCAACGCCGGCCTCTGACCGTTGGCGTGCGGCAAGGGCCCAGGCGGCCGCCGCTGCCGCCGCTCAGACCGCCACCGCCGCTCCTCCTGATGCCCAACTCGGCGCTCAATATGCCCGACACGTCGCTCAGTCCGCCACCGCCGCGCGCTCGCATCACGCGGCGCCGGCGGCGCCGGCGGCGCCGGCGGCGCGTTCGCCACAGCAGATGGCGGCGGCGGCGCTAGCAGATCTCGAGCGAGCTCGCGCCGTCTGCGATGCCCTCGAAGAGCAGTTACGAACGCTCCGAGTGACTTCCCCAGTGGCGGCCAGCGTGCGCATGCAAATGGCGCCCACCACGACGCTCCGAGTGACTTCCCCAGTGGCGGTTATGAACTTCCCCAGTGCCAGCGTGACAGCGACAGCGACACCCCGCGTCGCCGCTGCGCCCTCAGCTGTGTCCTCCCAGTTGCCTAATACGGGACACCCCGCCTCAACCTCCCACACTGCGCCGTCGCCTGCCCTCGGGGCTTCACCTCGCTTCCCCACAGCCTCTCCCGCCATCGTGCCGCTCGCTGCGGGAGGGTGGGTCAGCGGCGGCGTCGACCGCTCGGCCGCAACGGCGGCAACGGCTGCCGGCTCTGGCGTCTGCAGCTCAGCGGCCGCCAGCTCGGTGGTGGTCGATGACGAGACTCGGGAGGTGCGATCTCCCGCGTTGGTGGTCGATGACGAAACTCGGCGGCTCGTCGGGCAGATCAATGCCATGCAAAGGGAGGTGAGTGCGCTCCGTCAATGTGCGGCCGCACAGCTCGCTTGGGCGGATCGCACCTCCCGAGCGGGAGATCGCACCTCCAATGTAGGAGATCGTACCTCCGAAAGGCGCGGCAGCCCTGCCGAGGCGCCCGACACGGCGCGCGACCGTCGGACGTTTCTAGCGGCCGTCGCCTCCGAACAGCAGCCGCAGCCGCAGCAGCAGCAGCAGCAGCAGCAGCAGCAGCAGCAGCAGCAACAGGCGCCGTCCCAAGCACTGTTAGCGGTGGTTACGAAGCCTTTGGACGCCCAACACAGCGCTCGGCACCCCGCGAGGCACGACGACGAGGAGGACGACGAGGACGAGGAGGACGACGAGGACGAGGGTGCTGCGCCTGCTTCGGGGCCTGCTGTGAATGTGAATGTGAATGTGAATGCTTTGGGGCCTGCTACGCTGTTTGACCTGATCGATACCGATGATGACGATGCCCATGACGACGCTACGGACGCCGACGACCTCGACGACCACGACGGCGCTTCGATGCGCGAGGCACTCGGCGCGCAGCGCCAGGATCGTGCTCAACACGGCGCGTCGCCGCAGCAGAGGATAGCCACGTCAGCGCGCCCAACACAGCGCGCGACAGTCGTGCTCAGGACAGCGCGCGGGGCTCTGGGCGGTGCTCAGGACGGCGCCACCCCGGTGCGCGCGACGCTGATGCCACCGCCCAGCACGGCGCCGGTAGCCCAGGAGGACGCGCGCCTGCAAATGGCGCCCACCACGACGCTCGGCATGGCGCCGCGCCAGGGTGGTTTCACTCGTGGTGGTTTCACTCCGCATTCCGAGCGCGGCGCGCCGGCGCGCACGTCGGGCGCCGTGCTAAGCGCGATCGCGCAGAGCGCTGCGGCGGCAGCGGCGGCGACGGCGGCGAGTGCGTACGCTGAGGCGGCGGCAGCGTCGGCGCGCGATGAGGCGTCGGCGGCCGAGGCGCTGCTCTGGGCGCACGCGCCGTCGCGGGCGGCGCGCGCTGAGGCGGCGGCCGAGGCGCCGTTCTGGTCGCGGCAGCTCTGGCCGTCTGCGGCTACAGAGGCGGAGGCAGAGGCGGCGGCGGCGGAGGAGGAGGAGGCGGAGGTGGAGGAGGCGGAGGCGGCGGCGGAGGAGGAGGCGGCGTCTTCGGTGCGGTTTCGGACGCAGTGGGAAGAGCTCATGCGTCGCACAATGCGGCTGCAGGAGGCGATGAAGGGGCTCGCTCTCCAACTGGTCCTCCCCAGCAGGCAGGTGGTGGTGCCCAGTACGGCGCCTCTGGCTGGACGGGCGTGAGGACGACTGGGCGACGATGGACACTCAGCATTGGACACGACGACAGCGTGGAGTGGTTGATCATGAGAGCCGCCGCAGCGGCTCGCGCGGTGTTCACGTGAAGAGGCTGATTATATCGCGAAGGACGCGACGATATTAGAACGGCCGAAGTTGTATTAACAGCCAGTTCACACGTGCTTTATTTGCTTTCCCCGGAAGGATGCGCCTCGACGCGATCACGTGCGCGCTGGTCGCCGTCCCGCCGCCGCGCCAGCTATCGTCGTCACCGCCATGGAGCGCTCGGCAGCCGCCGCCGCGCATGAATCTCTTCGGTGACCTGTTTGACAACAACCTCAAGAGGCAAAGGCCGCCCGAGCGGCCGCTGCTGCCTTCGCTGGTCCGCACGACGCCGGCGATCTACCAGCTGCAGGAGAAGCTCTTCTCGCTGAGCGGCGAGGACTTTCAGGTGAAAGACCTCAGCGGCGAGGTCGTCATCAGCATTGAAGGCTCCAACGTCAACCTCGGCGGTGTGGTCGTCGACAAGCTCGGCTTCAAGGACCAGCGTGGCATCAAGTTCTGCTCCGTCGAGCGGAGAATCATCGCCGCGACGACGTGCTACGACATCTACTCGGCGGATGGCAAGAAGCTGCTGTGCAAGGTCGAGCGCGAGTGGCTCTCGATGACGCCCAAGTATCAGTTCTACTACGAGGGCGACGCGAACCCGTTTGGCGACTTTTACGCCGAGGGCTCGTTTAGCGAGCGAGCGTACACGTTCAAGGCGGGCGGGCTGGGCGGCGACACGATCGCCCGCGTGAAGCGCTCTCCGGAGGTCTTCAAGGATGTGGACACGTACGCCGTCGAGGTGGCCGCTGGCGTCGACGCGGCCGCGATCCTCGCGGTGGCCGTGATCATCGACGAGGATCACGATGAAGAGGACGCCAAGCGAGGCCGGGAGGGCAAGCCGCCGCTCGACAAGCCGCAAGGGGGCATGTGGCCGTTCAGCTGAGAGAGATGCGCTTGGACAGCGCCGCGGACGTTGCCGCTGATTGTGTGACCTGGCCAGGGAAAAATATTTAGAGAGAATATTAGAGGAATCGAAAAGGCCGTGCGCCGGGCGCCGGGCGCCGCGACGGGGTACCGTACCCGGCCCGTAGTACCACTGGTGCCGGAAGCGAAGGCGGGTCGAGCGCGTCGTCGCGCTTCCGCCGTTCGGTTCGGTTGGCCTTGGGCTCGCGCCTAGAATTGCGGCCGCCGCCGCCGCGCAGCTCCATCTGTGCTCCAGCTCGGCTGTCCGCATCACTACACTCTACAGCAGCACCACCAGCAACCACCCCACACCGCACACGACCGTCCCGACAGGGGCTGGCACTGATGACCATGATCAATGTGCTGCTAATTGACCCTTCCCATTGCGCTGCGGACTATGCCGGCGGTTGGCGCGTCCGGAGGAGCTCAGCGGTCTGCTTCCACAGCCAGTCGCCCACGGCGGCGCTGCGGACTATGCCGGCGGTTGGCGCGTCCGGAGGAGCTCAGCGGTCTGC
>ENA-UOUZ01002041-UOUZ01002041.1-mixed-culture-metagenome-genome-assembly--contig:-NODE-2041-length-11740-cov-110.063843_pt1 | contig 11740 bp, 8 predicted proteins | sample MGYA00238154_ERZ761575 | MGnify/ENA primary metagenome ERZ761575 (study PRJEB28896, sample SAMN07631632) | mixed culture metagenome | isolation source: Freshwater growth medium | place: USA...
GCCACTCAGTTTGTAATCAGGGTATGAGGAAGGGGTGCAAATCCAGATATTAATCCCTCCCCTACCCCCTTCGGGTAAAATGGCCCGGTTCTCGTGTTCCTCCTTTCGACGTATCGCTGGAAATAATACTAATTACTATTTATATAGAACGTAACGTAGAACGCGGTACGTTCCGTCGACGCACGAGTCGGATCGAATTCACGCCCGCGGTCCCGGATCGACCGTCGGACTTCCAGACGGCCGCTGTCCCCGCACTAATTGCTTAGACGTTGGTGGGAGTGTGTCCCTGTCCCGTACCGCGCGCACACGGGACGTGCGAGCGGCCTACGATACCTAATAAGCACTAACCCCACAGCGAGTCCCATGCCTGCCTCGGGATATCACGCTCGATCAGCTCGCTTGCGGCGGCATCCAGGTTCCAATCGACGCGCTCGAGAGCCTCGCGCAGTTTCCTCTCAGGCAGCTCTGGGAAGATGAAGCCCAGCTGCTGGAGGGCGAGCGCTTCCCGCCTCGACATCTCGATGACTGCGGCCGTCCTGGGCGTGACAGTCTGGCGCGACGAAGCCGGTGCCGATGGTCTGCCGCGAAATAGCGTCGGTTCCCAGGACTGCGTCATCGGCGGCGGCGTGGGGCTTGGTTCCCAGCGGTGATGTGCTTCGCTAGGGCCCAGCTGCCTGTGGAGGAGGTCGGGACGATTGAGGCCCCCGGTCGGAGCAACTTGGGGTACTCGGCAATAGTCAGGGGGCGTAGCCGTGGTCGGCAACGGCAGGCGCGTCGCACGCTCCTGCGATCGTTGAAGGCGACGAGCGGCTGCCGACGAGGCCGGGCTGGGAAGGGCTGGGAAAGGATCGATGACCGCCGTTGGAGCGGCTGAAGTCGGCTGAAAGGCTGCGGCTGCCACAGCGGCTGCAAAGGCTGCAGCATCGTCGGCGGCCTCTGCGTCGGCCTCTGCCTTTGCAGCGGCAGCGGTCAGGCGCTCGCGCTCCGCATCGGCACTGGCCGCGCGCGCGTCTGCCGCCTTGGCTGCCGCCTCCGCCGCGTCGGCGCGCGCCTTTTCTGCGAGTAGGCGCTGCTCTGCCGCGTTGGCCCGCGTCCGCTCACGCACCGCAGCCGCTGCCTGCTCCTCTGCCTTGGCCTCCGCCGCCGCCGCCTTGGTGGCCGCCTTGTTGCGCTTTTCGGCTTCGGCCGCGGCCTTTTCGCGCCACTCGCGTGTCTCTTTGGAAATCTCCGCCGTGCGCTTCTCGAGCGTCTCGGCCGCCTCAGCCTGCGCCGCCTTCACAACCTTAGCAGCCCGAGCCCTCTCGGCTCGCAGCGCCGTCTCCGCCTGCATCTTCGCTTCCTCAATCGCCTTCTGCGCCTTCAATAACTCCGCCGCCGTGGCATTCGCCTGCGCCTGCGCCGCACTCGCCTTCGCCTGGGCTGTGCGCGCCGTTGGGATGGCTCGGGGAGCCTGGCTGGGTGTGGTGGCTACCCCCCACCCAGCAAACACGTCCGCGCTGGCCGCAGCTCCCTCCGAGGCGGGTGGCGGCGCACTGAGCTCCGAGGATTGACCTATGAGCTCGGCCATTTTCTCGGCGAGTTGTCCGAGCTGCAATCGCCCCATGAGCAGAGCGCTCTCGCGCGCGTCATCGGACGCGTCCGTGCCAGCTACGGGCCGCCGTGGTCCGTGCACCTCGTGCGCCTCGCGCTGCAGCCGCTCGATGAGCGCCTTCGCTTCGCCCAGCTCACGTGTCACAGCTTTGAGCTCCTTTTGGAGTGCTTCCGAGTCGAGAGGCGCTGCCTTGACGTTGGCGCGCACCACGACGGGGACTGCCTTGGCGCGCTGGGCAAAGCGCAGCGTCGCCATGCACTCCTCAAGGTTCTGCGGCTCGGCGCGCAGCGTCGCGATGAAGGCTGGTGCCGTGTTGCCGTGAAGGCATTCTTGCAGCAGGCGTGTGAGCTTTGAGTTCCGAAACGGCACGTGGCTCAGGATGGCGCCGTCGCCCTCGCGGCTGGCGACCGAGAGGCGCTCAATGACGGTGCCAAGGGCATACAGCGACGTGTTGATGTGCTTCGCCTCCTCACGCCGCGGGCCCGCGGAAGATGCACCCTCGACGCTCGAGCTTTTCTTGGAACTCTCCATGCCGGCGAGATCGACCAGCACGAGCTTGCCGCTCGTGGTCGAGCCGTCGGTCGCGCCGGCACTGCCGCGCAGTGCGAGCGAGAAGACGGCGTGTGAGCGTGACGAGCGCGCGTTCATGCTCATCTGCGCCGTCGCGCGGCGCGCCGTGCCCCGTGAGAGCGCCGATAGGGCACTGTCGACGCTGGCCACCTCCTCCTCGGTCAATCCAGCCACAAAGGGCGTGCCCGAAGGCAGCTCGCGCAGCGGCAGTGCCTTCTTCTCGTGTGCAAGCAGGTCGATGCACGTGTCGTTGTACACCTCGACGTATGAGCACGTGATGGTGTACGCGTCGGCCGCAGCCGCCTCGAAGAGGTCCGACATTGCCCGCAGCGCGATGCCGTGCTGATCCGCTGGCGCACCGCGCCAGTTCGTCAGAACCTCCTCTGGGCCAAACATCGTGTGGGTTTTGCCGCTTCCCGTCTGCCCATACGCGACGAGGCACACGTTGAAGCCCTTGACAACCTGCGCAACCCGGTCACGGCCAACCACCTCGTACACCTCTTCCTGCGACGCACGCTCATCAAAGATGCGATCGAGCGTGAATTCGAGATTCCGCACGAGGATGCTGCAGCCGCCAGGATCCATCTCGATGCCCTCTTCGGCGCGTTTAGCCACTGGCCTCAAGCGAGCGTATACGCCGATGGTGGGCATCGAGCTCAGTCAGTCAGTCAGTTTCGTCGCGGTCCCCCCCACGCTCACTCCACCACCGTCTCAAAGGACGGCTCCGCTCCCCTCGGTCAACACAAGCTGTGCATACAAGTAGAAGGCGCTCGAGTTTATACTCTGCAAGTTTTCGATTTCGTCAAACCAAACTCGTTCATAGTACATCAGAAGCACAGTCGCGTCGCACCACCAGGCGCCAGTTTTAAGATGAATCAAATGCATGCGAATCTGCGGCGGCGGCGGCGGCGGCTGCTGCGGCCGCGGCCGGGGGCGTGTGCGGTGTGGCACCTGCACGGGAGTCGGAACATGCGCAACAACTGTAGATCTGCACGTGCGAGTTCGTACATGCGAGTCTGTACATGCGAGTCTGTACATGCGAGCCCATCAGATCTTTACGACGGGCCGATCGGGCGAGCTGCCGGGCGATCGCGGCGATGCATGGTGGGGCGGCCCGCGCAGCAGGAGTCGCTCCTCTTTTTGCTTCGAGAAGCTCAACAGCTCGTGCAGCTTGTACAGCGTCGAGCTCTCCCATTTCTTCGCCTCCGGCTTCGAGACGTACCGCTTCGAGTAGACTGCGGCGACCTCCTTACGGTTCGCCTCGAGGATGCGCGCCTTCTCCTCGGCAACGAGAAAGTCATTGGCGCGCTCCCGGTTCGCCGCCTCCTTGCGCTTCGCGAGCACCGTCGCCTTCTCCGCGCGCGCATTCGCGCGCGTCGCCTCGACCGACGCCTTGTTCGCACGAGCCCTGGCGAGATACTCATCCTCCTGCTGCTGCCGGCGTGACGACCAGCCGAGCGCGTCTTGTCGTTTGACCTCGCCCAGAGCCCGTGCCATGGCCGCGGGGATCGCGGTAGCGACCTGCAGCGCCTGCACCGTCTCGTCGCGCACGCGCGCTGAGAGCTGCTTGCGCACCTCGAGGTCGCGCGTGCGCACGCGCTCGAGGGCCGCCAGCAGCGCAACCTTGGTAGCGGTGCCCTCTGCGCGTTCACGAGCATCCTGCGCTTCCTCACTCGCGTCGAGGCGCGCATCGAGGTTGTTGGCCTCGACGACGCGCTCGCGCATCGCCTTCTCGTACGTCTCCTGCCGCCGCTCGCGCTCGAGCTCCCACCGAGCTTCCTGGTTGCGAATGGCGCGAGCGATCTTCTGGTTGCGCTTTGCCATCGTTTCCTGCAGCTTCGCCACGCGCTCCTCGCGCTGTATCCGCTCGAGCGCCTGTTTCTGACCGTGCGAGACGTGATCCTTGACCTGCCGCTCGACCTCCCGCTTCTGCTTGAGCCGGTCCTTGCGAATCGCCTCGCCCACCTTCGCTTTGTCCTCGGTCACCTCGAACATGCGGAAGGTGGAGAGTGGCACGTCCGACTGGCGCGCTATGAATCCGGGGGTGCTGGCCATCGAGGAGGTGCCATACGTGCCGCCGCCCGTGAGGCCGTCGCCGTCATCGGTACGCGCCCTCATGTCCCTGAGCCGCCTGCGCATCTCCTCGTTCTCCTCTTTGATCCGCTCCTCCTCCTCTCTGCGCCGCGCCCTCGCCGCCTCCGCGTACTCTCTGCGCATCGTGCCGGCCGCCTCATCGTCGATGCTGGTGTCAGTGGCAGCCTTCGCCAGTCTTAGCTTCTCAGCCAGAGCTTTATTTTGCTGGCGCAGCGCCTCGGCCGACTCTGCTCGGCGCGCGGCCGATTTGGCGGCCAGCTCGAGCCTTGCCTTGCCTGCCGCCTCGTCCATGATGTCATCATCGGTTTTCACCTTCGTCTCCTTGAGCTTTTCGCGCCGGTTCGCCTCGGCAATCTTCAGTGCGTTCTCCTCCTCCTCACGCCGTAACGCTGAGGCCTCTGCGAGGCGAATACGCGCCCTACCCGCCTCCTCATCCATGATATCGTCGTCCGTCTTGGCTTTCACCTCCGAAAGATCTTTCTGCCGCATCATATTGTCGATCGACACTCGCATTGCCTCCTCCTCCTTTTTCCGTTCTGCGGCTTCGAGACGAGCACGGGCGGCGGCTGCCACGGGGCTCTCGGCCCGCTCGCCGCGTGGCATCTTCACGTGAGTGCCGCCGCCAGGCGACCACGCTAGCTGCCGCCAAAGGACTGAGCGTGGCGTGCAGCGCCGAATTCCTAATTGCAGAAAACTTTGGAAGCGTCCAGCGACGGCCCTTCTTGTAACCGCCGCATGCGCACGTTTTGTCGAGCAACCCCTGTGTGATTCGACCTCCTGAGCTCCACTACATGTACGTGAAAACGATCTTCGCGCCATTGTGAAGAACTGGCTCGACAGGAAGGCCATGAAACGCGACCGTCAGCACGAGCAGAGCCCCGCCTCGCTCAAGAAGCAGCTCAGTGAGTGGGACGGCGCGCCAATCAACGCGCGGCCACAGCCCATCGCCACCATCGTGCGCCCCACATCCTGGGCCCAACCCGCAGCAGCGCTGGGCCAGTGCCCGATCTGCCGTCAGCTGCTCATCACGAAATGTGCGCGCACCCGAGCCGCGTGTGCTTGTCGCTCCCGTCCTTGCTCATACGCGAGGTGCGTCGCTCCTCGCCCACCATGTGCTGCTCACGCCCTTGACCCATGCTCTTCCACCCAGGCATGGAATGCATCGCCCGCTGCGAGGGCATCGTGAGCGGAACTCCATGCTCACTCGCGTTTGGCTCGTGCGGCTGCGTTTTCCACAAGCACTGCATAGCTCCGTGGGCCATGCGGCACGACACGTGCCCGATCCACGAGACTGGCTGGGAACCAACCACGCCACGGCTCGTGCATGCACTCACCGGCGGCGGCGCCCCTGCCGCTGCCGTGGCACCAGTACCGGTCGTGGCACAGGCAGTGGCGTGGCAGCAGTGGCGCCAGCACTGACGGGATGTACATTCATGCGCACGTCGCCTCGGCAAAGCTCTGTCTGTGCCGTACAGTTTGAGGCCGCGCGCGATAGGCAAGTACGCGCAGCAGTGGGTCCGGTGCATGGTCCGGCGGTGACTCGACGGGGCGGCCTCTGTGCACCGCGGCGGAGACTTGTGGTCAGGAAGCATGCGATTCGAGCGTGATCAGGAAGCTGCGCCTGCGGTGCAACCCTGGCTCCACAGCTCTCGGTGACCGGAAACGGCACTGTGTCATGTCACGAGTCTGACAGGTCTCCCGAGTGGCTGTTCTTCCATGCCTGACAATACAGCTTCGCGCACTCTTAACCACATGGTGTTAGAGCAGCAACCCTGTACCCTGTACCCCCCCCCCCCGACCAAGTGACTTGACTTGACGTGACTTGTCCATGTTCACGCAACTGAAACCTTGTTCACGAACTTGTTCACGCATCGACAATCTAGCCGACTACGATGGCGTCGGGCAGCCTCTTTGGCGCCGGACCACTCACACCCGTCGGAGACCGCCTCTTCGGGGTGGTGGAAGAAGAATTGCCGCTCAATACCTCAGGCTTAGCGGTGCTCATCGTTGTCTACCAGGGCACTCGCCTTTGTTTTGCCCTGAGTCATCAAACCAAGCTGGGATATGTACGCAGTGTTGTCTCTCGATATGTGGGGCAGGATGTGTCATTGTGGCAGCCGCGTCTCGGCCATGTCATCTCCCAGCACCTTCCGGACGAGGCCATCGTTGGCGTTCTTCAGCGAGCGCCTTCGATAGTAGCAGTTGCTGCAGGAACCGAGATGCCTAGCTCTCACCCGGACTCACACCCCGACAAGGCTAACCCGTCAGAGATCGCGACCGCGAGTGCTGTCACGGCGGAGCGGGAGCGCGAGAAGCTCCTCTTCGTACCAGCCGTCCGGCGCGCCGTCTACACGTGCTTCATTAATCCGCGCAGGCCCGGCGCGCCCAACGTGTCCCCGACGGCCGAGGCCGCTGCGGCGGCCTCGCAGGCGCGCATTCCCTTCGAGGTGATGCTGTATGCCGATCGGCCGCTCTCCAGATTCGTACTCTTACAGGCCGACGCTGCATGCTGCTTCGCCTTCGTCACCAACGGCCACGACGTACCGGCCGGATTCGTGGCCGTCGGCGACGCCATCGTTCTGGACGCTCTCAAGATGCTTGGGGATCCATCGGGCACAGGGGTGGCCCTCGTCGCGGCTTTCGAGACGTGGCTGAAGCTGACGGCCCAGGGCTGGACGACGGCCGACACGGAGTTGCTTCCCGTCGAGTTCCTCGTCGCCTTCGGCAGGGAGCTCACCCAGCGCCTCGACTGCTCACACCGCATTCGCTCGACCAAGCTAAATGCGGAGTCGCTCCGGACGCTGCGCACGCCGCCATTCGATGCGTACGTCGATCAGCCGATGCTCACTTCGTTTCAAGGGTAGGCACGTGCGCGGCGGAGCGCGCCCGATGTATTATTTCGTTTTCATAATCGACGCTTCTCTTTTCATGTGCCTCCTCCACTGACAGGTGCGGGGGTGTAACACTCGAGTGTACCGCAGACTGAGCGCAAACCAGGCCGGTACCCGACACTCGACTGCCATCGGACGCGCCAATGTTGGTCTACAGTTAGTGCGGTTGGCCTGTTGCACACGCCAGCTGCTGACATTCTACTAGCTCGATTTCTTCTTCGCCGCGTGGCGTTCTCAGAGCACTTGTCTCAGAGACTCGCTACTCGGCGTGCGTCCCTTCGCCTCTCGGCCGCGCCTCGCCTCTCTGCTGCTGCTGCACCACAAACCGTTGGCTGCCCAGAAAGTTGAGCGGCGAGGGCAGACCGTCGCGCTGCGGCTCGAGCGTCTTACCGCTCCAGTACTCCTGCCGCACAAAAGCTCTGACCGTCTTGCACGTCAACTGCAGATGGCCATGGACAAGGCGTACCGATTCGACGCGTGCGACGACGTGGGCTATGCCCGGTGCAACTGCGAATGCGCCGTTGAACCGTTGCGCCTCCGAGTCCGCCTCGTGCGGCACGGTAAAGCAGCGTGAGGCCGACAAAGGCCCAAGGCCGCCCCAAGCGTCTGCAGCGTCCTGGGCTGGGATGGACGCGCCACCGCTATCGTCCTCGTCCTCGGCCTCGTCGTCGACGGCATGAGGTTGATGATCACCGGCTCCCGGAGGCTGATCGTCAGGTCCGGGCAAAGTGGCCTCGCCGCTCATTAAGGGCGCCCAGCCTGGTTGACAGAGCGGGACTCCAAGGGTCGATGCCTTGTCGGGCAGCCTGGCGCCTGTGCAGCCACCCACCCGCAAGAGCAGATTTTCGAGGCCGGCGCACGCCACTGAGAGGCAGAACACGGGGTTGGCGGCCAGAAGCCGCGCCGAGTGCCGGCGCGCATTCATCGACAGTGTAAAATGTCCGTCGTTGTCCAAGGGCGACAGCCACGAGATGGTCATCAAGTTGCGGCGGCCAACAGCCCACGTCGAGAGGAAGCACACCGGATTGGCATACAGCGGCCGGCTGAGATGGGCATCCGAAAGTACCACTGCGTCCACGCCATCTGCTGGCGGTGATGGCAGAGCCACCGCGGCAGGTGTTTTGGCTTCTGCTGTCGTCGCTTTTGCTGTGTACCGATGCCTCTGCTTCTCACGTTTTAGCAAGGCCTGCACATGTGGCAGTAGCTGAGCACGCAGTGCAATCACTTCCTCGCTCTCGACCTCTTTGTGTCTCAGCGGTGGCGCGGCGGCTTGCAGCACGCGCACCACCGCTGCGAGTTCGGCGGCCTGCAGAGGCATCGTAGTGTGTGAATGTGAACGTGTGTCGGGCCACGCCCATCCACTCAACGTGAAGGCGTCGATCACATATGGGACGGTAGGATCACATAGGACGGTAGGACGGGAAGGTCGGAGGTAGGAAGGTACCGCGGGTCCGTGTGTCCCGTGTGTGTCCCGGCTCCCGAGCCGGGCCCGGTGTCTTTTTACCGGGTTCCGGTTCAAAAACACCGAGGGGAGCCGGGACACACGCACGGGACCATGCACGGGACCATGCACGGGACACACGGGCACACGGATCACACAGACGAGCCTCCCGGTACCGGGGGCTCCGCGGCCGCACTGCCGGCCGCTACGCGTCTGCCGCACGCGCCTTCATTTCGCCGACCGCTTTCGAGCAGGCGCGGGGAGGCGCTCTGGGAGCGGGTGGAGGCAGGGTCGGGTTCGCTGGGGGCGGCCTCTTCTGAGTCGGCCGCGGGGAGCGGTCGGCTCCGGGCCTGTGGCTGTTGAGTCGGCCGCGGCTTCGGTCGTCGCGCTGACGTGCTGGGTGTGTGTTGTTGGAACTGGGTTTGGATGGTTGTGGTTCGTCTGTGTGGTCTGTGTGCCTTTGTGCGTCCGCGTGTCCCGTGAGTCCCGTGTGTGTCCCGGCTCCCCCCGGTGTCTTTTTACCGCGGTACCTCTCGCCAAGCGCGGGTCCGCAGTTAGTGGCGGCACGACCCGAGACGGCTTGATCACCGGCTTCACTGGTTGAGGGATCTTTGTCAGCGGTCGTATCACTATCGTATCACTCCGACCTTCCGCTTGCGCAGTAACACCGACACCCGGTAGAGCGGTTGTTTTTTTACGCACATGCAGTGTCTCGTCGTTCCCGTTCGTCGAGTCGTCGTCGCGTCGTTTGTCTCATCGTTTGTCGTGCCTCCTGTCGTGCCACCCTATCCTCTCCACTCCTCTTCTCTCTCGTTCGTCCACGTCATCGTTCGTCGTCTGTGCCTCCTGAGGTGCCGCCCTCGCTTCGGTTGTGCTTCGATGTCAACACCTGTGCCGCACCAGGATCCGCGTCCAAGTCGTTAAAGTCCGCATCGAAAAGTTGCGCGTCATCATTCAGCCCTTTCTTGAAGTAGCCGAGTGGATCGGTGGAGCAGCTCTTGCTCGCCAGTTTCCCTTGCGCGGCCCGATCAGCTAATGCGCCCGTCATGTACTGTGTCATCTCCTTCGTCGAGGAGAGGCCTAACAGCTTTATGGCGTCGTCGAGGCACTTGGTGGCAGCTTTAGGACCTCTCCAGCAGTCCTCTACCTCAATCTGGAGGTTGGTATAGTTTTTCGACACGGTTGCGAACGTTGTGGGGGCGCGCGCGATGGTGCAGTCAAACTCTGAGCCTTCCTCAGCAAACCGGTGGAACTGTGAAAATTGCCTGTCAACCTCATCACGCATGAGAGACACCGTCGCGATCTTCGGGTTCTGCTGGAGCGAGACGAGGGCGTCCTTCCACGCCTTCATCGCCTTCTCGTTCTGAGCTCGGTCGCATTCATCCGGCACATCGTCCTTCGTGCGCTGTCCGATAGTGATACCGTCAACAAACTGCGGGAACAGCTTGAGCGTGATTGCGCAGTCCAAGGTTGGGCAGAGATTATCGGGCACTGCAGCACAGACGAGATCGCGGACGCGGGCAAAGTAGTCGCCCATGTTGTACTTGAGATCTTTGTACAGCGAGCGAGAGTCAAGGTTTTCGTCTCCGCGCTTTGACGGTGTGATGCCCTCGAGCACATTCTTGAGCTTCATCGTCATCTTCGGGTTGTCCGCGTGCTCGAGTCTGCCAGAGTCGGCATCGAACATGCCTTCTGCGAGAACGTGCCTCTTGGTACCGCACTCGGGGACCTTTGCCGATGTCCACAACATGTATTCTCCACCGAACGGCTCGCCGATGTCAAACACGCACGGGTGCCTTTTCATCGAGTGCCCGAAGTTCGATGAGCCGGTTCCGTGGTCGGAGACGACGACGAGGACCTGCGCGTGGCCATCTAAATCCCGGCTCGAATCGAGAAATCCGACGCTAGGCTGAGAAGCAGCGAGGAGCAAAGCGATGATGCCAGAAAGCATTACGTTTCGGTTTATTGCCTAATTTGGATTCGTGCATGTAATTTTATAGTTTTATAAGAACTAAGCATCCTTCTGCGCGCTGTGGATCTGGGGAAAGACTCGGGAGGGTGCAGGGTCCAAAGATGAACTCGATGGAAACGTTTTGCACATGAAGGATTGGAAACTATCGTTACTAACGTCCCTGTTATCTCGTGTCGTCGTGTGTGGTCAAACATCGCTCAATGCCTCCGAGACAATGGCTAGCACCTGCGCGTAGCCCGTCTTCTTGGCCCGCCTGGTGGCACAAGGCCCCCCCGAAAAGACCTCCGCGATGGATCCAGCACAATCAGGAGCGTCCAGAGCCGTTGTGGGCGGAGAAGGCGAACGATACACTTTAGGGTGCGGGTGTGGTGGCGGAGGCGGGGAAGCTCGAGAGTCGAGGCGAAGGCGGGGGCTAGTCGAGTCCGGCGCATCGGTCGGCGGAAAAGGCGGAGGAGAAGGCGTGAGAGACGTCGGCAGGGATAACGGCGGGCAGGCTCGAGAGATGTGGGGGGCAGCCACCGAGGGGTTGGAGTGCGGAGAGGGAGGTGGGGGCGTCGCCGTGCACGCGTCGCACGAGAATCGGCAGTGGACGTGCATGTAGTCGACGTTGAGGTCGCACTCGCCTGCCTTCACCCAGGGCGGGCAGCTCTCGTCATCGTCCACACACCTTGGCGGCGGCGAGGGTGGGCGCGGACAAGGCGGCGGCGGCAGAAGTGACGGCAGAGGCGGAGATGATCGAGGGGCTGGCGACAGGTGAGGAAGCGGAGGCGGGGAAGCTAGGGGGCTAGTCGAGTTCGGCGCATTGGCCGTGGTCGGTAAGTTGAGCGACAAGCATTCTGCACACGCTGCGCACTGTGCAAAGGCGCACTTGACTTGCAGATTCTCGCTCAGCGCGCACCAAAACTTACAACCGTCTGTGGTGGGCGGAAGGCGAGCAGCTGGTGGCGGAGAGGGATGATCGACTGGAGGCGGAGAGGGCGGAGGCGGAAGCGGAGGCTGAGGCGGATGCGGTGGCAGTGGCGGTGGCGGAGGCGGTGGCGGAGGCGGAGGCGGAGGCGGTAGTGGTGGCGGTGGCGGGAGCCTGCTTTGCTCGACGTGGGGTAGCGGTGGCGGAGGCGGCGGCGGTGGCGGTGGCGCATGGCTCGGAGGCGGTGACGAGTGGCTCGGAGGCGGTGACGAGT
>ENA-UOUZ01002047-UOUZ01002047.1-mixed-culture-metagenome-genome-assembly--contig:-NODE-2047-length-11717-cov-86.830046_pt1 | contig 11717 bp, 9 predicted proteins | sample MGYA00238154_ERZ761575 | MGnify/ENA primary metagenome ERZ761575 (study PRJEB28896, sample SAMN07631632) | mixed culture metagenome | isolation source: Freshwater growth medium | place: USA...
GGTGCTGTGCACTCTGACGGCGCAAGGAACAAAGGGCGCCGCGTCGTCGGCGCTGCGGGTGCAGCTGCCACCGGCGGAGTCGGACGATTTTCAGGCGGCGCTGGTGGGTGAGTTTGACGTGATCGCGGCGAGTGTGGCGCGTATCGACTCGCGCTCGGCCGAGTGCTTCACGCAGGAGGATCAGGCGATGGTCCACGCGGCGATCGATCGCACGCTAAAAGGCGGTCACACGGAGCTGGATGCGCGGCTCTCGGAGGCGCTGCGCGAGTGGCTCGCGGCGGAGGGCCGCGCGGCGCTGGAGCGCATGCCGCGCAAGGGGCGGGCGACGTCGTTGCTGCAGGAAAGGCTGGGGCAGCTGCTGCAGGCCCAGGGCGAGCACGCCGAGGCGGAGCCGCTTTTGCGCGAGGCTTTCGAGGCGAGGCGTGCGACGCTGGGCGATCGGCACCCTGACACACTCGACTCCATACACAATCTGGGGACGCTGCTGCAGGACCAGGGCAAGCTTGACGAGGCGGAGCCGCTTGTGCGCGAGGCGCTCGAGGCGAGGCGTGCGACGCTCGGCGATCGCCACCTTCAGACGCTCAACTCCATCAACAATCTGGGGTTGCTGCTGCAGGCCCAGGGCAAGCTCGACGAGGCGGAGTCGCTGTTCTGCGAGGCACTCGAGGCGAAGCGTGCAACGCTCGGCGATCGGCACCCTCGGACGCTCGCAGCCATCAACAATCTGGGGTTGCTGCTGCAGGACCAAGGCAAGCTCGACGAGGCGGAGCCGCTGCTCCGCGAAGCGCTCGAGGCGAAGCGTGCGACGCTCGGCGATCGGCACCCTCTCACGCTTGGCTCCATCAACAGTCTGGGGGGGCTGCTGGCGAACCAGGGCAAGCTCGACGAGGCGGAGCCGCTGTTGCGCGAGGCGCTCGAGGCGTACCGTGCGACGCTCGGCGATCGGCACCCTCACACGCTCACTTCCATCGGCAATATGGGACATCTGCTGAAAGACCAGGGCAAGCTCGACGAGGCGGAGCCGCTGGTGCGCGAGGCGCTCGAGGCGAGGCGTGCGACGCTCGGCGATCGGCACCCTGACACGCTCAGCTCCATCGGCATTATGGGAACACTGCTGAAGGACCAAGGCAAGCTCGACGAGGCGGAGCCGCTGTGGCGCGAGGCGCTCGAGGCGAAGCGTGCAACGCTCGGCGGTCGGCACCCTCAGACGCTCGCAGCCATCAACAATCTGGGGAATCTGCTGCAGGCCCAGGGCAAGCTCGACGAGGCGGAGCCGCTGTATCGCGAGGCGCTCGAGGCGATGCGTGCGACGCTCGGCGATCGGCACCCTGAAACGCTCAGATCCATCAACAATATGGGGTTGCTGCTGCAGGACCAGGGCAAGCTCGACGAGGCGGAGCCGCTGAAGCGCGAGGCGCTCGAGGCGAGGCGTGCGACGCTCGGCGATCGGCATCCTTCCACGCTCAGCTCCATCAGCGGTCTGGGGTCGCTGCTTCATCACCAGGGCAAGCTCGACGAGGCGGAGCCGCTGTGGCGCGAGGCGCTCGAGGCGAGCCGTGCGACGCTCGGCGTTCGGCACCCTCACACGCTCATCTCCATGAGGAATCTCGGACATCTGCTGAAAGACCAGGGCAAGCTCGACGAGGCGGAGCCGCTGGTACGCGAGGCACTCGAGGCGAAGCGTGCAACGCTCGGCGATCGGCACCCTGAAACGCTCAGCTCCATCAGCACTCTGGGACTTCTGCTGAAAGACCAGGGCAAGCTCGACGAGGCGGAGCCGCTGTGGCGCGAGGCGCTCGAGGCGAAGCGTGCGACGCTCGGTGATTGGCACCGTGACACGCTCAAATCCATCAACAATATGGGGGCGCTCCTTCATGCTCAGGGCAAGCTCGACGAGGCGCTGCCGCTTTTGGTCGAGCATAGACGTGCGACGCTCGGGGATCGGCACCCCGACACGCTCCAACTCATGAGCATACTTCAGGCTCGCGAGTTGAAGCGCGCGCCGCTCGTCGGCAAGCAGGTGCTGGTGCATGGGCTCGTGGCGAAGCCGGAGCTCAACAACAGGACGGGGACTGCCGCTGGCTGGGACAGCGAGCGCGGGCGGTACTCTGTGCGGCTGCAGGATGGGAGCACGGTGGCTTTGAAGCCAGCCAACCTGCGCAAATCGTGACTGAGGAAGCAGCTACCCGCCCACACATTGGAATGATACGGAATGGTACAAACCTGCTTTTCGCGACCGCAGGTCTTGCGTGGTCATGGTGGCGGCCTTGTGCTGCATGCTGGTGGCGACGGCCTTGCTCGGATACTTGCGCATGTGCATTGTGCTCGTGCGCGTGTCGGTCTGATTAGATTGGTGTGTGATTCCTGTGGACATATGTGGACAGGGGTTTAGAGCGAACGAACGCGTGCGTTGACACTCTGATCTTCCAATTTCACGTGTACTCCGCCGCGCGCCTGGTACAGTCGAGTAAAGCGTCGTACATGTATACGTCTTGGCAATATAGAAATAATACATCGCGCATGTTACGGTTCCCGACCCGCGGCAGCGCTGTCCGATGCCATGTACTGTTTGAGCGTGTGTTTGAGTCATCTGTACGTAACTGATGAACTCTATCCCACGCGATCACTGATAACAGATGGAGTTCGGTTCGCTTGAGTCGAGTTCACACCTTAGCCTGATCCATCAACAGAACATCAACAGCTTACATGCTATTAGGGGAGGGGACGTGTAATGGCTGCGATCGAGCATCTATGGGTAATCTAGTGCGTGTGAAAGAGATGGAGACATATCATTACCCTTCGACCTCATCAACGAGCAGCTCAATGGCGCCAGCGTGCTTCTTGGCCGCCGCCGCACCACTCGACGCCTTGTCCCTTGAGCGAGTCGACGTCGAACTGGTTGCCTCGCACCGTCGCACGTCGAATGCTGTTCTGGGTGTTCTCGGCCCATGATTTGCCAAATCATTTGGCGGCGCTGCCGCTGGCTAGTCGCTGGCTGGAGGGCAATTGCCTGAGTGCTGAGATGAGCAAGGAGGCTAGCTTCATGCAGCATCTTCGTCCTCGTTTGCCTTGGCCTTAGCACTGCGCCGCTTGGCTGGTGGTGGCTGGGCTGGTGGTGGCTGGGCGGTGCTCGCCTTACGCTTCCCCTTGGAGGCTGCGCCTGCTTCCGCCGAGGTGGAAGCCGAGGAGGGCGCTGCCTTCCTCGTCGTGCTCGGCTGGTCGTCATCCCGCCGCATGCCGTAATCGTAGTCCGCAAGGATCTCCTCGCCGTGTGTGATGGCGCGCGTCACGACGATGTCCACCCAGACGCCCTTGGTTGGGTGCGACGACGTGCGGAAGCGGACATTGTTCTCTTCCGCGATGCCGCGAAAGTCGTTGATGATGCGCCCCTCGTTGCCCACAAATTTCGCATCGAGCGTGAGTCCCTGCGCGCTGGACAGCGCTTCGGCCGTGTCGAGGGCAATGTCAAATCGGCCTTCGGAGGTCTCGCTCCAGCGGCGGCAGGGGCCCGAGGGCTCAAGCATGCCCGAATACTGACCAATGGTCACGCCCCGCCGGAAGTCGCGCGTGGCATACAGCCCGAGACTGTAGCGTGTGCCCGCAAGCGGGTGGCCGGCATCGACTGTGCGGATGTCCACCCCAGCCATGAGCTCCGAGAGCGCGCAGAAGCGCTTGAGCAGAGAGGGATGGATGCCATGCTGCAGCGGGAAGCTGCAGAAGATAACATCGCAAGGCCACCGGGCTGGCGTGGTGCTTGGCGCCTGCTCCTCCCATGCCGCGTTCGCCGCCTTGTCCTGAGCATCCAGGAGCCAGTCCCGCACCTGCTCGCATGCAAACGTGATGTCCTTGCCATCGATGAAGAAGTGGATAGTCACCCTCCAGCCGGTGTCGCGCTTGACTGTGCCAGCGTAGCCGCCATGACCGTCGCGATCTGACTGGCCGAAGACCTTCGACGGCACCATCACACGACGCCCCTCAAGGTCGCCTACGCCTTGCTTCCTTGGCCAACGCACATCTCCAACCACAAAGTCCTGAGGCAGATAGACCACCGCCGCGGAGGGCGAGACGCCGTCGTTGAAGCGCACGATGCTGCCAAGGTGGTTGCTCTCGTCCCTCGCCTCGATCATACCACTGCGCCACCCCGTGCACTTGTTGAAGACTTCGACGACATTGGTGGGGCCGGGAATAGACCGCGGCGCCGGAGAGCCCGGCGGATCTCGCGACTTCGGCTTTAGGTCGTCTTTGTTGCCCACGACGGAGCGCGTCTTTCTGTCTTTTCTGTCCGTCGGCATGGAGATTAACCTGTTGAATGACAGCCACTCGTTGTACTCGGCCGAGTATCCTTCATATGTTATGTACGCGGAGCTCGTCTCCTCGTGAACTTCTAGTACGGTGGCCAAATAGCCGCCGTTTAAGCCGGCGTTGCCGCATACGAAGCATCTCGAGCCGGCAACGATGGGCGCAAGGATGGGCGTGGCACGATCGACGCGTTTTGAAGCCATCGTTTCGCTAACGAGATGTTCCAATGTCTTCATGTCGTTTTCCGAAAATAAAGCTTTCAGCATGCATGACAAGTTCCGAGGAGAGTTTCTCTAATATAAACCTGTTCACACCCTTTCTTTCACGAGCCCTGTTGTATAGCGGGAGGCGCCTATGAGAGAGCGAATGGCGAAGGCCCGAGCGCTCACCGATGGCGGCGCTCATCACTCCCGCGGTTTTCCAGCTGCCTCTGTGCAGGAGGCCGCGCAAGCAGTCGAGGACCTCGAATTTATCGAGGCAAGCGTGCGCAAGGAGCTTCTCGAGCGAGCCGTCCACGAGGCGCATTCTGGGAACGTTCCAGGGAAAACGCTGACGAGAGCTGAGCTGCCCATTGCCGCGCCGGAGCAGCTTCTGGAGGCGATGCGCCGGCTTGGTGGGCAAACATACGTCCGACTGGAGCGCCTGAACGCAGGCGACAACGGGGCACAGCGCGTTGCTGATGCATTGGCCTCCGGGGGTGGCGATGGTGACCGGCTGAAGGCTCTCTACCTCGGCGAGAACGACATTGGCGACGCGGGTGCCGATGCGCTCGCGAGCGCGCTCACCAAACGGCCTCCGAGCCGATTTGCTTGGCTGTACATGCAGGGCAACCCTCGCATCAGCCGCTCCGCTGCCAACCGGCTGAAGGGCATGTGCGACGCCCGTGGCATCGCGTTGATCGGGCTGGAGACGGACGCACCACCGCCACCACCCAAGCCACCCTCGAAGCCAACCTCGCGCCCGCGTTCTCCTGTACCCACACCCGAGCCTGCGCCCGCCGCCGCCGCCGCCGCCGCAGCAGCAGCGTCGCCGCCGCCTCCGCCGCTGTTGCTCCCATGCAATAGGAGCCGGCGGCCTGCAAGCGCATCTGTCCCACAGCGGCCGGCTAGCGCGTCTGTGGCTAGGCTGTCCCGCGGCCGAGCAGCCGAGGCATCATTAGCGCCAGAGGCGGCAGCCCGAGCGCCAGCAGCGGAAGCAGGGGCGTCAGTGGCCCGCGTCTTGCGGCCGCAGCACGAGCCGCGATTCCGTCAGACGCGCCCCCGGCCACCGGCAGGACGGGCCGACCCCTCGATCCAGTCTCCGATTCGATATGACCTGATGCCGTGCTCGCGCACGCTGGGCGCGACGCCACAGCTCTGGAAGCCGGCCTCGTTTGGGTCGGCGGCGGAGCTCGGTGGCCAGCGTGTTTGGGCTCCGCGCGCGACCGAGTGGCCCCAATGCCTCCGAGAAGAGATCCATCTCGGCATGAATCTCGGCTTGAATCTCGGTATGGGCGCGCGCAAGCTGCCCTTGGCAGGGGAGAGGGCGCCGGGCGCTGTTTCCAAGAAGCCCGGCATGCTTCTGGGCGGGCAGCCACACGCGCGGGAACACTTGGAAGTTGGATCAGAGAACAGACCTCGAGTAATGTAAGATGACCCTCGTTCTGACCAGCGCTGGTGGACGGCACAGAAGTTCCAACTAACGTACTGTCCTTATTTAGAAAGTCTCTCCGAAACTTTTTGTAACCGCCGCGTAGACCTTGTCCTGTCGCTGCGCACGCAGACTCGCGCTCGCGGTGCGGCGCTCTTTCACGCTCCTCCTTCTTTTGCAAACAACGGAGCAGCGTTTCGATGCCGCCGAAGAGCAAGTCGCCGAATCGGCGCGTGTCCTTTGGCCAAAATTCCATAGTGGAAGTGCAAAAGTTCAAGAAAGAAGACTACGTAGAATACGAGGACTCTGCGGCTGATGATGGTGAGGGTGAAGAGGGTGCGGCCTCCACATCTGCTGCTGCCGCCTCCAAAGAGGACGCGTTCGATGATGACGCTTTCGACGCTGAGTTTGAGGCGGAGATGGCCGCGAAGCGGAAAACGTCCGCCGCTGCCGCTGCCGCTCCCGAACCAGACTTTGACGACGACGCCTTCGAGGCGGAGTTTAGGGCTCAGCAGCAATCAAAATCGTCCGGTGGCGCCGCCTCGACGAGTAGCGGCTTTGCGGCCTTTGAAAGTGCCTCTCCAGCGGCGCCGACACCGGTGCCGACGCCGGTGCTGGCGCCGGTACCAGCACCGCCGCCGCTGCCCAAGCCGGTGCAGGCGCCAGTGACGTCGGCACCAGTGCCCAAGCCCGTGCCGGCGCCGGTGGTGCCGGCACCGGTGATGCCAGCGCCGATGAAGAAGCCGATGCCGGCGCCTGTGCCAGCGCTGGAGCCGGCGCTGGCGCTGGCGCCGGTGCCAGCTGTAGACCCCCGCCCCGTCGTCGCACCCCCGAAGCCCCCCGTGGTCACGCTAGACCCCCCTCTCGGAGCGTTCTTATGCGGAGCGACGGAAAGCGACTTGGTCCGGCGGCTCGAGACGCGGATCAAGCAGCTCGAACAACAGCTCCTGGGCCAGCCTTCACAGCACGCCGTCGTCGAGAACATGCATAAGACCGATGCACTCGAGACCCAGGTGGAGAAGCGACTCGTCGGTGTGAAGAAGGGAATGGAGGGTCTTCACGGCCGGCTCGAAGCGATCGAGCTCGGGCTCGCGAAGCTGCCGGAGCAATTCAAGGGCATCAAGAAGATGAACAAGGAGGAGGATCGCGAGCTCACCCAGCGCTCCGAGCAGATGAGCGCGCTCCAGTCGGCGATGCCTGGTGCGCTGCTCGCGGCGACGGAGTGCGAGTCGCGCGCCAAAGATCTTCTCTCCCAGGTCTCTTTATTGTGCGAGTGAAGGAACTTTGGGGAATGGACCACAGTCCACAGGGATATGCCAAGAGTGGGGTGTGATTGTGGGTCCGAATCCGATGCTCGAGTGCCGTGCGTGCTGCTTGCTCGAGTCGCTTGCGGTGGCCAGCGCGGTGGTTTTATACTCCTCTTCTTACTTGTGCTTTCCGTTTTACTCACAAAACCGTCATCTCTGTTCTCTCTGCGGACGTGATCGAGAACAAGAGTCTGCGGAGGGTCAGAGGCGGCTCGTCCTGAGCGGGCGGTCCGCTCCCCTGAATGCGAACGATGTGTTGTAGTTGGAGAGGGCGATCGGGCCGGGCGTGGCGCTCGGCATGGCGCTCCTCTTGGAGGCCATGCCCGAGGTGCGAGGTAGGCCATTGAGGTGTCCTTGCGAGCCCAGGGCGCTCGAGACGCTCGCCACCTTGTCGGCGGCCCTCTTTTGCGTGGGCTTGGTGCGAGTAGCATCCCCGGTCTCCCTACATGTGTGCCTCTCCAGAGCAATAGCGTACTGCTTCGCTCGTAGGCGCACGCTGCTCCTCTCCCGCCGCAACCAGAGGATGCACATCATGCTGCAGCAGAGCAGCAGCGCTGCACCCACGACGAACGCTGAGGCGGTGACACGCTCATCCCGGCTGAGCGCTTCCATTGGGCGGGCGCCTTCCTCTGTCCAGTTGCCCAGCGGCGTGCGAGGTGGCTCGGGCGGTGATGCCGGCGGCGGCGAGGGCGGAGAGGGGGGTTGGGGCGGTGGGGGCAGCTGCGGCGGCGGCGGGGCCTGCGGCTCCCACCACGGGATACGCGGTGGGTTGGTGGGCGGCGGCGGCGAGGGCGGCGGCGGGGTGGGCGGTGGGATCGAGGGCGGCGGCGGCGTGGGTGGAGGCGGCGGCGGGGGCGGTGGAGGGGGTGGTGGCGGCGGCGGGGTGCCGGGAACAGGTGGGCGCGCGGGCGGCGGCGACGGCTCCGGTGGATGCGGACTCGGAGGCGGCGGAGGCGGCGGCGGCGGCGGCGGTGGCGGCGGTGGAGGCGGCGAGCTAGGAGGTGGTTTCGGAGACGGCGGCGGCGGTGGCGAGGGCGGCGGCCGCGGCGGCGGCGGCGGCGGCGGCGGCGGCAAGGGCGAAGGTGGCGGCGGCGAGGGCGGCGGCGGCGGTGAGGGCGAGGGCGGCGGCAGCGGCGGCGGCGGCCGGGGTGGCGAGGGCGGTGCGGGCGGCGGCGGCGAGGGCGGCACGGGTGGCGCGGGCGGGGGCGGCGAGGGCGGCGGCCTCGAGGGTGGCGGCGGCGAGGGTGGTGGCGGCGTGGGCGGCGGCGGCGAGGGCGGTGCCGAGGGAGGGAAATGCACGATCTGCACCTTCACGTAAGGCAGATGGATAAAGTCGCTATCTTTGAGCATTGCCTGAGACGCATTGGGCGCCAGGCAGAGCGAGTACGTGCCCGAGTCAGTGTAGTCGACGGCCCCGGGCAGCTGGATGGAAGTGCGCAGCAACGGGGGTTGAAAGAAGCCACCATGGGTGCGGCTGAGCAAGCTGGCACCATGACAGCGGCACGAGACGACACCCTGGCTGGCGAGCTCCGTCAGGTTAAGCCCACTGATCTGCAGCTCACGGCGGTCGAGGCGCGTGGCATACCGCTGCCACGCACGCTGCTGCACCTCTCTCAGCCCACGTGATGATCCCCCTTTTGAGCCGTCGATTGTGCCGTCTGTCGCGCTGTCCATTGAGCGGCCCGTCGCCATTGGTACGGCGGCCTCGTCGGCGAGGCGGCGGCCACTCCATGCGGCCGCGGGCGACGACGAGGGCGCCTTGATGCCGCGTATCATCGAGCATGTGGCGGGCAGGTTCGCAGGGTTGTCCGAGACGAATTTGACGGCCTGATGGGCGGCGATGGCATCACCTGAGAAGGATATGTACGTGAAGACCTTGTGGTAGGCGGTCACCACGATCGATGTTGCATTGGTAGCGTCGTCGACGTCGAGGAACACTTCCGGTGGAGGGATGGGCGGTGGCGAGGGCGGTGGCAACGGCGGCGGCGGCTTGGGTGGACGCATGGGCGGTGGCGCACTCGGCGGCGGCGGCGAGGGGAGCGGCGGCGAGGGTGGTGGTGGCGAAGGCGGCGGAGGCGGCGGGGGGCAGGGCGGCGGAAGGGAGGGCGGCAACGAGGGCGGTGGCGCTGAGGGCGGCTTCGGGGACGGCGGTGGCGGCGACGGCAGCGGCGGTGACGGGGTAGGCGAGGGCGGCAGCGAGGGTGGCGACGGCCTCGGGGGGGGCGGGCTCGGAGGTGGACGCAGCGGTGGCGGCTGCCTGGGTGGCGGCGGATTCGGGGGCGGCGGACTTGGTGGTGGTGGCAGCGGGTCGGCAGACGGCGGCGGCATGGCGGGCGGTGGTGGCGAAGGAGATGGTGGGGGTGGCGAGGGCGAGGGTGGCGGCGGCGAAGGTGAAGGGGGCAGCTTCGGGTAGGGAGGCGGCAACACCGGTGGCGGCGGCGAGGGCGGCGGGGGGATGGATGGCGGCGGCGGTGAGGGCGAGGGAGGCGGCGGCGACGGTGGTGGCGGTGGCGAGGGTGGCGGCGGCATCGGAGGCGGCGGCGACGGCGATGGACGCGAGGGAAGCGGCGGCGACGGGTCGGGCGGCGAGGGTGAGGGCGGGGGTGGCGACGGGCAGGGCGGCGGCGGCGAGGGTGGCGATGGGGGCGAGGGCGGAAAGGCTGGTGGGTTAAAGTGGCCTGGTATGCGCGGCAATGGTGGCGAGCGCGGTGGCTGCGAGGGTAGCGGTGGCGAAGGCGAGGGCGGCGAGGGTGAGGGCGGTGGTGGCAGCATGGGCGATGGTGGCGGTGAGGGTGGTGGCAACAAGGGCGAGGGCGGCGGTGAGGGCGGCGGCGGTGGCGGCGGCGGTGGCGGTGGCGGTGGGGGTGGGGGCAGCTCGGGTTGCATCGGTGGCGGCGGCATGGTGGGTGGCGGCGGCGTGGGCGCGGCCGAGGGTGGCGGCGAGGGCGAGGGATGCGGCGGCATGGGCGAGGGCGGGGGCGGCATGGGCGGCGGCGGGCGCCGGGGAGGGTGTGAGGGCAGTGGTGGCGAGGGCGAAGGTGGTGGAGGGGGCGAGGGCTCTGGCGATCCCGGAGGCGGCGGCGACGGACGCGGCGGGCGCGGTGGTGGCGGTGAGGGCGATGGGGGCGGGGGCGAGGGCGGTGGTGGCGAGGGTGGTGGCGGCGAGGGCGAGGGCGGCCGCGGCGAGGGCGGCGGCGACAAGGGCGGCGGAGAGGTGGGAAAAGGCGGTGGCGGGGAGGGACTCGGCGGCGGCGGGGAGGGTAAGGGCGGGGGTGGCGAAGGCGGAGGCGGCGAGGGCGACGGTGGCGGCGGCGAGGGCGAGGGTGGAGAGGGCGAGGGCGGCAGCGGTGAGGGGCTTGACGGAGGCGGCGAGGGCGGTGGCAGTGAGGGCGGTGGCAGCGCGGGTGGCGAGGGCGGCGGACGCGGCGACATGGCGAGCGAGCAGAATGTTTCGGCAAAATAGGCCTCCACCTCCTGAATGTTCTGTCCAAGGAAGGCGTACTGATCGGCGGGCGCGGAGGCGATCGCCTGTAGCGTCATCTCGACAGCGCCACCGAAGCCCACTGCGAAGATGGAGAGGTTGCCTGTGGCCTTGAGATGACTGGCGATAGCTATCGCTGTGTTGTCGTCGCCGTCGACAGTCTGCTGGCCATCTGAGAGCAGCATGATCACGCGATTCGCGGTGGCCGCGCGGTTGCCTGGGCCATCGAGCACATTCCTCGCCATTGTGAGGCCGTCTGAGATCGAGGTCATGCCGCCGGTCGTGTACTGGGAGAGGGAGGCATCGGTGACCGAAGAGTTGGAGGACAGGTTCGAGAGCACGGTTGCATCATCAGCGAACGTCACCACTGCCGACTTGGTGTCTGGCACACGGAACTGACGGGTGATCGAGCGCGCAAAATTGGGGACCTGATTCTTTACCGGCTCCATCGAGCTGCTCGCGTCGAGAAGTAAGACAAGATCGAGGAGGAAGCCGCCGCACGCCGGCGCGTACGGCGGCCTGGGCGGCGGCGGCGGCGGCGGCGGCAACGGCGGGGCCGCGTTGCACAACCCTCGGCAGCCGCACGTCGCCGGACACCTGGCAGTGATGCCTGAGCCATGCGTGGGGTGGTTGCAGTACGGAGCCAGCTGCGCGCAGGTCGCTGGGAGGCTGTTGATATTATAGCCCGTGGTCGGTTGGTCGCACGTATTTGTGGAGCTGTTCGAATAGCTTCTGCATCCAGATGAATCTCCGCCGCCACCAGCACGTGGTCCACAGTCCACGCAGTCCGTTCCCAAGGCGCAGTATCCAGAGTACTCGGCTCCCGAGCCACCATCATCGCAATCACCGTCAGAAGCGTAGTTGCAAGTATCTCGGCAGTCGGTTTGTCCCATCGTGCCGCGCAGGTGGAGGAGTAGCAGCACGGCAGGGGACATCACGTACATCGGCGTCATCGGCGGACGAGTCACCATTGGTCCGGAGAGAACTTTGCAGCCACACAA
>ENA-UOUZ01002048-UOUZ01002048.1-mixed-culture-metagenome-genome-assembly--contig:-NODE-2048-length-11715-cov-169.009091_pt1 | contig 11715 bp, 10 predicted proteins | sample MGYA00238154_ERZ761575 | MGnify/ENA primary metagenome ERZ761575 (study PRJEB28896, sample SAMN07631632) | mixed culture metagenome | isolation source: Freshwater growth medium | place: USA...
ATGCGTGGCTCTCATGAGTGGCCATCAAGGATGCGTGGCTCTCATGAGTGGCCATCAACGATGCGTGGCTCTCATGAGTGGCCATCAACGATGCGTGGCTCTCATGAGTGGCCATCAAGGATGCGTGGCTCTCATGAGTGGCCATCAACGATGCGTGGCTCTCATGAGTGGCCATCAACGATGCGTGGCTCTCATGAGTGGCCATCAAGGATGCGCGTGAATCGTGAGTGGTCGTCGTGCGTGGGCAATGACGCGTGGGCATCACGTGGCGCTGTCGTGGGCATCACGTGGCGCTGTCGTGGGCATCAGGTGGCGCTGTCGTGGGCATCACGTGGCGCTGTCGTGGGCATCAAGAGGGCATAGGCCAGTGCAGACGCCATCAGTCGCGATGAAGAGGGCATAGGTCACCTTCATGTCGGGTAGCTTGGACCAATGCAATGGGCGCATCGGCACGGAAGGCTCCGCCTTCTTCTTCGGCGGCGGTGCTGGTTTCGCAGGCACTACAGGCGTGTGAACAGGCACAATAGGCGTGTGAACAGGCATAATAGGCGTGTGAACAGGCGTGTGAACAGGCACGGCCGGCAGCGGCATTGACGTACCGGTACTCGGCGCAATAGGCGGCGCTGTTGTGGGCGCTGTTGCACTGCCGGGCACCGGCGGCGGTGGTGGGGGAGCAAGCGGTGCAAGGCCCCCGGGCAACGGCGGCGGCGGGAGCGGCGGCGATGCAAGGCCCCCGGGCACCGGCGGCGGTGGTGGGGGAGCAAGCGGTGCAAGGCCCCCGGGCAACGGCGGCGGCGCGAGCGGCGGCGGTGCGAGCGGCGGCGGCGCAAGGCCCCCGGGCAACGGCGGCGGCGCGAGCGGCGGCGGTGCAAGGCCCCCGGGCAACGGCGGCGGCGCGAGCGGCGGCGGTGGAAGGCCCCCGGGCAACGGCGGCGGCGCGAGCGGCGGCGGCGCGAGCGGCGGCGGCGCCGGTTGCTTCTTCAGCTGCTCAACCTCCGCCTTCAGCTTCGTCAATGCGGCCTCCTTTGCGCTGATTTCACACTTGAGCGCGGCCACCTCTTCGGCGTTCACAGCGCCCGCCGCATCCTTCACAGCCGCCTCGGCCGCCTCGGCTGCCGCCTTGGCCGCTGCCTTAGCCGCCTCCGCCGCCTTGCGCTCCGCGTCGTTCTGAGCGCTCAGCGCGGCGGCCACGGCCACCTCTGCGCTGGCTGCAACGGCCCTCGCCGCCTCCAATGCCGACCTGAGCTCCGAAATCTCCGACCTGAGCTCCGATATCTCCGACGGGTCCTGTGCAACAAACGAGGATCGCGCCGACAAGCATGCATCCGCCGTGGCGGGCGCTGGACTCATGTGCGGCGGCGAGGTCGTCGAGGTCGCCCGGGAGATCGTCGCGAGATCGGACGGGGTGCGCGCGGGCGTCGCCGGCGCCGTCGTGGGCACCACGGCCGCCGGCGCGGTACCGGCGATCTCGGCGAGATCTGCGCGCATCTCGACGATCTCGGCGAGATCTGCGCGCATCTCCTCGTCGTAGACGGCAATCTGGATCGCGATGATCGTCTCCACTTCGTCGCCGCCGATGACGTTCATCATCGGGCGCGTGAGCTCGATGAAGTCGAGATCAGCGAGCTCATTGCGCATGCGCACACGCGTCCCGATCTCAGGACAGCCCGACACGATCGCGTTGATCAGCGTGAGCCGATGCGCGTGCGACCTCGATCTGGGCTTCCGGAGCTCGTCGACGAGCAGCTTGAAGGGTTGCGCGGCGCTGGAGGAGGCGGCGGGTGCGGAGCAATGGAAGTAGTAGAGCTCCTCGAGTGCGGTGAGGACGACACGGTGGCCTGCGGCCTCATAGAGCGCGACCGCCGAGAGGACATGCACCGCCATCTGCACGAGCTCCTCCTCCTCCGCGAGAAGCAACGACCCACCTGCGTAGGGGGAGCGCCGTGATGAGCACTTGCATGCTGGGCAGGCTCCTCCTCCGTGCGCATGCATAGGGAGAGCGCCGTGATGAGCACTTGCATGCTGGGCAGGCTCCTCCTCCGTGCGCACTCACGACCCACCTCCGCTAGCAAAGGCCTGGCACACGAGGGCGGGGGACGTGATGACCCCAGCGAGCCCCTTGTCGGTCCGAATGAGCGCCTTGAGGCATCTCATCGCGATCTCGATCCGCTGATTGTCCGAAGGCGAGCGCTCCGAGTAACGGCAAAGCCCAGCAAGCAAGGTGGACAGGGCGGCGGTGCCCGACGGCTGAGAGTTGACGAACTCGGCCACCTGCGAAGGGAAGGCGCCGTGCTGAGCACCCGCATGCTGGGCCAGGGCGAGGAGCCGATGGTGTGGGCGCCGAGGTGAGCACTCGCATGCTGGGTCAGGGCGGCGGAAGGCGCCGTGCTGAGCACTTGCATGCTGGACAGGGCGGCTCACCTGAGAGACGGGCGCGCCACGGAGCCATGCTTCAGTGCCGAGCAGCTCTTCCAAATCTGGATCGTTGAGCAGCACTGCCGCGTAATGCTCCGGGCCGGGCCCTTCACAGGCACTAAGTGTGAAGTCGTAACCTGCCATCAGAGGTCATCAGTGGTCATCAGAGGTCATCAGCAGCCATCAGGGGCCATCAGAGGTCATCAGAGGTCATCAATGGCCATCACATCAGAGGTCATCAGCGGCCATGGGTGACCGGCCATCGGAGTTCAGCGAGAATCAGTGGTCATCAGTAGTCATCAGCGGCACCTTTGAGCATATCTCGCTTGATCTCCTGTCATCAGTGATCATCAGTGGTCATCAGTGGTCATCAGAAGTCATCAGCGGCACCTTTGAGCATATCTCGCTTGAGCTCCTTGCTGAGCTTGAAGATGGCCTCTGCTTTCACAGGAGGCAGGCCGAGCGCCGAGACCATCTGCTTCAGCGCCTCGTCCAGCTGCTCGTCGGGGATCGCGGGCGCCGCCGAGGCCGTCGTAGGCGCTGATGACTCGACCACCCGTGACGAAACCGCCGATGACGAAACCGACTCGGTGCGCGCCAAGTCGCTCTCAGGCTTTTTCGCCATACCGAAGAAGCCGGCGGCACGGCCGAGCATACCCCCCCCCGAGGCCTTTGCGGCCGGCGCGGCGCCGCCCACCGTCTTGCTGCGCCCCAGAGCTTCAAGAGGAGCCTTGGGCGGCGCCACGCGGGCGCCTTCCTTTGCGACGGTCACCGAGGCGGAGCGCTGCATCGCGTCGCGCGTGGCAGCCTCGAGGTTCATCCCGATGTTGGCGAGCCACATCTGTCGGTCGTCGGCCGACTTGGCGCAGTAAATCATCTTCGCGTGAGTCGTCTCGATGATCAGGTACGATGGCGTGCCCGTTGGGGGCCGCACCCCCGCAAACTCATCGTACGACCTCGCGCTCAACACCTGCTTCACGTCATCCTTGCTTCGCGGCGGCCCGCGCGCGTTTTGCGGCGAGTCATAGTAGACAAGGTCCGTGCCCCGGAGCACCGCGTACAGCTTGTTCCATTCCTTGTTGTTCTCCTTGAGCCTGAAGAGGTAGCCCTGGCACTGGTCGATGCCAATGGAGGCGCGCGACGACGTGCGGAGCAGCATCGATGCCATGCCGTCGAATGGGCGTCACCGGCTACGCAGCGGGTTGCCGCGACTCCTCGCGAAGCCACCGAGCGAGGCGACCCAGCCCCTTGGTGCGAGAGCAAGCTCATAGGAAAACTTGACAAAACTAAGTTCCGGCGCGCCCGGACATAGTTGCGGATTTCACATCCCACGTTAAATTGCCCTCTCGGCAAGACGCACACGTGAACGTGGGATGTGAAATCCGCAACATCCCAGACATCCGCATAGCGCAACGGTCCGGACCCCCAAGCACGAGGGCCGCATCTCTGCGATATCTGCCTGTCTCTGCATGGACGAGCGTGGCCGGAGTTCGCTGGCGGCGGCTCGCTGCCGCGACGGCGCCCGAGATTGGATCAGATTCCCATAGCCTATTCCGACACTTGCCGCGCACGGACCGTCAAAATGTGTACTCTAGAAAACGTGCCCCAGCCGGCGCGCGACTGAGCGCTGTGTAGTTCGCGTACTGTTCACTCTTAATTCCGTGGAACCGAGTGCATACCCGGATACCGCGTCATAACTGGAACCGAGAATGGCTCGATACTATTGCCGCGTAGACGCGCAGCCGCTTTGTGTGTCAATCATCACTCTCGTGGTGACCACGCGGAGTCGCACTTGGTGGGCGCGGAACCGGGGGCCGACTGTCTGACCACAGCGGCGGCTCGATATTAAGGTGGGGCAACAGCGTCGGCCGCGGATTGAGCACGAGCCCCGACGTTTTCATGATCGTGCTCATCGCTCCGGTCGTTGAGAGCGCCTCGAGTCGCTGCGACCGTTGCGGAGCGCGGCCATCTGAAGCCGACGGCGGCCTCATCAGTGGCAGCTCCAGCTCGGGTGCCCAGGGCGGCACCAGCACTTGCTCACGCGACGATCGGCGCGACGCTCCCGCTGAGCTGACGGAGACGGTGCTGCTGCCGGCGCTCGTGTGCGTCATTGAGGCTGAGCTCGAGCATAGACTGCCTTTGCCTAGTTGGGTCCAGGCACCCACGCCGCCCTGCCTGATTTCGGTCCAGCGCGTGTTCGAAGGCGCGCCGCGCTGCGCCGGCGACAGCGGGAGCGTCGGCAACGAGCAGGAGCTGTGCAAGGTGCCGTTACTGCGACTGCTCGTGTGACGGTTGCTGGCGTTCGCACGCTGCTTCTTTTGAAGCGGAGCATCTGATGCGGACCGCTTCGAATATGGCAGCGGCGCGCGTGGCTGCAACACAGGCTCGTCGTCGAGAAAGACGTGGTGGTGCAGCGGTGCGAGGGCGTTGCGCTTTTCGTGATGCGGGCACGCGGAGGGTGGGTGCCGGCGTCGGTCCGAGGGCCGTGATAGGCGCGACGCTGGCTCGTGAAAGCCGAGGGCTGCGAGTCGCTCTCGCAGCGACCGTGCATCCATGCCCATTGATGCGGCAATCTGCTCTGGACGCCTTGTGTCCCGGCGGGCGTCTGCAGCGGCGAGCTCCTGCGATAGGAATGGTGCGAGAGTGCTCCAGTCGTCGAGGACTACCGTGAATGCGGCCTGAGTCGGTCGCGACGGCGAGATGATGGGCGAGAGGGGTTCCCCCAGCAACACCATGAGAGTGCAGACTCGAGACGAGGGTTCGAGTCCGGACGGTTGCTTGGACGCGCTCATTCGGTTGCAAGTTCGCGGAGCGGGAATACACCGTCGGCGTCGCGGCGTGTGGTTCAGGAGAAAGTAGTTTACGTCTCGCGTTTACGTGTTCTCGGTTGCTCTGGTTTGAGTTTATCGAACCCAGCACGCATACGCACGGGTAGAGATTGCAGATTCCCAGTGACGCCGATCATGACGCCGATCCTCTAGAGTAAGAGTTTGTAAAACTCGACCTACAAGTACAACTGGACTCGCATCACTCCCAGGGCGGTTTGGGCGGCTTTACCTCGATGCCCATCCACTCCGCATACGAGCCGCCTACCCCTTCAAATTTGCCTTTGCCAATGCGCGCGAATGCACTGCTAGGCCGCAGCGGATCTTTGAGATCGATGCCGTTCCGCGGGATGTTGTATTGCCCCGGGCCAAGGTTGCCCGCGCCACTCTTGTACATGGGTTGCCCGCGTACAACCTTCGTCTTCGTCTTCATCACCGAGTACCTTCGTGGCGAACGACTCATGTTGACTGTCATCGTGCCAAAGAGGGCAACAGGCGACGCTCCGATGTGATCGAGCTCGTAGAACTGATCCAAGCCAGGCGACCGTCCGATTGGCGCGCCGTTCTCGAGCGGGTACGGCTTGAACGGTACGTGAAAGAACGGAGGCTTGCGTTCACCTTTGGCCCACGGTGCCGAATGGGTACCTGGTGCCCGTGGCAAATGGCGCAGCTGGAGCGCCTCGTCTGGCGCAAAAGGAACATTGGCAGCGGTGCTCGGCCTGATCTCTGCCTTCTTGCTTTTTGAGGCAAACGCGCTTCCCTGGCGTAGAGGATCGAAGATTGCGGCTGCCTCTTTCGGGATTCCATAGCCGGGCTTTGGGCTGTACATGCCCGGTCCGCGCTCGGGATCGATGCATAAAGCGGGACGCTGCACCGAACGACTCTTGAACACGGCTTGATACGGCCGATTCGATCCGTCTTGGTACTTCGTCAAGGAGCCGTGGAAGAGGGGCATCGCGAAATAGGCGCAGGCCGACAACCGGAAAAGCGGCTGTTTCTTCCAGGCCGCGACGCGTTGTGGCAGTTCCATCGACGAGAGTGTTCCAGTATTGTCGACACGGAGGTAGCCAGTCTGGGGGGACCAGTCTGGGGGTGTATTCTTCACAGCGAAACCCGCTCGCGAACGCGCTCGCGCGCGGTCTCCGACCCCTTACGTGCGAACCTCTTGTGCTCCCCACTCTCTCTGCAAGCATGATCGAGCATGTCGTTCTGTGTAAAACGACTCGATCGTTCACGGTCGAGGAGAAGACGAGCATATGCAACCAAATTAAGCAGATTCCGGGCGTGCTTAGCATCACAGTCGGCGCCAACTACACCGCACGAGGCTTGGAGTACAATACGGGCATCGTCGTGCGGCTTACTTCAAAGGAGGCCGAAGTGGCGTACCAGACACATCCCATACACGTGGGCGTGCGCGACTCGATCATTAAGCCGCTGATCGACAAGGGCACCGATGGGACGCCGCCGATTCTCGTGGTAGACTACGAGTGCGCAGACGTCACGCCAGGAAGCCTGACTGGGGCTGCGCCAGCCCCGGTTTATCATGCGGCTGTGTGCGGCCTGGCTGTGGGAGCGCTGATCGGATGTGCTGCAGCGCTAGCGCTCGTCAGACCGCGGTGAGATGCGGAGTGTCATGCTCGCTCGAGACATTTGTCAATTGAGTAAAATGACCGTGCGCCGTGAACGGCCGCTCCAGATGTGAACTAGCGGTGGTGGGAGAGAAGGTGGATCGTAGTTGTACCGCCTCGAAGAGCGCCACATCTGGCGTCTGAGCTACGCGTAGCCGCTACACCGAGCAGCTACTCTTACCACCGTGGTACGACGGTCGTTAACAGCCATCTCGCGGATGGACGATGGTTTAGTAGCGCCGCTTCATTATCCTCTTGGATCCACACAGCTCGGGGCGCGCGCGCGCCTGGCGCCTCGTCATCTAAATTAAGGTCGAGCTTTGGCCTTCGGCTGTCTTCCCCGCCCGCAGTTTCTCGAGCTCTTCCGACAGCCACTTGACGAGCTCCGCATCTTGCGTGAGTGGGTGCGGCTCGACCGCTTCCAACCGTGGGGCAAACCAGTACGAGACCCTCTTGCGCCCAGCGTTTGGCGATGCAAGAATCGAGGCGTGGTTGAGGCCACAGGTCTCCTCACTGTCGCACATCGGCGCCGCCAAGAACTTGAACACTTGAAGTCCCCACGCCGGGAAGGTAGAGGCAGCAAGATCAGTGTTGAGCAACCCAGGGAATGTGCCCATCACGTGTGCGTCGTCTCCCAAAGCCCGCTGCATAGACTGGAGCCAGGCGTCCGCGGCGACTGCAGTGCCGATCATGAGCTGAAAGCCTTTGAGTAGCCCAGTCACGCCATCGGGTCTCATCCCATCGGACAGAAGCAGCTTCAGGCTGGGCTTGTCAAACGGCACTTTCTGGCCGGAGGCGAGGACGGACATCACACGCACGGATTTGCTGACGAGCCCGTTCCGCACGAGTGAGCTCATCACACAGTGGCGTGAGACAAGGTCGATAGAGAAGACTTTATGGATGCCTTCGGCGGTGTGCGCCTCCGTCGCGCTGGGCCATACGCCCACTGTGAACAGCACGAAGTCGAAGATGATGCCTAATCGCACAAGCTGCTTCTCAAACGCGTCGCAACCCTTGACCGTGGACAGGTCGGCTGAGATACCACCGGGCGCCACGGCAGAACGGCCGACCACAGTCACTGAGCCACCAGCGGCACGGATGACGTCAGCAGTCGCCTTCCCAATGCCTTTAGTTCCGCCGATGCACAGCACGTGTTTGCCCTTGTACACGTGCGCGAGCTCCGCGATGGTCTTTTGCTCGGCGACACCACAGTCTAAGTCGTATGGGCAGAGCGTGAGCGACATTGATGAGCGGACAAGCCACCGGAAGGGCGCAAACATGGCGCTCATGTCCACACGGGGTTTGACAATTCACACTGCGACCGACCCAAATCTGTCCCATTGGAGGCCCACGCCCCTCCTCAACACCTAATCTTGCGTGCCCTCCATAGATTCCGAGAACAAGCCACGCGGAATTATATTCTGGGCTGGATGCAATGCGTGCGACGTCGGCCGAGGAGCAGGAGGAGGCGCCTACGGTGAAGAAGGCCAAACACGAGGAGCAAATACGCGTGCGAGCGCGAGATGGAGAGGAGGCCACATTGTCGCGCGATGCAGCCCGACTCATGGGCACCTTGAAGGATCTGATGGATCTCGCCACCTCCGAGGATGGCATCTATCCCATGCCCACGATCATGGCCTCGACGCTTCAGATGGTGTGCAAGCTGAACGACCCAGACTACACGTGGCCGAGCTCGGACGAGCGTTCGCTCTTCCAGCTCATCCAGCTCATCGAGGACGCCCTCTATCTCGACGCCCCCATCGCGCTCAAGCACATCCAGCGCGAGATCGCCTCCCGACTCAACGGCAAGCGCGCTCCTGAACTCTGCGCGCTCATCGGCGCGGGTGGTGACTTTGGCAGCGCGGAGGAGCACGCGCCGCCAAACGCCGAGCCGGCATTTGTACCGGAAGACGTTGAGGCGCCGCAGCAGCCGGCCAGCTCCACGTTACCGCCCGAGCCGCTGCAGCAGCCCTCGTTCTCGGCGGACGCCATGGAGGCTGCTCTGGGCCTGGTGGACGTGGCCACGTTGGCCGAGCTCAAGGGCGTGACTCGATCTTGGCGGGCGCTGGCGCAACGTGTCCTCTGCTCGCGCCTGTGCCGCCGCGACGGGCAGCCAGTACCCACACGTCTGGATGAGATCACCGACCTTGACGTGGAGCAGCTCATCGAGGCCGGCCGGCCCGGGGACGCGGCCGTAGCGGGGCGGATGCTGCCTGGGCTTGCGCGCCTCCATGGCTACGGCCATGTGGTGGACGTGGCCGCCGTACGGGCCGCGGATCTTGAATCTCACTTAAGTGCGAATCAAGATTCATTGCTATATGGGGCTGCTAAGGACGCTCTCAACAGCTGCATCTCAGGCGAGGGAGAGGCACCGTTGAGGCTGACGATCGCAGCTGTTGCCTGTGCGGGCTCAGGCGTAATTTGCGGCATCCCGGTGCAGCAACTGCGCGAAGACGGCGCCACAGAGCTCGACTTGTCCAATAGCGGGCTCCACGCGCCTGCGGCCTTGCTTGTCGCCTATCTCATCCCTGCTACATCGGTGCTCGAGAACTGCAAGTTGCTCAAGAACAGGTTCGACATTGAGTCGGCCACGGTGCTCGCCAAGATCGCCGCGGAGAAGGGCATCATCCTCTCGGGCATGATGCGCGACCAGACGGCGGCCAAGTTCAAGTTCAAGAACCTCCAATCCGCCGACGCCATCCTCATCGCGTCCGACCTGAAGTTCGTGGCGGTGGTGAACACCCTGGACCTGGGCTCCAACAGCATCGGTCCAGAGGGAGCCCTCGCGATCGCGGAGGTGCTGCAGGCCAACGCGGTCCTGACCAACCTGGCGTTGTACGGGAACAATGTTGGCGACGACGGTGCCAAGGCGATCGCGGAGGCGCTGAAGGTCAACACAGTCGTGACCACCCTGGGCCTGGGCTCCAACGACATCGGTATGGAGGGAGCTATTGAGGGAGCCATCGCGATCGCGGAGGCGCTGAAGGTTAACACGGTGGTGACCACCCTCGACCTCAGGTATAACTCCATCGGGGTTGAGGGTGCCAAGGCGATCGCGGTGGCACTGAAGGTCAACGTGGTCCTGGCCGTGCTGTGGCTCGCGGACAACAGCATCGGCGAGGATGGTGCCAAGGCGATCGCGGAGACGTTGAAGCACAATGCCGTCCTGACCGAGCTGGGGCTCGAGGACAACAACATCGGCGAGGACGGTGCCAAGGCGATCGCAGAGGCGCTGAAGGTCAATGCGGCCGTGACCACCCTGAGCCTGAGCAACAACGTTATCGGAACAAAGGGTACCGAGGCGATCGCGGAGGCGCTGAGGGTAAACACAGTGGTTACCACCCTCGACCTCGGGTACAACTCGATCGGTCCGGAGGGAGCCCTCACGATCGCGGAGGCGCTGAAGATCAACGGGATCCTGACCACCCTCATCCTCAAGTTCAACACGATGGGGGACGCAGGGGCAAAGGCGGTGCATAAGGCGGTGGAGGACCGGACTGGCTTTGATTTGGTTCTGTAGAAAATGACGTTGAGTGCAAGCGCTGAGAGGCATGTGCGGAGTCCGGTGTGACTGTGTTCCGTCAAGGTTTTTACTAATTTGGCGAGCTGCCGGCGTGCCCAGGGCTGTATGACCTATGACGCGGGACACATGTGCGCTACGTGTCGTATGTGAGAGGGCGGCCGGCTGATACTCACAGTCACGCCTCACAGCTCTTCTGGAGGCACCTGTGAGAGAAGCCTGTGAGAGAAGGGTTGTGTGACATTACAAGGGGGGAATGTAATTTTAACCTTCGGAGAGTCTCTCGAATCCTAAACCTCTTGGCCTTGGGGGCCTTGGCGCTTGGGGCCGGGAAGCGGGATTGGATGTTGAACATGCATGTTGGAATCCGGAGCCAGGGTATAGGTAAAGCGAGTTTGCAAATGGGCACTGGGGGTCGGAAGTGGAATCGGGAATTTCGGAATCCTGGGTTGCAAGGAGCGCTGGGGGCCGGAAGTGGAATCTTAGTGGAATCGGGAATTTAGGTATTAGGAATTTCGAGTTTGCATCATACATGAAATCATGAATCTCATGATGTATTTCGGGTGTATCCCGCATGTATCTAGATCACGTCTGCAGATACATGTATCCCGAATGTATCTCCGAATGTATCTCCGAATGTATATCTCGCATGAGTATCTTACCTAGTCGATTTGTATCCTTCTTTAAGATACATTCAGGATACATTTAGGTATTAGGATACAATGTATCTCAAGAATAGCACTTACCGAACGCGGCCCCCGGCGGGCAGGTCGATCGACGCCATCGAGGAACAGCCATAGAAGGCGCCAGGGCCGAAGCTCGTGAGGCCGGCGGGCAGCGCGATCGACATCAACGAGGAGCAGTATTGGAAGGCGTAGTCACCGATGCTCGTGAGTGTATACCAACATCTGAGACCGAGATCCGAGTGACACTTACGTATGCAAAATCCCCAACCCTGAAGTCCCTGGAAACGATGCGACTGCAGATCACACACACACACTTTGTCTGTGAACTGAGAGCGCTCCCTCTCACTCAGAGGCTTCATCCACCCCGTACCGCTAAACGTTTAGGTACATTCAATCGACAAAATCTGGATGGGGGACTGCTTCATCTATGGACGGGCGAATGTTGCCATCTAAGCCGGCGGGCAGGTCAAACGACGCCATTGAGGAACAGCCATAGAAGGTGCCAAGGCCGAGGCTTGTGAGGCCGGCCGGCAGCACGATCGACGTCAACGAGGAGCAGCCATGGAAGGCGTACTCACCGATGCTCGTGAGTCCGGCGGGCAGCTTGATTAACGTCATCGAGGAGCAGCTAGCAAAGGTGC
>ENA-UOUZ01002059-UOUZ01002059.1-mixed-culture-metagenome-genome-assembly--contig:-NODE-2059-length-11674-cov-102.000000_pt1 | contig 11674 bp, 7 predicted proteins | sample MGYA00238154_ERZ761575 | MGnify/ENA primary metagenome ERZ761575 (study PRJEB28896, sample SAMN07631632) | mixed culture metagenome | isolation source: Freshwater growth medium | place: USA...
CCGCCCCCCCCCCCACCTCCTCCCCCCTCGCCGCCGCCCCCGTCGCCGCCCCCCCCTCCGCCGCCGCCACCCTCGCCGCCGCCCTTGCCGCCGCCACCATTACCGCCGCCCTTGCCCCCGCCCTCACCGCCTCCGACACCGCCACCGTCGCCGCCCTCACCCTCCCCGCCACCACCCGCCCCGCCGCCCCCCTTGCCGCCGCCACCCTCACCACCGCCGACGCCTCCCTCACCACCCGCGGCGCCGCCGCTCCCGCCGCCGCTCCCGCCGCCATGGTGGACTACGCTGCCCATGCAGCACGCCGCCGCCGCTGTCATCACCGCCGCTACCGCCAACGCCGCCACCGCCGCCCATCGCGTCGGCTACGACGGTCACGGCGCGCTGGTCTTTCGCATGCCTGAGGCGCCACTTGCTACATGGGCCGTGGGACGGAGCGGGCATCAGCTGCCGCCGCGGCGCGTCCTCGGCGTCTCCCCGAATGGTGCGCCCTTAGAGGGCAACCTCACCATCCTCGTCCTCGGCGAACGCTTCGATGACTTTGGCGATGTGCAATGCCGCATCGGACCGGCGCGTGTGCCGGGCCGCTTCCACCACCGCGGCGCCATCAGCTGCGTCGTGCCGCCCGCGCTCGCCCTGTGTCGATGGGACCTTCCCGTCGGCACGCACGCACGACGAGGCAATTACGGGCGCGTCGCGAGCGACTATGCCAACGGCAGTGCCGCCGCGCGGGAGGCGGCCGTGTGCTGGGCCGACATGGTGTTTCCGACGGCGGCGGTTGTCGAGGTGAGTTTCAACGGAGTGGACTTCACCAAAGGCAGCCTCACCTCCTTTGTCTACTATAACAAATCGGTCATCGATGCTTCCCTCAGCGCCATCCGACCCTCTGCGGGCCCCGCAGCAGGCGGCACCCTCGTCACCATCACCGGCGATCATCTCTACTCATACGGTGGCGCAGTGCAAGGGCCCAAATGCCAATTTGGTGCGGCGAGTGGCGCGCCCGTTGTCGCAGCCACCATCCTCTCGATGACATCGCTCATTTGCTACTCGCCGCCGCAGTCCGCCGACGCGCCCTCTCTTCAACACGTCTTCATCACCTTGAGTGGCTACGCCGACAGCCGCACGCTGCTCGGCCTCGCACCCGACGGGGCGACAGGTCGGCTGCCCTTTCGCTATGATGCGTCCGACGGGTGGGGCTGGCTGAGCGCAGCGCATCCAGTAGGAGGACCAGCTGCTGGTGGATCCTCGATCACTCTCACGGCGTCCGGCGGATTCGCAGCATCGGGCGCGACGCCCCTTTGCCTCTTTGGCATCCCTGCACTGGCCGTCGCCGCGCGATTTGTGGGCAACGCCAGCGCGAACGCGACCGATGGCGCTGCTGGTGTCGCGTCGGCGCTCGTGTGCACCGCGCCGGCGGCCGCGGAGCTGCACGGGCGTGGGCTGCAGCCCCCGGGGCACTGGTGTGCCGTCCTGGGTGGCCAGACCGCCCCGTGCCGGGACCCAGCCTACGCGCAGGCGGGCGTTCTCGCAGTCTCGCTCGCCGTCTCACTGAACGGCAACCGCTCTGACCCAAGCGCCAACAGCGTCCCATGGCTCTATTGGTCCGCACCTCCGCGGCTGCAGTACATCCTGCCCGCAGGCGGCCCCTTCTCCGGAGGCACGCTGGTGGATGTGGTGGGATACGGGCTGCTCGATTTTGGCGGCGTCCTGTGCCGATTTACGCAGCCGCACGCACGGGGCTTCTTTGACGTGCCGGCGGTGCTGGCAGGGTCGCCACTTGTCACGCGCGTGGCTGTCTTCGACGCGCGGCGGACGGCCGAGGTCGATCGGCAGGGCGGCCGCACCGTCCGCTGTCGCGCTCCCGCCCTACGCGTCAATGCGAGCGACGGTCTGGGGCCGCAGTTTGACCAAGTCGGGTTCTCAGCTCAGGAGCTCTCTTCTCTCCTGCACACCGCCTCCCTCGCCCTCTCTCTGGATGGGGGCCAGCACTTCAGCACCGGAGCGATGAGCAGCTCTTTGGACGATGTGGAAGGACGACGCCTCGAGTATTTGTACGCAGCACCGACGCCGTCGTCGCTCGTACCGCATGGCGGCCCCCGGGCTGGCGGCACCAGGGTGACCGTGCACGGCGGTGGTTTCATACCCCTCTCAAGCCGCCACCTCTCCCCCATCTCCACCGCCACCGGCGTGCTCTGCAGCTTCACATCGCGGCTCAATGCCTCCAGCGGCGAGGAGGTGACTCTCGTAGTACCTGGCACCATCAGGCATGGAGAGTGGACAGGTTCCAGCCTCACCTGCCTCTCGCCACCGCTCCGCTCTCTCCCCATAGCGAGCTTGCCTGCCCCGCAGGCCGACGGCACACAAGACTCTGAGACTGAGTCCAACGCCAGCAAGACGCTCAACGGCTCGGGCCTCGTCAATGCCAGCGCGCTACGAAGCACTTCTGTACGTATCTCCCTCAATGGCGACCCGCCCGAAGCAGCTGATCCGTCCGTCCCGTTTTACTACTTCGACCCGAGCCTCAGAATCTCGTCCATCTGGCCGACGGGGGGTCCGGCGTCCGGCGGCACTGCCATCACCATCCGAGGAAGCAGCCACGGCGGCAGCTTCGCACAGGTAGGCCCGCAGGCCTACTGCCGCTTTGGCGACGGCGTGGACGGCGGGCCGGCCGACACGGCGAGCCGGCCAGCAGCGGCGCCCATGGCCAGCATCGCGTGGGGTGGTGCGGTTGTAAGGGCGGACGGCGAGACTGCAGAGGACGATGGCGCTGCAGCAGCTGGTTCTTCCTCTTCCACCACCACCACCACCACCACCACTACTACTTCCTCCTCCTCGCCCACATCCGCGCCTCGCTTCAGCTCTCTCGTGTGCTTCAGCCCACCGCTTCTCGCCCTTCGGCAGACGGCGCTGAGCGTAGCCTGTCAAGGCACCGAATGGTGGGTCAGCCGCCCGTCGTGTGGCTCCTCTCTGGCGGTGCCGCTCGAGGTTTCCCTCACAGGGGATGCGGATGGCGAGTACTCGGGCAGCGGCATCACCTTTACGTACACTGCGTATCTTGTGAACCCCGTGGGCGATATGCATGCGTCGCCGCCGCCACCGCCACCGCCAACTCCTCCTCCGCCGCCGCCGAGCCCGTCGCCGCCTCCGCCCGCACCGCGAAGCTGCGACGAGTGCGATGCCGGTGCGGCATGTGGCAGGTGCCTGGTGCTCGTGGCGCCGTCCGACTGCCCTACAGATCCCAACCTGCCGCCGTGTGGGGGGGTGGCGATGGAGGAGTTGTGCGAAGGCGACGGTGAGTGTGGCACCGACGGCAACGCCAACAACTGCGGCGGCTTGCAGGCATACGACGTCTACCGGCGCGTCTCGTGCTACCCAGCTTATCCCGCATCCTGACGGGCGAGGCGTGGGAGTTCAGTAGGACTTGGAGGATGCTAGGCCGGATGCCTGATTAGATGATGACTCAGTCGACGCCAGCACCGAGTGCTTTACGGCGTGGCGCACGCGTTACAAGCGTGACCGTTAGCGACGTGTGTGTGGTGTGCTGTAGAGCGAGCTCCCGGCTACCCTGCGACCTGCGCGTCAGTGTACGCGACGCGAGTACGCGTACACACTGTAAAATAGATACCCAGCGTACCCAAGACAGCATAGGAAAGTTTGCTTTTGGTGACCGGACCATACCTATACACGCACGCACCCAGTGTCATACTTGGTGTGTCTCTGAACTCTGTGTCATCGGATGCACGGAAAGCGGATTCCACAGACAGCTCGGGGCGCTGGCCGGGCACCTGCAGGAAGGCCACTGGAGACGGTGCGCCGCGTGCTGGGTCCGGCTAGCAGGCTACCGTACTCAGTACAATTGTACCGAGCCAGTGTGTCTGTCCCGACTACATTGTACCCGACTCCCCCGGTGTTTTTGACCGGGCCAGGCTGAACCAGCTGAACCAGCCAGTGGCGATCTCGCCAGTGGATCTCAAAAAACTTACTTGACTTGACTCGGATCTCAGTTTGGGGTGGTCTGGATCTCAGTTTGGGCTGGTCAAACATAGGAATTACTTATGAGAAAACGTGAGCGCACTCACGGTGAGCGCACTTTGTGTCCAGAGCACTTTCTTTTCGGTCTGCACTAAATACCTTTCTGCCTGGACACACGAGGACAGAGACTGTGACGTCTCTCAGAGGCCCAGTTGCCATTCTCGGCGCCTTGGCGGATTTCGCGAAGCACATGGAGCTCGCAAAGTCGATGGAAGAACGGTGGGCTGCAGAAGAACGGTGGGCTCTCGTCCGGCAGATAGGATTCATCAGAAGAACTCGACGAGCTGCAGGAATTGCGGCTCCTCTGCAAAGCGGACCGTCGTCTGACCGGCGCCTCATGGTGCAAAGCGGACCGCCGTCTGACGAGCGGCGCAACCTGCGCAGCATCAGGGAGGACGAGATGACAGACAATAGCGGAGTTAGCAGAGTTACCTCCTGGCGGTCCTCAGCGGTAGCACAGAAGAAGCGTCATCCGACGGCCACCGCGCACGGTATGCAGGCTCAAGCGCGGGTCGATGATGTTCAGTCGCCGTTGCCGTCGCCATCACCGTCGACATCACCGTCGACATCAGCACCGCCGGTACTGCCGGGTGCTGTCAGGCAAATCCCCCCTTGTGCCGGGAAGAGGAGCGCCGTCACGAGCGCCTCAACAGAGCGGGTCGCTTCCGATCCACTATGCGCCCGAGCAGGTGTGACGAAGCCTAGGGCAGGTGTGGCGGCCCAGTCTGCCGATGATGCACTCTGCGCTCCTGGCGCCGAACCATCACAGACTTCGATCATGGAGTTCATGGAGTTGATGGCGAAAGTGGCAGAGGACGTGAAGGCGGGGAAGGCGCCTCGACCTGCAGCCCGAGCGCAACCAGCGCCCATCACGGCGCCTCGACCTGCAGCCCGAGCGCACCCAGCGCCCATCACGGCGCCTCGATCCGCAACCCGAGTACACCCAGCGCCCATCACGGCGCCTCGACCTGCAGCCCGAGCGGACCCTTCGCCTCGAAAGAACCATGAGAAAAAGTCCTTCATGAACGTCACTGGAACATCCAGCGCCACCCAGCACAACGACCCAAAGAAGTTGACCAAGGCGCTCAAGGCGGGTATCTCGGTGCGAGTGGCCCTCAACCAGCGTCACTGCCATTGCCCCCCAAGGTTGCCACCGCCACCGGCATACTCGCCGCCACCAGATTCGTTGGCCCACCAGAAAGGGAACATGCCACGTGGCTACTTCATGCGTCTGCGCAAGATGTAAGCTGCTTGCTGCAGCGACGCGAGCAGATGCGCCCACGTGGAGCAACAAGAGCACGTCGTGCCGTCGTGCGTGGCCCTACACGCCACGCTCAGCGCGCTAAGCACGCACGCGCGCCGACCACCCATGACTCCACCCGGTATGGCCTCTCGCGGTCCTCCCCCCGACCTTCCTTGCACACCACCGCGCGGCTATCTCGGCGGCCGTCGTTCTGGGACGCAATTACCATACATGAATGCTTCCCATGATTACCATGAATGCTTCCATACTTCTCGCCGCACCATGAGCTTCAAGCTCACCATGTGGGCATGTCGCCCTTCTGACCGCCCCTTGACAGTACCCGACTTGGTGTGAACGTGTAGTGTGCTTGTGGATGTGTGAACGTGTGGTGTGTCTATGAAAAGTGGTGTGAATCTTCGCCGCTTATGCAACAACGAACCCCAGCCACAGCCACAGCCGCAGCCGCAGCCGCAGCCGCAGCCGCAGCCGCAGCCGTAGCCACAGCCTCAGCCGCAGCCGCAGCGAACGCGAAGGATGCGGCGGTGGAGGCAGTGAGGAAGGCGGCGGGTGTAGAGGCGGCGAGGGAGGCGGCGGTGATGAAGGCGTTGAGGAATGCGACGGCGGCGGATTCGGCGACGGAGGCGTTGGCGATGGAGGTGGATAGGGTGGCGAATATGGTGATTGAGGAGTATAGGAATGCGAGGGCGCGCCAAGCCGCTGCGCCACCCGCCGCCGCCGATTCTATGCCCCCCGCCGCCGCCGCCGCTGCGCCCGCCGCCGCGGTCATCATGGCCGCCAACCTGGCTCAGAGATTCCCGGTGGCCTTGTGGGAATCCCTCGGGCTGCGGGTGCAGCTGCTCTCAGTACCATCCACCACGCCGCCCGTGTACGCGGCCGAGGGGCAGACGGTGGCCATCCGATTCGTCGGCCGGCTGCCTGGCACGAGCAGTGGCGGCGTCAAGGGCGGCGGCAACGACGAGGGCGGCGCGGCGGATCGCTCTGGGGCTGTCTTCGACGCGTCGCCGGCGGGCGAGCCCCTCTACGTGCGCGTGGGGCGAGGGCAGGTGATCAGCGCTTTCGACATTGTCCTCCCTCACGTGGCGCTCGGCCAGACGGCCTTCGTAACCATCCCGCCGGCGCTCGCGTATGGCACCAGAGGGAAGCCGCCCAAGGTGGCGCCCAACGCGACGTTGTGCTTCGAGCTAACGGTCGAGCAGGTGGTGGCGACGGCCGACGATCGGCTACTCGATGCGGCAGCGCGCGGCGACGCGGTCGCCATCACGCGAGCACTCGCTGAGGGCGCCGCACTCACGTATGCGGATCGCAAGGGCTGGACGGCGCTGCATTGGGCGGCAGACGCAGGCGAAGGCGAGGCGGTCGTGCGCCTCTTGGAGGCGGGCGCCGCGGTGGACGTGCTCGCGACACAGCCGCAGGGCGCGGCGCCGCTCATCTTGGCCGCGCGGCAGGGCAGCGCACCCATCGTGGCCGCTTTGCTCCACGCCCGTGCCGACCCCACGCGCACCACCGCCAAGGGTTCGAGTGCGCTCAGTGTCGCGACGGACGCTGCGAAGAAGGCAGTCGACCGTGGCGGCGCCGCTGCCGAGGCGCTCGTGGCACTGCTGCGGCATGCAACGGCGGCGTGGGAGGCGCGCGAGCGCGGCGATGCCATTCCGGCGACGCCGCCAGGGATCGGGTTCTCATCGCCGGGGAAGGAGGCCAGGCTCCCCGTGCTTGCGGAAGTGGCGTGGAGGGACGGGGAGGCGGATCTAAGCGTCGGGCGCGACGTCGGCGGACCGTTTTGGGAGAGCGTGCGTGCGCGCTGCCTGCGCCACAGCCGCGCACGCGCGGCCAATCCAAAAGTCTGGCTACGATTCTCGTGCCTCGCCGTTGATGCACCGGCGGAGGCGGGGCGGCCGTGGGCGGAAGAGGGGCCATTACGGCCGCCCTCCCCTCGAGTCGTCATCGAGCTCTTTGCCGATGCGGTGCCGCGCACCGCGGACAACTTCCGCGCCCTGTGCACGGGCGAGGCCGGCGCATGCAAGTTCCATGTCGGGAGCCCGCCGTTACACTTCAAGGGGAGCCGCATGCATCGGATCGTGCCTGGCCAGCTCGTCCAAGGCGGCGACATCACCTCTGGCGACGGGCGCGGCGGCGAGTCCATTTACGGCAAGACGTTTGAAGACGAGTCGTTTGCGATCCCGCACGACCGCAAAGGGCTCCTCTCGATGGCCAATAGCGGGCGCGATGGAAACGGCTCGCAGTTCTTTATCACGCTCGACGCGCTGCCGCACCTCGACGGCAAGCACGTTGTTTTCGGGCGCGTTGTCGAGGGCCTGCCTCTCGTCGAGGCGATGGCCGCGGTGGCCGCCGCTAGCACGCCCACCACCAAGATGCGCATGACCATCGAGGACTGCGGCCAGCTGACATCGAAAGATATGGAAACGCTCGCACACCTGCCTGAGGCCGCCAGCCGTCCTTGATGGGGTCCTTGATGGGGTCCTTGATGGGCAGCTCCTTGTCGCCCTCGGGACCTACGTTTGCTACCGCACCAGCTCTTGCGGCCGCGGCGCCAGGCTTCTGAGGCAATCAGAGGCAATCGGAGGCAATCAGAGGCGCCAGGCTTCGGAGGCGCCCGGGCGCCACAGCTACCGGCCTCTTCGGAGGCGCGCCGGCTCCTGCTCACAGGGCGTCCTGATGGGCGTCCTGCTCACAGGGCGTCCTGATGGGCGTCCGGCTCACGTCACTGGGCGTCCGTCGTCATCCCTAGGGCCGCGGTCCCGAGTGGCCCTTTTGATTTGGGGTGCGTGCATGCGGGAGTTACGTTACGTTATTTACTTACTTACCGCTCACGGCCCTAGGAAGCTTTTAGCCTTTTAGTTTGGACGCTTGGGGTGCATGCATACGGGAGTGGTACTTACCTTACTTACGTTAATACTTACGGCCCTTTGGATTTGGGGTGCGTGCATGCGGGCGCAGTGGAGCACTCACGGGATCGCTCACGGCTGGAGGGGCATACTCAGCGAGTCCCACTGTGGTGAGCGGGACACCCGCTGCGCTCAGCTTCTCTGCGGCCTCCACGAGGCGTGCCCGGTCGATGGCGTGGTGCGCATAGCACTTGGCCTGCTCGACGACCAGTTCCGGCCAGAGTTCCCTCTCACCTTCCCGGAGCCGGTGCTTCGGATGCCACGGGACGCGCACGTTCGTCGCAATACGCCCAGGGAGCGCAACAGTTCGGTTGGCGTCGCGCCACACCGAATGCGTCGCGTTGCACTTGTCCCTTGAGTAGGCCTCTATCGCTGGAGGCACCGCGAGGCCGCACTCTCTGCTTGCCAGCCATGCCCACTGCGGCGGTGGGAATCCAGGACGGCGCCTCGCCTCGAAGGACGCCTTCCGCCTCTCGGCATTCCCCTCATCCCATCCTCTCCCAAGCGGCGCAGCGGCAGTGGTGAACACCTGAAAGGCCCTGCGGTTCTCCACATTGCGGGACGTGGCGCGCACCTTGATCGAAGTGCTCGGCAGGTGCACCAGCCCTCTCGCCTCGAACAGAGCTGCCCATTCATGGATCGGCCGGTTGCCGATGTGGCCGATGCCTTGAGAGCCAGGGACACCCGCGGCGAAGAGGAGGAAGCCATGCGTGTGGCGAGCGAGCACATCGGCAATGGCGCCATGCATGTGCAGAGGCAGATGCTCAGCCATGTTCACAGAGAAGACGACATCGAATTTGGGCAGTGCTCTTTCGCAAGCGGCTGCCTGGCCGCTGGCGTTGATGACATTCGCCACGAGCTGCACTAAGCCTGGAGACGAATTCGGACCTTGTGCTGCCAGCAACGGCCTCATGAGTGGGTTCGGTTCGATGCCAACGGCCGGAGATGTGCCCGCCATCTTGTGAAGCCACGAGGTGTAAAGGCCCATTCCGCTTCCCAACTCGAGTGAGGAACGAGGCTGGAGCGCTAACAACATATTGAGCACACCAAAATCGACGTTGAGCCCATACGATTTGAGGTGCGTGCACGCGCTCCAATGGCCACCATGAGCAGCGGCGCCCTTGGTGCCCCCATGCTCCGTGAGGTTTGTAGAGCCGCCTGAGCGTAGGAGGAACGGCTCGCATTCGGAGGGAAACATGGTGGCTCGCGGTAGCTCCAGTGGCAATGGCATCGGTAACTCAGCCGCTCTATTCACGGTTTGTGGAATTTCATGAGTTGCATGCCAATGACACACCGCGATCTCTGGCGCCTTGCACAACATACTGCTAACGTTCACTTACGCGTCTCTCGGCAGCCAGCACCGCGCGATCGACACGCCACGTCGCTACAAGTAGCGCCCCGCATGCGCAACCGCCCCATGACGAAGGTGCCCATGTTGCGTGCTGTCCAATCGTCCCATGCCACGTCATCGTCGCTCGCATGCAGCGGCGGCGCGTCGCCCCCGATGCGCCAGACGGTGCTCACGTCGCCCAGGTCGGCGAGCCGGTGCAGGAAGCGCTCCTCCTTGCGCGTGCGCACGCGCCAGCACAGCAGCACCTGCTCTGCGCCACCGCGCCCGAGCAGCGCACGCAGTGTGCGCTCGAGCGCGTCGGCTGACTTGCCGGTCCAGTCGTACAGCACGTCGCTTGCAATGAGGAGCGCTGGGGCCGCCGCCGCGCTGGAGGCGTCGCTCGCGCCATCCACGGAAGCGTCGGCTGCTCGTGACGGCACGGCGGCCGCTCGCACGCAAGCATCGAGCTCATCGCCTGTCTCGCCCCACGCGAGCTGGTGTGCCACGACAATGCCACCGACGCCGTTGCGCTCAGCGTTGCGCTCAGCAAGACGGCAGGCCAGCGGATCGACGTCGCTCGCCACGACGCGCCGCACGCCCGCGAGCGCCAGGGCGATCGCCACAAGCCCACAGCCTGCTCCGAGCTCGAGCGCACTGTGTGGCAGCCCCTCCTCAGCGAGGCATGCGCCGATCCAGCGGGCGCACTCCTCGCCGGCCGCCCACGTCATGGCGCCCGTGCAGCTCAGCAGAGGACCACTCGCCGCTGTGTTGTCCTCGAGCATCTCGATGCGCTGGTAGGCGAGGCAGCGGCAGTGCGCGAGCCAGTACGGCACATCGTAGAAGCAGCCGCCGCTTTCGTGCCTGCCGCCGTCCTCGCCAGTGGCAAAGAGCCAGCTCGTAGCGCCGCACGCACTACGCGCGATTACGAGCGGCACGGACTTGGAGGGCTCAAAGGGTCGGATGAAGTCGAGCATCGGCGCGTTGGCCATAAAATTCACAGGATTTATGCAGCTCTGTGTGAAACGGCTGTGAGCCGGTTCCGAGAAGGCACCAACTCAAGTTGAAAAGGTCGTGCCTGGGATTTATGCGGCAAAAGTCAGTCGTGAAGGCCTCTGTGCGTCGGTGCTTTTCTTTCTAGATACATGTATGTAGGCCGCGCACATCGTGCTCCCACGGAGCGGCGTCCCAGGGATCATCTCGAACGGAGGCCCGAGGGGCCTCGAGATGACTCGTTATCGATGCATGCACGATGAAGTCGCGCGCGTCTCTTAGGAAATTTAGAAAATTCCTTTGAGTCTTCTCGCATTATCATAATGGCAGCACGCTCGGCGTTTCGCTTGCGATGTCTGCCTGCTGTGGTCTGGCGGTTGCTCGCACTGTTTCCCTCTGTGGTGAGCGCCGCCGACACTTGGTTGGTTACAGGGTCCGCCGGTTGCACTAGTGCCAATGAGCATGGTACCTCTTCCGGCAATTCGTTGGCGCAGTGTGCCGCACGATGTCTAGCCATCGCTGGGAACGGGTGCATCTCCTTCGAGTTCAGAACGGCGTCTGGCACCACCACCAATTGCCAACTCTCGTCCTCGTGCAACACACTTCACGCAAGCTACCTCCCGGTCGGAACCTGGCCGCCAACTGATTGGTGGCTTTTCATTCGAGGCCGAGTACTGTTGTGGCGCGGAACTACAACGTGATCCCGACTGGGGGATGCACCGGCGCCAACGAGCTCGGCGTCTATGACGTAACTGATACTCTTGCGACTTGCGCCGCGCGGTGCGACGCCGTACCGACGTGCATCTCTTTTGAGTTTCGAACGAGCGATGGCGAGTGCTACTTGTCGAGCTCGTGCAACCAGGCCTCGGCAGGCTACGCAGTGGGTGGTTCTTTCAACCTCTACATTGAGCAGCGGCCTCCTCCTCCGCCTCCTCCGCCTCCTCCGCCCCCGCCCTCACCCCCCCCGCCGTCGCCCTCGCCCCCTCCACCCTCGCCCTCGCCCCCTCCACCCTCGCCCCCGCCGCAGCCGCCATCGCCACCGTCGCTGCCGCCATCGCCTCCGCCGCCCTCGCCGCCGCCGCCGCCGCCGCCGCCACCGTCGCCTCCGCCGCCCTCGCCCTCACCGCCGCCGCCCCCGCCCCCCCCGCCGCCTCCGCC
>ENA-UOUZ01002068-UOUZ01002068.1-mixed-culture-metagenome-genome-assembly--contig:-NODE-2068-length-11624-cov-143.171061_pt1 | contig 11624 bp, 8 predicted proteins | sample MGYA00238154_ERZ761575 | MGnify/ENA primary metagenome ERZ761575 (study PRJEB28896, sample SAMN07631632) | mixed culture metagenome | isolation source: Freshwater growth medium | place: USA...
CGGTCTTGAAATGATCCTTGAGGTCCTGCCACGACACGTCCCACGCCAGATTGCCAACGTAAACGGAGGCGCCGGCGCCAGCGGCACCGCCCCCGCCGCCCTTGCCACCGACTGCGACAGTGCCAACATCGGTGCCAGCATCGCGGTCCTCGCGCACGAAGATCAGGCGGCCGTTCAGCTCGGTGTCGTGCAGCGTGCTGATCGCCGTGGCCGCGTCGCGCGCGTTGGCGAATGTGACAAGGCCGCACCCCTTGGAGCGGGTGGTGCCAGGCTCCATCATCACGTCCGCATGCAGAACCTGACCAACGGTCTTGAAATGATCCTTGAGGTCCTGCCACGACACGTCCCACGCCAGATTGCCCACGTACACCGACTTGCCACCCTGCGGTTGAGCGCGGCCACTGCCCTTGCCCGCGCTCTTGGCTGCGGCATAGGGCGCTGGCCGGCGAATGGCGCGGGAACTGGCAGAGACTTTTCCTGGACCACCGCCCTTAGCAGGCCGGGACGATCCCCTCTTCATGAGTTGGTCCAGCGACATGTCCAGCGCGGACATCGTGATTAGCTGCAGTGATTAGAGCAGATGCAGAATCCGTCCGGTAAGTCTCTCCACATTGACACGTCACAGCGAACCAAGTGAACAGACCGGGGACCCCGTGATCAAAACTCGACACATAGTTCACCGCCAAGTTGTGCATTTGTTGTGTGAATGTGTGCATGTGTGTCTATTATGTGATTTAAACAGCACACGGAAACACGGGCGCTCAACAAGGGGCGCTCAATACATGTCCTTGATACATGTACAAGTACCGGTACACCAATTGATACATACATTGTTCATGAACAGCAATGTCTGAGCGGGCAGTAACAGTGCCGTTGCACACCGGTTGTCGCGTGTGGCGCGTAACGTTCAGACGAAGCTTTTGGGATGCGCAACATCATCGCGCCAAGTAAGTCGCCAAACACCCAAACTCCGGCTTCGTGCTGCCCCCCCAATATTCATTTTTCTAGGGCCCCACGGATCCGAAAGGGAAAAAAGATACGGTCTTCACAGCCAAGGGTTGATTTCTTCACACGCCGCGGACGAGCGCGGAGAGAAGAACTGGAGGAAGCTTTTTCACGGAGGGGCGGAGAGAGGTGCTTTTGTCTGCCTTTCCGAGAGCCTTTCGGTGTTCACGAAATGGCGGGGCGAGACGTGGACGAGGATCTAGAGGCAGCCATTGTCCGCCTATCCGAGGCAGCGCGGCAAACCGCCGCTCCGCTCACTCAATTGGCCACCAGCACCCGCAACGAGGTGACGGACTGGAAGCAGGCCGCAGGGCGCACCGACGGCAAAGAGGGCTACCAGTTTGGTGACGTGAGCAGATCACTCCTCAAAAGTACCACAGAGTTGGTTGCACGCACCAAGGAGAGGTTCCAACCGGAGGACACAGACTCCTCGTCGGCGGCCACCAGCGCCGATCCGTCTATTGGCATCGCCAGCACAGTCGCGCGCGGCATGGGCCAGCTCATTGGAGCGTCCAAGGGCGTGATCACGGCCACGGCACTGGGCATGGTCAAAGGAGGCGTCGCACTGACCGACCGGCTTTACGAGAACTCGGCAAACCAACTGGTCAACGAAGATGTTCGCGAGCGCTTCCAGAGCCGCATCGGCTTCCAGGCGGGCGCAATCGCCGCCGAGGTGGCGCCACTTCTGGGCAACATCGCGGCGGCATTCTTTCAGGGCTCGCTCGAGGGCCACGCGGCGGCGCACGGAGCTCTCGCGAGCGCGTATCAGACCGTTGTTCCCGTAGAGGTGCAGCTCGACATGCAATGTCGAATCGAACAGCGGCTCGGTGCTGTGATGGAACACCTCGTCGAGCCTGCAGTTCTCGAGGCCCTCTCGAGCTTTTATCGGAGCAAGGTGAAACCCCAGCTGATAGACGATTGGTGGATGCCCGACTACGTACGGCGTGCGGCTCACGAGGTGAGTGATCAGATAGCACATGATCTGATGCTCGAGCTACCTAATGGGCTGAACATGCTCGTCGGGACTAATGCAGAAGTGGGTGGCGGCCGACGAGCCAAGCCTATGAAGAGTTCGACCGCACCGCCGGCCGCCGCAGCCGAACAGGCGCCGCCGCAGCTGCCGCAGCTGCCGCCTCCGCCGCCTCCGCCGCCTCCGCCGCCTCCGCCGCCTCCGCCGCCTCCGCCGCCTTTCGCGGAAGCACTTTCAGCTGTGGAGGCGCCTTCGGCTGTGGTAGCGCCTGCGGAAGAAGTGCTCCTCAGAATTGATAGCTTCATCAAGGTGGATGAGCAGTACTTTGAACAAGCGAGCTCAAGCTCAGCTGGAGGCACCCAGGCAGCAGGTTCGGTTTCGAAAGCTCCTGGTTCTCTTTCTACAGAAACAGCTTCACTCCCCCAAGAAAAGCAACGTGACAGTACATCCGGACGTCAGGCGCCTCCGCTGGCGCCTATCGCTGTGGCGGCGCCAGCGGAGGCGGCTTTAGCTGTGGCAGCGCCTGCCGCTGCGGAAGAGCCTGCTGGAGCTCTTTTGGACCGCCCAGCAGAGCGTCCAGCACCAACCACAAAGACTTGGCGCGAGGCGGTCGGTCGAGAGAGTGGACGCGACGGTTACGTCTTCGGCGATCTGGCCCGCAGCGTGGTCGGCCGTCTGCGTGGAGACGCCAAGCTGACGGGTACGACGGGTACAGACGGGTCACCATCTCGTCAGACTGCCGGGACCCGGACCGGTACCGGTACGGACGAAGAGGTCGTCGACCCAGCGGTGGCGGCGCAGCTTGCAGAATGGCGGCGACGTACGGCAGCCGCTAGTGGTGCCGTTTCGGGCACTTCGAGTCCCCACGCCAGCGACACGCCTACCCCGCCACCGTCCCCTCCGGACTCGTCTGCACCAGTGAATGCACTATCCGAGCCCGATGGCTGCGGCTATGCTGCCTCCGAATGCGCAGCCTCCGAGGCTGAGGAGGCGCCCTCCGAGTATGCGCCTGACAAGGCCCCAAGGATCGCGTTGTCGTGGGCACCAGGGCCCGCGCTCGACCCTGTGCTCATGGGGCCCCCTTCTGCCGCCCCGACTGCCGCCGCCCCTTCCACCACGGCCACGACGGCCTCGATGGGACACCGCTTACGAGCGGCGGGCCTGCACGTGCGCGCGCGCCTCCTGTACGCGCACCTGCCCTACCTTCCCAACCTACCCTACCTGCCCTACGACCGCTACCTGCCTCAGACCGCTGACCTGCCCTACCTGCCCACAGGTACGCGTACCTGCCCTACGACCGTTCCACCTGGCAAACCATGCAATCTCCGTCGTCGCTCGCGATCATAGTCCTCGCTTCGTGGCCTTCGTGGGCGACGCGCACCATCTTCTTCGCCGTGCTGCTGCTGCTGCTGCTGCTCGACCTGGACGAGTACCAGGTGATTGAGCTTGATGGGTGTCGATGACCTTGATCGACCTTGCTCGACCTTGCTTGACCTTGCTTGACCTTTCATACCATTGATGGTGAATGCCACTGAACCTGAGCGCTTGCATGCATACCATTGATGCCGTGTGAGCATTTTGAATGCCACTGAAGCTGAGCGCTGGATTGCGCTGGATTGATCTGGATCGCGCTGGATGATGTCTGATGAGGCTGAGCGGTGCGGCAACCCGATCCTTCGCGTCGTGCAGTTGATGCAGTTCATCATGGCGCTCAAGGGCGCTCAGTTTGTGATGGGGCTGCTCCTCGCGCTAGAAGGCTTCTTGTTCTTCTACCACTGCGCCGTGCTCTCCGCACCAAGCAATTGCGACGAGGCGGGCCCGGGCGTTGGGCTAGGCGTCGGGCTGCAGGTGTTCTGGCAGCTCAGCCTCCAGCTGCTCACGTGGCTTGCCTTTGGGCTGCTGCCCTTCTCGTCGCAGTGCGGAGAAGTCACCCAGCTCGGAAGGCAGGCGCGTCAATCACAGCTTGCGGAGCGTAAGTGGCGCATGGCCGAGAAGCGCCGTCTCGAGCGCGAAGAGAAGGCAAGGGCAAAGGGCCCGTCGGTGGTTGCGCTCAGTAGGCTTAAGGGCCAGCTGCCGTCCTCCTCCTCCTCCTCGCAGCAGCAGCAGCAGCAAGCGCGTGCGTCCGACACGGCCTCTGTCTACTCTGACTCCACCTACTCGAGTGCTGTCACGAGCGCCGCTAGCAAGGCGCCAGCTGGGCCGGGGCCGGCCCAGGGAGGGGCGAGGCGGGCTGGAGCGAGCGGAGGCGGTGGCTACATGCAATCTCGAAGTCATCTCGGAGGCGGCTACATGCCTCTTGTCGACGAGGAGCCGGTAGAGGATGCCGGGCTCGGTTGGTTCCAACGAGCCTTGGGGGAGGGGGCAAAGCCGGCAGAGGATGCCGGGCTTGGCTGGTTCAAACGATCTGTTGTGCCTGTAGACCCCCTCCTCGTCAACAATGTGGGGGAGGAGGCGGAAACGCAAGGGCCGTTCGAAAGCTCCGAGCCTGGAGCCGAGCCTGGCGAGCTTCCGGATGGCGCCGAGATGGGCGCGCTCGTGTCCTCGGCGCTCTCCAGCCCGCGTAGCTCGTCGAGCTCGACCAATCTCGGAGTGATCTCGAACGGCTCGTATGCGAAGCCCCCCCCGAAGGGCTGGAGGCCCGTACAGGCGCGTGAGCCTGATGATGCGGATCATCGGATTCCATGGGTGGAGGGGCTGACAAGGGCGGACGCGGCCGCCACGTCTTCGGCGCATGCCGCCACCAGTGCGGCGTTCCCGGCGCTAACGGTCGACGAGCCCGTGCCCTCCGCAGCCGCCGCCGAGGGCACACTCGAGAGTTCCCAAAGCTCTTCCCACGCCGAGGGCACATTCGAGTCGGGGAGGAGGCAAGGGTCGGCGCCGAGCTCCTCGGCTGCATCTGCAGCCGGCTCGTCGGCTGCGATGGGCTCCTCGGCCTCGTGTATGTACCAGATTGGACGCGCCATCGCGCAGGTCTTCGGCTTCACGGCGCGTGACAACTTCGCGACAAACCGACTCCTCTATCTTCTCAGCTGGGACATGTTCGCCTTCGGTGGGTGCGCGTCTGTGTTCGCACTGCTCTTGCTCATGCTGGCTCAGCAGTCGGCGAGCCTGCAACCCGATCGCAACCTGACACTGCCGATCGTGCTGCTCTCACCTTCCTTTTATGGCTCATGGAGAGTCGAGATCACCTTCTTCCTGGTGCGGCTCGTGTACGCACTCTCAGCGCTCCCCTTTATGATCTTTCACCTGCCTTTTGTGCGCGACCTCCTCTCGCACACTTTCGCGACGGGCTACACGAAGCGCGGCGTGTGCGTCGCCTACGATCGGAGCGGCCTCAGCGCCTTTATAGAGTGGCTCGATCAGTTCCTCCAGCTGCCAGCGGCTCAGGTACTTAGCACCAAGGAGCGCGCGAAGATCGAGAAAGCCCTGACTGTGGCGCGAGAGTGCCTCGTGGACGAGGATGGCGGCGAGCTCGAGCGCCCGCCGCCGAAGCAGGTGACCACGCGACATAGAGCGGACCTCATCAGTGCGCTCGAGGCGATCGTGCCGCCCACGCACCCGCTCTTCCCACAGCTCTTTCCCGAGCGACAGATTTGCCTTGAGTACGCGGAGCGCGTGCGTCACGAGGCGGCCCGTAAGCGCGAGGGCGCTGTGAAAGCGGCCCGGAGCACGAGCCAGACTGCGTTCAAGAGCTGGGAGGAGCACCAGTCTTCCAAGTATGGAGAGGCGTGGCAGTCTTCCTCGCGCATGCAACTGCTCACTACGGCGCCTCTCCTCCCCACAGGTATGGAGTGGCGTGGCAGCGCGACAGCGAGGCGACCAACTGCACGCTGTGTGACAGCGCCTTCCACCTGCTTTTGAGGCGGCGCCATCACTGCCGGCTGTGCGGTCGGCTCGTTTGCGACCCGTGCTCCAAGTCGCGTCGTGTGCCACGTGGCAGCAGCAACAGTGCGAAGCCCGAGCGTGCATGTGATCGATGTGCGCAGGACACTGAAGACGCATGACAGTGAAGATGCGATGCGATCGTGGATGCGAAGATGGAGGCGGCGACGTCCTTGGCCTTGCGCCTTGCTCACGTACACGTCCCGCATCTTGGACGGCGGCAGCCGAACGACGTGAGCGATGAAAGTGCTGCCGCGCGCGCCCGCCGCGGGTCAGAACTAAGTTACCCGCTGGACCAACTTTTTGATGGACCAACTTGTTGGTCTTTCGATCACCATACGTCGCCATTGAATCCTCGCGCGCGCCTCCCGCTGGCAGGCACACCGAACGCACCCCCACGCACACTATACAGTGCCCCCAAACCCGGCCGTCGAGCCCCTCGCGGCCTCGTTTCTCAATTCTTTCTCTTGGTATGAATGACGTCGATTTGTACTCGTTCATCCTGGGAGAGTCCTCGGTCGTGTGTGACCTGACACCCGCGTGTCGATCCCTAACCCTCCGCTCGGTCCGGTCGAAAGTCGATTTTCGTTTGGGGGGTGGCGCCGCGGAAGGCGCTATGCCCCGTACGGCCTACATGCGCTATACACTGTTAATACACTGAACACGGTTTGTTATTCAGTACCGTGAGAAGCGAAAGCAGAAAACATTGCAGTCAGCACCGCAGAACGGTCCCAGCCGAACATAGCTGCACAGGTACGCATCTGCTGAAAGTAACCTGAATCGCTCCGTTCTTGGCATCGAGCGCTGAGATATCCGCTGTCGACCCGCCGATTGCGAGGAGCGTGGCAAGCCACTGTGTCAATCTGCCGGTTCGGCGGGCTGATACGCGAGTTGCACGTGGAAGACCCACGCGCATGAAGCTCGGCCAAGATCCTCTTCCCGATTGCAAGAGGCAAGAGTGCTCTTGCCGATGCCTTCGCGCCCGCTTTTGTGAGCTTCCTGTGCAAAGGACGCCTCAGCAGACCCACGAGGCACGACTCGCCAAGTACGCTGGCATTCTGCACAGTAATCAGGCTCGGGGTCACCTGCGCGACGACGCTTGCAGCTGAGCGCCTCACGCACAGCGTAGTTCATGCGGTTGTGTTGGTGCACAACAGAGATTGTAGCGTTGCGCATGTTGAGCACCACGCCGCGATGGTTGAGTAGGACATCTCGGCCGATCCTCATGCCTGCAGCGCCCGAGATGTACACCTCGTCGTATTGTAGCACACGCACCGGCACTGGGCGTGGCTGCCGAAGAAACTCGTTGTAGAGGAGCCAGATGTGGATGCCTTGGTCGTAACCCTTAGCGAGCATCCAATTCTCCGTCTCCAACCGCGGAAGCCGTGGCACCAGCAGCCGATTGACCTCTGCGGCCATCCTCTCCAGGTACAAACTCATGCCTGTCCGCCGCCCCATCGTGTAGCCCGACGTGCTGACGTTGCGCATGCTGATCTGCTCGAGGCTCTTTCTGCCGTACAAGTTCACGACCCAGTACTTGTTGCCGTGACTGCGGCCAATAATGTCCTTGTCGTTACCGAAGATGAGATCATCTTCGGGACCGATGCGCACAAAGGGATCCGCTTGGAAGACCACATCCGAGGCGTCGCTGACTGCCACCTTGTAAAATGTGCGCCCCTCGGGCCCTCGGAGATAGTCGGCGTACACATTGTACCGAAAGACTTGCGTGAAGCGCGAGTGGTTGTAGGAAGCAGGCCAAGGAACCAGCTTGATACGAGGATGTGGTGGATTGAAGACGGACACGGCCGAAGCTGGCCGAACAAAGAGCACGAGAAGGGCATCGGGCACGTGCTTCAAGAAGGAGCAGATGAAGGGCAGGAACCTTGAGGGTGGGAAGCCGTCAAAGCTGACAGTGGCAAAAACTGCGTTTTGCATGGTTGGCCTGTCGTTGACCACGGTGCCGAAAACGAGAGCATCGTCCGGCTTTTGTTGGCCGGAGCGACGCCCCTTTCGAGTGGAGCGGTTCGGCATGAGCATCTTGTCAAAGAGCTCGTAGATCGCAGCACGTTTGAAGATACGCGCAGGAGCGAATCGGTCCCCAAAAATGCGATGGCGCTCGGCGGCCAGTGCCTTCCGCTCAGCGGAGCTTAGGTTCGCAATTTGCCGATACGCGACAGCAATGCCCGTCAGGTTATCCCGTGTGATGTTTGCAAAGGTCAACAAGCCTGCGTACGCGTTCTCATCCTTGGGATAAGCGCGCTCGGAGATGACGAGGCCACCAGCATTGAGGATCTTGGTCACACGGAAGGTGATGGGGTTGTGCGGGTCGCCGCAACCCTTGTGGATGTTCAGAAAGATGTCGTGCTGCTGAAGCAGTTGCGCGTATTCTGCCTCGGTCCAGACGTCATCACGCCTGTACAATCCGTGGTTCCCGAGTAGGTCCGGCGATGCCAAGTGCCGAATGCACCAGTAGCGAGCTATGTAACCCATGTTCCGCGAGAACGAGCCGAGGAAGAAAAGCGGAGGTGGCAGTTGCGGGTGCCCCACCGAGTGCTTCACCGGCAGTGCTCCTAGAGGGACCCAACGTTGCACCGGCGCTTGCAAACTGCGCCGACACACATCGATCGTGTGCCATGAGAAGTCCCATATCTCGTCGACAACATCACTCCCAAAAGCGCACTCATGCAGCGGCTCTGTTTGGTAAAAGACACTGAAGACTCTGCGTCGTCGCAGATTGGCCCACGGAACGTAGCGACGTCCAGCCTCGCCTACCCAAATAAAAAAGTCGCCGCGTCGCGTGATCTTTGACGCATTGGCGATCTCCTCAGCCGTAACGCTAGCATATGAGAAGCGGATGTTGCTCAGCCCCGCATATTGTTGCACGCCTGCAACCAAAGTCGACACCACCGGCTCGTAGATGGAGGCGAGCTTCAGATTGTGCCGACGGACTCCACGTGCCGACCATATGATCAGCGCCGGCGCGTCCGGCGTGCTCGCGAGTGTCGGCGGCGACATGGTGAACGCCTCCGCGCCGCGTCGAGTCCAGGCACGACCCTCCGCCATGTTGTCGCCTCTCCGCGGAACAACGACGCCAACGACTGAGCAAACCCCGCATCTGTTCTTCCTATGTCCCGGCTCCCCCCGGTGTCGCCCCCGGTGTCGTCAGCTCGTCACCTCTTTGCTAATCTTTCAATGCCGGTTTGTGCCGTGAAAAACAGCATGCGCTTTAAAACTCAGTCCATATTACCATATTCGATGGTGCTAGTTCAATTCGCGTTAATATGCGGGTCGTCCGGCGGGTACAGCGATGAAGTGAGAGTACAGGAGCGTATACAGAAACTGCTGTCTCGGAATTTGGAATCTGTATTTTGTCTTTCAATTTCCAAATCGCAGGGCGAGGTGCGTAAGTTGGATTCTGCATGGCGATATCTGGATCTTGAAATCTGTCCAGGTTCCAAAATCCGCGGCGAGGCGCGGAATCTGGATTCTGGATGGCCCGCGCCGGTTCTTGGAAACTGGTAACTGTTCCCCCCTGTGTTTTGAACCGGTACCGCTCCTTTCTTGGGAACTCGGAATCTTGGAAAGTGGAAACTGCGATCACTTTACCGGTACTGTACCGTACGCCGCGGGGTATCCTTTACCCTTACAGTACTGTACATAGCGTACTGTACGGTACGTCGTACGTGTGTCCTGTGCGTGCGAGCATGCCGTCCCGGCTTCCCGCCGAGGTTTCTTCTTTCTTGACCAATTTCTTCTAACAATCTAAGTTCTATGTCAATCCGGTAAGTTGAATTTTAAAGTCGTTGAATGCGGCCGGGGACTCGAGGTGAACACGAAACGAAACCGGACACCGTTGAAACACCCGGGCATGAACACTCTTCATAAAGCCGAACACCCACCCACAGGTTAGAGGTTTTGATTGGGGGTCACCCACAGATGCAAGGCGCTTCCCAAAAGGTCAGCCAGATGAGACATTAGAAGACAGTCTGATGTGAGCTGAGTCTGTCAGTCGACAGGCGCTCGGACGAAACGCGCTCCGACGACGGGCGCTCTGACGAAACGCGCTCCGACGACGGGCGCTCTGACGAAGTCCGACTGGACGAGGATTTGGGGAAGGCAGCTTCGAGCATGTCGCTCGTCGACAGCCCCTTCCACTGGTCGAGCCGGTTGCTGTCGAACTCACCGAGGATGGATTCGTGAGCTGCGTCAGGCACTGCGCAGTGTTCGAAGTTGAGCTTCCTCTGGAGCACGAGGGCTCTGGGACCTGCCCGAGACGTGCACTTGCTGCTGGGTGCCGGGGTGCTGCACTGTGCCGTGCCTTTCTCGGAGTCGGATACGGAGGACTGCCCACCGTCGGCGTCAGCAACCTGTGCGAGCGTCAAGTACTGTTTTCCTTTCGCCTTGGCCGCACTCTTGGACGGCTTCAAGGCCGACTTGGGCGTGAGCTCCGAGGACGAGATCGATGAGGTTGACGAATGAGCCCCTGGCAGTCTGGACGGGGTCGAGATCGAACCTGGCGATCTGGAAGGGGTCGAGATCGAACCTGGCGATCTGGACGGGGTCGAGATCGAACCTGGCGATCTGGACGAGCTGGTCCCTGGCTGGCGTGACGTAGATGGGCTCTTCGTCTTCTTGAGGCGTGGAGTCCGAGAGGCCTTGAGGCGAGCCGACTTGAGCCGGGCGGTTTTGAGGCGGGCCGACTTTGAATGCTCATGCAAGCTCGTGATGCTCTTCGGGGGTGATCGTGCCCGCGCTTGGGCCGCTTCCACAGCTGCCTGGATCACGCTCAGTTCCTCCTCTCGTCTGGCGGAGCCGAGGCGTGCGAGCTCGTCTGCTTTGGACGGATGCGGCAACTGCGAGCGCCATGTGGGCGGCGCCCGCCCCTCGCGCTTCAGGTGGCTGAGCACACGCGTGGCCTCCTGCACACAGGCCTCATAGACGGGGTTACGGCTGTTCTGGTTGCCGGCGCCGGTGGCCTCGTTGAGAGCGCGAAGGAGCTGTGGGGAGAGGGGCGAGGCTCCGATTTGAGCACTTACACACTTACATGCAAGGCTAGGGCTTGGGGGTTGAGGGCAAAAAGGAGGAGCTGCGCGCACCTCCGCCGCCTCGGCGGTGGAGTAGCCGAGCCAGAGTCGCCCTTCTCGAGAGGGCGAGCGGGAGGGCGAGCGGGAGGAGCGTGCGGCCCCGCGTGCCGTCCCACGAGAGGACTGTGGGGAACGTGCGGACGTGCTCGAGGGGGAGCGCCTCGGCGGGGTGACGAACTCGAACTCGGTCTGGGGTTGATCTTCATCTTGTGGAGCCGCCTTACGGAGTGCCCCGCCTTTGCGCGGCGACGACAGATTGGTCGGCACCCAACTCGGCGCCTCAGTTGGCCCTCTTGGAGCGAGCTCGAACTGAGATCGCTCCTCCTCCTCCTCCGCGTCCTCCCACTCTTGGCGGCCGTGCTCGGGCCGAGGATGGAGTGCCTTCGTAAGCGCCACGTGGGCATTCTGCATGCGCCGCTCGGGGATCACGTGCTCAGGCTCCTGCTTGCACGGGTGCCAGCCCAGCCAGCCTTCGTTCCTCGCGTCTCTCAGGTTGCTGAGGGTCTGCCGGTCCAGATCGCGTCTTCGAGCGTTCATCTCTTCGAGCGTCTCCTTGGCCTTGGCGCGCTCTTCCTCCGTCACTCGCAGCACACTCTCCAACCTCGCTGCCTTGAGAGCGGCCTGTACCTGCAATCAGAGGTCATCAGAGGTCATCAGAGGTCATCAGAGGTCATCAGAGGTCA
>ENA-UOUZ01002072-UOUZ01002072.1-mixed-culture-metagenome-genome-assembly--contig:-NODE-2072-length-11615-cov-128.251471_pt1 | contig 11615 bp, 7 predicted proteins | sample MGYA00238154_ERZ761575 | MGnify/ENA primary metagenome ERZ761575 (study PRJEB28896, sample SAMN07631632) | mixed culture metagenome | isolation source: Freshwater growth medium | place: USA...
CTCGTCGAGCAGGGCGTGCTCCAGCCGCTGCTCTCGTTCGCCGCACCGCCCGCCAACCGGCCGCGCACCGACACGCAGGAGGCCCTCGCCCTCGCCCTCGCCCTTGACGCCTCGTCGGACGCATCGCTCGCCCTTGATGCTTCAGCCGAGGTCGACGAGATTGCGTGGCAGCACGAGCTGCGTGTGCTCGCCGCGCGCGCGCTGCTGCAGCTGACATCCGCGCCGTCGGTGCGCGGCACGCTCGTAGCTGAAGGCCCTCTTCCGTTGGCTCGAGCTCGCGGCGTCCGCCGAGTTGCACCTGGTGATTCACGGCGTGCAGGCGCTGCGGCAGGTGAGGGAGTCGGAAGAGCACCGCGCTCGCATGCTTCAGGAGCCTTCTCTGCTGCAAGCGCTTGTGAGTCTGACCGCCTTGGATGCGGACACGGACGCCCTCGAGGAGGCGGAGACGGTCGAGTGGAGGAGCGCGGAGCTCGTGCGCGAGTCGGAGCTCAAGGCCGAGGTGAAGAAGCACGCGATGCTCACGATCCTCCAGCTGTCGACCACCTCGTCCCACGCGCAGCTCTTCCTGCAGCTGCTGCCTGCGATGCCTCTGGTGCGCCTCGCTGGCATCGGAGGGGCCGAGCTCCAGTACGCCTGCGCACGCCTCCTCTTCCTCCTCGCGCGCCCCGCGAGCGGCTGCGCCCGCTCGACGCAGCTCGCCGAGGCCGCCGCGCAGCCCCTCGTCAAGCTGTGCGCTGTGGCACACATCAAGGTGCAGTACGCGGCCGCTCAAGCCGTCGAGAGGCTCGCGCAGCACACCGAGCACGGCCGCCACGTGCTCTTTGACGCGGGCGTGCTGCCGCCGCTCGTCGCGATGCTTGGGAGCATCGAAGGATTCACGCAGCAGTCGGCCGCGTGCGCGATCCGTCAGTTGTCCATGAGCTCGACGAGGCGCTACATGCTCCGCGGAGCCGGAACCGTTGCGCGCCATCTTGAGCACGTGTGTGAACGAGCTCGGGCGGCGGCCCCCCGCGGGAACCGCTGCCTTACTGGGCGCTGAGCAACGTGGCCGCCGTCGTGGCCCAGAGCCGGACTGACCACGCCGTCTTCTTGTCGCCGCTGCCGCGCGCGCCTTCGGCCACGGCGCCAGCGCCCGAGCACAAGGCAGGTCCGCCCAAGAGCGCCGCGCAGCTGCTGCTCAAGACCATCCGTCTGCACGCGCCGGGGCGGCCGGAGGCGCACCTGCCCGCGGCGATGGTGCTGCTGCACCTGGCGACGATGCTGCGCGAGGTGCTCGACGAGCATGACTCCTTAAGGGATGAGTCCATGCGCATTGACGAGGACGGCGCGCCGGAAGCTCCTTCAACGAGCGCGCCGCCCGAGGGCGCCCAGGATGGCGCTCGAGTCGAGGTCTACGGCCGGGCGTCGCCAAGGACCGACTCGCTCCCCGACCCTGCCGCAATGAGCGACCCCGCCGACACGTGTCGGATGCTCGAGGCTCTCGTGCCCGCGATGACCGCGATGCTCGACGCGTGCTCGCGCCGCATGCTGCGGAATGTGTACCCGGCAGCCTTCCCGGTAGCCTTCTCTACTGAGCCACCCTCCCATTCGACGGCGGCGGCGGCTGCGCCCGAGGCGCGCGACGCCTGGGGCGCTTCGCCCGTCGGCGGCCTCCCAGCGGCGGGCGGGTTAGCGGCTAACTGGGCGGGGCTGTCCGGTGTATTCTTCGAACGCCTCTCGAACCCCGAGGGGGGGGCGAGCGATGCCGACGGTTACGAAGCGTCGGTGACGAGTGCTGTGCGGCGCTCGGATAGCGCTGCCTACGATGGCGCCCCTCCGGCCACGCTCATTCGCGACTACTTTAGCTCGGAGGGTGCGGAGGGGGGCGGTGGCGGCGGTGGCAGCGGCGGCGGCGGCGGCGGCTGGGGGGGCGGCGGCGGGGGCGGGGGCGGCAGGGGCGGCGGGGGCGGCGGCGCGCTGGGGCTGAACACGCCGCCACCGCCAAGCTCTCGCCGTGACTCGTCCGAGCCTATGGCAGGTGTGGCGGGTGCGGTTGAGTCGGAGCAGGATGAGCTCGTCCAGATCTGCCAGCCGCTCTGCCGCAGCGTAGGCCTTGCGGTGGCGATGCTCACGCAAGCGCAGCTCGCGCAGGCGCAGCTCGCGCAGGCGCTTCGTGAGTCGCTCGTGCGCGCCGGTGCGGAGCCGTTGTACTTGCTGCATGAGCACAGCCCTGAGCCGCTTGCACACCTCGCGTTCCGCGTGCTCACGCGGCTCGGCTTCCCCGACAATGAGCTCGAGCTGCGTGAGCTCGCATCCGAGGGTGTGGATACCCTTGTCGCTTGGTGGCTGCTGGACGACCAGCTGCGCCGACGCAACGGTGCGCCAGGGGCCGCCGCCACCGCTGCGAGCGATGCGGCGGCGGCTGCAGTCGCCGAAGGCCGTCGTGCCCGTCGCGAATCGCGAGAGACGGCCCCATCACCTGCTGACTCTGCCACGCCCTCTGCCACGCTCTCTGCTACGCCCTCCGCCGCGCCTCCCGCGGACGCCCCCGCCGCCGCGCCCTCCTCGCCGCTGGCTGGCAATTCCTCGGCGGCGGCCGATGCCGACGTGGGCGGCTACGCGCGCTCGAGCTTCAACCCATTGCGCCCGAGAAGCGAGGATGCGACATGGGAGGCAGAGTGGCCAGCGCGGCTCTCCTCATGCCGCCCGCCGCCGACGGCACACACGATCGTGCTGCGTGACCGGCAGCTGCATGCATTCAAGCTGAGCGCGGCCCTCCGCCGGCTCACGAACGACCACCCGCAGCTCGTGAGCCTCCGGTTCGAGAGCTGCGAGTTCTCGGAGGCCTTTTGTGCCCAACTGGTGACAGCCCTGGGCCGCTTCGAGCAGATCCACACGCTCACATTCGTCGGCAATCACGACGCATCCACCGGCGGCGGCCTGGGCGGCGCTGTGGATGCGGCCGCTGCTGGCGCTGCTGGCGGCGGCGTGGGGGTTGCTGGAGCTGTGAAGGGGGGTGCTGGAGCTGTGAAGGGGGGTGCTGGAGACGTGGGGGGTGCTGGAGCTGGAGCTGGCACGGGCGGCACGAGCGGTGGTGGCGGCCTCGGCGGCGGTAGCGCCGGCGCCGGCCGTCCGCCGATAGCCGTCCCGGTGGCGGGCATCCTTTCCGCCGCCGGAGCCTCGCCCCTGGGGCGGGCAGAGCATGCACCTCACGCGCAGAGCATGCACCTCGGCCCCGAGGAGGTGGGCCCTCCACTCGCTTTCTTGCCAAAGGAACTCCCGCGCTCGATCCACTCCCTCCATCTCGAAGCGGACGCCGTCTCGCGCCACGGCGTGCGCCTGCTTGCCAAGGCGCGGCCGGCCGCACTGCACACCCTCTCGCTCGCGCGCAGTACGCTGCGCGGCCCCGACCTCGCCCCCCTCTGCGAGTGGCTACAGGGCGGCCCCTCGGGCTCGCCTCGCTGTGGGCTGCTGGCGCTCAACTTGCGATACAATCGGCTCGCGGACGCGGGCGCGCAGCAGCTGCTCGAGAGCCTCTGCCTTGGCGGCAAGTCGGGAGGGTGCGTGCTGCGCTCGCTCGACCTCGCGGGCAACCAGCTGACCGTCGGCGTCATCGATCACGTGAGCAAGCTCGTCTCATCCCTGACTAGTTTGTTCGAGCTCTCCCTACTCGATAATGCCTTCGTCGCAGGCCTCACGGTCGTCAACGGGCTGCGTGGCGCGCTGCCGCCCGTCGAGGCTATCCGCGCTCTGCCTGGGCTTTTCAGCAACCTACCGGCCGCGATGCATGCGGGCTCCAAGTCGAAAGACCTGCTGATCGCCGTGCTCTCGACCACCTCGCTGTGTGAGCTTCAGGTAGACGGCGGCTTCTTCGCTGCACAGGACGCGGCGCGCCTGCAGGAGCGCCTCGCCAAGAACCGCGAGCTGCGCCTCTCGAGTCTTGACCACTCACATCTGGGCGCCGACGCGCCACCCACGAGCTCGGCGAGCGGCGGTGGCGGCGGGCGCGCAAGGCCCACTGGCGGGGTGGGCGAGGGGCACTCGTGGGGGGGCGAAATGCGTCTGGGCGCCCCCGCAAGCGGTGCCGGTGGCTCCGGCGGCGGCCAGGTGCCTGTGCTCGGAGTGCTCTTCTCGGCGCCACTCGTATGCCAAGACCCAAGCGGGCAGGTGGTGCCGATGGACATGCTCGATCTCGACAAGGAGCGCGAGCTCATCTGCGACTCCATGCGCGAGGCGCGGCGCAATCTCAAGGTGCGCTTCGAGTACGCGACGACCGATCGGCTGCGTACCCTCGTGACGCTCGGCCAGTGTTGCGGACTGCACTACTCGGGCCACGGCGATCCACACTACCTCTCGATGGAGGATGGGCGAGGGAATGCGCACTTCGTGCGTGTGCCCGCGCTCAAGAAGCTGCTGCAGGCGGGCGGCATCGCCTCGCTCCGCTTCGTCTTCGTCTCGGCGTGCTTCTCGGAGGCTGCTGCACAGGCCTTTGTAGAGGCAGGCGTGCCGCATGTCATCGCCGTGCGCCTGACGACGCGCGTCTCGGACCTCGCTGCACACGCGTTCACGCGCGCCTTTTATCTTGCTCTCGCTGTCGGCCAGTCCATCCGCGCGGCCTTCGAGATCGGCGTGCAGGCCGTGGTCAACGCGCCCAACGTACCGTCTGCACACATCGAGGGGGATAAGTTCCTGCTCTTTGGCGCCGGTGACCACAACGCCGTGCCCTTCCCCAACCTCCTGCCCGTCGAAAAGTGGGATCCGCCGTATCCTAAGGGCTCGCAACACCAGCAGCCGCTGCCCGCGACTGCGGAGGCCTTCATCGGCAGAAACGTCGAGACGTACCGCGTGATCACCGGTGTGCTCGACCGTCGCCTCGTCTCCGTCACCGGGCCCGCTGGGGTGGGTAAGACGGCCGTCGCCGTCGCGGCGCTCAACTACCTGGCGCAGCGCCATCACTTCTCCGATGGCGTCGTGTATGTCGACTGTGCGGGCACGCGGGACGCCCCCGAGCTCGCTGGCCGGCTGCGGGTGCAAGTTGGGCGATCGGTCGTCGCCGCCGCCGTCGCCACCATCGCCCCGAGGGAGGAGCCACCCGCGCGCGCCGTAACCGCCACAGCCAGCAGCACCGGCGCTGCGGGCTCGACCGACCCGCACTTTGCCGACGAGGACCTCGCGCTGCCGCGGGCGGCCGTCTTACCGCTGCACGGGCTGCACTGCCTCCTCGTGCTCGACGGCGTGAGCGCCGACCTCGCGGAGGCAGCGGGCTTTGCCGAGTTGCTTGAGCTGCTTCTCAGCTTCCCGCGCGTGCGCACGCTACTCACGGCCGTCGATCCAGTCAATCGGCCGCTGCAGGGCGGCGCCGAGAAAGTTCTCGAGATGAAACCGCTCTCGAAGCACAACACGGCGCGACTCATCTGCCGCCTCTCACCGCGCCCACTCCAGCTCGACGAGATCAAGGGCGCCGCGAACGCACAGGATTTCGTGCAGCGCCTCGCATCGCACGACCTCGTCGGCGCGCTTGCGGGCAACCCAGGCCGTGTCAAGGCGACTGTGCCACAGCTCTCGCAGCGTCGCCTGCACGAGGTCGTCCCGTGCGAGCTGCCCGAGCAACACTGGAGCGCGTGAGCGAGGCAGGGCCACAGACAAAGTATGTTCCTTCCGCCATGCCTCTCGAACCACGAAGGGGACTTGGCCGTGGGCAGATATCACGGCCCCGCCGTCAGCAGGTGACGGCTAGTTCGACGGCTAGTAACACAAGATGTTTGCGTTCCGGATTCCGCATTATGGTCTTGTTCGACCGGGGGGCGGACGGACGACGTCGCGCGCCGACGGGTCATGTTTCGCGTTTAATCCGTTATCGGGCGAGTGCGCGCGAACGTGCGTAGCGTAACCATTTTTAGACAGCTTTTCCTAACGGCAGAGGACACACAACACACTTCAAGCATCAAGGTCCGTCTTCGGGTCTAGCTCCTTGCCACTCCTCCCCCGGGTCACATGGTATCGCCAAATCCCGAACGGTCGGCCGGGGACGAGCTACGTTCGCGCCCGTTTTGGCATTTCGTCGCGCCCCCAGCCGCAGATTCGTCCGCGCCGTTCATGCGATGGTGCACCATGATTCGGCCGCGGGCGTAGTACCCTCCAAGGCATGCTCCGGCCAACGGGTATGCTCCGAGGCCTTGTTGGGTGTTGAAGGAAATTGCGACCTGGTCGCAGCAGCCGCCCTCGCCCTTGCCGCCTTGACTGCGTACTCCTCCGCCACTTTAGCCGCCGCCCTCTCGGCCGCTTTGGCAGCCTCTGCTGCCTCCTTTGCTGCCGCCTCAGCTCTTGCGCTGCGCGCTGCCACCTCCTCCGTCACTTTAGCCGCCGCCATCTCGGCCACTTTGGCAGCCCTGGCAGCTTCGTCTGCCGCCTTGACTGCTCTTGCTGCAGCTGCCGCACGCTCCGCGTACATGCGGTTGGCCTGCGATTCCGCCGCGGTCGCTGCGGCCTGCGACTCCGCGTATATGCGGTTGGCCGTGGTTTCCGCCGCCGCTGCTCTCTCCGCCGCCGCAGCAGCCGCAGCGCCGGCTCCTTTTGCCTCTACCGCCTCTTCCTCTGCTTTTGATGCTCCGGCGTCCATGGCCTCTCTTGCCGCCGCTGCCTCCTCATACGGGTCCAAACCCTCGAGAAGGGCCCTTTGCCTCGCAGCAGCGGCGATCTCGGCGGCCTCCATTGCCCACTTCAACGCAGCCTCATCTTCCACCTTCTTGTTTGCTTCGGATATCATGTTGCTCGCACACGCCCGCGGGAAATTCGTAAAGTTGCTTACAGCTGCGAAAGGTGCTGTTTCGAATTCGTGACCCTTCGGTGAAAGCATCAGGTTCAATCCAGCACGTGTTCACGCCATCGAAGACTTCACGAGGGGGAAATGGGTGCGTCGGGGACCATCATGCTTCTTCTAGTGAGCCTCGTCGAGCCAGTCTTCGGTTTCGTTCCAAAGCTAATATGTTCAGACGTCGACGGCACACTACTCACGCCCGCGCACACAGTCAGTGAGCGAACCGTCTCCACCGTGCTACGCGCCATGGACCGTGTGCCATTTTGCGCCTGCACAGGCCGCGGCCGCGCTGGCGCGTATAGGGCGCTCGGGCCGATCGGCGATCGCCTCATGCGCGAGGGCGCGGCCGGCGTCTTTCTGAACGGTCTGCTGGTCTACGGACCTGGCGGCGAGGAGCTCATCTTTGAGCAGCGGCTGCCGCCGGAGGTGGTCCTCGACGTGGCCGATTTCGCGGCCGAGCAAAAAGGGTCGCTCACGGCGTTTAGTGGCGACCGCATCCTGTGCAATAAGCGCGATCAGTATACGGACATTCTCGTAGCATATCGCGATCCGACGCCGATTGCCGCCGGCCCTTGGCAGAGGATTGCGGCCGACGAGCCTGTCAATAAGCTCATCATCTTGGCCCCACGCGAGAGGGTGCTGGAGCTCCGCCCGTTGCTGGCCGCGCGCTTGGGTGACAGTGCATCCATCACGCAGGCAGTGCCCGAGATGCTAGAGGTACTGCCACGCGGCGGCAGCAAGGGCACCGGCGTGCGCGCGTTGCTGGAGCGGACGGGAATTGCGGCGGCCGACATGATGGCGATGGGTGACGCGGAGAATGACATCGGCATGCTAGAGCTGGCGGGCCTCAGCGTCGCCATGGGCAACGCGGCGGACGCAGTCAAAGCCATCGCGCAGCACGTGACCGCGACCAACGTCGATGACGGCGCTGCAGACGCCATTGAGAAACATGTACTTCGATACTTTTCTTAGTGCTGGCCGTGGTTTGTCTCGAGGTTTCGAGATATGGTTTAACCTGCGGTCAGTCGACCACTGAACCATAGTTGTGAAGTGTGAATGTGTGAATGAAGCGTAAATGATGAATGTTCACACTCGGCTTCGCGGCGCTTGCGCTCGTCCGAGCGAGCGATGATCATGGCCGCGCTTGCAGCGCTGGCTGCGCCCGACCTCGCCGCCCCTGTTACGGGTGCCGGTTCGCGCCTGTCCGCCTCGCCCAACATCTGGCTGACGCACGACTTCCTCTCGCCCGCTGCGGTTGAGCACCTCATCTCCAAGGTGCCCAAGGACGAGGCGGCATACTTCCCGTGCATTGGGCAGGTTGAGGAGTTCGACTCGAAGCGCTGCACGCACGTGGCGGTTGCGGGTGATGAGATCCTCGAGGCTGCACTCGCCAAGGTCGAGCACACGTGGAACGTCGACGTCGCAAAGCTGCGCGAGGGCGGCCTGCCCATCATCCGCTACCTTCCGGGTGCGCCGGCAGTTGGCAAGCATGGCGACGAGGATCGCCACGGTGTCGTGCCCAACGCAACTCTGGTCATGTACCTCACCGGCTCCTCGGGTTCGGGCAAGCCCGGCCAGACCGTCTTCCCCGAGGCGAACGTGGCCGTCTCGCCAAAGCCGGGCTCGGTCCTCTCCTTCCAAAACGTCGACGAGAGCGGCGAGCGCCACCCGAACGGCAGGCACCTCGTGAGCGCGGTGCCCAAGGACGCGACAGGCGACCGCCTCGTAGTGCAGATCCCGATCACGCACGGCGCCCAGGGAACGCGCCCATTCGCCTACCCCGAGCATGTCTCCGGTAACAAGAAGCCCGGTGAGCACGAGTTCCTCCACGGCAAGGACGAGCAGAAGGCGGCGGGCCAGGCGGCCCTCGCAGCGGGCCTTGGCATCGCGATCGCGTACATGGCGGCCAAGGCTGGCAAGTTTGACGCGGCGGACGTGGACGCGCTCACAGAAACTGCCAAGGCGACGGGCAAGTTCGCCGAGGCCGACTTCGCTGCCAAGGCCGATTAGAAGAGGAGGAAAGAAGAGAGAATTCACGTCGTCCTCCGGGGCCCGCTGACGGGCCCGCCCAGGATGTACGGCAAACTAGCATCAGGCTGAGCGGGCTTCGACCCGCACAGGGCTTCGACCTTTCTTGAGCGCGGTTTCATCCATGGTTTTAATACATGCCGAAGTATAACGATATACTTGCAAATGTCTTGCGCAGCCACTGTGACCGGGGCGTCACCGTTCTGTCTCGTCGTCCCGCATCGGCCGCACGACACATGCACCTCCCACCTCCGGCTGTCCGGCACCCTCCGGCACCACCGGCGCACCGCACCACTGATGTGCGGGCACAAGAAGGGCCGGCGATTTGACGATCGATCTTCACACGAACAGAGGCGGAGCCACGGTCGGTCGGCAAAACTGTGTGCCTCAGCCTCCAGGACCAGGCCGCCCCAGCATAAGCAGCGCACACATCACCATCCGGCCCGCGGCACCCGGGCGCGGGGCGACAACGTCAACGAACGTACAATTCCTCAAGGTGGCCCCCCGTAGTGGGCCACTGAAGTGGCCCCATGGCGCGCCTCCCTTATCGCTTCGCCTTCTTCGACGCAGGCGGTTTGAATGGCGTATCGCGCACACGGACCGGATTCTCCACGACTGGTAGCTCGACAGCCGCGGCCTCGTCATGCGCAGGCCGAGGCAGAGGCGGCGGTGGAGGCACGTACTTGCCGTACCGAGCGGCAAAGTGACCGGCAAGAAAAGCATCAGAGAGGGCATTCTGTGCGGCGAACTCGTCGTCTGCCTTGACGAGTGCGTCGCGCTCGGCCTGCTTCTGCCTCTGCTCCGCTGCGATGCGCGCCCCATTCACGAGCTCCTCCGCAGCCGTCCGCTGGTTGCTGCCGATCTCAGCGAGCCGCTTCTCGAGCCGTGGGTTGAAGGCGCCGAAGGAGCGTCGCCCGGCCCGAAAGTGGAGCAGCACCTCGCGTGAATTTGGCTGCTCGGCCTCAGTCTCATGCAGGACGCGAACTGGCGCTGCGGCCCGTACGGCGGCAGCAGCCGGTTCCACCGTCCACTCAAACTCCGACCGTGCCGCCGTGGTCTGGGCCAGCGCAGCAGCACCATTTATGTCCGCGGCTGGTTGCGGGACCGCATCGCCAGGTTGCTGCTGCTGCTGTGCTCGCCGCTGCATGAACTTGAGGCCCATGATTCGCGCGCCCAGCATGCCACCGCTTCCTGGGCCGCTGCCCTCTCCGCTGCCTGATACACTGCTGGTGCCGCCTTTTTCGTTGGTGCTTGGCTGTTTTGCATTCATGATGGGCGGCCGCACAGCACACGAGCTGGGTTACCGTACACACCGGAGCGAACGCGGCGCGCACGAGGGTGTGAATCTTCGGGCAAGTCGGTGTGAAATAAGGTCGCGGTCCCCCCGCGCTTACCACACCGTCTCAACGCACAGCTCCGCACCCCTAGGTATAAAAACAAATACTGAGTACCCGGTACTCGCTCCGCTCTCTCAGGTCTCAGATAACTCCATTATGCCAACTTGTGTATAGTGAGGTAGAGGTTGGTCTCTATGACTACGGTATGTCACCGGGGCGTTGCCGAAACTTCGTTTCGCGCACTGAGACAAAAACAGTTTCGTCTGACGACAACCGATGCTGGCATGCATGACTGAAACTCCAGAGTGCGCGAGCGTTACAGGTCCAATGTAAGATATAGTCCACAGTGCGGGATTCGGCGGCATCGGAACTCAGCGAAGATCTGGATGCAGGAGCGTGCAGGCAGCACCCTTCTTGCATCCACCTCCATCCCTGCTCTTCCATGTCCTATTCTTGGGATGAAGCAAGACGCAGTCGAAATCTCGACATGACGACTTCTTCGGGCAATCCATTCTGCTGCGAGCAAGCAGAGGGAAGCCACTTCGTGCCTCGCAAAGAAACCGAGCGAGGTTGTCAAGTAGGTTCCTAACGAGAGTTACCGCATCCAAGCTTTGGTCGTCGGCCGTCACGAGCTGCGCAAGAATGAAGGCGGCGTCGAAGATCCAGCGCTCGCCGCCATCTTCCGCAAGTAAGTCCGGGAACGGATTGAGATTGGAAGGCGCGCGGGGGGAAACCACCGCGCGCTTTGCTTTTCAGGCGCGCCGCGTCACGTCTTCTGCTGCGTCAGGGCGATCCGGTTGCCTTCGCTGTCTTCGATCTCGGCGACGAAGCCGAGATCGCCGATGTCTTTCTTGGGATAGAGTATTCCCGCGCCGGCCGCGGTCGCCCGGGTAAGGATGTCGTCTATCGAAGCGACGCGGAAATAGAGGATCGCTCCGGTCTTCGACGGAACATAGACATCGCCCTTGGCCAGCGCGCCACTCGCGCCCGCTCCGTCTTCTGCCGGCGGAAAGAGTGCCATATCGTAGCCGTCCACGATTTCCCGGGTCAGCGACACGCCGAATACCGAAGTGTAGAACCGGACGGCCCTGTCCATGTCGGTGACGGGAATTTCGAAATAGGTCATGGCCGGTCTCATCGGCAGGGTTGAAACACCGTGTGCAGAAACCTGGCCGCTCCCGAGCGCGTCGACAGGGCCCAGGCGCTTTTTACACGGATGGCCGGGTTTGGGGGTTCGCACCCAGGGGTGTGAATGTTTCTGCGGCACGTCGGTGTGAACTAGGTGAGCGAGCCGGTCAACGGACGGCTCCGCACCCCTCGGTCAACACAAGTACTGAGTACTCGCTCTCTCGGGTCACTCCATTTATATGGCGGTGTTTTACTAACGGTTGGAGAAATTTAAAAGAAAAAAAGGAGAAGGGAAAGGAAGGAGAAGGAGAGAAGAGGGAGTCTGT
>ENA-UOUZ01002073-UOUZ01002073.1-mixed-culture-metagenome-genome-assembly--contig:-NODE-2073-length-11613-cov-106.763367_pt1 | contig 11613 bp, 10 predicted proteins | sample MGYA00238154_ERZ761575 | MGnify/ENA primary metagenome ERZ761575 (study PRJEB28896, sample SAMN07631632) | mixed culture metagenome | isolation source: Freshwater growth medium | place: USA...
ACCCCCACGGTACGGCTCGCCATTTGCGGGTAACCCGCCATTAACGTTTTCGCGCTAAAAACCCACCCTTAGCACGACGACTTAGGACCGGACTTTGCGAGAACTCCGCCCCCGGTCACCGCCTCGCAGAGCTACAGCCTACACCACACAACTCACAAGAGTATCTATAGTCATCTATAGTACTAGAAGTACCTAAACTGGCGTGTTGGGTGCATCAGTCCTCTCAAACTCACCTCTTTCAAGCCCAACCTTTCCGATGGACAGCTCGATGGAGACCATCTGTACATCTGCATCTGGCATCGTACTTCATGTCCATCTGCGCCTCCCACTGGGCGCCCGGTTTCGTCTGAGCCTCTTGAGCGGTAGGGGGGTCAACCGCTAAGAGTAGGGCAATATTAAAAGCATGGGCATGGAAGACAAACACGTTCTCGAAGGACAACTCGAGATAGGCCCCATCTGCACGTTCACACCTGGCAGCTCCAGATCGGCGGTGGACCAGCGGACCAGGTGGCGCGGCAAGTGCAGCATGAGATGCAGCGGCTGCGCGCCCTCGGCCTCGGCCTCGCTCGCCCCGGTCACGAGAGGGGCCGCCTGCTTCGCCTGATGGAGCATCGACTGCACGAGCGAGCGCAGCGTGCGTCTGCCATCGTGACCGTCGCCGTCGCCGCCACCACCCCCGGTTGGCTCGCCATGCAGTCGAATGACGAGCGAGACCAGCGTCGCGGGCGGCGGGGTGAAGGCGCGCAGGCAGTCGGCCAAGATCTGCGTCGAGGGACACCAGAGCCTCACCTCGAGCGCGAGTAACGGCAGCAGAGGGGCCCCGGCGAGCAGCTCACGCAACGACGGTAGGTCTGTGTCAATTGTCACGCGCTCGAGGCAGGGGCACGCCGCCAAATGGGCACACACGGCCGGGCTCGCCCATTCCAATGCCAGGGCCACCTCGCCTCGCGTGAGCAGCGCGTTGGCCGGGGCGTCGCTACCGATATGCGCGTGCGTGAGGGTGCCTCGCCGTGCCTCTGTGAAGAGGGCCGCCATGCCCTCGTCGCTCAGCCGCACCCCAGGGGCCATCACCCGCAGCTCGCGCAGGCTCGGCTGTGCCAGCAGCGCTCGCAGTGCGCGCTCGCTGAGACGGTGCGTCCCCGAGCACTGCAGCACCACGCTCTGCAACGACTCGCAGGCCGCAAGCAAGCAGACGGTCTCATCGGATATGCCGTACGCATGCGTGAGCTCGATCCGCTGTAGAGAGCTCGCCTTGCCGTGCAACAGCTCGGCCAGCTCGGCCCCGTCCCAGCAGCGAGCGCCTGCGGTGACGAGGCGCAGCCGCAGGTCCTTGACAGAATGGACAGCACTGCGGACCAGCCCCAAAATCTGCTCCTTCGACGGCCTCGGGGGCCCGGGATCGACAAAAACCAGGCGCTGCCATGGCGCACTCCGGTAGGCCGCGTTCAGCTTCGAACTCGTCGCCGCGAGTCTCACCGCTAGGGCTGGTCCAAGAAAGCTGATCACCAAGGGAAGCAGCTCTGGCAGGGCCTGCGCCAGACGCTCAAACACGCCAACGCATGGCGACGACGAGGGGCGCACAGGGAGCATGGGTCTCGGAACAGGAAAGATTTTCGGAGGCTTTGGTAGCGGTCGATTCAATTTGATGGTGAGCCGGCGTGTGCTGTGGCCACCTTGAAATGGGATATGCGGCACCATGGAAATGTCGCGCACGGCGCCGTACAGTCGCCGAGGGTAGGAGCTGGTGCACAAACTTGACACTTGCAGCCTCCCAAACTTGAAACCTCTGAGTTCAAGTTCAAGTTCAAGTTCAAGTTGTCTGTTGTTTACATGTATGTAGTAACTTGAACTTGAAACCTCTGTGCTCTGCACACAGCTGCGTGTGCGTCAGACTTAATGCCCGCCGGGGTGAGCGGTGTATGGGGGACGGTCGACCGTCGTGACTCTCGTGAGTCGTGACTGTGCGAATGTACACAGTACCGTCGCTACCGGCCTACGCGCCGCTACCGCAAGCAAGCAAGCAAGCGACAACCGCGTACCCCGCCTGTCCAGGGGCGCCGGTGAAAAGGTGCGCCTGATTGGGATAACCGACTCGCACTGCCGTGAGCCGTGTGTAGGTTGCTTGGTAATTGGTAAATTACAAAGTTCTCTCGCACGCTGCCGGCTAAAAGGAAGAATCCAATTTCCGAAACGAACGGGACGTCGTTCCTGCAGCGATTCGGGCCGGCCCGAATCGCAGAATTTTGTGTGTGTGTGTGTGAATTGGAAACAGGACCACACAGTACAGCGGCGCTCATGCAGGCGCGTCCCCGGGGGGGCGCACTTACATGACTACTGGCAACAGGCCAGCAAGCGGGGCGCGTGTGTGAAGGTGTTCCCTGCAACGAGACGCCGAGGTCGAGAGTTTTTGGAGTTTTGGAGTTTTTTAAGTTTTTTCGTGTGTTTTCCATGGGAGTTGGTTTCGGGCAGGGGAGTGTTCCTTTAAACACGTTCTGAAAATTAAGCTGAAGTGCCGACGAGAAGGCCCCCGAAAGCGAGACACATCCGGACGTGACGGAACGTGACGGTACAGTGACGCGGGGCGCGGCGTGTGGTCGGTCCGTCGAGGATATCGAGTGAACAAGGTGTGCGAGCAGAGTGAGCATGCTTATAGACCGCCGCGACCACACGGCTGCGAGCGCTGGCTCGCACGTCGCACGTGAGTCGTGCCACCGGCCGCCTCCACGAGCAGCTGACCACTGTTTTTAGCTTACTTTACGAGTAACAACGTTTTGCTTACTTACTCAGCGTTGACGCGTGCCATCTTGTATGGTATGTCGTGAATGTTGCCGTAGACGTACGCGCCTGTCTCGGCGTCTGTGGCCCGGTCGTTGACCCACAGGGCGTCCTGCCAGAGCGCCACGTCGTCGCGCACCCGGATGGCACGGCCAGATCGCTCCGAGATGATCTCGATCGACTGGGTGCGCATCGAGCCCTCGAAGCGCTCGCCGCACCATCGCCAGAAGACGTCCGCCTCGGGCACGTGCAAGGACGCGTGCAAGTCCTCTGCCGCGCTCCACGCGACATCGTTCAGCGTCATGCCCGCGCGCAGCCGTTCAGCAGTGCTAAGCCGCATCTTGTAGATGCGCATGCGCACACACGTGCCGAACTGGGGGTCGCGCGGGAGCTCGTCGATTGCGTACAGGCGCTCACGGAACACGGCGTCCGGGTCGCCGTTGAAGTAGTACGAGGCGAGCACGTATTGGCCCTGCGGCCGGTCGTGGAGCGTGACCGGCTGCAGGCTGCAATGGATGTGCTCATGGCCACCGCCCTCACGAGGCGTGAGACCCGCAAGTTTCTCGGTCTCGACCTGCTCATGGTTGTCGAAGTGGCCACGGAACTGGCTCAGGAAGCGCGAGAGGACGCTCGAGGCATGCAAGCTCTCCGGGGTTGAGGCTGCAGCAGCTGCTGCGGCAAGGCTCGTGCGAGACAAAGATACGGTCATTATGGGCGCGTATGATGCCGGACCGCGGATCGCGGAGGGGCGGCCAACGATGCTCGCTGCGACACGGTCTGCTACCCAGCCCGCAGCGGTGGAGGATGCCAGGAGAAGCACTTGAAACCGTGCCAACATCGCTGAACGCGGCATTGGCGATGAAAATTACTGCAGCGATGATCTCGGGAATAGAAGATCCATCATCCATGAACTCATCAGCGGTCTTGGGTGTTTCCTACAGTACATGTACTTGTATGGGCATCGCTCATCAACCCCACGAGGCAACACATTTACGGACCTTCACGGTTTATACTTGTAAATGTACCGCCAGTGCCCAGTGGTCTCATGTACCGGTACTGGCGTCGACCTCCCGTTGGGCTGGAGATGCGCCGACGCTGCCGAGCGGCTCAGGGAGGAAGTTAGAGGCAACAGGCCAAGGCAAAGAAGTTGGTAATTCCTCTCGTAACGGTCGTGAAAATTTATGCTTCTGATCCGTGGTACCTTGAAACTTCCAAGAAGCGATTTCATCACATGCTGGCCATCTCTCTCCTGGCAACACAATCCTACGCGCGGACGCCGATGTTGGCGCGCCCGGCGGTGCAGGTCAGCATGGGCCGAACGATGCAGGTCAGGATGAGCACCATTATGCCTCCAGAAGGATTCGTATGGAGCGCAGTGCCTGAGCTGAACCCAACTCCCTTTGGGACTGCAGATGCCGAGCCAGCAGCTATTTCGACGACGGCTGCCGAACCGGCGCAACAGATCCGTGTCTCACAGGTTCGCATGCAGAGCATTGGGAAGAAGGAGCAGCAAAGCCGTGTCTCACAGGCGATGGAGATTAAGCCCGTGGCAGAGACATCGGCACGCGCGGCTGGCCTCGCCCTCGCTCTGGATGACGGGACACGCAAGTCGCACTCAGTTGCCGAGAATACCGCCTTTGTCACCGGTTTCTTCCGAGGCATCGCCACCAAAACAGCCTTCAGCCAGCTGGTGTGCTCGCTGTACTTTGTGTACGAGGCCATGGAGAAGTCCTTTGACGAGACCGAAGACGCCGGCGTTAAGGCTCTCGACTACAACTCGCTGCGTCGCATGCCTGCACTTGAGGAGGACATGGCTTACTACTTTGGCACGGAGTGGCGCAGTACCGTCCGGCCGTCGCCGGCCACGCAGGAGTATGCCTCTCGAGTGCGCAAGATCGCAGGCACGCAGCCTCACCTGCTCATAGCGCACATGTACACGCGCTACCTCGGCGATCTGTTCGGCGGGCAGATGATGGGCGGCATGGCGCGGAGGAGTCTTTCTCTCGACGACGGCCGCGGCACGGCCTTTTACCAATTCGACGAGATTCCTGCTGCGAAGCCTTTCATTGAGGAATGGTACACGCAGCTCAACGCGCTCGAGCTGTCAGACAAGCAGAAGCAGGAGATCGTCGATGAGGCGAATCTCGTGTTCGCGTTGAACATCAAGCTGTTTGACGAGCTCGACGGGAACCCCGCAAAGGCGCTCTGGGCCCTCGCCTCCGACGCCCTGAAACGAGCGCTCGGTATTGGAAGCCGATCCCGCGCCGCCACCGCGTAACTACATGAGTACTCGTGCAGATTGACGTGCTGACGTCAGCGGCCGCACGGCCGCAGAGGTCACACCGCTTCACTTGCCATTGAGCGGCGATCACGCTCTGTGGCGGGTAGCCTCGAGCGTCAGAGTCGTCGTCGTCGCGACGTGGACGTCCGTCGTTCTGTTGAAAGTCTGCGTCAATGGCGCGAGCCGGATATGAGTTTCTCGACTGTCGTCCCAAACAGAATGAATTCGTCGCACTGAGGACACTCGACGACCGCTGTAGCGTAGCCTGTACCGTGATAGGTTGTATTAGTACTAAGTACTCAATTACACATGGCAATTCACACTCTACACCACGTACCCCGAGGTGACTAGCTGTAGCTCGCGAGCTATGTTAACCAATAATCGAAATATGTACGCCCCATACTCGAGCATACCTCGAGACTCTTGTTATCGTTCACAGGCCCTACAAGTAACCCCAGCACATTTGCGTGTGATCGGGGTCTGACCATGAGAGTGAACGCGTTGCTATTGGTCGGTTTACCGCTCGCAGAGGCGCTGCGCTTGTTCAACAGCGGCATCTGCCCATTTGCACAACGGCCGTGGATCGCACTGCTCGAAACTCAAACTTCGTTTGAGCACGCACTCATCGACCTGCGCGACAAGCCGGAGGCATTTCTTGCTGTATCTCCGACTGGAAAGGTGCCATTGCTTGAGCTAGATGATGGCACCGTTATCAGCGAAAGCGTCGAGATTGCCCGCCACATTGCACACACGTACAAGGCCGACGAGGTGGACCTGCTTCCAGCGTCCCGTGCGCCGGAAATTGAATCCTTCGTCAAGCTTTGGACTGAGTCCGTTGAGCCTGCGTACTACGCGGTGCTTGGGGCTGAGTCCGAGGATGAGGCGAGATTCGGCTGCGTTGGGCTCATGGAGTCGTTGCAAGCCGTAGAAGATAGGCTGTGGATGGCGGACATGAAGTTGAGCTGACAGGAGGCGTGCCCGGCAGTGTTCCTTCTGGGGAGCAGCTTCTCTCTTGCGGAATGCGTGGCTGCACCTTGGGTTGAACGCATGCTCGCGATGCTCCCGTATTGGCGAGGGTTCGATGTGCTCGACTTGTGCCGGCAGCGGAGCCTCACGCGCACTGCCGCATGGATGAAGGCCGTGGCGGCGCGACCGTCGGTCATGGCGACGACGGCAGGACATGCCGAGATGGCGACAGCCGCACGGCAGTACTACGTCTGCCATGTGAGCCCGGGTGCGCCTGGCGAGGCGCATCTTCCGACGGAGACGGCCACGGTGGGCCTCGGATGATTCCACCAGCCGCAGCTCGAGTATGCACAGCTCCCTGGCGTGATCAACTCGTGGGTGGGTTACACTGGAGGCGATCGAGACGGCGACCCGTCGGCCGACTTACCCCTCACGTACGAATACGTGTGCAGCCAGCGCAACACACATACCGAGGCGATGCGGCTCGAATTCGACCCGGCTGTCCTGAGCTACGAAGCGCTTGTGCGCCGTATCACGCAGGACGCACGAGTACAACGGCTGAGGCCAACGAATGGCACGTCGATGGCGGGCGAATCCACTCTCTTATGCCGTGCGCAAACTCGCATTGCGATCTGGGCGCGGGATGGCGTGCAGACTCGCACAGCAAAGGCGGTCTTGGCTGAGGCCGGTATGGCGGAGCTCGTTCCTGTGCTCCCACCGAGTGCTTGGCACCTCGCCGAAGAGTATCATCAGCACTTTGTGCGCGACAACAAGCCCTTTCCCGACTGGAGTGAGAACGAGGGCGGGGACTCGCTAGGCGGGCCGGGCACCGCATGGGGCTTGTAGGACACACACCCCCGCGCGCTTCGCCGCGGCTGGTCACGCTGCTGCACCTTCCATGCTTGCCAACAGAGATGAAGCCACTCGACGAAACACCCGCGATGAATTGCGCCGGGAGGTCCATACACTGTCCGGGTGAGTGTGTTCGGTGCGCGAGACCGAGAGCGACACAGGCACACATCGACCAGACGCAGCAGTGTTGGATTCGCCGGCGCATGCGGGGCGCGAGTTTGGGCAGAGATTGTGTGGCGGCCGTGTGAATGCTGTGCGCAAGTGATGATAAGGTCGGGTAAAGGTCGGGCGTGTGTGAACGCGTGATTATAGATTCAGCTATCGGCGGCGGCGGAATGGCGCGTGCTGCTGGGAGGCGACGAGTATTGACGCTTCGCGCGTTACCGCGTCGTTCGCTCTCTCGTGTCCTCGACCGTGTTCCGTTCCGTTTTTAAGGGTCCCGGGGGCTTGACGGGGGCTCAAAAGCAACAAATATTTCACCCGAGACCCGGGACGGTTCCGCGCACCGCGGCTCAAAACGCCGGCGCATATGGTGGACGGAATCATCCCGACACGAGACGCCCGGGCAGCCGCGGGCATCGGGCTAGTTCGGGGCTCGGGACCTTTCAACACGATACAACGAAAATCACCCTATAACACCCTATGAGACCGGTGCGCGCTGCGCCGGGGACCTCAAGCTCAACACGACATCGACAAAATTCAATCGAAAATTCAAAAATCACCCGACGCGGGCGCGATTCGCCAATTGATGGAGACGGGGCGGGCCGGACCTCAAAGCTCAACAAAAAGATCAGGCCTACACTCTGCGCGTTTCACGGACGCACGCGCCGAGTGGCCGGGACCGGGGTGCTAGACCTGACCTTAGTGCTTAGAACAGAACCGGCGCTCTCGAAGTCAAAGGGGCAACGACGCATGCACGTGGGAGGGGGCGCGGGACGGCGCGTGTGCGGGCGGCTTCGCACCGGTGCTCGCACTCGCGCACGCGGAGAAGGTGACGAAGCCGCCCCCCCGACGCAGGCTGACCGAGGCGGCCGACCTGCAGCACCCCCTTGTCCTGCAGCTCCCGGCGGCTGGCAAGCACGCCGCCCGAGCGCAGCATCCCGACGCCTTGTCATGTACCTCACCTCAGTGCGCCATGCATCGCAAAGGCGCACATGGATCGCGACGCGCCACGGCAGAGCGGGCACGTGCGCATCCCGCCGCCGGTGGCATCTGGCGTCTTCTTGATTTGGAGCAGGCACTCTTTGTGGATCCTGCAATCGGAACGAGCGGGGATGGGGCGGTCGACTTTGGCGTCGGCACCGACGCATGCACGTGGGTCGTGGGACATGGGTCGCGGGAAGGCGCAAGTGAGGGTGGCTTCGTACCGATGCCCGCACTCGAGCACGTGGAAGATGACGACTCCGTTCCCTGCCTTGAACTGACCGAGGCACACGGGGCAGTCGACCTCGAGCACCCCCTTGTCCTGCAGCTCCTTGCGGCTGGCAAGCGCGCCGCACCCGCGCAGCATCGCGAGCATGAAGTACGCCGTCAGCACTCGGCTGCTCTCTTCACTGCACAAGTTCACGCCGAGCCTTCGCTCCCTGCACGCGGGTGGTGAGCAGGTCAGGCAAATCACGAGGTGCAAGGCCGCCCAGGCCGAGGCGCCTGCGCACATTTGCATGGCCTCGTCGGGCGACGTGCTCTGGAACTCGGTGATCTCACGGCGGAACTGCGCGAGACCGTCGCGCCTGCCTTCGAAAAACCTGCGCCGGAAGGCATCTCGCATGCGCTCACGCTCGTCGGGCGAGAACCTGCCTTCGGGGTAGGTTGCACTCACGAAGACGCCGCAGAGGTTCTCCCAGCCGGCGTCCTCAACCGTCATGAGCTCGGCGAAGGGGTCGGGGCAGTCGGGAGTGGGGTGCCGAAACGCCTCGGCGATGCCTTCGACGAGCGTGCGGCCTTGAAGGTGCGAGATCCATGGCCGCGGCGCCCATCGCTCCGTGTTGCGAGAAACCGTGTTGTGAAGAGGAAGGGCAGCCTTGCACGGCGGCGGCGGCGGCGCCTGGTCGGGAATCGCGGAGGACGGCGACGTCGACATGCCAGCCGCTGGATAGCGTCCGGCGTGCAAAAAGGATCGATGGTTCTTTGGTGCCTGTGTCGGCGGTCGCGGGGCATGCAAATCTCATTCCATAATTATCCATAATGAGTTGCGTAAGTTTTCAGTTTTTTTTTGCGCGTGCCATATGACGTCGCGCGACTGCTTCTACTGCGGCAAGCGAGTCGCTGCGGGCAAATCTTGCAGTGTGCTGTTCCTCGACGGTCGGGGGTATCCCCCGAGCGACTCCGAGATCATCCAGTACGCGCAGCTCTGCGATACAACCCGCCAACATGATGCAGGCCATGCAGCACTCCTGAGAGGCATTTCCGAGATTGCGTGCAACTCATTTCAGTGCTATCGCCTGTTCAAAGACGTCAACAATTTTGTCGTGAGCAACGTGCACGTCACACGCATGATTGGGGAAGCCCCTTCCAGCGCATCGCAAGGTGCTCACCGCGCCGCAGAGAAGGCACATGTGAAGAGGCTGCCCCCGCCTTTACACTTCATGGTCCAAGAGGTGGCATCTCAAACCGCAAGGTGATGCTCGCTCACAAGAGCGCGCTCGAGCCAGCCGATTTGCACTCGCTTGGCGCACAGCACCGCAGCAAGCCGCAGCAATCATCGCATGAGGAGCAGTCATCTCCTCCATCATTGCGTCCATGTTGGACTGTGGAGGAGGTGTGGCAAGGGTAGCTCGAGGTATAGCGGCGGTGAGCATTGGCTGTGTGGAGGCGGTGGCGTCGTGTCGACCGAGGCGGAGGCGGCAGAGTCGGCAGCAATGGCAGCGGTGATGGCTGCGGCAGCGGTGCTATCGGTGGCGGAGCCGGACGCACTTAGGACGCACCCGCCGCGATCTCGGTCTTATAGAGGTCGCGCAGCGTACGCGCCGTCGGCAACATCAGGCCCATCTGCGAGCGTCGCTTTGGGTTGCCTGCAAGCGTCTCAAAGGCTCTGGCTGTGTGCTTGGCTGGGCGAGGGCTGCAGCGAGCCACGTCTTCACGTCACATCCTTGAAGCGTTGCGTGTAAGTCGTGCTGTGAAACACGTTCTGCATCTGATCGTCCAGGAAGCGGGCAAAGACGGATGATGTGTCGATGGCGGAGGATCAACACCAGCCGCCGCAAAGCGCTCGGGGATGTCGCCTAGGCTGGCATATGCAAGTGCACTAGTGCAGCAGCAGCTTGTTCGAAGATCTCAAGACATGACGAGGCACAGTACTCAGCTCCTGCTTCGAGAGCTCCTTGCGCTTCCCATTCCCGGACAACACTGTCTCGAGTAGTTGAGCGCTAGGATGATAGCTCCGCTCATCAGCTCCTCGACATCAACATCAGTCCTTCAGTGTGGCTTTAGTATGGCTTCAGTCGTATGCGGTGACGGGGCTACAGATCCGCCGGAACAGCCGCCGCCGCAACAGCCGCCGCCGCAACAGCAGCCACCATTTGACCACGCATAACCACGCATAGGTGCAGCACCCTCCACCCAACCCCAACTCCATGAACGCGCCATCGGGCGCCTCCTACCGACCACAGATGTCGCCTATACCGGAATACCGCCCGCCAATGCCGCCCGCACTGCCCCCCCCCTGCCCGCTGACCCCACGTTTTCACGCCTACGCCTCGCCGAATCCCGCTCGCTTCTCGTCGTGGCCACGGGTCTCGCGGGTGGGCAGCAGATCGTGAGCGAGAGCCCTCCAAGTGGCCGCGTCGTCATGAGGAGGAAAAAGGTAACCACGCTCTACATACTCACACGCTCATAATTGCACGCTCATACTACCGCACGGCATCGCCGAAGACGCTGCGCGCAAATCCTCGCGCAGTGCCGTCGCCGATCATCCTCGCCCGCCTGGAGCGCGGCGAACGCCTGCGCCGCCATCGCGTCGCGGCGTCGGGGTCGCCTCCGACCAGAAGCTTGCCCCAGCCGTGCTTGCGGCTCGGGGCTCGGGACCTTTCAACACGATACAACAAAAATCACCCTATGAGACGGTGCGCCGGACCCCGACAAAAATCACCCGAGACGGGCGCAATTCGCCAATTGGACGGGAGACGGGCGCGGCCGGACCTCAACAAACCTACAAACGACATGTGACAGTCAAAGGATGACAAACGCGAATCAGGAACAGGATCAGGCTCTATAGCCTATAGCTATACCTTGTCTTTCGCGCGCAGTGGCCGGGGTGCTAGACCTGACCTTAGTGCTTAGAACAGAACCGGCGCTGTCGAAGTCAAAGGGGCAACTTTTACCGTTTAACGCCCAACGTTCCTGTCAAAGTTTCACATTTAAACGTGTTTGGCTCTCAAGCCGGTTAACTGTGAAACTCACGTCAAGGCACGACTGTGCTGCTCTCCCAATCGGTGCGTGAGCTCGCTGCGGTGTGTGCTGCGAGCCACAGTGCCGACGTCGCCGAGGCCGACGAGCGGCAACTTCTTCGTGAGCTCCGCATCCACCTGCGCCGCCGTCTCCTCGCCCGCGAGCCGCACGATCGTGAGCACGTGCTTCTCTTTTGCATCCGCCACCAGCCGCTGCACGGCATCGCCGAAGACGCTGCGCGCAAATCCTTGCGCGGTGCCGTCGCCGATCATGGCTGTCGCCGCTGCCCGCCACGAAGCGGCCACACCACACACAGTGCAATCACTGTGCACTGAGTGCACTGGGCTCTCTGC